>ERZ501047.414-NODE-414-length-14413-cov-3.625296_pt1 | contig 14413 bp, 9 predicted proteins | sample MGYA00510868_ERZ501047 | MGnify/ENA primary metagenome ERZ501047 (study PRJEB25958, sample SAMN03398593) | human skin metagenome | study: EMG produced TPA metagenomics assembly of the Human Skin Microbiome Metagenome (human skin metagenome) data set. | reverse complement strand
CTCGGTCAGGAGTGGGGCGAACTTGATGTTCCACTGACGGAGGGTCTCGTGACTGCCCTGAACACCACGCTCGTGAAGCAACTCCTGAACGTCCCGCTGGCTGAGCGGGAAGCGGTGGTAGAGCCGCAGGGCGTAGCCGATGACGCTGAAAGGAAACCGGTGGCGGTAGGGCTTGCGGTCAGTCAATGCTCACCACTCTACCGGCGTTAAGTGGCCAGAACCGGCAATTCGTGTTTACGTCAATTACATAATGTGCCACAATTGTTCTATGGCCATACTAGAGGGGGAGTTCCAAGCATACGACCGACAAATCAGACCCGAAGATCCCCTGCTGCGCGCTGCCCGTTACGCTCACCTTGAGGTCCGCTCTCGGTTGAACAACGACGAGAAGATGAAGCCACACCTGGTGGCCGACTTCCTGCAGGGCAGTTACGCCCGTCACACCATGAATAACCCGGAGGACATGGCTGACGTGGACATCATCGTGGTTACCAACCTCCACGAACAGCAGTGGACGCCCGATCAGGTACTCACGATGTTCGCAACATGGCTCGGGAACCAGTACGGCCAGCACAGAGTCAGCAAAAATGGCCGCTCCGTGAATCTCGCTCTCGATGACGTCGAAGTTGACCTGGTGCCCACGTCTGCCCCCTCCGAAGCGGTCCTAATGGATTACCGCGCCTACAGCCTGGAGTCTGTTGCCAAAGCCTTCCAGCCAGGGCGCCAAGATGAGCTGCTCGACGCGGACGAAGTATTCGGTCCGTCCATCAACAGCGTGAGCAACGGCGATTGGGCCACCGAGCCTCTTCGGATTCCTGACCTGCACGCCGAGTGCTGGCAGGACACTCACCCGCTCGCTGCCCTCGAGTACACCCGCCAGAAAAATCGGGAACACCAGCGGAGGTTCCTCCGGGTGGTCCGCGCCATCAAATGGTGGCGCAAACGCGTCTCCGGCGGACCGGATCACCCCAAGAGCTACCCCGTTGAGCACATGGTCGGCGACGCCTGCACCAGCCCGTTCGAGACTGTGGCCGAAGGGATCACCCTCACCCTTGAGCAGATGCAGCACCAGTACGCACCGCTGTACTTGGCCAAGCGAAAACCCCTGCTCCACCCCCGTGGTCTCGAACTTCATCCGAGCGCTGACGTGCTCGCCCTGCTGACTGATAACGACTTCTGTCGTTTCTACGAGCAGCTTCAAGTCGCTGCAGCCAGCGCGCGGTACGCCTTGGGACTGGATGATCCGCATGAGTCCGGGAAAGCCTGGAGGCGAGTCCTTGGCGATGAGTTTCCCGTGCCTCCTCCCGGTCGGGGCGGACCCGTCAGCGGCGGATTCACGCCCCGGACCACCCCTGCCCATCAGCCCCGTGGCGGTCGCTTTGGCTGACGTTCTGCCACCTGACCTGCTTACAGGTCTAGATGCCCTGAAGTATCTGCCCGAACTGCGTCTGAACCGGCCGCACCGCAAAGCTCCTAACGGTAAGGGGTGGCTGCTGCCCGTTACCGTCGAACACGCCGAGCAGACAGACCTTGTACCTGCTGTCACCCAATGGATGATTCATGTGGAACCCGGTTACCCAGCGGGCTCGCTCAACATCTATCCGGCTCTGACTGGCGGCATCACCGCCACGTTCCCGCATCAGCGCGCCAATGACCCCCTTCCACATATTGGCATCCGCAGCGGGAACGTCTGCCTCACACAGGAGGGCAGCGCCCTGCCTTTCCTTGGCGGTAGCACCGAGCCGCACACAGCCTATGGCCGCCTGCACTGGCATGCCGAACGGCTTAGCGAATGGATCCACCATGCCCGTGCCGGCACTCTGCTCCAGAATGGAGACCACTTCGAACATCCGGATGTCCGGCCCTCCACACATTTGGCCGTCGCCTACCACGAGAGGCCGGATGACCTTCCGACGTGGTTAGCCCGTGCGGGTCAGCACGGTACGGTCACGTGCCACGGTCTGAATTCCCACCTCAAGACTCTTTACGTCACCCAGTTCGCTCAGGACGGTGTGACCATGCATCAGGTTGAATGGGGCCATCAGGTGCAAGGGGCTCCCGTCGAGATGGCGGGTCTCTGGATCATGCTGTCCGCGCCCCCCGTCACTGCCCCTTGGGGATACCCCCGTACCTGGGGGGAGCTACGGGTATCCCTAAAGGCCCAGGGAGTCCTGCTGGATAGCGTTCTTATGCAAAACGTTGAGGCCATACGTGACGGCAGCCCCCACCTGCTGCTGCTGGGCGCACCTTTACCGGCCCTGATGGGAGGCCCTCTCGTCCGCACGCACTGGCAAGGCATCCTGCTTCCGACCCTGGCTCAAAAACGTACAGCGAGAGGATTCCGTCCCTCACCGGAGGGCCGGTGGAGGTATGACCGGCAGAACGCTCTGGCGGACCATCAGACCCTCACCGTGTACGACAGCACAAACCATCACCCGGCAGAACTGGGAAGCCGCGGTCTGAGGCCCGAACGTCAACGTGCCTTGCGCGCAGTCATTATCGGTGCCGGTGCACTCGGCGCCCCCCTGGCCGAGCACCTTGCACGGACCGGCATGACCCATCTAACCATTCTGGATCACGACACCGTCAAACATGGCAACCTTGTGCGTCACCCCGCCACCCTCAACGACATCGGTCATTTCAAGGCGTCGGTCCTCGCCACACGTCTGAACGCTGCCTCACCCCATATCACCGCCACCGCTCACAACAATGCCTTCCCTCACTCCAGTCACCTAGGCTGTCTGAGAGCCGCTGACATCATCATTGATACGACCGGAAGCGACACTGTCATCCAGCGTCTTGCCGAGCAGCGATTCTCGCAGCGGCCCGTCATCCTGTCCGTGTCGCTGGGCTGGCAGGGCAAAACGCTTTACGCCTACGCCCAGCGCACCCGACGCTTCGACGCACCGGCCTTCTACAAGGCAGTCCTTCCGCACGTGGAGTCTGATCGGCCCGCCGACCACCTCCAGAACACGCCCCGGGAGGGTATCGGGTGCTGGCACCCCGTGTTTCCCGCGACTTACACTGACGTCCAGCTTATGGCTTCCTGCGCAGCAAGCTTTCTCGAACACCAGCTGACATTGGAGGAACCCGGAGGGTTCAGCGTGTACGAGCAATATGAAGACGCCGGACGCTGGGCAGGCGTCAGACTCCGGCCATGACGCAACACCACACATTCACCAGCCGCGACCACCGCTTCCAGGTGGCCCTCCCGGCCTTCGCCTTGGCAGAGATGGTCCGCCTCGCCCAGGCAGCAGGCCAGGATGAAACTGGCGGCATCCTAGTTGGGCAATACACCCCGGATCATCGCACAGCACTGATTACCCGCGCTGAACCGCCCCCCAGTGACTCCAGATCTGGCCCCACCTGGTTCCAGCGTGGAGTGACCGGCGTCAAGGACATTCTTAACCGGCTCTGGATCGCCCCCACCCGCACGTACTATCTCGGGGAGTGGCATTACCACCCGCACGCCAGCGCGTCCGCTAGCCGCACCGATGACCACACGATGAAGTGCTCGGAGCTCCGGGACGGATTTGGGTGTGCCGAGCCTATCCTCGTGATCCTGGGCGGGGACCCGTACGGTGCGGTTCACCTTCATGCCTATGTCTTCCCAACCCCGGTGACCCGGGTGCAACTGTTTGAGGAGGAATCCCGTGGCACATGACCCTTCACTCTTTTCCGATGTCCACCAAGGCGGCATCATCGGTGGCCGCGGCTTCACTGCCCAGGCCGTCACCCTTCTCTACCGGCTGCCCACGCTGTTCGACGACGCTGAGTTCGAGGGGGTCATGTACGAGGGGCAGGAAGACATCGACCTGCGGTTCACGCGGCCTGAAGGGCGGCGCTTCCACCTCGTGCAGTGCAAAGCTAAGACCGTGTCCAACCCGGATGTGCGGGAAATCCTGAACGGCATGTATCAGAGGTATCAGCAACAGCCTATGCAATATGAGGCCTTCGAGCTGGTGGCGTGGTCGTTCCCATCAAAAGTAGAAGCAGTGAGGCAGGGCGCCCACACCGCGAATCGGGCGAGAGAGGGATATTCCGGCACCATTACAGAACAGAGCACCGCGTCTGACTTCGCGACAAAGGTCAAAGCCATGCTCGATGAACTAAACTGCACCTCGACCATCACAGCCGACTGGATTATCAAATACGTGAAGTTTAGCACAGACATCCCCAGCTATCCCTTCGACGATCGAACGATCATCGACCGGTTCGCCTCGAGGTGCACGGATTGCCGGCAGTTCGGCGTGCAGATCCTCGCGCCTTTCCGGTACGCTGCTGCCACACTGCACCAAACCCTGGAATTGCGCCTGGGCGGATTTCTGACCCGGCAGGAGCTTGCACAGATCGTTCATGACGCCTGCGAGGCTTACAAGGAACAGGTGCAGGAAAAAGGTGTGAAGATCCACGTTGACCACTGGCGGGATAAAGACGGCCGCGCCATCAGTGAGGCTGATCACGTCTTTGAATGGCGAGAACACTACGCCGTAGCCGGGCGAGGCAGCGTTCCGTCCGCCGAAGTGACCGAGCGTCTTCTGCAGGAACTGCAAACGTTCGGGACCAACACGATGAACATCTGGAAAGACGCAAACGTTCAGCTCCTTCCGCCCTGCAGCCTTTCGGCGGCATTTGTTGTGGGCCACACGTTCCGGCAGACGCGAGGGTATCGGCTGTCCACGCCCAGTGCCACGGGTCAGGAGATTTGGTCATTCGACCGTGACATGACGCTGGCCGGTGACATCCAACTCAGGGTGACTGGAGAGGGTCCCGGCCGGGAGCCAAGCAGCGCGGTGGTGGCCCTCGGCGTGGGTAGGGACATCACTGCAGCGGTCAGAAACCATGTCGACAGCCATGGCCTGCCAGGGAAGTTCGTCGCATACCAGACAAGCATCAATCAGATCAATGAGCATCAGGCCCGTAAAGTGGCCGACGAGTTCATCGGTATTCTCCGTGACCTGGACAGTGCTGGCGTCACCGACGTTCATCTGTTTTATGCCGGGCCGATGCCCCTGGCCGCTATGATTGGCTCCCTTATGAACAAAATCGGGCGCGTGTTTGTTTATGAGTTAGATGACCAGCGAAAGTACCATTTGGCCTTCACTTTGAATACTTGAACGACAAGCGCCGGTATAGCGCGGCACTCTAAATGACAAAACTGCTTCTCGCCGCTATCTGGTCATGACAGAGTGAGGATCACCGATGGACGCTGATACCTTCATCCAGCGCTGGCAGGGCAGTGGCGGCGCCGAACGCGCCAACTACGTCTCCTTCCTCACCGACCTGTGCCGCGTGCTCGGCGTGCCCGAACCCGATCCCACCCGCCCCGACGACGCCCTGAACGCCTACGTCTTCGAGAAGACCGTCCAGGACCAGCACGAGGACGGCAAGGCCACGGTGCGCCGAATTGACCTGTACCGCCGGGGGCACTTCATCCTCGAAGCGAAGCAGGGCGTCGAGCAGGAAGCCCAGGTGGAAGAGGCCCTGGTGAAGCGCGCCAACCGTGCGCCCCAGAAGAAGGGGCACGGAACGCGCGGCACGAGGGGCTGGGACGCCTTCATGCGTCGTGCGCGCGAGCAGGCCGAACGCTACGCCCGGCTGTTGCCGGCCGCCGAGGGCCGCCCCCCCTTTCTGCTGGTCGTGGACGTCGGGCACGTCATTGAGGTGTATGCCGAGTTCACCCGCACCGGCGGGGCGTACCGGCCTTTCCCGGACGCTCGCAGCCACCGCATCGAACTCGCGGACCTCCGGCGCGAAGATGTGCGTGATCGCCTGCGCGCCATCTGGCTCGACCCGCAAAGCCTGGACCCGAGCACCCGCGCGGTGGCCGTGACCAACCAGGTGGCCGTGACCCTGGCCAACCTCAGCCGCCAGCTGGAAGGCGACGGGTTCACACCCGAACGGATCAGCGCCTTTCTCACCCGGATGATCTTCACCATGTTCGCCGAGGACGTCGGCCTGATCGAAGGCGGCCGCTTCCGCAAGGCCCTCACCGACCTGCGCGGCCGCCTGGACGCCTTCGTGCCGACCGTGGAGGAACTCTGGAGCAAGATGGCGACCGGCGGGTACAGCGTCGCCCTGCAAGACCGCGTGCGGCACTTCAACGGCGGTCTCTTCGAAGGCGTCGAGGTTCTCCCCGTCACAGACGCGGGCCTGGACCTCTTGATCGACGCGGCCGCGCACGATTGGAGTCACGTGGAGCCCAGCATCTTCGGCACGCTCGTCGAACGCGCCCTCAACCCTGAAGAAAGACATAAGCTGGGCGCGCACTACACGCCGCGCGCGTACGTGGAACGCCTCGTGAACTGGACGGTGATTACCCCCCTGCGAGGGGACTGGAAGAACGTGCAGGTTCAGGTGCAGGCCACCCTCGACCGCGGCGAGGGCAGCGCCGCCGCGCAGAAGAAGGCCCGCGCATTGGTGGAGGCATTCCTTGCCAAGCTGATGCACACGCGCGTGCTCGACCCGGCCTGCGGAACGGGGAACTTCCTGTACGTCAGCATGGAACTCCTCAAGGCCCTCGAAGCGGAGGTCGTCGAGGCCCTGGTCGGCCTGGGCGGCGCGGTCCCATTGATCGGCATCAACCCGGAGCAGTTCCTCGGCATCGAGGTCAATCCCCGCGCGATGAGCGTCGCTGAACTCGTGCTGTGGATCGGGTACCTGCAACTGTACGCCCGCGAGCACGGCAAGGCCGCGCCGCCCGAACCGATCCTGCGGGCCTTCCACAATATCGAGCACCGGGACGCCGTCCTCGCCTGGGACGAGAAGCGCCCCCGCCTGAACGCGGACGGCACGCCCGTCACCCGCTGGGACGGAACAACGACCCGGCCACATCCGGTCACCGGGGAGCCCGTTCCGGACCCGTCGGCGACCATCACCGACACCGAGTACGTGAACCCGTCCCAGGCGGCGTGGCCGCGCGCGGACTTCATCGTCGGGAACCCCCCGTTCCTCGGCAGCAAGCGCATGCGCGAGTCGCTCGGGGACGGGTACGTGGACGCCCTGCAAGCCGCCTACCCGGACGTGCCGCAGGCCACGGACTTCGTGCTGCGCTGGTGGGACCGGGCGGCCCGGCTCACCCACAGCGGAGCGGTCCGCCGGTTCGGGCTGATCACCACGAACAGCATCACCCAGACGTACAACCGCCGCGCCCTCGAACCGCACCTGAGCGGGAAGGAGGCCCTGTCCCTCGTGTACGCCACCCCGGATCACCCCTGGGTGGACGAGGCCGACGGCGCGGCCGTCCGCATCGCCATGACGGTCGCCGAAGCCGGTCAGAAGCCCGGCGTGCTGGCTCTGGTCGAGCGCGAACGCACTCTCGCCGGCGAAGGGCAGGACCTGGTGGAGGCGTTCACCGAACTGCCCGGCGTGATCCACCCGGACCTGCGCGTGGGCACGAACCTCGCCGCCGCCGGGGAACTCCAGGCGAACCTCGGGCTGTGCGCGGTGGGCATGAAGACCATCGGCAAGGGCTTCCTGATCACCCCGGACAAGGCGGACATCCTGGGCCGGGGCACGCCGCACGTCGACACCCGGGTCAGGCCGTACCTGAATGGCCGGGACCTGATGGCGCGGACCCGAGGCGTCTACGTCATCGACCTGTACGGCCTCACCGCCGCCCAGGCCCGGGACGAATACCCGCAGCTCTACCAGCACCTGCACGACACCGTGTATGACGAACGCCAGCAGAACAACAACGCGCTCTTCCGGGAGCTGTGGTGGGTACTCGGGCATCCCCGCCCGGTCTTCCGCGCTTTCACGCAGGGCATGACCCGTTACGTCGCCACTCTGGAGACTGCCAAGCATCAGGTCTTCCAGTTCCTGCCGGCCAGCGTGATTCCGGACAGCACCATCGTCACCTTCGGCTTCGAGGACGCTTACCACCTGGGCGTGCTGCAAAGCCGCGTGCACGTGACCTGGGCTCTCGCTCAGGGGGGACGCCTTGGCGTAGGCAATGATCCCCGGTACAACAAGACCCGCTGCTTCGAGACCTTCCCCTTCCCGGACGCCACGCCCGAACAGCAGGCGGTGATCCGCGACCTCGCCGAGCACCTGGACGCACACCGCAAGGCCGTCCTCGCAGAGCACGAGGACCTGACCATGACCGGCCTGTACAACGTCCTCGCCAAACTCCGGGTCGGAGAGGCGCTGACCGACGCGGACCGACGCGTGCACGACCAGAGCCGCCTGACCATCCTCAAGGAACTGCACGACGCGCTGGACGGCGCGGTGCTCGCTGCGTACGGCTGGCCGGCTGACCTGAGCGTGGACGACGTTCTGGCCCAGCTCGCGGACCTCAATGCGACGCGCGTGCAGGAGGAAGCGCGTGGGCGCGTGCGGTATCTGCGCCCCGCATACCAGGACCCGGCGGGAGCGGTCACTGAGGGCCTGGACCTGAGCCCCACGGCCGCGCCTGCCCGCGCGGCGGCCCTGCCGGCCTTCCCGAGCACCCTGCCGGCACAGGTGAAGGCCGTGCGCGAGGTGCTCGTGACGGCCGGCGGTCCCTTGCGGGCCTCGGACGTCGCGGCCCGGTTCAGGGGCGGGAAGCTGGACGCGGTGACGGACATCATCGAGACGCTGGTCGTCCTCGGACAGGCTCAGGTCAACGTAGATGATGAAAGTGGAGAACTGAGGTACGCCGCGTGAGTCTTTACGCACTGGCGCAGCGGAAGACTGACCATCAGAGGGAGCGGCCGCTCCTAGAATGCCGGGCGTGAAGCGCCTGGTGTCCCTCCTGATCCTGTCGTCCAGCCCGGCCCTGGGCGCAAGCAGCGCCCCGCAGGTCTTCGTGAAGCTGTACGCCGACGGCGCGGAACTCCTTCAATGGACGGAGGGAACCGGGGGGCAGCTGATGGGCACGTACCAGCTCGTGGCAGCCAACCCGTCCCTCACGCAGCTGACCACCCGCAACGAGGCCTTCAGCGGCACCCGCAGGGGCACCGCCCTGAGCTTCCGCTTCGACCGCACGGTGCTGGGAATCGCCGACAGCGCCGTGTGGACCGCCACTCTGAACGGAGCGGCGCTGACCCTCAACCGTCCGAAGCCCGCCGGGTTCACCAGCACCGTCCTGACGAAGAGCACGCTGGCCGCGTACAACCAGGCCGTCACGCGCTTGGCGTCACAGGTGCAGGCGCGGAAGCAGGTCGCAGCGCAGCAGGCCCAGCAGCAGGCGGCCCAGCGGGCGGCCGTGGATGCTCAGACGAACACCGTGCGGGGCGTCAACCGGCGGGCCTCCCGGGCCTTAGCCGACGCCGCCGACCTGATCACTCAACTGAAGGACAACGAGCGCGACCTGGCCGCAGTCAACGAGCTGTTTGCCGACGATCTCGCCAAGCTCCGAACAGATACCCAGACGCTCTTTGATCACGCGGCGGAGGTCAGGACGTCACGCGACTGCTACGAGATGCGGCAGGTGCAGGGCTACGACCTCTCGCAGTTGACGGGGTACGACCTCTCGCAACTCACCGGGTATGACACCTCGGAGCTGCGCCGCGTGACCGCTCAGGTGAACCGTGACCTCCAGGCGGCCCTGGACCTGAGGCAGACCCTAGCCGACATCGCTCAGACCGCGTCCAGGCTCCAGGGAACGACGTCCCTCTCGACCGAGGCCTGGCAGGTGGACGGCGCGGCGCTGGCGAAGGCGAGTCAATCGCTCGCGCTTCAGGCCCAGCAGCTCCAGGGTGCCCTGACCCGAGCGGTCACGGCGCAGAAGGATTCCCTGTCGCAGGCGGAACAGCTGCTCGCTCAGGCGCGCCACGTCGCCGGCAGTCTGACCTGCACCCCCTGACCACCGACACGCGGGTGGACGTCGTAGCTGCCCCTACCCCTCCTGTGTCTTCTGGTGCGCGGACCGCCACGCGGCCGCGACGACCTCTCCGGGAATCGTCACTCCGTCCCGCCCGGACAGGGCCTTGCGACTGACGACCTGCCGGCAGGACCCGCAGTGGTTAACCAGGCCCTTGCGGTCCTGCGTGAGGCTGAGCAGGCCTTGGAACCTGTAATACTGCGGCACGAACGCGCTCATCACGAAAACGCCCACCTCTCCGCAGTGCGCACAACGTCCAGCCCGGACTGTCACGCCCGTCAGCGCCTCCGGCGGTATCCCGTGCGCATCGTAGAACCTGGCGGCGAACAAAGCCGCCTGCCGCTGTCGGCGCAGGCTCTCCTCCAGCGGGTCGGGCTGGGGCGGGATCGGCAGGGCGGTCTCACGCGCCTCGCGTTCGCGAGAGGACTCGCAGTGCAAGATCAGCCTCAGCAGCCGCTCGTGTTCCAGGGTGTGCGTGAAGCACACGTAATAGTCGAAATGGTCGATGTGCGGTTCCTCGCGGTCTCCCGGCTCCTCTTCCACCCAGCGTCCGGAACCGCGTGCGCGGTACGCGTAGAACAGCCGCCCCTCGACCATCGGCGCGAGCTGCGGATCACCCCGAAACGCCTCGAACTGCGGGTTCACCGGCACGTCGTCTTTCACCATCACTAGGCGGTACGGGTCCTCGAGGAGCGGAGCAGCGTGCACCTCCACCCAGGACGGCAGGCCCAGACGCTTTTTCTGCTCGGGCACGCGGTGGGCGTGGTAGACCTCCAGTCCCACCTGCAAGTCCCCGTGCAGCAGCGTGGCCACGTCGAACCGGACCTGCTCTCCCTTCCAGGTCTGCCAGGTGTACTCGGTCACGGCGTGCGTGTACGCCCCGAGCATCACGTCGAACGGCCTGGGAATCGTGCAGGGACACCCGGGCCACGAACAGGGAACCTCCAAGGTGAACGGCCGCTCGCGCTGCGTGAGGGCCCGGGCGAGTTCCAGTTTCGCAGCGTGGTGAATGACGCCCTCGCCACTACAGCCGGATTCGCTCAGGTGACTGAAGTGCGGGGCGCGTACGTCACCCCGCCGGAGCTTAAGCCGCTCCCCGCAGTCCAGGCAGCGGTACTGCACGTCCGGTCCCTTCAGGGCCGTGGAGGCGCGAGCCAGCGTCCCGTCCGCCGCCCGCGCGTATTCCATCCGGACCCCTGGCGCCATCAGACCCACCTGACCTGGCGGAGAATGTCAGCGGCCAGCGCCAGGAAAATCGGCAGCACGGCCATCGGGAAGGGGCGAACCATCCTGCCATGCTACGGCGTGGAGCCCGAGTGCGAAGTGGAGGGACGTCACGTCCTTCAGCAGACAGGCCCCCGGCCCCGGTACTCCGCACTCCTCCGAATCGCAAAGGTCCCACACTCACACCGAACATTTGCTCCACCAAGTTCTCTGACTGCGTCCCAGAGGACGCATCAGCCGCATCAAAGTGCCGAGGACAGCTCAATCTTCCGCTGTGCCGCCATCTTCAGAGCCGTACCATACCGCCATGTCTCCTCAGAAAGCCCGCCGGACACGCAAGAAATGTCGATCCAAGCCCGGCTCTCGCGTACCGGAACCTCCGACTCTGACTGTCCCCACCACCTGGGAGGGCATTACACAGGAGTTCAGTGGCATCAAGCTCGAACGCCTCCTCTTGCTCAGCGCTTTGCTCAGCGCTGACGATGCGCTCGGGGGAGGGCACTGGTCGGAACTCAACACGTTTCGGCACCTCCACCCGGCGCTGCTCCAGAATTTCACTCGCGCCATCATCGCCTCTGAAGCTCAGTACGACACCCTCGCCACTCCAAGTACCGCTCACTTCCTGTTCACGCTGATCAACGGCGTGGGGGAACTCCAAAATCCGCCCAACATGGAGGACATTCCAACCATGGACGGTCCTACGCTCGTCACGGACGTGTTCTCCCTCATGTGGCGGCACCAGGCTCGCCTTGACGGACGGAGCGTTTTCATGGCCGACGTCGGCCGTGCCCACGCCACCCTCGTTCACTTCCCTGACCAACTCGCCACCCAGATCCGGGCGAAGCAGAAGACCGGATACGTGCATCTCGACACTCACTTCAAGAAGACCTATGGGTGCAGCATCGACACGGTCCTGCAGGGCCTGATGCTGATCTTCTTCCGGTATGCGACTATCTTCAACTCGAACGGAATCTTGAATCCCTCATGGCTCCAGCAACTCCGGCCTGACGGCGGGCAAATGAAGGTGGACGAGTACTCTCTAAGAAAGTACGTTGACGGAGCCCTTCCCCAGCTGCCCCAGCTGAAAATTCCGGAGGAGGAACTGATCGCCTATCTGGGTCGGTGGCTTCCACCTGAGGAAGTCCCTCACTTCCTTGCACTCGTGTCCGGCACCATAGACGACCTCCGCGTAATGCTCAAGCGGTCCCCCTTCAGCAGCGGAGTTGAAGCCTTCGCTCGACTGCCCCTCGAAGTCAAGCCACTCCTGAAGCTCCCGGACGGTCAGTACGTCATCCCGAACCTCCGGTCCATGCAGGCCGGTCTGGCCCGCCTCCCCCTGACCCTCCTCGCGTCCGACTCGAACCCGAACGTCATGACCTGTTACGGCCAGGGTCTTGAAGGGTACGTCGTCGCCGCCACGGAGGACCGCCTGGCCGGGAGCGGCACCACGGTCATTCCAGAGTTCCGCTACAAGCGTTCAGGGACGAAGAATTCTATCGAATCGGCGGACGCCACCCTGATTGAGCCAGGCAACAGGCCCACACTTATCGAGGTAAAAGCCATACGCCTTCCGGATTACGGCCTCGCGCTGCCCGGCAGTGCCGCCTTCAAGGGTATTGATGACCTGATCACCAAAACCGTACTCTCCGGCTTGAACAAGGCTGAGGACCTCACCACGAGCTGGCCTTCTCCGCATTCTGCGACCCTTGCCGCCGCGTCCACCGAACCGGCCCTCGTGGTCGTCGTGTATGGCGAGAGCGTCCCCAACTTCGACGGGGTGTTCCGGACCCGGATTAACGCGAATCATCCCCTTCACCCGCATCTGGGCCGGTTCGTACCTCTCTCTATCGCCGAGTACGAGCATCACCTGGACATCGCCCGTGAACGTGGCCTGTCCGTGATCGATCTCCTCCAGCAGAGTGCGGATGAATTCAAGGAGCGCGACCTGCTCCAGATGACCAGCTACGTCCACCTTGGAAACACCTGGCCCAAGGACCCGTTCGTGGACCGATTTACGACGGACCTCCTCGCCGGGCTGTCCACGGACGCCGTGAGTGATGCGCCGTCGGACCCGTCCAGCCCCTCCACCAGTGGCGAGGCGGAGTAGTTTCTGACCGTCCCGCTGGACTCGCACCTCTCACGGCACAGGAGTTAGCGTTCTGCGTGAAGACGTGTCCGTCCGGCTGCAGGCGTTCAAGATCATCAGACCGGCCTTGTGGGAAACACTTTGGGTGCGGCTCCGGGACGCGCGGGCCTTGATCTCGTGCAGGGTTAGGCTTGATAGAAAGCTAAGCCTGATTGGTCTGCTCCCCGAAAACTGGACGGTCAGGGCTATTGAGACCGGCGTTGGTCTGAATGGCTGTTGCCTGATTGGACTCCGATGAACTGGGACATGAGCGTCGGCACGTCGGACAGCGACGATGCAAAGTTGTGCCGTCATCAATAGACACTCAGGCTCGCCCCCAGCCCCAGGCCGGAAAGCAAGGCCACATCCGTGAAAACCCGCCAATTCAACGAAGACCAGATCATCAAGCTGCTCCAGGACGCCAAAAAGGGTGAGAAGCCCGCCCTGGAGCTCTGCCGCGACCTGGGATGCAGCACCGCATCCTTCTACGCCTGCAAGAAGAAATACGGCGACACCAGCCCTGACGAAGCCAAACGGCTTCGTCAGCTCGAGAAGGACAATGCCCGTCTCCTGCGGATCGTGGGCCAGCAGCGGCTCGAGATCGACGCGATGAAGGACGTGATTCAGAAAAAGCGGTGACGCCCACCGAGAAGCGTGCCGTGGTGAGGGAGCTGGTCACGGCACGGGTCAAGCCCGAACGGGCTTGTTTCCTGGTGGGCCTGCCCAAATCCACCTGGTATTACCAGAACAAACCGCGCCAGGACGATGACCTTCGGCAGCGCATCCGTGAGCTGGCCCTGCTCCATCCACGGCGGGGCTACCGGTTCATTCATGCCCTGCTCCTGCAGGAAGGGCATCACCTCAACCGGAAGAAAGTCCGGCGCCTCTGGCGTGAGGAGGCGCTGACGGTCAAGGCCAAGGTTCGCAGAAAAATCCGAACAGGCACGTCCATTCCTATGCAGGCCGAATTCCCCGGCCACGTGTGGACCTACGACTTCATCTTTGATCAAACCCTGGGGGGAGGCACGCTGAAGATCCTGACCCTGACGGACGAGTTCACCCGTCAGTCCCTGGCCCTACGGGTCTCGGAGTCCTTCACATCCATGGATGTGAAGGACGTCCTGCACGAGGTCATCGCCCAGCGTGGTGCGCCTGGATTCATCCGCAGCGACAACGGCCCGGAGTTCATTGCCCGTGATCTGGGTGAGCCGAACCCCTGGACCTGTACGGCTCAGGATGGAGCCTCCGACGGGCTTGAG
>ERZ501047.404-NODE-404-length-14858-cov-6.729717_pt1 | contig 14858 bp, 12 predicted proteins | sample MGYA00510868_ERZ501047 | MGnify/ENA primary metagenome ERZ501047 (study PRJEB25958, sample SAMN03398593) | human skin metagenome | study: EMG produced TPA metagenomics assembly of the Human Skin Microbiome Metagenome (human skin metagenome) data set. | reverse complement strand
GGGCCCCTGGCAGCCCGCCACCTTCGCCCGGGTGCTCGCCGACGTGCCCTGCACCGGGCTGGGCGCGCTCCGCCGCCGCCCGGACTCGCGCTGGCGCCACCGGCCCGAGGACCTGGACGAGCTGGTCCCGCTCCAGCGCGCGCTCCTGGCAGCGGCCATCGACGCCACGATGAGCGGCGGCGTCGTCGCGTACGCCACCTGCTCGCCCCACACGGCCGAGACGGAGGAGGTCGTGGAGGCGGTCACCGCCGACCGTGACGACGTGGAGGTGCTGGAGGCCTGGCGCTACCTCAGCGAGGTCGACGACATCGCCCGCGGCCCATACATCCAGCTCTGGCCCCACCGTCACTCCACCGACGCGATGTTCTGCGCCCTGCTCAGGAGACGGTGACGCTCAGCAGGCGGTGACCCGCCGGGTTCTGTCAGAGCCGCCCACTAGAGTCTCGGGCGTGACCATGCGCATCACACCGAGCATCCTGAATGCCGACTTCGCCGACCTGCGCGGCGAGATCGGCAAGATCCCCAGTGCCGACGGCATCCACGTCGACGTGATGGACAACCACTTCGTGCCGAACCTCACCATCGGCCTGCCGGTGGTGGAGGCGATCCGCAAGGTCACCACCCAGCTGCTCGACATCCACCTGATGATCGAAGACCCCGACCGCTGGGCGCCCGCGTTCGCCGAGGCCGGGGCGGAGTCGGTCACCTTCCACGCCGAGGCGGCATCGGCTCCCGTACGGCTGGCGCGCGAGCTGCGCAAGCAGGGTGCGCGCGCTGGCGTGGCACTGAACCCGGCCACGCCGATCGAGGCCGTCGCGGGGATGCTCGGCGAGGTCGACATGCTGCTCTGCATGACCGTCGAGCCGGGGTTCGGTGGCCAGAAGTTCCTCGACCTGGTGCTGCCCAAGATCAAGGCCGCCCGGAAGCTCGTCTCCGAGGCCGGATTGGAGGTGTGGATCCAGGTCGACGGCGGTGTCTCGGTCGAGACCATCGAGCGCTGCGCCGAGGCGGGGGCGGACACCTTCGTCGCCGGCTCGGCGGTGTACAAGGCGGACGACCCCGACGCCATGGTCGTGAAGCTGCGGGAGCTGGCGGAGGGGTGCGTGCACTGATGAGGTACGTCTCGACCCGCGGCACCGAGCCCGGCCTGCCGTTCTGCGACGTGCTGCTGGCGGGTCTGGCGCCCGACGGAGGCCTGTACGTGCCGGAGCACTACCCGAGCGTGGACGCCGCCACGCTCGACCAGTGGCGAGAGGTGCTCGACACCCAGGGCTACGCCGCTCTCGCGTACGAGGTGCTGCGGCTGTTCATCGACGACATCCCCGGGGATGACCTCCGACGCCTCTGCGCCAATGCCTACACGGCCGAGTCCTTCGGCGACCCGCAGATCGTGCCGGTCACCGAGCTGGGCGACGGGCTGCGCCTGGTTCACCTGTCGAACGGGCCCACCGCCGCGTTCAAGGACATGGCGATGCAGTTGCTGGGGGAGCTGTTCAGCTATGAGCTGAAGCGCCGCGGCGCGAGCATCACCATCCTGGGCGCCACCTCCGGCGACACCGGGTCCGCGGCCGAGCACGCGATGCTCGGCAAGCCCCAGGTGGCGGTGTTCATGCTCAGCCCCAAGGGGCGGATGTCGCCGTTCCAGCAGGCGCAGATGTTCTCCCTCGACGAGCCGAACATCGTGAACATCGCCGTCGATGGCTGGTTCGACGACTGCCAGGACCTGGTGAAGACCGTCTTCGCCGACGCCGAGTTCAAGGCGCGCTACTCCATCGGTGCGGTGAACTCCATCAACGTGGCGCGGCTGCTGGCGCAGGTCGTCTACTACGTGGCCGGATGGCTCCGCGCGAGCACCCAGGCGACCGACCAGGTCTCGTTCACCGTGCCCAGCGGCAACTTCGGCAACATCTGCGCCGGCCACATCGCCCGCCAGATGGGTGTCCCGATCCGCCGCCTGGTGCTGGCCACGAACGAGAACAACGTGCTGCACGAGTTCTTCGAGACCGGGGTCTACCGGGTGCGGGGGAGCGCGGAGACCTACGAGACCTCCAGCCCGTCGATGGACATCTCGAAGGCCTCCAACTTCGAGCGGTTCGTCTTCGACCTGCTCGGCCGTGACAGCGAGCGCACCCGGGAGCTGTTCGCCGACGAGCTGGTCCGCCAGGGATCGTTCGACCTCTCCGGTGCCCCCGAGTTCGCCCATCAGGGCGAGCGGTTCGGGTTTGCCTCGGGCACCTCGACGCATGCCGACCGGGTGGCGACGATCCGGCGCGTCCACGACACGTACGGGGTCGTGGTCGACCCCCACACCGCCGACGGGGTCAAGGTGGCCGCCGAGCAGGTGGGTGCGGAGCCGATGCTGGTGCTGGAGACCGCGCTGCCGGTGAAGTTCTCCGCCACCATCGTGGAGGCGCTGGGCACCGAGCCCGATCGCCCGGAGCGGTTCGTCGGGATCGAGGACCTCCCCAAGCACGTGGTCGACCTCGACGGCGGCATCAGCGAGCTGAAGCACCTGATCGCCACGCACCGGGCCTAGCGTCCGGGCGGCTCGGGGCGTGGGCGTCGCGCAACGGCCCCCGCGGCCGGACCTGTCGGCCTCACGCCGGCCGGCCAGGCGCCCCGCACGACCGGTGTCCGGGGCATCGGGGGCTGGGGCCTCTCGCAGGCTGCGTCCCCACCGGGGACCGTCTCGGGTCAGGGCTCCCGGTACGGCTCGGCGGGCTCGACCATGCCGCGCTGCTCCCCGGGGTGGCGCCGCAGCACGATGCGTTGCGCCACCTTGTCGACCAGATAGCCCACGGCCGCGGAGACGGTGGCCGCGCCGAGCAGCGCGAGCACCGGGTGGTGGCGGAACCAGTGCCCGGCCACCCACCCGGAGCCCACGATGTACGTGCACCACACGGCCGCCGTGACCCCGCTCAGCAGCAGGAACCTCGACCACCGGACCCCCGCCATCCCGGCGGTGATGTTCACCGCCACCCGGAACACGGGCAGGAACCGGGCGATCACGATGATCACCGCGCCTCGCTCGGCGAAGCGGGTGTGCGCCCAGTGCAGCGCCTTGCTGATCCGGGGGGCCTTCAGCAGGCGCGACGCACGCAGCCAGCGGTTGTGGCCGACGAGGAAGGCCAGGTTGTCGCCGATCCAGGCGCCGGCCCACGCGGTCAGGAAGAGCACCCACAGCAGCTCGGGGTGGGCGCTGCGCACCATCGCGGCGAACGCGACCGTGGTGGTCTCCGACGGCACCAGGGGGACCAGGCCGTCGGCCACGATCAGCAGCAGCAGCACGACGTACGCCCAGGGGTCGGCCGAGGTGCGCAGCACCATCTCGACCACGTCGTCCATGCCGCCCCCTCTCCGGCTCGCCAGGGTAGCGGTCGCCGTGCCACGGCGACGCCTGTGGTTGGCTGTCCGGCGTGACTGATCTGGTGGTGATGGCAGCGGGCATGGGGTCCCGGTTCGGCGGGATCAAGCAGCTGGCCCAGATCGGGCCCTCGGGCGAGACGGTCATGGACTACGCCGTCCACGACGCTGTACGCGCCGGGCTGTCACGCGTGGTGTTCGTCATCCGCCGGGACCTGGAGCGCGACTTCCGCGAGGTCGTCGGCGCTCGCTACGAGGGCTGGGTCGACGTCGCGTACGCCTTCCAGGAGCTGGACGACCTCCCCGCCGGCCGTCGGCCGCCGCAGGGGCGTACGAAGCCGTGGGGCACCGGCCAGGCGGTGTGGGCCGCGCGCCACGTCGTCAGCGACCCCTTCGTGGTCATCAACGCCGACGACTTCTACGGGCGGTCGGCCTTCGAGCAGGTGGCCGGTTTCCTCGCCGGCGGCGGGCCCAGGGAGTACGCCCTGGTGGCGTATCGGCTGGCGAACACCCTGTCCGAGAACGGGTCCGTATCCCGCGGCGTCTGCGAGGTCGGCGACTCCGGGCGGCTGGTGTCGGTGACCGAGCACACCAGCCTGACCCCGTCCGGCGACGCGGTGGTCGACGCCTCGGGTGCCCGGTTCACGGGCGAGGAGCCGGTGAGCATGAACTTCTGGGGGCTGCGGCCCGACGTGTTCGGCGCGCTCGAGGAGCGGTTCGCGACCTTCCTGGACACCCGCGGCGGCGAGCCCTCCGCCGAGCTGTACCTGCCGGCCGTGGTCGACGCCATGGTGTCGGCGGGCGAGGCGACGGTGCAGGTGCTGCGGTCCGACGACCACTGGTTCGGCGTCACCTACAGCGGCGACGCCCCCAGGGTCGCGGCGAGGGTCCAGGAGCTGGTCGACTCCGGCGCGTACCCGGGCGACCTGCGCGCGGGCCGCTAGACCTCAGTCCTCGCCCTGGCGCCGCAGGTAGCGCTGGAACTCCGCGGCGATCGCGTCGCCCGACGGCTCGACCTGGCGGGCGTCGTTCGCCTCCTCCAGGGTGGAGATGTACTCGGCCACGTCAGGGTCGTCGTCAGCGAGCTCGTCGACGTTCTTCTCCCACAGCTCGGCCCGCGCCGGGAGGTCGCCCAGGTCGATCGGGCCCTGCACCAGGTCCTCGAGGCGCGACAGCAGGGCGAGGGTGGCCTTGGGGTTGGGCGGGCTGGCCACGTAGTGCGAGCAGGACGCCCACACGCTGACGACCGGCATGCCGGCGACGTGGCAGGCCTGGGTCATCACCCCCTGGATGCCGGTCGGCCCCTCGTACGTCGGGGCCTCCGCGTCGTACTGCTCCCGCAACGCCTGATCCGAGCTGGACAGCATCACCGGCACCGGCCGCGTGTGCGGGTTCTCGCTCAGCATCGCGCCCAGCACGATGACCAGCTCGGTCTCCACGAGCAGCAGCGGCGCCACCAGGGCAGCCGCGAACGCAGGCCAGCGGAAGTTGGGCTCGGGCCCCCGGACGACGACGAGGTCGCGCTGCGGGAGGTGGCAGACCAGGATCTCGGTGCTGGGCCAGGAGATCGACCGGTCGCCATCCTCGTTCATGGCGATGAGCGGCCGGCTGGCCTGGAAGTCGTAGTAGTCGCTGGGGTCCAGCGCCAGCACGACCTCGCTGTCATAGGTGGTGACCAGGTGGTCGACCGCGTCCGACGCGGCCTGGGCGGCATCGCTCCAGCCCCCGAACGCCATCACGACGTACGGGTTGCGGAGGTTGCGCAGATCGGCCTCAGGCATGGGGGACACGCTACCGGGTGCTCCCGAGAAACCCAGTGCGGCTCCGCGGACCCACGCAGGTCGCCGGTCCCGGAGCCATCACCTACCCTGACGCGGTGATGAGGAGACGGATCGTGCTGGCTGGCCTGCTGGGCTCCGCCTCCTGCGCGTCGCCGGGCACGGGGCAGCAGCCGGACCCGGGCTCCTCGTCGGCAGCGTCCGGCACCTCGTTGAGCGCCGCTACCGCGATCAGCGCCCCGGCGAGCCGCACGCCGTCGGAGAGCGCCGCCGCGCCGCCCGCGCCGTCCTCGTCGGCGCCGGCTGAGCCCCCAGCAGAATGAGCAGGTGCGCCTCGCCCTCACCGCCTCCGACGCCGACGCGCTGGCCGCGGTCCGCTCGGCCATCGTCGGGGGACGCGGTGCGAGCATGACCGCGGTGCTGCGGGCCTGCGGCGACACCACGCCCACCGGCTGGCTAGGGCGAAGGGTGTCGGGCAGGGTGTCCGCCGGAGACCGACACCGCCGCGTCAACCGGCCTCCCGGATGAGACGTCTCAGGCCTGAGCAGAAAGGACGACCCATGACGATGAGCAGACGCGGTGCGATGCGTGCCGCCGCTCTGGCAGGCCTCGGCGGCCTCACCGGGTGCGGGCCCGTCCAGCACCGCGTCGGGACGCTGGTCGGGCACTGGAGCCAGTCGGAGGCGCAGGGCCGCCCGAACGACTACGCAGGGCCGCCGGTCCTGGTCACCGATCCGGCGGGCTGGCAGACGGCGGCGTCCCGCCTGCCCGAACGGCTGGCCGCCGACCCGGCGCTGGCGGGCAACGCGTTCGAGACCTCGGTCCTGGTCGTGGGCAGCTATCCACGGTGCCGGGAGCAGTCGCGGGTGCTCGACGAGGGCGGAGGACGCCTCGTCTTCGAGGTCCACAACCCCGAGCCGAACGTCAGCTGCGTCTGGTCACCGCTACAGATCGACGTCTGGAGGGTCGACCTGAGCTCGCTCGCAGCACGACCCACGAGCGTCAGCCGCCGGCCCTGACGCGACGCCCCGGTGATCGGGCACGACGAGGCCGGGGCGTCATGGACGCCCCGGCCTGGTCTGCGGGTCAGCTCCTGCCCGACGCCCCGTCAGCGTGGAAGACCGGGGTCGCGGAGCGCGTCTCGGCCTGGGCCACGGCGGGAGCCGGCAGTGCCGGCTTCTCCGGGCGTGCGTCAGCGCCGTCGGCGTCACCCGATCCGTCACGCCGGGCGGTGCCCAGCGCCGACCGTGGCGTCGCCTGGGGAGCCGGCTGACCGAGCCTGACAGCCAGCTCAGTGGCACCCTCCGCGTCGACCACCACCCGGTGCGCGACGGGGGCGTACCCCGCGGTCGTCACCGTGTACGACCCGGCGGGCAGGTCCTCCAGCCGGTACCGGCCGTCCTCCTGGCTGACCGTCGTGGCCACCACCTGGCCGTCGTCGTCCAGGACGGTGACGGTCGCCTCCTCCACCGGGGCCCCGGTGCGAGCTGCCGTGACGACGCCCTGGACACGGCCACCCACGGGCACGTGGACGTCCAGCTCGACGACACCGTCGTCCGGCACCTCGAGGCTGCGGGCGACCGGTCGTCGGGTCGCTCCCTGCGCCGTGACCACGTAGGAACCCGGGGTCAGCTGCGTGAAGTGGTACGAGCCGTCGTCGGCGGTCCGCACCGTCCCCGCGACGCTGCCGTCGGGGTCCACGAGGGTGACCACGGCGCTCGCCAGACCCTCGGGAGCCGACGTCCCGGCGGCCTGCCGCAGCACCCGCCCCTTGATCGAGGAGCGACCCGCCAGGGTGACGTCGCGCTGCACGGGGTGGTCGCCAACGCTCACCATCGTGGCCGAGGGGCTGAGCCCCTCCGACCCCGCGATCACGAGGTACGAGCCGCCCTTGGCCAGCGGCACCCGGTAGGTCCCGTCGGCGTCGGTCGCCGTACGCGCCACCTGGTTGCCGGCGGCGTCGGTGACGGTCACCTGCACCCCGGGCAGGGTGCGCCCGTGGTGCTTCACGGTGCCGGAGAGGGCCAGCGACCCGTCGTCGGCGAGGGACCGGTCGGTTGCCAGGGCGGACCCGGTCTCGTGGTCGCTGGGCGCGTTCCACCGCTGCGTCGAGCCCTCCGCCCCGGCCGAGACCTCGGCGCCGGTGTCGGCATCGCCCGCAGGCGAGGGAGCACCCGCACCCGGGCCGCCGCCCGCGACGCTGCCGAGGGTGGTCTCCTCGAGGAAGAACGAGACCAGCAGGCCGACGAACGCGAACGGGGCGGCCCACAGGAACAGCTCGGCGATGCTGGTGCCGTACGCGGTCTGGATGATGTTGCGCAGCGGCTCAGGGATCTCGGCGAGCTTGGGGATGCCCGTCCCGAGGTACGCCCGGGGGTCGATGCGCGCCGCCACCAGCTCGGCCTGCCGGTCGATGACGCCCTGCTCCAGGTGGTCCTTGATGGCGTTGGAGAGCACCGCGCCCAGCGCCGAGACGCCGATGGCGCCACCGAGGGAGCGCGTGAACGCGACGAACGAGCTGGCGGCGCCCAGGTCGCGCGGCTCCACCACGTTCTGCACGGCGAGCACCAGGTTCTGCATCATGGCACCGACGCCCAGACCGATGAGGAACATGTAGAGCGACACCAGCCAGTACTCCGTGTCCCACTCCACGGTGCTCATCAGCGCCAGGCCGGCGGTGAGGAAGACGCCGCCCATGATCACGTACGCCTTCCACCGGCCGGTGCGGGTGATGAGGCGGCCGATCACGATCGACGAGAGCAGCAGGCCGCCGACCATCGGCAGCGTGCGCAGGCCCGCCTCGGTGGGGGAGTCGCCCCGGGCGAGCTGGAAGTACTGGCTCAGGAAGATCGTGGCCCCGAACATGGCGACTCCGACGAACATGCTGGCCAGCGAGGAGAGCGCCACGGTGCGGTTGCGGAAGAACCGCAGCGGGATGATCGGCTCCGGAGCCTGCGCCTCGGCGAGCAGGGCCAGCGCGAGCAGCGCCACGCCGCCAGACGTCATCAGGGCCGTCTGCCACGACCACCACTCGAACTCGTGCCCGGCCATGGAGACCCAGATCAGCAGCGAGGACACGCCCGCGGCGATCAGCGCCGCACCCAGGTAGTCGATGTGGACCTTGCGCTTCATCACGGGCAGGTGCAGCGTCGCCTGCAGCACGAAGAAGGCGAGCACCGCGAACGGCACGCCCACGTAGAAGCACCAGTGCCACGAGAGGTGCTCGGTGAGGGCGCCGCCGATCAGCGGGCCGCCGACGGTGCCGAGCGCCATCACGCCGCCGAGGTAGCCGGAGTACCGGCCCCGCTCGCGCGGCGCGATCATGGTCGCCATCACCACCTGCGCCAGGGCGGTCAGGCCGCCGGCGCCGATGCCCTGGAACACGCGCATCGTGATCAGCGTGGCCATGTTCTGCGAGAGGCCGGCGACGGCGGAGGAGGCGACGAACACCACGATCGCGACCTGGATCAGCGCCTTCTTCGAGAACAGGTCGGCGAGCTTGCCCCAGATCGGGGTCGCGATGGTGGTGGCCAGCAGGGTCGACGTGACGACCCAGGTATAGCCGGACTCCGTGCCGCCCAGGTCGGAGACGATCGTGGGCAGGGCGTTGGAGACGACGGTGGAGGAGATGATGGCGACGAACATCGCCAGCAGGATGCCGGTGAGGGCCTCCATGATCTGGCGGTGGGTCATCTGCTCGCCGGGCACGGCTGCTGCGTCGGGCAGCGCGCGAGCAGGCGGGACGGTCGGGCCCATGTGGTGTTCCTTCCGAGGCTGTCGGCGAGCCGACGTGGTCACCGACAGCACCGTCGGAGGTTCGAGCCCTCAGCGTACACCGGATCGGAGGAAGATCCTCCGCTTAGGGGGTGGGGGTGAGGCATGATGGGGGGCATGCCCCCCGAGCCACGGCTGCGAGCCGACGCCCAGAAGAACCGTGAGCTGCTCGTCAGAGCCGCCATCGAGGTCTTCACGGTCGACGGCTTCGACGCACCGCTGGAGGACGTGGCCCGCGCCGCGGGGGTGGGCATCGGCACGCTCTACCGGCGTTTCCCCGACCGTACGGCGCTCATCGTCGGCGTGGTGAGGGAGAGCCTCACCACGCTGGTGGCCGAGGTGGGCGCGGCGATCCGTGAGCAGCCCGACTCCTGGTCGGTGCTCACCCATGCGCTGCCGCGGCCAGGGGAGTTCTCGGTGTCGATGCGGTCGATCCTCTCCCTGCCCCAGAGCGTGCGGGTGGCGGTGGGCAGGGACCCGAACATCGTGGGCCTGCGCCGTCAGCTGAGCGACCAGATCGAGGGCGTGGTGACCCGGGCCCAGGCGGAGGGGTCGTTGCGGCCAGACATCGGCTCAGGCGACGTGCTGCGGCTCTTCGGCCTGCTCACGCTCGCGAAGCGGCGTACGCCCGAGGAGGTGGCGGCTGCCGACCGGATCCGCCTGATCGTGCTGGACGGGCTCCGTTCCGGGGCCACCAGCGAGCTCCCCGGCACCGCCGCCAGTGCCGAGGAGATCGTGCGTCGCTGACCTAGGCGACGATCAGCGGCCGCAGGGTGCGGTAGGAGATCTCCAGCCCGGTGAGCACCTTCTCGGGGGTGCCTCCCCACAGCGGGTCCTCGTGCTCGACCGAAAGCACGCCGTCGAATCCGGCCTCGTACAGGCGGTCGACGACCCGCGTCCAGTCCACGTCGCCGAGACCGGGCACGCGGTACCGCCACCAGCCCATGTCCCACGGGTTCGACTTGTAGACGGTCCCGAAGAAGCCGCAGCGGTTGCGGGCCCGGGTGTCGAGCTGCACGTCCTTCGCCTGCGCGTGGAGGATCTTGTCGGCGTAGGGGAGGATCGTCTCCACCGGGTCGATGCCGATCCAGGTCAGGTGCGACGGGTCCCAGTTGAGGTAGAACCCGAGGTCGAACATCCACTCCCACAGCTCGGGGGAGTAGGCGAGGTTGCCGGGGTAGCCGTCGGGGTGCCAGCCCTCCATCACGCAGTTCTCGACGACGATCTTCACGTCGCGCTCGCCGGCGTACTCGACGAGCTCGGGCAGGATCTGCTCGCCCTTGCGCAGGTTGTCCGCGACCGACAGGCTCGGGTCGCGGCCGATGAAGGTGCCGACCGTGGGCACGCCGAGCGCCTGGGCGGCGTCGATGACCGACCTGAGGTGGGTCCGGATCTCCTCGCGACGCGCCTCGTCGGGGTGGAGGTTGTTCTCGTAGTAGGCGAGCGACTGGCAGGCGAGCCCGTGCTGGTCCAGGAGGGCGCGGGTGCGCTCGGTCTCGCCCTGGTCCCAGGACGCGACCGGCAGGTGCGAGGCCTCGAAGTCACGGCCGCCCGTGCTGGGCCAGACAGCGATCTCCAGGGCCTCGTACCCCGTCTTCTCGGCCCAGGCCGCGATGTCGGCGAGAGACCAGGTGGGCAGGCAGGCGGTGAGGAATCCGAGCTTCATGCGATCTCCGTCCATGCTCGCGAGGCTGCCGAGCGCAGCACCGCGTCGATGAGGTGTGCCGACCGGGCCCCGTCGGCGAAGGTGGGCAGCCCGTCGCGGACCTCGCCGCGCACGGCGGCGTACGTGTCGGCGACGAAGCTCTCGAAGCACTGCGCGTACCCCTGCGCGTGCCCGGCGGGCAGGGAGGAGAGGCGCCGGGCGTCGGGGGAGCCCTGGCTGCCGTCGCGCACCAGCACGGTCGACGAGGCCTCGCCGCCCAGCCAGACCGACTCGGGGTTCTCCTGGTCGAACACCGCGCACTGTCGCTCGCCGTCGATCTCGAACCAGAGCCGGTTCTTGCGCCCGGCGCTGACCTGGGAGATGACGACCGAGCCGGGCACGCCGTCCGCGGTGCGGAGCAGGACGGTGGCGGCGTCCTCGGTGGTGACTGGGGCGGTGTCCCCGCCGTTGGCGCCGCCGAAGCTGGCGCCGGAGGAGACCGGCCGCTCCCCGTACACCGTGCGCAGGTCGGCGACCAGCTCGGTGAACCGTCGCCCGGTGACGAACTCCACCAGGTCGCACCAGTGGGAGCCGATGTCGGCGAAGGCGCGCGAGGGCCCGCCGTCGGCCTCGAACACGCGCCAGCTGGAGGCGGCGGGGTCGAGCAGCCAGTCCTGCAGGTACGAGCCGTGCACGAGGTGCACCGTGCCCAGCTCTCCCGCGGCGACCCGGGCCCGGATCTCGCGGACCAGCGGGTGGAACCGATAGACGAAGGGCACCGTGGCCACCAGCCCAGCCGTCTCGGCGAGGGTGGCGAGGGCCTCCGCGTCCTCGACCGAGGTGGCGAGCGGCTTCTCGCACACGACGTGGCAGCCGGCCTCCAGGGCAGCACGCGCGTACGCCACGTGGGTGGCGTTCGGCGTGCAGACGTGCACCACGTCGGGGCGGTCGGCGAGGAGCTCCTCGATCGAACCGGCGGCGGTCTCCACCCCCCAGTCGCGGGCGATCTCGGCCGACCGCTCCGGCGAGGAGCCGAGCACGACGCTGACCTGGGCGCCGGCCAGAAGGGCGGCACGGCGATGCACGGCGGCGATCATGCCGCCACCGACGATCGCGACGCGGAGGGGGGTCATGCGCCGACCTGCTCCTGCGGCACCAGCGGCATCGGCTCGGGCCGCTGGCAGGTGGTGGTGGTCTCCAGCGCCTGCCCGGCCGCCGCGGCCGCCTCGATCGTGGTCAGCACGTCGAGCACGTGCAGGGCGAGCTCGCTGGAGGCACGGTGCGGACGGCCCTCGGCCAGCGCGCCTGCCATGTCGGCGATCCCGGTGCCGCGCTCGGAGTCCTCGGCGCCGGCACTGACCGCGACCGGTTGCCAGTCTCCGCCCGTGGCGAGGTGGCGCACCACCTCGCCGCCGAAGGTGTTGGGGTCGGGGACGTTGATCGTGCCGTCGACCCCGTACACCTCGATGCGCGGCAGCCGCGAGCCACCGGCCACGTCGAAGCTCGCGACCAGCGTCGACAGCACGCCGCCCTCGTGCTCCAGGGTCGCCGAGACGTGGGTGGGCACGGCCACGTCGAAGCTGCCGCCCTCGTTTGGGCCGCCCGTGCTGGTGCGGGTGGGCCGCAGGCTGGACGCCAGAGCCGAGACCCGGCGTACGGGCCCAAGCAGCGTCACCAGCGAGGTGACGTAGTAGGGGCCCATGTCGAGCAGCGGCCCGCCGCCCGGCTGGTAGAAGAAGGCGGGTGTGGCGTGGAAGTTGTCCGGGCCGCCGCCGGCGAAGAACGCCGACGCGGCGAGCACCCGCCCGATGCCACCCTCGTCGACGACCGCCCGGGCGGTCTGGATGCCGGTGCCGAGCACCGTGTCGGGGGCGACGCCCAGCCGGAGGCCGGCGGCCTGCGCGGCGGCCACGAGCTCCTTGCCCTCCTCCAGGGTCGTGGCCAGCGGCTTCTCGACGTACACGTGCTTGCCGGCCGCCAGTGCCGCCAGCGTGGTCTCGTAGTGCACGGCCGGGATGGTGAGGTTCAGCACCAGGTCGACGTCTGGGTCGGCCAGCAGGCCCTCGGGCGTCACGGCGCGGGCACCGGGCAGGTCGGCGGCGACCTTCTCGGCGCGCTCCGGCAGCAGGTCGGAGACGGCCACGACCTCGACGTGAGGCAGCCGGGCGATGGTCTTGAGGTACTTGCCCAGGATCATCCCGCACCCCAGGACCCCCACGCGCAGCGTGCTCATGCCTCGCTCCAGGAGGAGAGGCCGGCCTCGACCAGCAGCGCGGCGTTGCCGCCGAGCAGGGCGTACGTGTCGCCGGCGGTCTGGTCGACCTCCATCACGTGCCACCGGGCGGGGGAGGCGGCGATGGCGCCCCGCACGTCGACGACACCGGTGCCGAACGGGGTCTGGTCCTCGCCCTGCCGCGCCGGGCCGTCCTTGAGGTGCAGCGCGCCGACCCGGTCACCGAGACGGGTCAGCAGCGCCGACGGGTCCTCGCCGCCGGCCTTGGCCCAGTACACGTCCAGCTGCAGCACGACGTCAGCCCCGAGCTGGGAGGCGAGCGCGTCGTACGCGGTCCCGTCGCCGAGCGGCGGGAACTCCATCCAGTGGTTGTGGTAGCCGACGGCGATCCCGCGCTCGGCGCCGTTGGCGGCGGCCTCGGTCAGTCTCGCCGCCATCTCGGTCACCTTCGCCGGGTCGTCGAAGAGGTCCCACTCCAGACCCAGGCTGATGGGGGTCGGCACCACGAGGGTGTCGACGCCGAGGGCCTGCGCCGCGTCCAGCACGCGCTCGGACGCCTCTCCGAGCGGGGCGTCGCCGTGCGTCCACCGGGCCGTGAGGCCGGCGGCGTCCAGGTCACGCCGCCATGCCTCCGCGGCCGCCACCGGGTCGTCGCCCGCGCCGATCTGCCAGGGCTCCACGACGGTGAAGCCGAGCTCCCTGACCCTGGCCAGGGCCCGCGGCCGGTCGGCCGCGATGTCCTCGCGCAACGAGTAGAGCTGGACGGACAGGGTGCCTGTCATGCGGGTTCTCCTTGACGCCGGGCGTCGTGGTCGGTGGTGGTCTTCTTCGACATCGACCCTAGTGGCGTCGCGTCGGGAGGTCATGCATTTCGGAATGCGGTTTCAGGTGCGGTTCCCCCGACCGTCGCGCCCAGGGGTGAGGACGGCTGGCGATGTCACGCGGCCACCGGGCTGTGGGCGTACAGGGACGGCGGCGTCAGGCCGCGAAGACGAGCCTCCGGTAGGCTCGAGTGACACACACCAGGAGGTTGGATGAGCGGCGGACTTGCTGCCCTTCTCGACGACATCGCCGCGCTCGCGAAGCTGGCGGCGGCATCGGTCGACGACGTGGGCGCCGCCGCTGCGCGCGCCAGTGCCAAGGCCGCCGGCGTCGTCGTGGACGACACCGCGGTGACCCCCCGGTACGTGCAGGGCCTGGCCGCCAAGCGTGAGCTCCCGATCATCAAGAGCATCGCCAGGGGATCCCTGGTCAACAAGATGATCATCATCGTGTTCGCGATGCTGCTCAGCCAGTTCGCCCCCTGGTTGCTCACGCCGATCCTCATGTGCGGCGGCATCTACCTCTCCTTCGAGGGTGCGGAGAAGCTCTACGAGCACTTCTTCCACCGCGAGGCCGAGGTCGAGCAGGAGTCACGCGCGACGGTCGTCAGCCCCGAGCAGGAGAAGAAGATCGTCTCCGGTGCCGTGCGCACCGACTTCATCCTCTCGGCCGAGATCATGGTGATCTCCCTCAACGAGGTCGCTGACGAGGGCTTCGTCAGCCGTCTCGTCATCCTGCTGGTCGTGGCGGTCCTGATCACCGTGCTCGTGTACGGCTCGGTCGCCCTGATCGTGAAGATGGACGACATCGGTCTCCATCTGATCGAGCACGGCACGCCCGCGCGGCAGCGTCTCGGCAAGACGCTGGTCACGGCGATGCCGAAGGTGATGTCGGTGCTCTCCGTGGTGGGCGTGGCGGCCATGCTGTGGGTCGGCGGTCACATCCTGCTGGTCGGTGCGGACGAGCTCGGCCTGCACGCCCCGTACGCGTTCGTGCACCACCTGGAGGAGGTCGTGCACCACGCCGTCCCGGTGGTCGGCGGGGTTCTCGGCTGGCTCGTGAACACGTTCTTCTCCGCCGTGATCGGCCTGGTCGTCGGCGCGGTCGTGGTCGCGATCATGCACCTCGTCCCTCGCAAGAAGGGTCACGACGGCCACGGAGACGACGCCTCCCACGTGGCGGACGCAGCGCCCGCCCCGGTCGCGGCGACGGGCACCGGCACGGCCGGGGCCGGCCGTCCCGC
>ERZ501047.403-NODE-403-length-14865-cov-3.845105_pt1 | contig 14865 bp, 10 predicted proteins | sample MGYA00510868_ERZ501047 | MGnify/ENA primary metagenome ERZ501047 (study PRJEB25958, sample SAMN03398593) | human skin metagenome | study: EMG produced TPA metagenomics assembly of the Human Skin Microbiome Metagenome (human skin metagenome) data set. | reverse complement strand
GTTTCGATACCTCTGAATCGATGCGTGGATATGTGTACTGCAGCACAATATCTTCGAGCGCCGCCACCCACGCGGGCCGGAGGCGTTCCTGCGAGCGGGCGGCTACCTCCAGTACGTCATCCCATTTTTGCACACTTGAACGAGAGGTGGCCCACTTGGCCTGCAGCTTGGCCAATGCATCTGCATCGGACGCCGGCAGCAATGACAAAAGCACGTCAGAGCGATCCTGTGCACGGAAACAGTCCTGGTCCTGCAGAACCAAATCCACAAAGGCGCGCTGTAGCAAACCACGATGCCTTGCGTGGGCTGTACTGCTTGTGGCCGTCAGAATGTCGTGACCCAACGCACGTCGCAGGCTAGGATGCAGCGTGCGATGGAAGCCGGGTGCGGACGCACCCAAGGACACCTTCTTGGCCTGATTGGCACTGCCTTTGATCACCTCGATCCAGCCGACGAGGGCCTTACGTGCATCGTCGGCCAGCACAAAGGCTTCCTGGTCCGATACCCAACAGTGAATACCACGCCGACCTGAATATACCCAGACGATATGCTTAAAGCCAAAGTCTTCACGTAGTGTCATGTCCAACACTTCGGCCGCCACCCCAATCCACTTCCAGCACCGATGGCAAATACTTTTATCGGAGCAGCACGTTCGAATTTCGTCATAGTCTGTCATGTCAATATCAAACACAAGTTCGCGAGCGACAGGTCGGAACGTGGCCTTTTGCATTGTCTTGCGGTCCTTGGGCTTGGCGCTGTAGACCGGTCCGATTTCAAATCGCGATGGGTTCAGTCGACACACTTCCTTCTTCCACTCGTCCCACGTCGAGTAGCTTTGGTATCGTAGGTAGGCGTTATTCTGAAGAGTAAGGGCAAATTCGCGGTGCGTAAAGTTCCGCGCGGGAGTAATATCACGATTCAACCACATGTACAAGGACTTGAAGGGCAAAATGCGGCGATAGTACACCAGCAGCGCCATGGGGTCAACTGAATCGTCCGCTTTAGATTGCGACATCACGGGCTCATCCATTCTGGATACAGCCTGATCCCACGCCTTGTCTTCCTCCATAGCATCTGGGGCTTCGACCGCCGCCATCGTAGCACACGCGCACCTCTATTACGACGCAGGCCACGCGTCACGAAGCGCGCTCGGCCCACGTGGCTCCAAGGGCGTCCACGCGCCCCTCCTCCACCGATTGGTGTCGAACATGGCACGGTGGCATGCGACGCGCACCAAGATCCAGCTCAAGCTCGCGATCCAGCGATCGCGCATGCTACAGGAGAAAAAAGCCGCACTGCATAAAAAAGTGCGACTGGAAATTGCGGAGCTCGTAGAGCGCCAAAAGCTTGAATCTGCGCGCGTCAAAACCGAATCGCTGATCATGGACGATATACATTTGGAGTTGCTTGAACTGCTTGAGCTCTACTGTGAGACACTCTATGCCAGATTCGGATTACTAGAAGGACGCGACAATGAGCCTGATGATGCGATCCGCGAGCCGATGATCGCCATTATTCATGCGGCTCATCGCACAGAGGTGAAGGAACTACATGTGCTCCAAAACATGCTGAGTGCACGCTACAGTACCGAATTTTCTGAGGCAGCTTTACAAAATACAGAGAACTGTGTTTCGGAACGCATCACACGCAAGCTAGCATTTCATCTGCCACCACCCGAGATGGTGGATGCGTACTTGAGCGAAATTTGCAAGGCCTACCAGGTACCCTTTGGTCAGGCGCCGACGCCCCCTGATACCCTTTCGACCGAGGCTGGCGACCACGATTGGCACACGTTGGTGCAGCGATTCGATGCACTGAAACGAACTCATGGATGACAAGTGGTCTATGTGGCAATGGCACTTGTGCGCATCGTGACAGGCTCTGCACGATGAGGAAGCGTCGAGGGCTGTGTGCCAGCAGACGATCGTGCGCGTGACGTATCCTCAGGATCACGGATAACCATGGCCTCAGTATCACGGCGATGACGACGACGACGAGGTAGTGTGACAAACTTGGGCATCGGGCGACAGTCGAGGTCTGTCGACACGTTTGTCGAGCCCTGCAACGCCTCGATCCAGTCAACAAGGTGGTGGTTGTTGCGCGTTTGAATCAAAAACTGGTTATTCGCCACCTTGATGCGAATAACGCAAGGTCGCTTGGTATAATCTGCTGCATAGCCACACTGTGCCCCATCCATGGAGTAGGTGTGGAAATGATGCTTTTCGAGCATGTCGACAAATCGAGTGCGCTCTTCTTGATTGGGCACACGTGGCGCATGAGTTGGTGCCTGATAGGACGCAAATGAGCGGCCCAGCTCAATGCCTTGCTTCACGCGTTCTTCGAGTGACATCGACAGCTCATCAACCGCAACGTGGTTGTCGTCCAGCACATCTTCCGCATTGCATGGCTGCTTGTGCACAAGGACACCCTCACTGTTGTTCAAATTCCATGCGTGCGTAGGCGTCATGTCTGGGCGGTAGAAAAGCGACACATTCGTCTTGTACATGTAGAGAGCCGTACCATGCACCACAAAGTACATGGAATCCCATCCACGCGCCATGCCCGTGTCAGCTGTGCGGTTCTCCATTTTGCAGGGCAAATATCCTTCCATGTGCACCGTGCACTGGTACGGTGGAAGCTCTTCTTCGCCCTCTCTAGGCATATCTTCCGAGAATGACAAGCTCGACCTGCTTGCATCATGGAGCAACAGCTTGTTCCCCCTCTCATGTTTCATCATCGAGCGCTCCTGCTCCATGGCCACACCATGAAGAATGTTATTGGCATGAAGCAACATGTCATGTGTCAGGCTGCTCGTACCAATCTGCTTCGACAGTTCTGAGGGATCGACTTGCAGTCTCAGCAGTCCTTGGCCTTGGTTGCGACGCATCCACAAAGGGGGTTTGTTGTCTGGCATGCTGCCCAGTAAGCCGAGAGTATTGGGGGATTTATTGGCCGATACTGCCGCCAATGTAGTCCCCTGCTTATGCGCACCCGCGAAAGAGTCGAGTCTCCGTGGTGTGGTCGTAAGAGAATCACCCGGGCTCTCTTCCACTACACTCCTTTCAGGACCATAGGGGGCCCTCCGAGCGGTGGGTGACGGTAACACAGTCGGCGAGTTGAGCTGGGACCGCCATAGCCGCGGCGTAGCGGTGCCACTGACGACATCACAGGTTGATGTCATCCACAGTGTCGGTGCACCTAACATGGAAGACCGATGGCTCATAATTTGCGTAGGCGTCGGCGGTACGGTGTCATTCAAGATCGAGTCTCCAGAGCCATGTTCATCAAATCGAGTTGAAACGGATAGAGAACTGGAATGATCATGCGGTTGTGGGCCTTCTTCACGTATGCGTGTCAAGCTCCCTGGGCTTCTCTCCTGCTCCTGAACCGTGGGCACCTCTAGACCCTGATGAGATGACGAGGTCGACGCCATTGGAATCGATAAACCGGTCGAATCATCGAGCTTGATTGGGGCTCCAGACGACGGAGCTATACCTGACATTCGCAAAGGAGAATGACCCACACCGCTGGCTCGACGGCTCAGTGACCGGAACTCCGTGAGGGTCGAGGCACTAGCGGGCAAGGATATCGAAGGAGTAGCATAGCCGCTTGCGATTCCGGCTGTTTGAGCCACTTGTGGCACCATATCTTGCGGTACAGGATAGAAAAAGGGTGGTGGCGACATTTCCCTCGAAGGAGAATCATGAAACTCGGACTCGCTTGTGTCAGTGACTTCTTCAATCGATGTATGGCTCTGATCCGTCGTCATGGAATGCGTCGAGGTCACACTGCTTGACAATGACGATTCGGAATTCTGAGTATTGGCTTCTTCGGGCACGACATCTTCATTTCTGGACCTGTTCTTTACTTCCATAGGCCGGGCCAAGGCACTGCGAGATTTGGGCCGTCGCAGGTGAGACGTCGTCCAGCGAACTAGATTTTCGGCGCTGTCAAACGTGCTGGAAGCATCTTGACGCTTTGAAGGCTGTTTCTGTGCAGCGGTAGAAGTGGTATGGTTTTCAGACTTGTTGACCGATTTTTGAAAAGGTATGCGAGTTGACTGGGATGAGCGTAGTACGGACATACCAAGTTCCAGAAGCCACTTGTCATGGCCTCGAAAGTCACAATGCAGACAAGGTGTGCAACCTATGCCAGCGACTCCGACTTATCAATAATCTAAGAGAAGATTGAGTACCTGGGAAGTCGACTGTTTAGCCACGGGTGGTAAGTCGAGGGTATGGCCCTCAACCCCACTTTTTTTTCCGCTGGTCGCGTGGGTTCGACGATTGTCAATCCATGCAGTAATTAAGGTCCCCGCAAGCTTACGTCGGACTTACTGACACGTGGTACCACGTGGATTTCCGACGCGTCTGCGCGTTCAGTGCCGTGTGCCGTGTGGCAACAGTGTTGCTTGCCTCATTGGCGTCCATCACCAGGTCCCTACCATGTCGTCAGAGCAACTTACAGAGGGCGTGATTGGAAGCATGCTCGCCTCCACGGATGGAACAACACCTGTTGTTCCAAAGTGCCAAATCCTCAGCTTGAAGAAGCTGCAGACAACCAGTGCCAGCGCCAATGTGAGTGAGCGCTACCGTGTCGTGCTCAGCGATGGAGTACACTATACACAGGCCATGCTAGCCACACAATTAAAAACCCTTGTGGAAAATGGTATGCTGGATAAGAATGTGGTTGTGCGCATTACTCAGTTCACGTCTAACACCGTTCAAAACCGCAAGATTCTCATCTTACTCAACCTTGAACCGATTTCTTCCGCCCTGCCCCACCGCATTGGCAACCCACAAAACATCGAGGCCTCTTCATCTAAGCCTGAAGCAAAGCCGCAAAGTGCGGACAGTAAGCCTGCTGTGCCCGCGGCTGCCCCACAAGCCTCACGACCTGCGCCCTCGGTCGCTGCTCAGGCTCTCTCCGGCTCGCGTGGCGTGGCCAAAGCAAGCTCAGGTATGCCCGTTTACCCTATTGATGCCCTCTCTCCATACCAAAACAAATGGACGATCAAGGCGCGTGTCACTCTCAAGACGGACATCAAGCATTGGTCTAATGCGCGTGGCGACGGTAAGCTGTTCAGTGTGCATTTGATGGACGAGAGCGGTGAGATCCGTGCTACAGGATTTAATGATGCTGTAGATCGCTTTTACCCGATTTTACAAGAGAATAAGGTCTACTTTATCAGCAAAGCTAAGGTCACGATCGCCAAGAAGCAGTTTAGTACGCTTCCGAACGAGTACGAAATCTCGCTGGAGAGTGGCAGTGAAATTGAAGAATGTGCCGAGGCAGGCGACGTGCCTGAAGTAAAGTACAACTTTGTGCCTATCAATGAGCTCAATACGGTCGAACCGAACAACACGACGGATGTCATTGCCATTCTGGACAGCTACTCTGATGTATCCGAGATCGTATCAAAGGCCACGCAGCGTCCTATTAAGAAGCGTGAACTGTCACTGATAGACAGCAGTGGCATGAGTGTGCGCATGACGCTGTGGGGCTCTCAAGCTGAGAACTTTGAAAGCACCATTAGCGGCGAAGACAAACCTGTCATGGCATTTAAGGGCGTCAAGGTAAGTGACTTTGGTGGTCGAAGTCTGAGCATGTTTTCGAGCTCTACCATGTCGATCAACCCCGATATCCCTGAGTCGCATGGACTCCGTGGTTGGTACGACAATGAAGGAAACGCTGCACCTATCCGAGCCATTTCGTCTGCTATGGATGGCGGCGCAGCGGCAGGTGGTGGCACCACGCCTGGAGCGATGCGTGCTAACGAATTTCGCACGTTCGCCCAAGTCAAGGACCAGTCCCTAGGCACGTCGTTTGAACGCGCAGACTTTTTTAATACGCGGGCTATGGTAGTGTATATCCGCCCAGGCACGCTGTACTACACGGCATGTCCATCGCAAGAGTGTAACAAGAAAGTGCTGATGGACGACGATGGCAACTGGCGCTGTGAGAAGTGTGACAGGAGCTACCCTGCACCTGTGCGTCGCTACATTTTTTCGGCTAATGTGGCAGACTATACGGGACAGATCTGGGTCAGCGGCTTTAACGAAGTTGGCGAGACGCTCCTCGGTATCACCGCCGATGAGCTGGATGTAATCCAAAACGAGAGTGAGGCTGGCTTCAAAGCTGTCTTGTCTCGTGCTATCGGCCGTGTCATCGATATTGGATGCCGTGCTAAGCAGGAAACTTTTAATGATTCGAGCCGAGTTCGGTATACCATGACGCGTCTCCAACCCGTCGACTTTAAAAAGGCTGGTCACGAACTCGTTAACAAGATACATGCATTGCAGGCTAATTAACTGCGTAGTATGTCCCGACGACACACTGGACATTGTTGAGCATGGCGCAGTAGTTCTATAGTACAATGGTTGTGGAAGCTGTGGTCAGTCATAAACAATACGCACATGTGAAAACAAGGTAATATACAAGCAAGTTGTCCTTCGCGGAACTGCTCGAGACAAATTCCGCACCGGTCAACACGCATCCCGGCGACACTAAGTCGAACGCGGACTTGGCCTGACGCCGTGACACGGCGATGCTCTAATTCGACTCGGCCAACCGAGATGCCCTCGAGCTCCTCGGTCGTCCGCTGCGTCTGTTCACGCGCCGGGCCAAGGAAGTCGCTGATCAGCGTCGCCCATTCATAATGAGTGGCTGGGTGGTCCAAATGCGCCACGGCCACATCTAGGTCAGTGATGCCCTCAGACGCGTCGAGGGGCTGTGCTTCCTCAGATGGTTGTGTTGCTGTCATGGCCACGTCTTGGTCTGTATTGCTTTCAGACACGTTTTCTGGCTGTACATCCTCTGTATGCCGCGATTCGGACACTGCTTCTGAGACCTGCACTTCTGGTATGTCTGCATGCTCAGTTGTGAGAACGCTACGCTCGAATTCCTGGGTAGAATCGATCGCTTGCGCCGACGCTGAAGTAGGCTCTGATCTAGGAAAATGGCGCGTGGCGTCAGTCACGACAGGAAGTCGCACTTGTCTAGGTAAAGGCGCCACGGAGGATTGAGCATTAGAAAAAGCACTGCCAAAGTGGCCGGGCATGGAAGCATTCCGGCGCAATAGGCGCTCTTCATGTTCGTTCATGTCCCGATTCAACGCTTCGGGTAATCGATTTTGAGACTGCCACATTCGGAGCTGGTCATAGGCCGACCGAATGTAAGGAACGCGGGATGGCGGTGGCGGTGGTAGTGGACGAGATACTGGTGGTTCGACCCCCGAGTCTGGTATAGGAGGTACGCGTCTGGGTAGGGATTCTCGGCTCTGCTGTTCATGACGCGTATCGGCCTCTTGTCGATGTAATGCTTCGAGTGCATCATGCTCATGCTGCCATTCCTCATCTGAATTGTCGACTTCATCCAGTCTTGAATCTTCGCTAGAAGTATCGTCTACTGTATCACCATGATCACGACGTGTGAGGGCCTGAGGAGCTTTGGGCACTTCGAGCGTTGGGAATTCCACCGTATCCGACTGAACTGCTGGTCGATTCCACCGAACTGTCTCAGGCTGCGTCGTGACAGTACTAATCGTGTTTCGCATAGATGGGTGCGGCACACCGGCGCGTCGTCTTTCCATTCGAGCTACACGCTCTTCCAGACTGAATCCAAGTAAGCGATCGCGTTCCCATGCATCACTCTCGCGGAGCTTAACAGGGTCAACGGGTGCTGGTAATCGAGTCACATATTCAACTTCATCATGATCAGATTCTTCATCCTCACTCACAAAGGCGGGCGGAGGACTTCGGGGAATCGGCGGACCCGACGGCCTAGCGCTGGGTGTCTCTGATGGCACAAAAGGTGGCGGCGGATCAGCATCATCTGTGGATGTGAGCACACCCATACTGTCCCATACATTCACACGGCGATCCAGCTCACGTGTGGCAGTGGTTCTCATACTTGTTGTCGAACGTTCGCGGCGTGGCTGTGTTCGAGTGGTGGCAGCACGCTCTGATGATAGCGTTTGGGCTGGCACAGCGTGTATACCTGAGCTCGATGCAGGATGAGCACTCTTAGATTTGGCAGTCCGCTTCTTAGTTCTTCTCATGTTATCAGGGGCAGTAAGCGTAACTCGCCCAAAGTGGCTTTCAACATTGGTGAGGAATGGTACTGTGGTGGCCGAGGAGGCATTCCCAACACCATTAAATGAGCCGCGCACTTGCGTATTCGACGTGAGAGAGCGTATCAGACTTTCACTCTCCCCACGCCTTGTCGGACCTGAACCTTGGCTCATTCTTCAGCAGGCCGCGGTGCGCGCACACAAAACCATGCGCCTAGTGTCCAATGGCGCGCGTGTCGTGCGTTGCAGGCCCAACACACCAGGCCCGAGCGCAAAGATATTTATGTGGAGGATGACTCACCCACACGTCATTACACGTGATGAACTGTAAATCTCGTGCAAATTGCTGACACATGTCCGCCTCGCTTAGGGGGCAGTTGTGAAGCGAACTTTCTCTCCTTACCACGCCACAAGGTCAACGTACGTTTTGCCACCGGGCTTTTTGAGACATTGTATACTAACACGAAGCAGAATGGGACGTCGACCTGCTCGTTGCTACCGCTACTGCAAGAACAAGCCTTACGTATGTATCTGACCCGCTTCGACTATAAGTCTTTTGAGAACATTATGCTAACCCATGACAGCCCAAGTCTCGGTACAACCGTGGTGTGCCGGACCCTAAGATCCGTATCTACGATCTGGGTCGTAAGAAGGCTTCGGTGGATGAATTCCCATTCTGTGTCCACCTTGTCTGTGACGAACACCAACAGATTACGTCGGAGGCCCTTGAAGCTGCTCGTATCTGTGCCAACAAGTACATGGTGAAGATGACGGGTAAGGATGCTTTCCACCTCCGTGTGCGTGTCCACCCCTACCACGTCATCCGTATCAACAAGATGCTTTCGTGCGCTGGTGCCGACCGTCTGCAGACGGGTATGCGTGGTGCCTTCGGTAAGCCGTACGGACTTGTCGCCCGTGTCAACATTGGTCAGGTGCTTCTGTCGATCCGCACGCGTGATGGCAACCGTCCTCACGCCGTCGAGTCGCTGCGTCGCTCGCGTTACAAGTTCGCTGGTCGCCAGAAGATTATCATCTCGAAGAAGTGGGGCTTCACGGACATGAGCCGCCAGGAGTACCTCGAGGCCCGTGACAGCCACCGTGTCATCAAGGATGGTTGCCACCTGAAGTACATTACTAACCACGGTCGTGTCGAGAACAACCTCCGCCTCCAGGCCCAGGTTGCTGCCTCGAAGTAAATTCTTATATACACGGCATGGTTCCATCAAACTAGGCCTCTTTTCGATAGTGTGGTCTAGTTGAGTTCTGTACGAAAAAATGACACTAGGTTGGATGGCCTCATAGATGCAAGTGAGTTGAGTAGCTGTTCGCAGCGGCGAGTGCCACGTGGACATAGCTTGGTAACCCCGCCTACTTGCCGGCAGCACTGGTTCAGATTAGCATTCCATTGTGTGGATATGCCAGCTCCCCCTAAACCATGGGAGCAGAAAAGTGCTGCAGAAGTAGCAAGTCCACTACCAGCTTCCTCGAATAGTGCGCCTGAAGCTGCACCTGCTTTGCCAGAACAGCCTGCGTCCCTGCGATCTGGCATGGACGCCACAACAACAGGTGTGTATCTTTGTAAAATGATCGTTCTAATGAGCTAGGTGGTATGAATGCTAATCGCGGCTATATGAGCGGCTATGGTGGCTATGGAAGTATGGGCGGCTATGGTGCATACGGTGGCCTGGGTGGCTACGGTGGCTATGGTAGTGCCTATGGCTCGCCATATTCTCGATACGGTGGCTATGGCGGCATGGGCTACGGAGGCATGGGCTATGGCGGCATGGGCTACGGAGGTATGGGGTACGGCGGCATGGGCTATGGAGGTATGGGATATGGTGGCATGGGTTTTGGCCAGCCAGGTGAAAACTCGTTAACCCAGCGCATGGAGAGTGGCACTCAGGCCACATTTGAGCTGATTTCATCGATCGTGGCCACTTTCGGTGGATTCGCTCAGATGCTTGAGTCTACATTCATGGCGACACACTCGAGCTTTTTCGCTATGGTCGGTGTGGCAGATCAATTTGCGCATCTCCGCAACTACCTCGGTGAAGTGCTCAGTATTTTTGCCTTGGCCCGGCAAATCAAAAATCTCTACCTTCGCATGATAGGACGACGCCCTGTGCATGGCATCGATGCAAAGAATTTTGGTGAATTCAAGCGCGTTGGTGGTGCCAAGCCACAGCCCAGCAAGCGTCCGCTTGCGCTTTTCTTCCTTGCCGTCATCGGCCTGCCATACTTGATGGGCAAAGTCGTCAAGTTGATTACCGCTAAGCAGGAAGAGGAGCGTGCACGTCTCTCCAAGCAAGCTGCTGAAGCTGGTACGAGTTTACAAATGTTGCAGGATGCACAAGGTGCTGCTGCGCTCGATCCAAGCAAGCTAACCTTTGTGCGCGCCCGCTTTGCCTACACCGCAACTGACAATCTCGAGCTCAGTCTGAGGCAAAATGAGATTATCGCAGTACTGAGTAAGACAGATCCTCAGACTGGCGAAGAGAGTCAATGGTGGCGCGGGCGAACGCGTGACGGACGTATCGGATGGTTCCCCAGCACCTATGTCGAGACGTTAGAACAGGCACGAGACCGCGCCACGAAATCGGCACCTAAGCCTGCCATTGAGGCAAGCACAACCTCGCCACAGGCGCAACATACCAAGATCGTGGCATCCAAAACATCCACCCAGTAAGTCATGACGGTGCTGTAAATTTTGTAGTATAGGAATACCAAGAGCTTACGCTTTCTCTCCACACCACCATGTCTTGCATGTTGAGCGGTGCGCGGCGATGGGCGTCCACGTTAGCCCGTAGGCGTGTTATAGTGTCTGGTATTCAACCAACGGGTGTGCCGCATCTAGGCAACTACTTGGGCGCGCTCAAGACATGGACAGCGTTGCAAAATGAAGCAGATCCACAGGACGAGCTGTACTTTTTTATAGCCAGTCTGCACGCATTGACCATCCCACAAAATCCAAAGCAGTTGTACCATGACCGACGAAACTTGCTGGCTGCTCTTATAGCAGTAGGTTTGGACCCGCACAGATGCACCATATTTATGCAAGACCAAGTACCTCAGCATGCCGAACTGAGCTGGCTCCTGATGTGTCAATCACCATTTGGCCGTCTCGAGCGAATGACGACGTGGAAATCCAAAATTGCTACGATCCAAAACAGCGCATCTGAAGACCATGTCAACGAGTCTCAGCTTCAGCTGGGTCTCTTTGCTTACCCTGTCCTTCAGACCGCCGACATTCTCATGTATCATGCCACCCATGTGCCTGTCGGAGAGGACCAACAGCAACACTTGGAGCTCACTCGCGACTTGGCACACTCATTCAACCGCTCTGTAAAGAAACCATTCTTTCCTATTCCCGAGGCGCTGCTTTCCGAGTCAAAGCGCATTCTGTCCCTCCGCAATCCTGAACAAAAAATGTCCAAGTCAGCCCCTGATGCCAATTCTCGCATCATGCTGACTGACACGCCTGAGCAGATCCAGTCGAAAGTGAAAAAAGCTGTGACGGATAGTGAGGGTACCCTGTCCTTTGATCCCGCATCACGTCCAGCGATAAGCAATTTACTCCAGATTCTTGCAGGCATGGACGGCGGCGTGCTTCAATCACACATGACGCAAGAGATCACGCAGGAGCGGAAAGACCCAGCATTTTTAGCACGCTTCCTCAACGAATATGCTGGTGGATCCAGTGCTGCCCTAAAGCGCACTCTGGCAGACAGTATCATTGAAGAACTGCGACCTGTGCAGAAGGAATACTCCCGCCTGATTAGCGAAGACGGCTTTCTGGATGAAATCGAACGTTTGGGTTGCGAAAAAGCACGCTTACGGGCCCAAGAGACCATGTCTCAAGTACGAACCATGCTAGGTCTGCATCAGTAGGCAAATGCATTTGCAGTCTATGGTACAAGACAACTATACGTCCGCACAGGTTTAGCTCATAAGCACCTGCTCAACCAATCGCGACGCTTCCTTATGCAGAAAAGAGTAGTCTTCTTGGTAGTCTTCTTTTACTTTAGTCTCGCCTTTTTCCACGGCTTTCTTACCGCCGCCTGGCACGATCATCACACAGCTCGTCGGCCGCTTCGTGCTCGAAGCATTTCCCAGCTGGTCCTTTGAGGCCACATACACGTATGGACATCCAGAATCCTCGCAAAGCACAGGAATGTGTGACAAAATGTCAATAGGCGAAATGTCGCCCGCTAGAATTACGAGACCTTTTTCGCCCTTGCGCAGACCTTTGACGACCTCCTTCACACCGCGCTTGACATGACCGCGCGACTTGGAAGCTTTCCTGATAGTCTTGTACACTTTTTTCGTGAGTGCTTCGGATGCAAGCGGACAGGCAATAGGGCTGAGCGTCGATGGGTCAACCTCTACATCGACGTCTGCCACGTCCATCATGGACACATCAGCTGCATCATCGGCCTCTGTTGCGGATTCCTTCTTTTCCTTCTTGTCCTTTTTCTTTTCCTTCTTCTCTTTCTTGTCTTTCTTTTCTTTCTTCACAGACGCCTCGGCAGCGACGGCCTTCTTCTGCTTCACTTCCTCTGATGCCATGACCGGTAAAATTTCGTTCATCGGTGCGGATGGCCTCCATACCAGCCTGCATTCGGCCGAATGAACAAAGGGTCGCCGCTCGGTGCTGGCATTCGTTCTTTTTTTTCCTGCCAGGTTTTCCATCCGCTCTGTTACGCCCCCTTGGGTGCCTTGCCATGTATTGTAAATGAATGGTACGTTGAGCACCACCATAGCGTCAGGATGCTTCAACAACTACAAACTAGAGTCTCGCGGTGACTCTATGTCGATTCGCGATAACTTCTTTGTTGCCTGATTCTTTGTGTGCTAGTCAGAACTTGTCTAACATGCCAGAGTACGTATCACGAGCGTGCATCAGCATCCTTTGCCTAAGCTGTGATTACCTATCAATCGAAAGATTGCTGGAAATTACCGTCTGAGGGTGCGAATAGGGCCGCAACTCCCTGCACCTGTCTTGAAGATTTTTTAGAGGCTGTTTATGAGCTTGGCATTCACTGCGTTGCATGTCATGTGGGAACGGTTTGCTTACTTGCCAGATGTAAGTTTTTGCCCAATTCTCTTGTGATGAGTTTTATCACGACGGTCTGCGTACGATTTCGGTCTCTGGCGAAATGGCCCGATAAACCCAATTCTGTATCCGGGCACTACTCTGATTTTCTACTCCCATGCTCTGTTTTTGAAGAATGGACGCTGACATGTACAGATCGTATATAAAGGAAGTGTATGTACATACAAGGCACGTTTTAGTTAGGTTTCTGGTCGCGTGGTTCGTTGCACGGAGGTGGTATAGGCGATGCCGGGTTGATCGGCGGGAGTCTCATGGTGCCGATCTTGAAGTACTTGGGATGCTGTGCATAGAACCTATGCCATTGGTTGAGCATGACGTGTTCCGCCTCTGTAAAGCCGCGAAGGTCGTGAGTCAAATGCGATTCGAAACACCCTGTGACATAGGCGCGCGACGCATCTCGACCGGCAAAGAAATGATACGCACCGCCTTTGCCGTAATGGTTCCTTCCGGGCGTGACATCAAATACATCACCTTTGATGGCAAGATATATAGGACCGCTTGATTCACCATTGAACCTTTGTAGCTGCTCTGGCGTAAATTCGCGCATAGTCGGTGGAAAGTAGGTACGCCAGTTGGTCCATTTGCCACGATACCCCCATAAGAAGTCGCCATGAATAAACTGGCCGGCAAAAAGGGCAATGATAGCTACAACGAACGCCGTGTAGGTCAATGAGAACAAGCAATTCGCAAGGAAAGGTACATCTTCCTCCTCATCTAGCTCAGGGTCATAAGGAACAGATCGTCCTTCAGCCCTCGCCTGCTTGCGCTCCTTAATTTGCTTCTGTTTTTCAAGCCAACGCTGGTGCACCAAATAAGCCTTGTTGATGCGCTTATGTGTCACCTTGCGTCCTGTAGACGGATCTATATCAAAGAGCGGTTCTTTCTCGGAATTTTCGCCATTCGTGGACGGGATTCGATGATACTGCGCACACATATCGTAGGCGGTCAAGAGGCCTGGCTGCGCCTATTCTAGCGTGATGCATGATGTGGAGATGCTTAGTCATTATGATGAGACGCTACGTGCCTAGTGTGCCTCGGCGCCAGGGATGGTGTCAACCTTGTCAAGGTCGTCGAGAGCCTCCGTAATGATCTTGATGCCGCGCTCCATCTCCTCCTCTGAAATGACCAAGGGAGGGGCAAGGCGAATGATGTTTTGGTGAGTGGGCTTAGCAAGAAGGCCCTTGTCTTTGAGAAGAAGGCAGAGGTCCCAAGCCGAACGGCCTTTGGTGCTCTTGGTCTCGTCAATGACAATAGCGTTCAGCAGACCCTTACCACGCACCTCAAGAAGAAGTGGATTCTGGATCTGCTTCAAGCTCGAGCGCATTGACTCACCGAGCTTCTCGGCACGCTCACACATGTTTTCTTTGACGATCGTGTCGAGAGCCGTGATAGCCACAGCCGATCCTAGAGGGTTGCCACCGTATGTACTGCCATGCTCACCAGGCTGAATGCATAGCATCACGTCCTTGTCAGCAAGAACAGCACTGACAGGGTAAACACCAGCGCTCAGTGCCTTTCCGAGCGTCACAATATCGGGACGCACTCCATAGTGATCACAGCACAGCATTCGACCCGTACGACCAAGACCCGTTTGAATCTCATCGCAGATCAGAAGCACGTTGTGCTTCTTGCATAGCGCCTCGACCTTCTTGAAATAGTCGTCATCCGGTACCATGATACG
>ERZ501047.401-NODE-401-length-14911-cov-4.400040_pt1 | contig 14911 bp, 14 predicted proteins | sample MGYA00510868_ERZ501047 | MGnify/ENA primary metagenome ERZ501047 (study PRJEB25958, sample SAMN03398593) | human skin metagenome | study: EMG produced TPA metagenomics assembly of the Human Skin Microbiome Metagenome (human skin metagenome) data set. | reverse complement strand
ACTTGAAGATCCCGGACCCGACGAAGACGCCCTCGGCGCCGAGCTGCATCATCATCGCGGCATCGGCGGGGGTGGCGATGCCACCGGCGGTGAAGAGCACCACCGGCAACTTGCCCGCCTGGGCGACCTCCTTGACCAGCTCGTATGGCGCCTGCAGTTCCTTCGCGGCGACATACAACTCGTCCTCGGCGAGATTCTGCAGCCGGCGAATCTCCGCGCGCAGCGCCCGCATGTGCGTGGTGGCATTGGAGACATCGCCGGTCCCGGCCTCGCCCTTGGAGCGGATCATCGCGGCGCCCTCGGTGATCCGGCGCAGCGCCTCCCCGAGGTTGGTCGCACCGCAGACGAAGGGAACGGTGAAGGCCCATTTGGCGATGTGGTTGGCGTAATCGGCCGGGGTGAGCACCTCGGACTCGTCGATGTAGTCGACCCCGAGACTCTGCAGCACCTGCGCCTCGACGAAGTGCCCAATCCGCGCCTTGGCCATCACCGGGATGGAGACGGCCTCGATGATCGAGTCGATCATGTCCGGGTCGCTCATCCGGGAAACCCCGCCCTGGGCGCGAATGTCCGCGGGCACCCGCTCCAGCGCCATCACCGCGACGGCCCCGGCGTCCTCGGCGATCTTGGCTTGTTCGGCGGTGACCACGTCCATGATCACCCCGCCCTTGAGCATCTCGGCCATCCCGCGCTTCACTCGGGCGGTGCCGGTCTGGGCGGTGGTCTGCTCGGCGTCGGGCGCCATGGCTATTCCTCGGTTTCGCTGTCTGGGTGGGGTTTGCCCGGCCGCTCCGGCGGGGCTGGCACGAGTTTACGGGGAGGTCAGCGAGCCTGTTCGGGCTGTTCACCAGGCAAGCTGTCGTCGAAGTCCACGGTCTGCGGCAAGTCCGCATGGCCGGCCAGATGCAGCCAGCGCACGATCGGCTTGGCACGAACCCGGACCACATCGCGCACCGCCTGGTTGTAGAAGTTGCGCGCGAACTGCACCCGCCGCCCGGCGGTGTGCACCCGCTCCAGGACGTCGGCCGCCGGCCCCGGCCCAGTCCGTATGTCGTCGCGCACCGACCCGGTCAGGGTCGCCGCGAGCGCATCGGTCAGATCACTCTCCACGTCCTCGCGACCGCCGAAGTTCTGGCCTTCCAGCGGGTCGTTCTCCAGGGCGTGCGTGGTGGTCCGCTCCAGCGCCTCCGAGGCCGCGGAAGCCAGCAGCAGCGCCGAGGCGGGGTCGAGCGCTCCGCTGTTGGCTAGTTCCAGGCTGGTTTCCGCGCGCCGCACCAGCGCCGCGTCCAGTGCCGAGAGGGCACCCTCGACCTTGGCGTGCAGCCGGTCGAGCCGGGACGCGCTATACGACAGGTACCAGGCCGCGGCCAGCAGCAGGGCCAGGCCCAGTACCACCCAGGTGATCAGCTCCATATCCGGCCCACCGGCATAACCGTGTCATAGACGGTGAGGATGTCGGCGGCCACCCGGGACCAGTCGAAATCCCAGGCGCGCTCCTGGCCGCGCTGCCGCAGGTGCGCGCGCGCCCCCGGGTCCGCGAGCAGGCCGCAGAGAGCCTCGGCCAGCGCGGCCGGGTCGTCGTTGGTGAACAATCGTCCGGCGTCGCCGGCCAGCACCAACTGGAAGGCCTCGATGTCACTGGCGAGCACCGCGGTGCCCGCCGCCATCGCCTCCACCAGGATGATCCCGAAGCTCTCTCCCCCGGTGTTCGGCGCGACATAGACGTCCACGGAGCTGAGGAAGTGCGCCTTCTCCGCGTCGCTGACCGGCCCGAGGAAGGTGGTCGCCGCCGCCACCGCCGGGCTCATCCGTTCGCGCGCCGCCTCGCCATCCCCGGGCCCGGCGACCAGCAGTCGCGCACCCGGGAAGTCCACCAGCACGGGCTCCATCGCCGCGGCCAGCACACTCAACCCCTTGCGGGGCTCGTCGAGGCGGCCGAGGAAACCGACGACCGGAGCCTGCGCGCTGCCCTGCCACGCGGCATACGGCTCGGCTCGCACGAATCCGGCGACGTCAACCCCATTGGGCACGACGACCGCGTCCCCGCCGATGTGCTGAATGACGGTCTGGCGCGCCGCCTGGGAGACCGCGATGCGGCCGTTGACCTTTTCCAGGGACGGGCGCAGCAAGGGGTAGGCGGCGGACATGGCCCGCGAGCGCAGGGTGGCGGTGTGGAAGGTCGCCACGATCGGCCCGTCGAACGCCCAAAGCGCCAGCATCGAGGCGCTCGGAGTCATCGGTTCGTGGATGTGCAGGACGTCGAAATCGCCGTCGGCGAGCCAGCGGTTCACCCGGCTCGCGGTCACCGGCCCGAAGGTCAACCGGGCCACGGAACCGTTGTAGCGCACCGGTACCGCTCGTCCGCACGAGGTCAGGTAATCCGGCAGCTCCCCGTCGTCATCGGCCGGCGCCAATACCGAGGCGGTATGCCCGTTCGCCCGCAGCCACAGGGCCAGGTCGCGCACGTGGTACTGCACCCCACCCGGCACCTCGAAGCTATAGGGACAGACCAGTCCGATCCTCATCGCGCCCGCTCCAGGTCCGCGGTGAAGACGCGCTGCAGCATGTGCCAGTCGGCCGGGTGCGCGGCGAGTTCGGCGCCGAGCACGTCCATACAGGCTTGGGTCATCGCGGCTGCGCGCACCCGCGTGCCGCCCTGGGCGGGCGCGCTGACCGCCTCGTGGAAGGTGATAACGATCCCCCACCCGCGGCCGCGGCGCTCGTGCCGGATGGACACCGGGTGCAGGGCCGCACCGGTGGACAGTGCGAGCGCGGCCGGTCCGACCGCCGCCCGGGCCGGCTGGCCGCGCAGGTCCACCTCAAGGCCACCGCCGGTCAGATCCCGGTCGGCCAAAAGGGGGATGATCACCGGTTCCTTGGCGTGCGCGCGCAGCGCGGCGAAGACCTCGGCGCCACCGGTGAGGGGGACGATCCGCATACCGAGCCCGGTTCGGAACTCGAGGAACTCCTTAAAAACCGCCTCGGGCTTGAGCCGCTCGGCGACGGTGACCACGGTGCCCAACTCCAGGCAGCACCAGGCGCCGGCGAGATCCCAATTGCCCATGTGCCCGAGGAAGCAGACGACGGGGCGGCCGGCGGCCAGGTGCGCGCGCACCGGTTCGTCACCGACGACCCGCACGCGCTCGACGATCTCCGGCCTGCTCAGCGCGGGCAGCCGGAAGGCTTCGCAGTAATAGCGCAGGTATGCCCGCATCCCCGCGCGCACCAGCGGCTCCAGTTGCGCGGGCGGCAACTCCGGGCGCAGGCGCGCATAGTTGCTGCGCAGACGCCGCACTCCCGAACCATTCGCGCGCCACAGGCCGTCGGCGATCCGGTCGAAGAGCCCGTATGCCGCGCGCTCCGGCAGCGCGCGAACCCCCGCCCAGCCGAGGCGGTAGGCCCCGGCGACCAGGCTGTCGCGCCAGGTCACGACGCGGCGAGTGCCTGGACCCGGACCGTCCACATGCGCTGGATCACGGTGACCAGGCTGGCGGCGGCGAGCAGGAAGAGCACGACCCCGAGGACCTGTTCGGGCAGGCCCAGGCCCACCAGTCCGGTGGTGACCAGCACCGCCACCAGGCGGTCGGCGCGCTCGGCGATGCCCACATTTGCGGTCATCCCCAGGCCTTCGGCCCGGGCCTTGGCGTAGGACACCACGCTACCCAGGATCAGACAGGCCAGCGCGAGGCCGGCCATGAGGATGTTGTCGCCGCCACCGGCATACCAGAGCACCAGGCCACCGAAGATCGCGGCATCGCCCATCCGGTCGAGGGTGGAGTCGAGATAGGCGCCCCAGCGGCCGGAGCGGCCGGACATGCGCGCCATCACCCCGTCGATGGTGTCGGAGAAGACGAAGGCGGTGATCACCAGCGTGCCGACGAGGAAGGAATTGCGGGGATAGAACGCGAGGGCGCCGAAGCAGACACCGAGGGTCCCCACGATCGTCACGACGTCCGGGCTGATGCCGAGCGACAAGAAGAGCTTGGCCACCGGGGTGAAGAGCTTGGTGAAGAACGCCCGCGCGTATCGATTGAGCATGGTGGCCCCAGGCTACCGATCCCCGGCCGACTCCTTGGCACCCGCGCCGCTCGCCGGGGTGCGTGCTGGGACACATGTGACAATCGGGGCCGTGGGCGGACAGACGGGGCGAGTTGTCACGCTGTCGCGGCCCGGGCGGTCGTGGCGCGCGCTCGCCACCCTGGCTGCGGTGATCGGGGTGAGCGCCGGGAGCGTCATCGGCCAGGACGAGTGGTGGCCGTTGGGCCCGATGAGTCAGTACGCCTTCCTGGTGACAAACGACGGGGTGATCAATAGCCCGTATATGGAGGCTCGCACCGTCGATGGCGACCTGGTCGGGGTGGCGCTGAGCAAGGCCGGGCTGGGCTTGGAACGCTCGGAGATCGAGGGCCAATTGCCGCGGATCGTCGAGCAGCCGGAACTCATGCAGGCCATCGCGGTGTTGCGGGCGCGCCGTCAGCCCGACCAGCCGCGGTATGCGCAGATCTACCTGCGCAACCGCCAGACCTTGCTCGGGGCCGACCGGCAGGTCCGGATCATCGACCTGGCTACCTGGGTGGTCCGGGAGCCGGCCGACCCCGAGCGCGGGCTGCCGGTGAGCCGATGAGGAACTGGCTGTTCGGGCCGATCCCGCTGGCCCGGGTCGCCTGGCTGCGGGCGCTGATCTATCTCTTCGTCTGTTACGACGTTTTGGTGATCACCAGCGATGGGCTGGCGCACGGGGATGTCCCCCCGCAGCTCTATCGCCCGTTGATCATGCGCGAATGGCTGCACCTGCCGGCGCCGTCGCCTACCTATGTCCGCATCCTGCTGGTGGTGCTGATCGCCAGTGCCTTGGTCGCGGCGTCCGGCCGGCTACCGCGGCTCGCGGGCTGGATCTGCGCGGCGGCGATGCTCGACTGGGTGAGCAATGCCTTCTCCTACAGCAAGATCGACCACGATCACTTCGCGCTGATGCTGGCCCTGGTGGTCCTGCCGAGTGTGCCCCGGGCTCGGTTCGCCGACACCGCCGTATGGAGTGAGGCCGCCGCCTGGGCGGTGCGCACGATGCAGATCGGCGCGATCAGTATCTATTTCCTGTCCGCGGTGGCCAAGATGCGCTTCGGGACCTGGGGGTGGGCCAATGGCTCGACCTTTATCTGGGCGCTGAGCCGGCGACCGAATGGCCTCGGGCCGTGGATCGCGTCCCATCCCCCGCTGACCCATGCGCTGCAGTGGGCGCTATTGATCCTGGAGTTCTGCACGCCGGCAATCCTGTGGTTGCGCGGGCGGGCGCTCACGCTGGCCGTGCTCGGGCTCTTCGGCTTCCACCTGACGACCTTCTACCTGCTGCGGATCCACTTCCTGCCGCTGGTGGTCTGCCTTTTCGCCTTCCTGCCGCTGGAACGGATCGGCCCGGCGCTGGCAGCGCGCCGACCCGCTCGGCCAGGCGTCCCGAGCCCGAACTAGCCGGCGGGCGCCGACCGGATCCAGTGGTCCCGGTCAGCGCCCGCCAGATACGCCGGTCGCGGGTAGCCCGCCGCTCAGGTGCGCTGAGTCGCCCCGGTGGCCTTCGCCGCGGCGGCGACCGCGGCATCCCGCATCGCGCTGACCTCCTCGGTGGTCAGCGTGCGTCCCGGCGCCCGCACATGCAGCCGGTATGCCAGTGACTTCTTGCCCTCCCCCACCTGGTCGCCCCGGTAGACGTCAAACAGGGTCACCGACTCCAGCAACTCGCCCGCGCCTTCCCGCAGCGCGGCCTCGACCTGCGCCGCCGGCACCGAGTCGTCGACGACCAGCGCCACATCGGTGTACGCCAGCGGTGTGGTGACCAGGGTGCGCGCGGCGACCGGCTGCTCGCTGGCCCGGATCAGCACGTCGACGTCCAGCTCCGCGGCGACGGCGCGCGGCGGCAGACCGAGCGCGGCGACCACCTTGGGGTGCAGCTCGCCGGCGTGACCCACGAGGGTCCCGTCGGCCAGCTCCAACTGCGCGCACCGGCCGGGGTGGAAGGGCATCGGGCCCTGCGCGGTGCGCGTCACCGGCACCGCCAGCGCCTCGCACACGCTCAGCGCCAAGGCGATGGCATCGGCGGCCTCGGCCGGGCGTCCCGATCCCCAGTGGCCGGCGTGGTCCTGGTCCCCGGCGAGCAGGATGCCCAAGTGGCGCGGCTGCGGCGGGACCGCGGCGTGGATGGCGGCCAGGGTGGCGTCGTCGGGGCGAACCCCGACCTCCTCCGTGGGCGCGGCCTGCTGCGGCCCGGTCAGCGCGGTAACCAGCCCCAGCTCGAAGATCCCGACATCGCGGCTCCCCCGGGCGATATTGCGCACCAGCGCGTCCACCATCGTGGACAGCACGCTGGTCCGCATCAGCGGCGCCTCGTCGGAGAGCGGGTTCGCTATGGCCACGGTCCGCGCCCGAGCCTCGGCCGCCGACCACCCCAGGGCGGTATGCCGCTCATCCCCGACGAAGGGCGCGGACCAGATCTCGGTGAGCCCTTGGGCGGCAAGAACATTGGCGATGAGGCGACGGACGCGCTGGCCGTGGGTCAGGCCCCGGCCGCCCGTGGCGCGCGGCACGATCGAAGGGATCTTGTCATAGCCGTCGATCCGGGCGACCTCTTCCACCAGGTCAGGCGGGGTGCGCAGGTCCGGGCGCCAGGAGGGCGGGGTCACCGCGAGCCGCTCGCCGGATTCGTCGACGGCACACCCGATTTCGGTGAGGATCTCGACCACCCGCTGGGGCGCGTAGTCCACCCCGACGAGACGGCTCGGCAGCGCCGGATCGAGCTCGATGACCTCCGGCCGCGGCGGCTCACCGACATCGGTGACCTCCGGGTCGGCGGTGCCGCCGCCATACCTGACCAGCAGTTGCACCGCGAGTTCCGCTGCGGCAGCAGCCAGTTGCGGGTCGACGCCGCGCTCATACCGTTTGGACGCCTCCGACGGCAGCTTGTGCCGGCGGGCCGAGCGCGCCACGGTGACGGAGTCGAAGTAGGCGGCTTCGATGAGCACCTGGGTGGTTTGCGCGGTGACCTCGGTGGTGGCTCCGCCCATGACCCCGGCGATGGCGATCGGGGTCTCTCCCCCGTCGGTGATCAGCAGATCCTCGGGGTGGAGGGTGCGCTCCACGTCATCGAGGGTGGTCAGCTTCTCCCCCGGCCGGGCGCGGCGCACCACGATCGACTCCCCGAGCGTGTCCAGGTCGAAGGCATGCAGCGGCTGGCCGAGCCCGAGCATCACGTAATTGGTGACGTCAACGGGCAGGGAGATGGGCCGCATACCAGCCTCGGTGAGCCGGGTGCGCAGCCAACTCGGCGACGGCGCGGACGGGTCGATGCCGCGGACGATCCGGGCGACATACCGACCGCAGCCCGCGCGCCCACGGATCGGCGACCCATCCGCGAGGCGCACCGGGTAGCCCCCGGTGGTCGGCTCTGGCGCCGAATCGGTCAGCGGGAGAACGGGATCGGTGAAGGTGGCCCCGGTCGAGTGGGAGTACTCCCGGGCCACTCCGCGGATTGAGAAGCAGTAGCCGCGATCCGGGGTGACATTGATTTCGACGGTCTCTCGGTCCAGCCCGAGCAGCGGGATGGCGTCCGCCCCCGGCACCAGTGCGGCCAACTTCTCCGGGTCGTCGGCGAACCGCTCGGTCAGCACGATGATGCCGTCGTGGTCGGTGCCCAGGCCGAGCTCACGCTCGGAGGTGATCATCCCGGCGGACAGATGCCCATAGGTCTTGCGCTCGGTGACCGTCATCGGGCCATCGGGCGTGGTGACCGAGCCGCCGGGCATGATCACCGGGACCAGGTCGCCGACGTCGAAGTTGTGGGCGCCACAGACGATCCACTGCGGCTCGCCGGTGCCATTGGCGTCGCCGACGTCGATGGAGCACCAGTTGATGGTCTTGCCGTTCTTCTGCGGCTCCGGCTCGCGGGTGAGCACCCGGCCGACGACCAACGGACCGGTGACCCCGGCCGTATGCAGGCCCTCCTCCTCCAACCCGACCGCCACCAGGGCGGCCGCGATCTCGGCGCCGGTAGTGCCGGCGGGGACGGCGGCATACTCACGCAGCCAATCCACGGGGATACGCATCAGATCTCCATCCCGAACTGCGCGTCGAAGCGCACGTCTCCTTCGATCATGTCCCGCATATCGCTGACCCCGGTGCGGAACATCAGGGCCCGGTCGATCCCCATACCGAAGGCAAAACCGGTGTAGCGCACCGGATCCACGCCGCACGCGCGCAACACATTCTCGTTGACCATGCCGCAGCCACCCCATTCGATCCAGCCGGTGCCCTTGCAGGCCCGGCAGGTCGGGTCCGCACCACGACAGACGAAGCAGCGCAGGTCCATCTCGGCGCTGGGCTCGGTGAACGGGAAATAGGACGGCCGCAAGCGCGTAGTGATGCCCTCACCGAAGAGTTCGGCGGCGAGCAGGTCTAGGGTGCCCTTGAGGTGGGCCATGGTGATGCCCTCGTCGACGGCGAGCCCTTCGACCTGGTGGAAGGCAGGCATATGGGTCGCGTCGAGGTCGTCGGTGCGGAACACGCGGCCGATCGCCGCGACATACAGGGGCACGCCCACCTCAAGCAGCGAGCGCGCCTGCACCGGGGAGGTATGCGTGCGCAGCACCAACCCGCCGGCGGGCGGCTCGACATAGAAGGTGTCCTGCATCTGCCGGGCCGGGTGGTCGGCGTCGAAGTTCAGGGCGTCGAAGTTGAACCACTCCGCCTCGATCTCCGGGCCCTCGGCGATCTGCCAGCCCATCCCGACGAAGAGGTCGGCGATGCGCTGCGCCATCAACTCGATCGGGTGGCGGCGACCCAGGGGGCGGCGCCCGGTGGGCAGGGTGACGTCGATGGCCTCCTCCACGAGGATGCGCTCGTCGCGTTTGGCCTCCAGCTCGGCCTGGCGCTCGGCGAACGCCTTGCTCACCGCGCCCCGGGCCTGGCCGACGAGCTTGCCGGCGGCGGCCTTGGCGCTCGGCGGCAGCGCGCCGATCTCCCGATTGGCCAGGGCCAGCGCGGACTTCTCCCCTTGGTGGGCGGCGCGGGCCTGCTTCAACTCGGCCAGATCGGCCGCGCCGGCCGCGGCGGCAAGCGCCGCCTCCTGCGCGGCGGCAACAGCCTCCGGGGCGAGCGCGGCGACCTCGACAGGGTCGTAATTCGTATTGGGTCCGGACATCATTTCTTCCGCGAGGTTGAGGGCGCGTTGAAGTCTAGGCGGGCGGGCCGACAGCCGGCTCACCCATTTCAGTTGCGCCGCGCGAACTCAGGGGAAGTTCGGCCGCAGCGGGTATGGCGCGCGGCCGTCCGCGGCGACCTTCTGGCCGAGCACCTGATGCAGCTGGATCTCGTTGCGCGCGAAGCCCAGCGAGGATCCGGCGAGGTAAAGCCCCCATACCCGCGCAGTGCCCTGACCGGCGTCGGCGACGCACGCTTGCCAATTGGCGGACAGATTGCGAGCCCAGGCGCGCGTGGTCCGGGCGTAGTGCTCGCGCAGATCTTCGGCGTGACGGATCTCGAAGCCCTGGTCGGCCATCGCGGAGATGATCGTGCCCACCGGCGCCAGTTCGCCGTCCGGGAAGACGTAGCGGTTGATGAAGCCCCCGCGGGCGATGGAGCCGAAGGCGCGGCCTGGACGGGTGATGCAGTGGTTGAGCAGCCGTCCGCCGTCCGTGAGCCGCTCGGCGAGGAAGGCGAAGTAGGCGGCGTAGTTCTTGACGCCGATGTGCTCGGTGAGGCCGATCGAGGAGATCGCATCGAAGCCGGATTCGGTGACATCGCGGTAGTCACCATGGCGGATCTCGGCCCGGCCGGCCAGTCCCTCGCGCTCTATCCAGGCTCGCCCGTATGCCGCCTGCTCGCCCGAGAGCGTCACCCCCAGGGCGCTCACCCCATAGTGCTGCACGGCGTGACGCACCATCCCGCCCCACCCGCAGCCCACGTCGAGCAACCGCATACCGGGGCGCAGGTCGAGCTTGCGGCAGACCAGGTCGAACTTGTTCGCCTGGGCTTCTTCCAGGCTCGCGGCCTCGTCCGGGTAGCAGGCGCAGGTGTAGGCCATTGATGGGCCCAGCACCTTGGCGTAGAACTCGTTGGAGACGTCGTAATGATGGGAGATCGCCTGGGCGTCCCGGGATCTCGAATGCCGCAGGCCCTCGGCGGCGCGTCGCCAGCCGGGCGGGTTCTCCTGAGCCGGAAGCTCCGGCGGCAGGAACCTACGTGGGCCGAGGGAGGTCAGGATCTCCTTGACCTTGCGCGGCTCGGGAACGCGCGCGGACAGCGAATCTTTGATGGTCACCAGCAGGTCGTAGGGGTCGCCCTCGTCCGAACCCTCGACGTCGAGGTCACCCTGAACGTAGGCGCGGACTACCCCGAGCTCTCCCGGGGCGGTCACCAGATACCGCAGGCCCCGTTCATTCTTCAGGTCCAAGACCACGGAGGCGGCGGTGTTGGCGCTGGCGGACCCGTCATACGCTCGGAGGCGGAAGGGGGCGTCCTGGCCGAAGATCTCGTCGACGATCTGTCCGATGGTCAGGCTCATCGGCGTCCCACCGCCTTGGCGTAGAGGTCGGGCAGGCGCCCGTCGGGGTCGTAGCGCTCTTTCACTCGGGCATACTCCGCACCGCCATAGAGGGACCAGAAGGTGGCGCTGTCGTAATAGGCATCGGAATACAGCGACTTGTGGCCGTCGAGTTCCAAGACCCGGGCTTCGATGGCGCGGTTGGCATCGCCGTCGGCGGCTCCCGGGACGATGTCCACCGAGGACCAGAAGCCGAAGTTCACGTACTCCCGGCCCACCTGGAGCGGATACAAGGACCACGGCTGTCGTCCATGCTCTTCGTCGCGCACGCGCAAGGGGCACAACCAGATCGGCTCGATGGGCACCTCGGCGAGGAACCAGCGCAGGAACTGCGCACCGTGCTCCAGCGGCACCTCGACATCCTGGACCACCCGCTCCTGAGGCAACTGGCCCCGGCGCTGCTGGAGGGCGGCGAACCAGCCGTGGCGGTTCTCGAATCGCACGATCGCGCCATAGGTGTCGCTGCGCAACAGACGCCGCGGCACCATTCGCCGGATCAGCGGTCGTTGGACATAGAAGGCGCGCGAGCACCAGAACCAGTCGGTATCCCAGCGCCACAGGTAGTCGCGGATGCTCAGGTAGTCCTCGTCCCGGGACTGGATCGAGCGGTAATAGATCTGTTGGCCGGTGTAGTCGCTGGTGTAGGGCGCGGCGTCGCAGAAGGCACCCAGGGTCAGGTATGCCTCGTCGGCCGTGAAGACCACGCCGTCGACGAAATCAATGGGCCGTCCGTCGTATTCGCGCGACGCGAGCAGGCCGCCCAGCGCGTCCATGAGCGCGTCCAGGTGGTGGAAACGCAGGTGCCGCAGATGCACATAGGGCCGCACCGGCTCCAGGTCGATAGCGAGCCGGACGCTATAACCGAGCGAGCCATAGGAATTGGGGAAGGCCCGGAAGAGATCGGCGTGGGGGCCGTCATCGCTGGCGGTGAGGATCTCCCCCGCCCCGGTGAGGATGTCCAATTCCCGTACCGACTCATGGGGTAGGCCATTGCGGAAGCTGCTCGATTCGATGCCCAGGCCCGTCACCGCGCCGCCCAGGGTGATGGTCTTGAGCTGCGGCACGACATACGGCATCAAGCCGTGCGCGAGGGTGGCGTCGACGAGGGTCTGGTAGGTGCACATCCCCTGCACCTGGGCAATCCGGTTGGCCGCATCGATCTCGATGACCCCGTCCAGGTCGCTGACATCCAAACCGGGCGCGCTGCGGGCATCCCGGGGGCGAAAGAGATTGGAGGTGCGTTTGGCCAGCCGCACCTGTCCGTGCGCCGGAACCGCGGCCAGGTCGCGCGCAAGGCGCTGGACGGCTGCGGTATGCCGCTGCCAGCCCACCGCCGGCCGCGCGGTGTGTCCCATCCCCGGTGCTCCTCTCGTCAGTTCGGCACTCTAACCAGGCGGCGCTCCAGGCGGGGTAGCACCCCCTCGCAGCCGGGGCCACCGCCCGGGACATGGGAACGGGCGCCGGACCGATGTGGTCCGGCGCCCGTCCGTCGACGAAGGGGGCTATTCGCCGATGCGCTCATCGGCCTGCCGGCCGACGGTGTCGATCTGGTCTGCGAACTTGCCGCCGGTCTTGCTGTCGGCGAAGTCCGAGGCGCGCTCGATCCCCTGGTCGCTGAGCTGCTCGACCTTGTCGGCGTGCTCACCGCCCAAGTCGTCGGCCTTGCCCTTGATGTCGTCGAACATACCCACTGCTCGACCTCCCTTCTTCGGCGGACAGCACCGGTCGGTGCCTGGGCAGGAGCCTAGCCCGGCCGCCCCGCCGGTGGGCCCCAATTTGGGGAGCCCGTATGTCGGGAGCGTGGTAGTTCACTGTTGCCAGGGCGACAGCGAAGTACCACCTTGCGCGGGTGCGGATGGCGAGGGTGCCATGAAGATCGGCGGCCACGCCGCACGGGTCCCGATCGACGTCGACCCAGCTCGCTCGCAAGGTCACCCGACCGGTGGCGGCCGTCTGCCGGTCCCGTCTGATGTCACGCAGGCGCCCGGAGCCCTCATGGCCCAGCCGTCCATCGACCTCCAAGACGACCCCATACAACGAGAATTCGAAGTCCCGCCGGATGCCTCGGGCATCATCCACCACCTGGACCTCAGGCTCGGGCAATCCATGCCTGCGGATCACTTCGCGCAGCGCCCGGTGTTCCAGCGTGCTCTCCAAACCGGTATCGATATCGTCGAGCGCCAGACGCAGGACGCGGCGGTGGCGATACCGGGATCGTCCTCCGAGACGGGAGCGCAACTGTGCCGCGCTCACCACCTGCGCGTTCACGGCGTCAACGACAAGTCCGACGGCACCGTCCGCAGTCGCCAACTCGGCCAGATCCAGCACGACCTGCGCCGGTTCGAGGACGGGAAACCCGCGCGTCGCACGGCCATGACGCGGTGCACCCGTCGGATGCGGGTCCCCGGCGCGCGCCTCACCTTCCGGGATGCGGGAAAGACGACCTGAATAGGGGCCGGCGGCCGTTGCCGCATCCCTCAGACGTATGCCGCTGCCTCTCCGCCCAACGCGCTGCCCGGACCTGCATGCAGGAGTGCGGCATTGGCCCGGGCCGCCCAATCCACCGTGCCGGCATGGACCTGGTAGATCCCCGGGTGGATCCGGCGCCAGCGCCCACTGGCCAACCGGTGCCGGATCGCCCCCGGAGACAGTTCGGCCAAGGCTTGAGCGCGCGAGACCACCGGCCTGTCGGCGAGCAAGCGTGGCCAGGTCCCATCCCGCGATAGTGCCGTTCAAAGCGGCATTGGCGGGCGGCTCATCCACAGGGGTGGGCGCGCCGAAGGGACCGCGATCAGCGAGGTAGTTCGCTGCTGCCAGGGCGACAGTGAACTACCACCGTGATTAGGCGGGCCCGCGTTGGGCGCTGGCGCTGGCATACAGGCATACAGTCGCGGCCATGGCGAGGTTCAGCGATTCGGCCTTGCCGTAGATCGGGATCGACACCCGTTCGGTGCAGCGGGCGGCCAGGGCGGGGGGCAGGCCCTGCGCCTCGGTGCCCATCACCCAGGCGTGCGACGCCCCCAGCGCCACCTCGGGCAGGGAGAGTGTCGCCTCTCCCTCCGTGGCCAGGGTCCGTATGCCGTTCTCCCCCAGCGTCGCCAGCGTCGCCTCGGCGTCCAGGCCGGTGACCACCGGCAGATGGAAAATCGAACCCGCGGTGGAGCGCACCACCTTGGGCGAGAGCACGTCGACGGAGTTCGCGCTGACCAAAACGGCGTCGGCCCCGGCCGCATCGGCACACCGGATGACCGTGCCGAGATTGCCCGGGTCGCGCACCTCGACCAGGACCACCAGTAGTCGCGGCGACTGGGCCAGGACCTGGGTCAGTGACGGCGCGCCCCATTGGGCCACGGCGAGCATCCCCTGGGGGCTATCGGCATCGGCCATCGCCGCCAGCACCGCCGGATCCGCCTCGTGCACAACGCAACCCGCATTGAGCGCGGCGGTGACCACATCGGCATACCGGCCGGCGGCCTCGACGCTGACATAGACGTCGAGGACGGTGGGGGCGGCATACCGGATCAGCTCCCGGACGCCCTGCGGGCCCTCGACGAGGAAGCGACCGGTGTCCGCACGCACCGAGCGCCGGGCCAGTGCCGCCACCGCCTTCACCCGATCGGCTCGGGGGTTGGTCAGTGCGGCGCCGACCCGGCGCTGCGGGGGGTTAGCTCGAGGGCTCAGGCGCTGGCCTCGGTGGCCGTGGGGCTGGCGCCGGAACCGGACCCGTGGGTCGCGGTGGTGGCGCCGGCGGCCTGCTTCGGCGCGTCGGCCGAGTCGGTCTCGGTGGTCGCCGGGACATTGGCCTTGGCGATCTCCACCAGGGCGGCGAAGGCGGCCTCGTCGTTCACCGCGAGCTCGGCGAGCATACGGCGGTCCACATCGATCTCCGCGGCGCGCAGGCCCTGGATGAACCGGTTGTAGGTCATGCCATTGGCGCGGGCGCCGGCGTTGATGCGCTGGATCCACAGCCGACGGAAGTCACCCTTCTTGGCGCGACGGTCCCGGTAGCTGTAGGTCATGGAGTGATTGAGCTGCTCCTTGGCCTTGCGGTAGAGCCGACCGCGCTGCCCGCGGTAACCGCTGGCGCGCTCGAGGACGACCCGGCGCTTCTTCTGGGCATTGACTGCCCGCTTCACGCGTGCCACGTGATTCTCCTTGGTGCGTTATTCGTTCGAAAGTGGGGGTGGCGGCCGCAGCGAGCGGCCGCGGCGGCTCAGCGGCCGAGCAGCTTCTTGACCAGCTTGGTGTCGGCGGCCGACAACTGCACATCGTTCGCGAGGCGCCGCGCGTGCTGCGGGGACTTCTCGTGGAACTTGTGCACGTGGC
>ERZ501047.400-NODE-400-length-14921-cov-4.683439_pt1 | contig 14921 bp, 17 predicted proteins | sample MGYA00510868_ERZ501047 | MGnify/ENA primary metagenome ERZ501047 (study PRJEB25958, sample SAMN03398593) | human skin metagenome | study: EMG produced TPA metagenomics assembly of the Human Skin Microbiome Metagenome (human skin metagenome) data set. | reverse complement strand
CGGCATACGAGATATTGGCGTGACTGGAGTTCAGACGTGTGCTCTTCCGATCTGAGGAAGACCGGGTGCTGAGATGAACCCGGTCTTCGAACTCGGTCCCGGCCGCTGGGGTGCGATCACCGGGCTGCTTTTCGGCATGGGCCTGTTGATCATCGTCCGCACCTTGGCCGCCCGCCGCCGACCCACTCTGGCGGCGAGGGTGGCGCCATACCTCGTGGACACGGTCGGGTTCACCCGGCTGCGTCAACGCGAAGTCATTACTCCGACAGGGGTTTTGGCTGTCCTGGGGCGCCCGATCGTGCGTGACGCCGCCCACCTCGTGGAACGCATCCTCGGCGGCGCGGCCTCGGTTCGTCAGCGCCTCGTGCGCGCGGGGAAGACCCCTGATGTGGACCATTTCCGGGCCGAGCAGGTGCTCTATGGTGCCGGCGGCGCGGCGGTGGGTGCGGCGATCGGGCTGAGCCTCGTCCTGGGCAATGGCTCGTCCGTCTTCTTCCTGCTGTTCATCACCTGCGTCGGTGCCGCCTTGGGCGTGGTCGGCCGCGACCAACTGTTGACCCGGCAGGCCACCCGGCGCGAGGCGCGAATGCTCACCGAGTTCCCCACCGTCGCCGAACTGCTCGCGCTCGCGGTCGGTGCCGGTGAAGGCGCGGTGGGTGCGCTTCAGCGCGTATGCCGTCTCTCCCAGGGCGAACTCGCCACCGAACTGGGCCGCTGCCTGGCCGACGCCCGCGCCGGGGCCAGCCTGCCGCGGGCACTGGGAGGCCTCGCCGAACGCACCGGGCTGACCTCGCTGAGTCGTTTCGTCGACGGCGTGGTCATCGCGGTCGAGCGCGGCACCCCGCTCGCCGATGTGCTGCGCTCGCAGGCCCAAGACGTGCGCGAAGAGGGCCGGCGCGACCTCATGGAAAAGGGCGGCAAGAAGGAGATCGCCATGATGGTCCCCGTCGTCTTCCTGGTTCTTCCAATCACGGTGCTCTTTGCCGTCTACCCCGGCTTCGACTTCCTCAACTTCTCCTCCTGACAAGCGCAATTCGGCGCGTCTCCCCCTGAAAGGAATCTCCCGATGAACACTCTGTTGAAGGCACACCTGCACTTCATGGTCGCCTTGCGCAACGCCCTGCATGACCGCGACAACGAGCGCGGCGATGTCCCCGGCTGGGTCCTCATCACCCTGATGACCGCCGGGCTGGTGTCCGTGATCTGGGGCTTGGCCCAGACCCGCCTGGGCGAGATCTTCAGCGAGGCCCTGACCGACGTGGGCCCCCAGGGCAACTGAACCCAGGCCCGATGAGCCGTGCACTGGTCGGAGTGCGCGGTCGCCGGGGTGAGATGGAAGACGGGGCTGCGGTCGCGGATTTCGCGATGGTCGCCGGCCTACTCATGGTCGTCTTCGCCGCCGTCTTCCAGCTCGGCCTGACCCTGCACATCCGCAACACCCTCATCTCCTGTGCGGCCGAGGGTGCCCGCCTGGGAGCTCGCGCGGACGCCTCCCCCGGTGACGCTGTCCCCCGCACGCGGGACCTGATCAACCGATCCATCTCGGCGCGCTTCAGCCAAAACGTGAGCGTCGGCACCGAGTCGGTGGGCGGCGTCGGGGTTGTCGTCGTGACCGTGCGCTCACCCCTGCCGCTGATCGGCCCACTCGGTCCGGACGGGGAACTGACCGTCACCGGACGCGCCTTCCAGGAGATCCAATGACACCCCAACGACATACCCGCATACAGGCCCGGTGGTCGCCCGCCCGGACACCCGCGGGGGCAGCGGGGCCGGAGGAGGGCAGCGCAATCGTGGAGTTCGTCTTCCTCGGTGTGCTGCTGCTGATTCCGCTCGTCTATCTCACTCTGATGATCGCACGCGTCCAGGCCGGCTCGTATGCCGTTGCCCAGGCCGCCCGGGAAGCCGGGCGCGCGTTCGTCACGGCCGAGGGGGATGACACGGCATACGGGCGGGCGCAGGCGGCAGCGGCAATTGCGTTCGCGGACCAAGGGTTCGCGGGGACCGGCACCGTCACCACCAGTTGCGCCGCCACGCCGTGCCTGAGCCCCGAGAACACCATCACCGTGGAAGCCACGGTGTCGGTGCCGCTGCCGTTGATTCCGAGCTTCGCGCGCAATGTCATCCCGCTTGAGGTGCCGGTGAGTAGCACTCATGTGGTGACCGTCGACCGGTTCCGAGGATTGTGATGCCCCGGCTGCGTCCGCGGTATGCCGCCGCATCCCGCCAAGGCAACCGCGATACCGAAGATGGCGGGATCACCATCCTGATCATCGGCCTCTGTTGCATCGCCTTGATGCTGATCCTCGGGATCATCACCGTCACCTCGGCGCAGTTAGCGCGGATGCGGTTGCTCGACGCCGCCGACGCGGCGGCGCTGGATGCGGCCGACAGCATTGACGACCGCGTCTATACCGACGGCATCGACAAGGCAGTTCCGCTCACCGACGCGACCGTATGGGCGGCGGCCGGCGCCCATCTCGCTGCCTCCCCCATGCCGGACCGGATGCGGTCCTGGCACCTGGATGGCGGCACCGGGAGCCCCGACGGGGAAACCGCGGTCGTGGTCCTCACCGGCACCGCCGAACTGCCCATCGCCAGCCGAGTCGTGGAGTTCGTCGGCGGCTCCATCACCATCACCGTCGAATCGCGCGCCCGAGCCGACGTGAACGCCGCTGCCATCCCCTGAGGGACTGCTGAAGGTTTGATTGACAGTCCCAACTCGCGCCTCGAACCGCTGTCGCAAGCCATCCAGCAGGTGTTCGAGGCGAGGACCGCCGACCTGGACCCGGCCGACGTGCTCGGCCTGGGGCTGTTCTCCGACGGGGACGGGATGAGCATCGTCGCGGCGGTCTACATGCGGGCGGGGCACGAGGCGAACCTCGCGCGCTACTACGGTCCCGAATACCAGGGTGAGGCAGACGACTCCTTCGACTGGGAGTTGTACCTGCGCTGGTACCCGGGGAATGGGACCGCAATACGACGTTCCACCCCACGCCGGCGGCCGAGCCGCTGGAGCGTATGTGGGCCGAGATGCGCGACCGCCGGGAGACGGCGCCGCCGCAGGACCAGCCCTGGTGGCCCTCCCTGCCCTTCGAGACCATCGCCATCGCGCTGGGCTACTTGCAGGACGACGGCTGGTACGCCCGGTTCCCGCAGTCGGTCCGCAACTTCGCGGTCATGGACGTCGCGGCCCCCAGCGACGACATGCTCCGCTGGGGACAGTGGGCCAATGGACCCGAGCAGTCCGACGAGCTATGGCGTTACGTCGAGCAGGAGACGAGCGAGGACTGACCTACGCCCTCCCCCGCGGTATGCCGCCACAAGCGCGCCGTCCCCTCAATGACATCTCCTCGAGGGACATCCCCCTCAGGGCGCCTCGAGGTCGATCCGAGTCTCGGTGCGCGAGTAGCCAGCTCGCTCGAATGCCGCGGCCATCGGCGCATTGACGGCGTCCGTGGTGGCGGTGATCCGCGGTGCGCCCTGCTCGGCGTGGAATCGGGTGATGTAGGCGAGGAGACGATCGACATACCCCTTGCCGCGGTGCGCCGGCAGGACGGCGAGATAGCCGACATTCCGGCTCGTGGGGGTAGCCGACGGGATCGCCAGGCCGACGATGGCTCCTTCCGTGTCCCGGGCCAGCCGCCACCACGAGCGCTCCCCCGGGCAGGAGCGGTAGTAATCGATCTCGGCCAGGGCGAGTTCGCGCGCAGGCACTGAGGCGAGTTCACGCTGGGTCATCACGTCCAGTGAGCCCGCTGCGGCCTGCGCGATCACCTCCACGAATGCCGCATCATCGGCCGGTTCAAAGACCAGGCCGGCCGGCTCCGGCGGCAACGGCCGCCCCGCATCCCACTGGTACTGCCAGCGTTCGTTGGCCCGGGTGAGCCCGGCGACCGCCGCGCCCCGCGTCTTCAACTCGACCTCGGCGACCAGGTCTGGTTGCGCCCGCCACGACGTGGGGACCCGCACCGTATGCGGCAACGGTGTCGCCACTCCCTCCCGCGCCAGGTTGGTATGCCCGTGCTCCAGCAGGGCGGCGGCAATCACCGGGCGCTCGGCCGCCCGCGGATGCACATCCCAGACATCGAGCGCGATCGGCGCGCGAGCATCGCGACCCCACCACATCGCCCGCCCAATGACCGTGCCGCCGTCGTCGGTGGCGACGACGGACCACTCGCGCCGCATACGGCCGGCGGCAAACTCGGCGCGGATTTCCGCGCCGCTCATCCCCCCGCCGAGCGTCGTCAGCTCCGCCGCGAGTTCGACCTGCACATCCGAGGGTTGGCTCACCTGCATAACGCCGAGCCTCCAGGATGCCCCCGCGCCAAGCAATCGAGAATCCACCCAGCCTACCGGTCAACCCAGGTCGAGCGGCGGTCGGTGCAGGACGACCTTGGTGGTGCGGGCGCGGTAGGCCTGCGGTGCGTCGTCCCAGCGGGTGAGCAGGCTGGTCACCCGTTCGGCGGGGAAGCCGGTGCGCGCGACGAAGTCCAGCAGCGCGGGCAGGTGCGGACGCACGTGGGAGACACCAACATTCAGTTGGCTGGAGGTGGCATACATGTCCATCACCGGCACCCGGGTGGACGTGCCGAGGTAATAGCCCGTGCCCGTGCAAATCCCGCCCGGCCGCAGCGCCCGCAGGCAGTCGCGCAGGCCCTGCCCGGTGGACGCCTCGACGGCGACGTCAAAACGCTCGGGCAGGTGCGGCATACGGGAGCGGGTGCGCGAGCGGGCGACCTGGTGCACCCGCGCGCCGAAGGATTCGGCGACGGCCAGGCGGGTGTCGCGATCGTCGACATAGTCGACGCGCTCGGCACCGAGCAGGACGGCGAGGCCGGCGGCATACAGGCCGATGCTCTGCCCGCCGCCGCCGACCACCAGGACCCGGCCGCCGGGGCGCTGCGCCACCGGCGGGGCCACCGAACGCCAGGCGTCGGTGAGATTGTCATCGGCCAAGGCCACCCGCAGCGGGTCCACGCCGTCCGGCAGGCGCACCAGCATGTGGTCGGCGAACGGGATGCGCAGGCTGTCGGTGATCACCCCACCCCACGCCCCCGAGGCCGGCCCGAAACCGAAGCAGGACAACGTTTTCCCGGGGCTGGTCGGGGTGAAAGTCGAGCATTTGGCGGTCAGGCCGAGCCGGCATTCGTAGCAGGAGCCGCAGGAGATCGCCCGGGGGACGACGACGACATCCCCCACCCGGATGTCGCTGACCTCCGCGCCCACGGCGGTGACCTGGGCGATGGCCTCGTGCCCGATGCCGAACGCCCCCGCGAAAGGCACCCGCCCGACGATGCGGCCAATGCTGGCATCGACCGTCCCGGCCCGCAGCGCGGCGGTCATCGCCTTGTGCCTGGCCCCGGACGTGTGAATCGGCAGCACATCGCCATCGCAGCGGCTGGCCACGAATGGCCGCACCAGCGCATCGCTCGCCTCCACCAGGGTGGGTTCGGCCTTGTCCAGCCAGCCGATCCGGCCGGGCTCGATCACACTGAGTTCACGCACGGGCGCGAACGTATCTCACTCCTGGCGGGCGTGACCGCGGCGCACGAGCATGCCCGCGACGCCGATGAGGACGACCACGACCCCGGTGCCGATCAGCGGCAGGGACGCATCGCCGGCCTCGTCACCCCGCGCCGAATCCCCCCACCCGAGCACCAGCGGCCACAGGAACCCGAAGACGACGAAGGTCAGCCCGATGGTGATCAGACGCTGGGGCCAGGGCGCGCGCCGAGTCAGTATGGAGCGTTCACGAGTGACCATCGGGTCCTCCATGTCTTTCGGTGAGGTGTTCCGCCCGCCGAGCGGCCGCGAACCGGCTGTTGGCGACCATGGCGATGGTGTCGATCGCCGCCAGCGTAGCCGCCAGTTCCGCCGCGAACTGGGCGGCCCGGGCCGGCCGGTCGGCACCTTCGGCGAGCACGCCGCGGTTGTCCGCGAGTTGCACGGCCGTGGCGAAGAGCAGCGCGGAGACCGGTTCGCTGGAGCTGATCCGCTGCTGCGCCAGATACTGCTCGCCGAGGGCCAGCGCCTCCTTCTGCACCCGATCCGCCTCGATCGGCCCCTCCCCCTGCCAATGGCTCAGGACATCGGCGACCAGCCCATAGGCCTCGACGAAGGGGCGCACCGTAAACGGCGCGGTGAGCACGGCACGCTGCTCGAGCAGTGTCGCCGCCCCGGCGCTGGGGTTGCGCAATTGCGCCTCCCAGTCCGGGGCCATCCGGGTCATCTCGGCGGCCACATCCTCGTGGAAATCCGCGCGCCCGCGGAAATAGAACTCGAACTTCAGCAGATCCCGCACCTGGTCCACGACCACCCAGAATGTCGCCACCCGCTCTGGGCCGGTCGGCGCCAGCCGGACCGCCTCGACCATCGCGATCTCGCAGATGGCGCCGGTGAGGAAGTGGTGGACGATCGAGTTGCGATAGAAGCTCGCCTCCAGCTGGCGCTTGGACTCGATCGACCAGACCCGGTCCCGGGCACCATCGACCCGGGTTACCAGTCCGGACGCGGCCAGGGCGCCGAGCGCGTTTTCCACGCCCGCATCCGTATGCAGATTCGCCACGCTCTCCGCCAGCGGCGCCCCGCTCGCCTTCAGGTAGTCCAGGGCCGTGGCCAGGGCGGTGCGGACCTGGGGAGTGGTCAACGCCATACCGTGCGTGCCGAGCAGCAAGGTGGCCAGCACCGCGGTCGTGGTGACCGGCATCGCCTGGTTGATCCGCCAGGCGACCTCGAAGGCCATCTTGTTGAGCGCCAACTGGATTCGTTCGGGATCGGCCGCGATCTCGCCGTCGATCGGGCCGAGGAAGGCCCGCATCGACACCGGCTCCGGATAGCGGACATAGATCTTGCCGTAGTGCGCCTGTCCCTGCGCCTTGATGAAGTTGTAGAGCCAGGTGAAGCCCTCCGGCGCCTTGGTCCCGCCGCGGGCGTATGCCGCATACTCGCCGACCTCGTGCAATTGGTCGAAGGTGATCGACACCGGCTGCAGGGCGATGTCGTCGCTGCGGCCGTCGAGATAGGCCTCGGACACATAGCTGAGCAGGCCGAGCTTGGGCGGGAGCATCTTGCCGGTGCGCGAGCGGGTGCCCTCGATGGACCAGCTCAGGTTGAAGCGCTTCTCGGCGAGGTAGCCGACATACTCCTTGAGGATGAGCTTGTAAAGCGGATCCGAGCCCACCTTGCGCCGGATGAAGATCACCCCAGCCCGGCGCATGATCGCGCCCATCGGGCCGAACGACATATTGATCCCGGCGAAGAGATGCGGCAGCGGCAGCCCGTTCTCGTGCAGCGAGGCGGTGAAGACGGGCTGGTCGAGGTTGCTGCGGTGCGACCACAGGAAGACCGCCGGCCGGGAGGCGAGTGTGCGCCGCAGCCGCTCCACTTCCGTTGCCACCGTGTCGATTTGGGGATCGAAACCGCGCTGGAAGACCGCCCGGCCGACGCGCGGGAAGACGTCGATGAACAACCGGCTCCAGCCGGTGGTGAGCTCATCGAGGATGGTCTCCACCTTGTCGGTGGTGACCACTCCCGGGCCGGCCTGCGCGGCAAACTCCTGCAGCCGGGCGCGGAAATGCTTGTGCGCGAGCAGTTCTTCCTTGACGAGCCGGGCCGACTTGAACTGCGGGCCGAGGAGCCGGGAGTCCGCGCGCTCCAGGGCGAGGCGGCCGCGACGGCCGACGAAACGGGCAAAGGCCAGCGCATCCTCGGGGGCGGCGCTCTCGGCATACGCGGCGCGCAGCTCGCTGCTGGTGGCCGAGTCGCCGGCGAGCACCTGACCGCGACTGGGGTCGCGGCGGGCGATCCGGCCCTGCCGGCGCGGCGCCGGACGATAGGGATTGCCACCGCGCAGCACATCGCTCGCCCGGGCCTGACGGACCCCGTCGTCGCGCTCTCCGGGCAGCCAGGTCACCCCGACCGGGATGAGCCGGACCTCACCCGGGCGGGCCAGCCGCGCCGCGAGCGTCGCATAGTGCTCGGCCGTCGCCACGGCACGGGGGAGCATCACGACCTCCGCTGCCTGGAGGACCGGATCACCCGACGCGGCAACCCATTCGCGCACCAGCCGCTCCTCCACCGGCGTGCGCGCGATGGCCAGAACGATCGTCGGATCGCCTTGGGGGGCAATGGATTCTCCGGTATGCGGCGTCTCCGTCACCGGGGCTCCTTCGCATCGGTAGGGGGATGAACTCTTGCCGCGGATGGGCGCGGCAGTCGGCGCGGTCCGCTCAGCGCGGTCCCATCCGTAACGCCCCGTCAAGCCGGATGACCTCACCATTGAGCATCGGGTTGGCGACGATGTGGGCAGCCAGGGCGGCATACTCGCTCGGTTCGCCGAGCCGGGCCGGGTGCGGCACCTGGGTGCCGAGCGACTGCTGCGCCGGCTCGGGCAGCCCGGCGAGCAAGGGGGTCTTGAAGATCCCCGGGGCGATGGTCATCACCCGGATCAACAGCGACGACAGGTCCCGGGCGGCCGGCAGGGTGAGCCCGACGATGCCGCCCTTGGAGGCCGAATAGGCGACCTGTCCCATCTGTCCGTCATAGGCCGCAACGCTGGCGGTGTTGATGATGACGCCGCGCTCCTCCCCCACCGGTTCGGTGGCGGCCATGGCCGCCGCCGCGAGGCGCAGCACATTGAAGGTGCCGATGAGGTTGACCGTGATCGCCCGGGTGAAGTCGGGCAGCGGGTGGGGGGTGCCGTCGCGCTTGATCGTCTTGATCGCCGGCGCCAGCCCCGCACAGTTGACCGCCACCCGCAGATCCCCGAGCGCGGTCGCCTGGTCGATCGCGGCCTGCACCTGCGCCTCGTCGGTGACATCGCCGGCCACGAATGCGGCCCGCTCACCGAGTTCCTCGGCCGCCTGGGCGCCGGCGGACTGCGGCAGGTCGAGGATGACCACATACGCTCCGGCGGCGTGCAGGGTGCGCGCCGTCGCGAGGCCCAAGCCCGACGCCCCGCCGGTCACCAGCGCCACATTGCCCGCGATCTCCATACGTCCTGCCTCCGTGCTCGTCCGGTATGCCGTCGCCCGCACCCTAACGCGCTCCCCCGGCGCCCGCCCCGCAGGGTGGACACCGGGTCGGCGTCGCATAGACCCAGGGCGGACGCCGGATCGTCGCGACGCAGACCGCCACGGATGCCGAACGCCGGTGGGTTCGCGTAGAGCGCGATCCCACCGGCGTCCGGTGCCAGCTAGTTCCCCTAGGGGATGAGGCGGGCGATGATCTCCGCGGCCGCATCCTTCGCGCTCGTGCTGAGCATGTCGGCGCGCACATCCGGGGCGGTCGGTGCCTCATACGGGCTGTTCACACCCGTCATGTGCGCGATCTCGCCGGCGCGAGCCTTGGCGTAGAGGCCCTTGGCGTCGCGCTTCTCAGCCTCGGCCAGGGGCAGGTCGACGAAGACCTCGAGGAACTCGCCCTCGCCGATCAACTGTCGCGCCATCTCCCGCTCGCTCCGGAAGGGGGAGATGGAGGAGACGATCGTGATGAGCCCGGCGTCGGACATCAGCTTGGCGACCTCGGCCAGGCGGCGAGCGTTCTCCACCCGGTCCGCGTCATCGAAGCCAAGGTCCTTGGACAACCCGTGGCGGATGTTGTCACCGTCGAGCAGGAAGGTATGCCGGTTCATCCGCGCCAGCTGCACCTCCAGCTCGTTGGCCACCTCGGACTTCCCGGCGCCGACCAGACCGGTGAGCCAGACGACCATCGGCTGCTGGTGCTTCATCCGGGCGTGGTGGCCGCGGTCGATCTCCAGCGGCTGCCAGCCGACATTCTTGGCCCGGCGCAGCGCGAAGTGGATCATGCCCGCGGCGACCGTGGCATTGGTCATCTTGTCGACGACGATGAAGCCACCCAGGTCGTGCGACTGGGCATACGGCTCGAAGACGATGGGCCGGTCGGTGGAGAAGGTCAGCACACCGATTGCGTTGAGCCCCAGCGTCTTTGCCGCTTGGTGCTCCATGGTGTTGACGTTGATCTGGTACTTCGGGCGCTCGAATTGCGCGGTGACCGTCTGGGTGCCGATCCGCAGCCAGTAGGGACGGCCCGGCAGCATCTCGCCGTCGTCCATCCACACCAGGTGGCACTCGAAGTGGTCGGCGGTCTCGGCCGGGGCCTCGTCGGCGACCAGCACATCGCCGCGCGAGCAGTCGATCTCGTCCTCGAGGGTGAGGGTGACCGCCTGGCCGACGACGGCCTGCTCCAGGTCGCCGTCCATGGTGACGATGCGGGCCACCGTGGAGGTGCGATTGGCCGGCAGCACGCGCACTCGGTCGCCGGGCTTGACCACGCCATTGGCGATGGTGCCGGCGAACCCGCGGAAGTTGAGGTCGGGGCGGGTAACCCGCTGCACGGGCATCCGGAAGGGCCGCTGCTGGTCCAGGGTCTGGTCCAGCTCGACGGTCTCCAGGTGCGCCATCAGCGTGGTGCCGGTGTACCAGGGGGTGTTGGCCGAGTTAGTGGTGATGTTGTCGCCCATGAAGCCCGAGATCGGGATGGGCGTGAACTCGGTGATGCCGATGGACTCGGCGAAGTCGCGGTAGTCGGCGACGATCTCGTCATACCGCTCCTGGCTGTAGTCGACCAGGTCCATCTTGTTGACGGCCAACACGATGTGCCGGATGCCGAGCAGGTGGGTCAGGTAGCTGTGCCGGCGCGTCTGGGTGAGCACACCCTTGCGCGCGTCGATGAGGATGACGGCGAGCTCGGCGGTCGAGGCGCCGGTGACCATATTGCGGGTGTACTGCTCGTGCCCGGGGGTGTCGGCAACGATGAACTTGCGCTTCTCGGTGGCGAAGAAGCGGTAGGCCACGTCGATGGTGATGCCCTGCTCGCGCTCGGCGGCCAGGCCGTCGACCAGCAGCGCGAAGTCGATCTGGTCACCCTGGGTGCCCACGCGCTTGCTGTCGGCCTCCAGCGCCTGCAGGTGATCCTCGAAGATCATCTTGGCGTCGTAGAGCATCCGCCCGATGAGCGTGGACTTGCCGTCGTCGACGGAGCCACAGGTGATGAAGCGCAGCATCGTCTTGTGCTGGTGCTTCTCCAGGTAGGCGTCGATGTCCTCGGCGATGAGGGATTCGACCTGGTAGACCGGCTCTTCCGTGGTGGCCATCAGAAGTAGCCCTCCTGCTTCTTCTTCTCCATGGACGCGGCGCTGTCGTGGTCGATGGCGCGGCCCTGACGCTCCGATGTCGTGGTCAGCAGGATCTCCTGGATGACCTCGGGCAGCGTGGTCGCGGTGGACTCCACGGCCCCGGTCAGCGGATAGCAGCCCAGGGTGCGGAAGCGCACGCTCTTCATCTCCGGCACGCGGCCGTTGAGCGGGAAGCGGTCGTCATCGACCATGACCGTCAGCCCGTCGTGCTCGACAACCGGGCGCTCGGCAGCGAAGTAGAGCGGCACGATCTCGATGCCCTCGAGGTGGATGTACTGCCAGATATCCAGCTCGGTCCAGTTGGACAGCGGGAAGACGCGCATCGACTCGCCCTTGTGCTTGCGGGCGTTGTAGAGCCGCCACAGCTCGGGGCGCTGGTTCTTGGGGTCCCACTGGTGGCGGGAGTTGCGGAAGGAGAAGACCCGTTCCTTGGCGCGCGATTTCTCCTCATCGCGCCGGCCACCGCCGAATGCCGCGTCGAAGCCGTACATGTCCAGGGCCTGCTTGAGCCCCTCGGTCTTCCACATATCCGTATGCAGCGGCCCATGGTCGAAGGGGTTGATCCCCTTTTCCTTGGCCTCCGGGTTCTGGTAGACGAGCAGCTCCATACCGGCCTCGCGGGCGGCCTTGTCGCGCAGCTCGTACATCGCCTGGAACTTCCACGTGGTGTCCACGTGCAGCAGCGGGAACGGCGGCGGCGCCGGATAGAAGGCCTTGCGCGCCAGGTGCAGCATGGTCGCGGAGTCCTTGCCGATGCTGTAGAGCATCACGGGGTTCTCCGCTTCGGCGGCGACCTCCCGCATGATGTGGATGCTCTCGGCCTCCAGGCGCTGCAAGTGTGTCAGCGTGGAGGGTCCGGATTGAGCCATGAAACTAGCCCTTCCCTGGGGTGTCAGTTGGCCGGCCTGTGCGCCATTGCGGCCGGGGCATGAGGGGCGTGCGGCACACCATGGGATCCGGTGGGCACGGGATCCGGTGGACACACGACGGACGAGACTAACACCGCTCGCGGGGGTGCTCAGTGTCCGTCCGGGCGAGCGCCGGGCAGCGACCGGGCCCGAGTGGGACGCCGAGGGTCCTACCGCTGGGGCGGCAGCAGGATGGCGCGCAACTCCTCGGGCGTTCCCACCAGGTGATCGGGCTTGGCCGCGGCCAGCGAGTCGCGTATGCCAGCCCCCCAGGTCACCGCGATGGCGGCCATCCCCGCCGCCTGCGCCGCCTGGACATCGACCACCGCATCGCCCACATAGACACAGCGCTGCACCGGCATCGACAGCCGGGCCGCGGCGTGCAGCAGCGGCGCCGGATCGGGCTTGTGCGCGGTGGTGTCCTCCGCGGTGGCCACCACATCGACCAGATCGGTCAGCCCGGAAATCTCCAGCGCCTCCGCGGTGGTCTCCCGGCGCTTGGAGGTGGCCACCCCGGTGCGGACCTGCGCCTGCGCGAGCGCACCGAGCAACTCCGGGATGCCGGCGAAGCGCCCGATCAGGCGGGCCGCATTGGCGCGATTCCAGGCGACATAGGTCTCCTCGAGTTCGGCCGCGCGCTCGGGATATTCGGTCTCGAAGACCTCTCCCAGCCGGCGCCCGATCCACGGTCGGACCTCGGCCTCGGGGCGCGGGCTGCCCAGCACCGTCCCGAGGGTGTGCTCAAAGGAGGCGAGGATGAGCGGAATGGTGTCCACAAGGGTGCCGTCCAGGTCGAAGATGACCGCCGGCCAGCGCGGGATGGGGCTCACGGCCGATAGCCTGCCAGGCGAGCCGGGGCACACGGCATACCGGCTCGGGACGGGAATTGAGGTAGGTATGGCGCGTCCGCTCGCCGAGCTGGTCCACCCCTCATGGGCCGCGGCGCTGGCGCCGGTCGAGGAGACCGTCGCGCAACTCGGGGAGTTCCTGCGCGCCGAACTCGCCGCCGGTCACGGTTATCTGCCCGCCGGGGAGCATGTGCTGCGCGCCTTCCAGCGGCCGCTGGACGAGGTCCGGGTGCTCATCGTCGGCCAGGATCCCTATCCGACACCGGGGCATGCGGTCGGGCTCTAGTTTTCCGTCGGGCCGCAGGTAAGCCCGATCCCCCGCTCGCTCGTCAATATCTATCGCGAGCTACAGACGGATCTCGGTGTGCCGCTGCCCAGTTCCGGAGATCTGACCCCATGGGCCGAGCGTGGCGTGCTGCTGCTCAACCGCGTCCTGACGGTCCGGCCCGGCGCGAGTGCCTCGCACCGCGGGCGCGGCTGGGAAGATGTCACCGGGGTGGCGATCGACGCGCTCGCGGCCCGCGGCGGGCCGCTGGTGGCGATCCTGTGGGGCCGCGATGCGCGCAACCTCGCCCCCCGGCTCGGGTCGACTCCGGTGGTGGAGAGTGCGCACCCTTCACCGCTGTCGGCGTCCTCGGGTTTCTTTGGCTCCCGGCCGTTTTCGCGCGCGAACGCCGCCCTGGAGGCTCAGGGCGCGGAGCCGATCGACTGGAGCCTGCCCTGATCGGGCCGGGGTAGGGCGGCATACGCTGCTAGGGCAGCGCTCACCCGACCCGGAGGATCCCGCATGAGCCCGCGCGCCTGGCGGCGGTATGTCGCGATCGGCGACTCGTTCACCGAGGGCATGTGTGACCCACAGCCCGAACCCGAGACCGGCTACGTCGGCTGGGCCGACCGTCTCGCCGGGCATCTGGCCGCGCGCGCGGCGGAATCTGGTGCGCAACTGCGCTATGCCAATCTCGCCGTCCGTGGTCGCAAACTCGACGATGTCGTCGGCCCGCAGCTCGACGCCGCGCTTGCCCTGGAACCGGACCTGGTCTCGATCGTCGGCGGCGGCAACGACATCCTGCGCACCAGCGTCGACCTGGCCGCGATCGCACGGCAGTTGGAAGACGCGGTGGCCCGCGTCCGGGCCACCGGCGCGGGTGTCCTGCTGGCGACGCCCACGGACCCGGGCACGTCGGGGATCTTCGCCGCCCTGCGGCCGCGGCATGCGATCCATACGGCCAATCTGCACTCGATCGCCGCCCGGCAGCGCTGCGCCGTGATCGACATCTGGGGTCTGCACGCCCTGCACGATCGGCGGATGTGGGCCGAGGACCGGATTCACCTGACCAGCGAGGGACATCGGCGGGTGGCGCTGGCGGCGCTCGCGGCGCTGGGGCTGGACACCGACCGGGACGACTGGGCCACTCCCCTGCCACCCGCGCAGCCGCGCGGACGACGCACCGCGCTCTCGGAGAACCTCAGTTGGGGTCGGGCGCACGCCGCGCCCTGGGTCCAGCGGCGCCTCCATGGCCGCTCGTCCGGCGAGGGCCGTCCGGCCAAGCGACCCGAGCTCGAGCCGATCGAGCCGCTGACGCCCGCTCGCTAGGGTGCCCGGTATGCCCGTCAACCGCCTGCTACCCACCGAGGAGGGCGTAGAACTGATCGCCCTGGTCCGCGAGATCGCGGCCAAGGAGTTGCTGCCGCGGGTGGACACGGCCGAGGCGCAGGCGGCGCGCGAGGGCGCGGCGCTGCCGCGGGAGGTGTTCGCCACCCTGGGCGCGGCGGGGCTGTTGTCCCTGCCGTATGCCGAGGAGTTCGGCGGCGCAGAGCAGCCGTATGAGGTCTACCTGCAGGTGATCGAGGAGATCGGCGCGGCCTGGATGTCGGTCGCGGTGGGCACCTCGGTTCACTCGCTCACCTGTTATCCGGTGGCGACCTATGGCACCCCGGAGCAACAGGCGGAACTTTTGCCGGGGATGCTCTCGGGTGATCAGTTGGGCGCCTATGCGCTATCCGAGCCGC
>ERZ501047.399-NODE-399-length-14922-cov-3.652519_pt1 | contig 14922 bp, 17 predicted proteins | sample MGYA00510868_ERZ501047 | MGnify/ENA primary metagenome ERZ501047 (study PRJEB25958, sample SAMN03398593) | human skin metagenome | study: EMG produced TPA metagenomics assembly of the Human Skin Microbiome Metagenome (human skin metagenome) data set. | reverse complement strand
TCCTTGCTTTCGTCCACAAGACAGCTCATGACCCGTCAAATCACGTACGCCGAGCTCTGCCAACACAAGTCGGAGGAAGATCTCTGGCTTGCCATCAACGGAAAAGGTGTGTATTGAGTACGAAATCTTACATATACAGTGTACGATGTGACGAAGTTTCTGTCGGAAGTAGGTATCACTACAATCACACTGACTAACCCAACAGCACCCCGGTGGTGACGAAGTCCTTCTCACTGAGGCTGGCAACGATGCGACAGAGCCTTTTGAGGATGTCGGTCATTCCGAAGACGCTCGCTCCCAGCTTGACAAGCTTTTCATCGGGACGCTAGCTGACCCCGAAAACCTCCCTAAGCGTGCTGGTAAGGCCTCGGATATGGCCTCGGAGGGCTCCAGCTCTGCGCTTTACATTGCCTTGATTGCCGGCCTGGTCGCCGTGGCTGGCTACTTCCTGCTTAACAAGTCCAAGTAAATGGCAGCCCTTTACAGCGTCATACTATTCAACGACTACTGTTTTCACACAGGCGACAATTTTGCACCAGAATCATTCCATGCAGCCAGTCGCCATAATGCAACAGCCATATCTGTTGTATGCTGATGCCGTTGTAAGTGCCAGGTTCGAATACCATCCGTGTTCGTGAGCACCCAACCTCGATTTGTTCTCGATGCGCGTGTCAGGTGGTCCAGTAGGGTATCTCGTAGCCGAGCGTCTTGCATCAAACGAGGCAAGGCGTATGTCGGCACGTGTCGGAGGCCAGGGGTCCATTGGCGGCATAGGGTGCCTTCGGTTTCCTGCAGTAGTGCGACAGGCTGTGCATCTACCGTGCGCACCAAAGCACCTGTCTGTGCTCGTTTGCACAACAACTCGGCTTCTTGGTTGACGCGTTGCATCAATTGGTGTGTAATGAGTGATTCCAGGTGAGGTGAGATAGTGGCATTTGGCGCCATCGCACGATATAAGCCTGTTTATTAGTCATGGTTCATACGTACGTTTTTTTACAAGATGCTGAAATACGAATCGATCAGCGGTAATGTACATCCCTGGACTCGTACGTTGGCTTTCAAAACGAGGATGCAATAGGCCCTCAGGTACAATTGTCTCTTCGAGAGATGTACCATCCGCACTTGGCATGAAAACTGGTTTTAGCTTAATCAATAGTGCTGAGGTTAGAGCGGTACGACGTACCGTTCGGCAGCGTGGCTGTCGTTACGAAGCATCGCCGAAGTGGAGTCGCCAACATGTGTACTGGCCATTAGTCTGTGTAACTTACCAAAGGGATTGGTAAGAAGGGATGCTTCTAGTTCGCATATCAGTTTCCTAGATCTTCCACCATGCGTTTTACTACGACGTATAATTGGCAAAGCATCTACTCCATGACAGCTCACCCTACGCATGGATCAAGATGCCAAGGATCGTGGTGAAAAACGACTCCTCCACAAAAGACACGTGATGATGATCAATGGGCGTCGTCATCGTGCTGACCGCTTCCAGTCTGCCTTGTTGCCATGACGATCGATCCAGAGCTCCAATCGGCACATGCGGCCCTAGTGCAACAGTTCGATGCCGTGAATGGTGCTCAATCGAATGATAATAATGTGCTTGCATCGATTGGATCACAACTTGCTATGCTCAAAGTCATGCTGACTGAACGCGATATTCTGTACCCACAACAGTCGGACGTGCAACAACACAAAGACGCCCTTGTGTTGACGCGCGAAGTACTAGAAATTGGTGCACTTTGGAGCATTCGTGTTCAAGACACCTCGAGTTTTGATCGCTACTGGAGCCAGCTCAAGCCTTTCTACTTTGACCTCGTGCATGCCTTGCCCCTCTCGAAAAACTACGAGCCCATTGTGGGCCTCTCGCTTTTGCGCAGCCTATCGTCTAACTCGATTGCATCTTTCCATATCGCACTAGAGTCTCTACCCATGGAGCTTGTTCGTGACTCACCTTATATCCAACACCCTGTTCTACTCGAGCGATGGCTCATGGAAGGCTCCTATTCCAACGTTTGGCGTGAGCGAGAGAATGTACCACTCGAGGAGTACCGCTTTTTTGTGAATATCCTCATGGTGACGATTCGGCATGAGATCGCGTCATGTGAAGAAAAAGCTTACGATACGCTACCGCTCAATGATGTGGCCACACTCTTGTTCCTCGACAGCCTGCCTGAAGTTTTGGAATTCGCTAAGGAGCGAGGTTGGCATGTGAATCCGACAAACCAAACGATTGAATTTGCCAACAAAGCCGTCGAGCCTACGTCTGACAATGAGCGGATTCCCACTCGGTCGACTATCACGACCAACCTGCACTTTGCCAGGGAGCTCGAAAGCATTGTATAGTGCGTAATACAACATCAGGGTATATGACTATATGACGTCCTTAGACTTGCTATGTGATTCCTCATATTCTCGGCGCTGACGTACATACTCTGCCTTCTCTCTTTCAGCCTGCTCATAAAAAGGTCGCTTCTCTTCGAGACTCATACTGCGCCATTTGGCAGAAGCCAAGGCACTTTGCTTCAGTGAATCGCGCTCATCATGAAAGACATCGCTACGCATGTCAGGATTCGTACGAACTGCACGCAAAAACAAAAAGTAGGCAGGAGGCGGCCTCTTGGGTGCGTTAGGATCTCGCATATTTCCACGTCGTGATTTGCCAAGGCGCCGCTGAGCGGCTCGAAACTGGTTTTCTAATCGAATATCCTCAGGAGTCAATTGCGCGTGCCAAGCTGCTAAATCCTTTTCGTACTTTTCGCGTGCTTCTTGACCGCGCTGCACGTAGACCTGCTTCACGTCATCAGGCAAGTTGGCATAGCGTTGGCCAGCTTCGGATGAAAGTTTCGCTACATTAATAGATTCACGATGGGAACAAGTTTTCAACTTGTCGAATTCGTCCATAAAGTACAATTGCCAGGACGTCAACGGCTGCTTGGGCGGCCGTAGACGCGACTTGAGTGGTGGTCCCTTCGTCATTTGCAATGCCTCCTGCAATGGCTCTCCTGCTTTGATCGCACGTTTGATCGCGGCTTCATGATCAGGCAAAGATTCTTTACGCGGTCTTCCACGCCGGCGTTTAAAAGAAGAGGCCGGTGGTGCACCGCTATGTTTAAGAGAGGTTGATTCAGGCCCCATGTGCACAAAGTCAAAGGGCGAGACGAGACCCACAGAGAAAGGAGGCTGCATCATAGGTGTCACCGGTGTGATCGATGGACAAAGAGGCGATGTGTCAAGAGGGATTGGACCAGGCATCCCTTGCGCGTTCGACATCTGCAGTGGTCCAAACGTAGGAGTTATGGTGGAAGACATGATTGTGGGCGGTAAAGTAGGAACGCTAGTACAGGTCGCCCGTGGCATGAACGAGGGGAGCAGGCATGGAACAGGCAGTGAGGGCGTTACCATATATGATATGTCTCCCGGTGCACAAATTGGATGCGACGCTGCTTGTATGGACATGTTCTCCAATTGGGTCTTCATGTTGACATCCTCTTGTCGAAGGAGAGAGGAGGCAGTATGGCCGGGGGTCATAGGAGACAAGGACATTGGTGCCTTAGGGGATGTCCCCTTCCATCGGTGCGTGTCAAGAGAATCTTTCTGCGAAGGCTACCGTTAGTACCTATCCATTCACGCTGGGAGCACTGAGGAAGCATGTGTTCCTTAGCGTACCCCGCATTCCACTCAACCAGACCGTAGTTGGTTGGCCAATGGAGCTTGTCTCACGTACCATGCAAGAAATTAAGGTGTTGCCAGCGTGTTCCATCGAATCGGGCACCGGCGAATGATATACGTTGGTAGGAGATCCGTGGCAAGCCAATTTTTGCTGGCCACTTGTCCGACGTGCGTCGCCGAGCGTCCCGTGCTTGCATCATGCACCTTGGCCCAAACACATCGAAGACGCATGCATCGTGGTCACGTGACCCGTACTCTTCGTGCAGGCTGTCTTCGTGCGTTGTGCATGCGTGACTGGAGACATTTGTCGTCCGTGCGAGACAGGTTTGAGTGTGACATGGAGCCCAAATTCAAGCGCCCAGTGGCCTCATCGAGGGCGCTTGCTGCATTCACGAAGGGGACGCAGCTAGAAATACAGTATGCTGGTGCTCCTAGTGGAGTAGATGCCAACTTACTTGTGCTCTTGCATGGGCTTGGTGACACATCGAAGCCCTTCTTTCGGCTTGGCGAACAACTTCAGCGAACACTGCCTCAAACAGCCATTCTTAGTGTGCAGGCTCCAATTCGCGTACCTTTATTGGATGAAGATGCGTGGATGTGGTGGGATAGTTTTGACTCACTCGGAGAAGTCAATATGCGCCCCGACCCTCGCCACGCTCTTCGCGATATGCGAAACTTGTTTGCGTACCTAACTGAACCAGACACAACGGGGGGGTGTGGATGGTCTATGCAGCATATCCACGCTTTTGGATTTGCTCAAGGCGGCACTGTTTTGCTGGAATCACTTGCCGCTATGCGCGCGCAGACGTTGGGTAGTGCCACGAGCGTGTGTGGCCCCCTTCTCTCGCTTCCGACATATACTCCGCCCTTACCTATTCCGGTATGTTTTGTGACGCGCAGTTTGGGCGCGTCTTCAGCAACTCGTGAAGATATCCGAGCAGTCGAGCGAGGATTTCGGAATGTGACACACGTACATTACAATGCGCCGAACATGGGCATGATTCAAGGCAAAGAGTGGGGGGATATTATGCGGTTTTGGAGTCCGCGATGGCGCAATCTAACAATGTGGGAGTTGGAGGGTGAGGTACACGATGTATCATAAAGTCTATCCTACAAGTGACGTGCCAGCTGCACGCTCAATACGTTTTAAAATCGAGACCGATGGCTCTGATGATTCGGACTTGATTTGGCCGTACAATTCAGCCATGAACGACGCAACAGCGTGCTCACCCATTTCCACTTCTGAACGTGGGCCCCAACGCCATTCAAGCGCTGATGTTTGTTGCGATGTGTCGGCTGCACGAACGCGTTCTAGATACCCCTGTCGCATGGCACGCTGAAAGAACATGTCCAGTGTATGACGGCTGGCATGATCGCTCGTGCCTGCCTCGAGGGGCTGAAGTGACATGGGCATGACTCGGTCAATGGACAATGATACCTGCGCTAGACACGCGCGTATCCTAGTGTCAGGTGCCTGCCTACCTGAGACCAATATGATACCCAGAACGACGAAAAGCAGGCCCATAGTCCCCAACTCACCCTCAGAGGTGTCCCAATCGAGCACGGGATCACCGGACTCATCACTTGCCATGACCTTCAGTATGTCAGGTGGTAGTGTTGATCGGAGGATGTATGTGTGTGTAGAGGTAGATGCTTTTCGTACCGTTTCATCCGTGCGCCGACGCTTGGATCCGACGCGTTCGTCTAAAGCGGCCTCTTGCTGCGTCAACAATGGATTCTCTGTACCACGACCACGCGCCTCGACCAATTCAAACGCGAAGGTCGTCCTAAGTATATTTTGTGCCTGACAGAATATAATAGGGAATGCGCGACTAGCCTCTTTCCCAATAATGTGTTTGATAATATGATCACGCCTGATCGGGGTACGTTCGTATTCATGAAACAGGGCGAGACGGACAAGGTCCTGCGCTTTTTTTGTGATATTCGTTTCTCCTACATGTTGTGCTGCTTTCCTCGCCGATGCGCCAAACTCTTGCGTGCCTTGCGTGAGCGCATCAATCCACGCGTCGTGTTGGGACATGAGGAGATGGTACGAGGGATGCTGCTGACTAAATGAGCCACACGAGAAAGCGCGCCCGAACCTGCATTTGGTTCGATACCATGTTCAAGCGACTCAGCAAGGCCAGTGCACATCGTGAGCAGGTCGACAATGACGAAGAATATGTACCACTAGATGCAGCACTGGATGATGATAGTCAAAGTGAGGAGGAACAAGCTGATAGCGAAGAAGAAGAGGACGATAGCGACGAGGAAGAAGAGGATGAGACGGCCCTGACGGTGGCCCACGCGATGGAGAGCCCCATCTACATGGATGATGAGCAGCCAGAGTCCCCGTACCGTTTTCGTTGTGTCGCTTGCCCGATTGTTCTGTTAAAAAGTGAGAAGAGCATTGATGTGCACCTGGAGAGCAAGAATCACAAGCGACGTCACGCGCGTTTTGTGGCGTTTGCCAAGACGGAAATGGAGCGTGAAGGAGCGCACGTCATGCGCATTGATCCACGTACGCTCGTTGATTTGCTCGAAGATCAGCGGGCTATGGAAGCAAAGCAGGCAAGACAGGAGGTGCCCACCAAACGCAAGCGCGACACGTCGCATGTACCTCGTGTCGAGCGACGCAAGATGAGACGTGCTGTGCGTCGCGAGAGACGAGAATTAGAGCGCAAGACATCAGCTTAAGTGTACCGATTCATCCACTTCCAGCGGACCAGCTCAAGCGTCATTTGTGCATCCTCTGCGGACGAGTGGCCTACACTCGCGCCACCCGTCTGGATGAGCTTGCCGAGATGCTGTGATACCAAGTCACGGAGTGCGAGACGAAAGGGCAGGCCGCGTGGATGGGGAAAGAGTTGGCACGTATCAACGACATTTGTGTGCAAGAGCCGTAGGGCATGCAAGTCATTTTCGAGGCCATGTCCGATGAGAATTGTGTGCGGACCGATGTATTGTGCCAGGGTCTTGCGTGCACTATCCAAGTCAAAGACAGCTTCTGCTTCGTACGCCTCAGCTTGTATACCGGAAAACTGTGTATTTAGGTCAATCATTGATACCCCCTCTGGACATCGGATCATTTCGTCAAATAGAACGTCGCCCGTCTCGTCCACTAGCGTGACGCGTGTGACACTCATGCCGGCCGTTGTATAGCTCATCTCGCAGTCAAGAGCGGCTACAGGGAGTACTTCGCTTGCCTCTTGAGCCGCGCTGGGTATATCGGACCATCGGACGTAGCCTGCCCGCCGATGCATCGCTTGTGGTGTTTCCTCTTTGAACACATGCGGTCCAGTTGCGCATCGATCTTCACCTAGCGCATTAGAATCGGCTGTGCGACCGCAGCATGTCCATCGAAATACCTTTCGAGAGCGCGTCGTTTCACCCAGCCGTTCACGACGCGGACGCCCAGGATGGAAATGACACGCCTCAGCACTCTGTACAGCTCCAAGCGGCCCGACCTTGAACACAACACCGCACCGTACACAGGTCTGCTTCTCGCCACTGGCATCCGCTGCCTCGCCTCCGGGGCCCCATTCACTGGGCACGTCCATGAGATAGCCCAGCTGCTCCAGGTCACCCTTGGGACAAAGAAAGCCCGCCTTGACAAGCCGCTCGCGCGTAAGGCGCCCCTTTTTACGTTGCTGTTGCGACTCGCGCTTGAGCCGAATATCGGTTTCCGTGCCCGTCTCGGTGCATGCCTCGAGAATCCTTGCAGCCTCATCCGTGGCATTTTTATTGATAGAAAGAGCCTGCGCAGCTTCGGCAACGGACGCCGCCAGGACCTCGGAGGAGCGCTTCGTTACACTCGCAGCACCTACGATACTCGAGCTTTTGTATGAAAACTCATTCGCATGCTGAAATACGTCTTGTTCCATGCGCAAAGCATCATTCGTAGCCATGTCAGCCCCGAGGTGTTGAAGAGCAGGCTCAGAATGGTCGAATAATGGCGCGTAGAAGCGACGAAGGCTGGTATACATCTTTTTCAAGCCATCCTGACGCTGTGCGAGAGTCAATTTGGACGTGGATGAGTGATGCGCCGACGTGATACGAGGCGGCTCCGTCATCCCCACGCGCGGTTTTTTTACCGGGCGTTTTTCCGGCTCAGGCTGGTGCGGTCGCACAGGCAGTAATGACGTATCGTGAGAGAACACGCAGCCTATACGCTTCTTCTCACACTCGCCATCACGAAAAGACGGACACACCACGTCATGGAGCAGGCCACGAACCGGAAGCATAGCAAGCAGCAGCTACTCCACTTTCTACTGGATGCCTCGCCCGATTCTATTGGTGACAGGGGCCAACGCCGGCCTGGGTCTCGGCGTATGTGAGCGCCTTCTCATCCAGATGGCGAGCACAGTGCCGCCTGATAGTGCCATGCTTGATAAGCCTGCGCATGCCGCGGCAAGCACGCCATTTCACGCCGGCGAAGGGTGCACTATGCTTCTTGCGTGTCGGAATCAGGCCAAGGCACGCGATGCTGTGCTGCACCTCCAAGCGGTCTTGCAGCGCTTGTACTATACAGATGATGCTTACTTAGAGAAGCACGGCGTGCCAAAGCCCGCCTCAGCGCTGGATACGAGTCCTGGAGCCGAAGTCGCCACGACGAGCGCTGTAGAGAATGCCTCGGCGCTGCTTCGACGTCGTGACAAGACGGACGAGCGACGCAGCATGCCGCTAGATGACCGCACGAGAAACGCGCGCACTCTATATCGCCAGTCGTTCTGCAAGGGCACCCATATCGAAGCAGTGCCACTCGACCTCGCCAGTCTTGCCAGCACCAAAGCGTGTGTGGAAGCTGTGAAAGCCAAAGTGCCATACCTCACACATATCATCCTGAATGCCGGTGGTGCTGCATGGCTGGGTATTGACTGGCTCGGTGCAACATGGGAAATACTCACCAACCTGCATAAGGCCGTCACGATCCCATCGTATAAGCTGCAGCGATCCGGCGACAAGAGCCAAGACGGCTTCGGGTGGGTTTGGCAGATCAATGCAGGTGGTCACTATGTGTTGACGAAGCAGCTCGAGCCGTTGCTGATCGCGTCTCCGTACACGGAACCCTCGCGTGTGATTTGGACAGGCTCGCTTGAAGCGAATGAGGCCGACTTTCACGCCAACGATCTCCAATGCATTGACCCGCACACATCGCCAAGGCCGTACGAGTCGACGAAGTATCAGTGTGAGCTCCTCGCACTGGGCATGGACCAGCGCTATGCGTCTAGCCAACAGACCCATATGCCTCGAGCCTACACAGCGCATCCAGGTATCGTTGCCACGAGCATATTCAGTGGCGTGATTCCTGCATTTATGCTGATCATGATGAAGCTCGTCTTTTACTTGGCCCGCTGGACACTCTCACCGCATCATCCCATCGACGTCTATAAGGGGGCCGTGGCTGCATCGTACGTGGCTGTGGCGCCCGGATCGTACCTTGATTCGACCGTGCGATACGGTGCGCAGTCTACCATCACTGGGCGTGAATACGTGCATGCTGGTCGTGTCGACGGCTGGGACCACGACGCCAGCCGCATTATGAAACGTGCCAGTGACTTGGTCGATGCTTTTGACCATTGGCTTCAAACTTGTGCCTAAATTGCGCGCGGACCAACATATAGACAAATAATGCGAGTCCACTGGGCAGGTTTCCCCCCACCGTTCAATTTTGGCATTTTGCCACCGCATGTTACCGCTCCGGCGTATCGTTGCAGCGAACCCGCCTAGAACGGCGGGTCCGTTCATGTACAGAATGCCGGGACGCGGAGGTAGTTCACTGCGTGGCACGGCCATACGGCCGTCCGTAACGCCGACCATTACCCGTCGCCAGATCCAAACACGGGCCCTCAGTACCCGCTCAGGCATGCCGCGAGCTATGCTCAAACTTCTAAGGTTGCCATTAGCGGGTGTGGCTACTGCAGGCGGTGCTTACGCCTACGCCCACAGTAAAATGGATGAGCTCAAGAATACCTTTCATGGGTTTATTTCGTCGGCCTCCGACACGGCCACGGACCTGTATGACTCCATGTCAGAGTACTCGTCGAGCATGTTTGAGTCTGCTCGAGGTGGTCTGCGCTCGTTTATGGACCGCTTGGAAGACATCAAGAAGGCCGAGTTCTGGGACCAGCAACCCGTCGGGGGGAATGAAGAGCCTCCGGAAGAGCCCGATCCGCAGAACGACGAGAATGGCGGTGGCGGGCTAGCCGCTGCTGCCGCCGCCTTTGCAGCCTCCCTTTCTGGGTCATCGGAAGAAGAAGAGGAAGGCGAGAAGCAAGAAGAAAAGCAAGAAAATACTGACGACCTCATGGTTCTCACACGCAAGCTCATTGAAGTACGCAATATTCTCAAAACGATTGATCACGACTCCGACGAACTTGTGCTGCCAAGCATCGTAGTCATTGGCTCACAAAGCAGCGGAAAGAGTAGCGTGCTTGAGGCAATTGTGGGTCACGAATTTCTGCCCAAGGGCAACAACATGGTCACTCGTCGGCCCATTGAACTCACTCTTGTTCATGTCCCCAAAGATCATCCGCCAGCCGATGGTATTTATGAGTATGGCGAGTTTCCTGGCTCTGGTGGTGGAAAGATCACAGACTTTAGCCGTATCCAAAAAGTACTATACGACATGAACATGTCCGTGCCACAGGAAGAGTGTGTGTCAGACAAGCCCATCGAGCTGCACATTCACAGTCCTCACGTCCCGGATCTTTCCCTCATTGACTTACCCGGCTATGTGCAGCTAAGCTCGATGGATCAGCCAGAAGAGCTACGCGAAAAGATCCAGAACTTGTGTAACAAGTACATCAAAGAACCCAACGTCATTCTCGCGGTGTGCGCCGCCAACGTTGACCTTGCGAATTCGCCTGCTTTGCGTGCCAGCCGCAAAGTCGATCCCCTTGGTATGCGCACGATTGGCGTGATTACCAAAATGGATCTTATTGATCCCACGGTCGGCGCAGCCATCCTCAACAACAACAAATACCCTCTATCGCTCGGTTACATTGGTGTTGTGTGCAAGGCGCCACAGCAAATGAGCCAGTCCATGTTTGCTTACTCACGCAGCCGCACCCTGGTTCAGTTGACGCAAGAATATGAGCGTCGCTTCTTTGACGAGCATCGCGAGGCGTTTGAAGCGCCCAAGCGTGGACGTAACGCTGGTATAGCACCTCTTGTCGGTACCGATCAACTGCGCAGGCGCTTAATGGTCGTGCTCGAGGAGCATATGGGCTCGTCACTCTCGGGTGTATCAAATGTCGTGCGCTCAGAACTCGATGATGCTGCGTATCAATTCAAAGTTCAATACAATGACCGCAGTATCACACCCGAAACTTACGTTGCCGAGGTCATGGATATAATGAAACAGCGCTTTAAGCTTTTTGCTAATAGCTTTGGCAAGCCAGAAGTGCGTCTTTTGCTAAAGAACGCCTTGGACGACAGAGTCATGGACATTTTGGCGCAAGTATATTGGTCTGACACAGAGCTGCCTGCTCTCACAGAGCTTGGCTCGCATCGCAAAATCACGCAGCAAGACGTCGATCCCGCATGGCTTAATAAGTTGGATCTTAGTGTTTCATCGCTGACCAAAAGTGGCATTGGCAGGATGAGCACGCAGCTTGTGGCCAACACTATTCGGTCGCAGCTGGAGCAACTAGCTACGGCTGAGCCATTTAACCACCATTCCGAGACTGCTGAGCGTATTATTACGTTTGGCAGTGCGCTGCTTCGCGATCGGTTTGCTGTCACTGCCGATCAGGTGGAGAACTGTATTAAGCCCTTCAAGTACGAGGTGGAAATGGAGCCACGGGAATGGGAACGTGGAAGGGAACAGTCTGTGCGCCTCATGCAGAATGAGCTTGAAATGTGCAACGAGGCACAGGATCGACTTCGTAAAGTCATTGGATCGCGACGCTTGCGTGGAGCCATGGAATATATCCACCAGCTCGAAGAACGTGAGCGGAAGCGAGTGGCTGAACGTATGGAGCATGCGAATGAGACAGGCGAATTGGATCTGGAGGCGGATGACCAAGCAGACCCAACACGCCCTGGTTTCAATGCCGCTTTGCTCATGAAAGCCCGCGAAGCTCGATTCTTACAGGAGCGCTCAGACATCTTGCGCTTGCGCATCGCAGCGCTCAAGTCGCGTCGATGCAAAGCAGGCCCTGAATCGCAAGTTTTCTGTCCTGAAACCTTTTTGAACGTGGTGGCTGACAAACTCACTTATATGTCGGTCATGTTCATCAACATCGAGCTGCTGGCCGAATTTTTCTACCAATTTCCACGCGAAATTGACGCGCGCCTTGGATTTGATATGTCGCACGAGGACATGGTGAACTTTGCGCGCGAAAATCCAGCTATTCGTAAGCACATTGACCTGCAGGAACGCAAATTTAAGCTTGAGGAGGTTATGATTAAGCTCGAGGAGCTGACGCGGCTCTACAGCGAAAAGCAACTCCCACACAGGCCCGCATCGTCTAAATGGTTCTTTTTCTAAGCCTCAACTATGTAGACTGCCACGAGCTTTCCATTCGCATAAACACGATCGAAAGATAGCACTAGGGGTGTGTGGGACACAACCACCCAGATGCATGGCAGCCCAGCACATGAGCCTCGCCGCGCCCTCTCTCGCCATTCTTGACAAAAGTCAGGCACGGACGAAGCACGTGCCTTGATGTCGGCGGGCTATGACTCAAACGCCGGCCACGGCAGTCCAAAGGGACTACGGCTCGGTGCTCTTAAGTCCCGTCGTGATGCTGACATGGCTTACAAAAGGCTCTGGAGCGATGTGTTGGCGCCTATCGTCTGTTTAGGTTAGTATTCGTCCATCATTGGATGGCGTGGCCAGGCTCCGAGCGTCGATTCTCGTCTCTGTGGCACGCACACATAGGGTGATGCCACATCGGTCAAGAGATGCCAGTTTTACGTGCAGTCGTGCACTCCATCGTCCTAGCCTGGCCCCTCAAGCCATGGGAATATACGTACCAACTACCGGAGTGGAGGGTGTGAAGGTTGACCTAGGCGCGAGGCGCGATGACCAGGCAAGCGGAATGGAGGTGTGCAATATACCTCTCGTGTGCGCCGCACATGTGAAGCACGTGATCTGGTGATTTTTGCAGTTCTAGGCCACGAAGGACCAAGCGGACACGACCAGTTCTTTCCTGCCACACCACCGACCACCCATTTCGTACAATGGCGTCCGCTATCATCTCGAAGAAGAGGAAGTTTGTTGCCGACGGTGTCTTCTCGGCTGAGCTGAACGAGTTCTTCACTCGTGAGCTGGCTGCCGAGGGTTACTCGGGCTGCCTTGTGCGTGTGAACCACGTCCGCACGGAAATTATCATCCGCGCTACGCACACGCAGGAGGTGCTTGGTGACAAGGGTCGCCGCCTTCGTGAACTGACGTCGCTCGTGCGCCAGCGCTTCCGCTTCCCCGAGGGCTCGCTCGAGCTTTACGCCGAGAAGGTGGCCAACCGTGGTCTTCACGCTGTGGCTCAGTGCGAGTCGCTCCGTAACAAGCTGCTCGGTGGTCTGCCTGTGCGCCGCGCCGCATACGGTGTGCTCCGCTACGTGATGGAGTCTGGTGCCAAGGGCTGTGAGGTTGTTATTTCGGGTAAGGTGCGCGGTGCTCGTGCCAAGGCCATGAAGTTCAAGGACGGCTTCATGATCCACACTGGTCAGCCTGCCAAGGACTTTGTTGACGAGGCCATCCGTCACGTTCTTATGAAACAGGGTGTGCTTGGTCTTCGTGTGAAGATCATGCACGGCTGGGATCCCGAGGGTCGCTCTGGTCGGCCATTCCCGCTGCCCGACGCGGTCACCATCCTTGAGCCGAAGGACGACGAGCCTATCTCGGCCCCCATGTCCGAGTCGCGCAACCAGCCTGTGGCTGCCGCTCCTGCTGCCGAGCCCGCTGCGCCGGTTCAGCCGCAAGAGACTACCGCATACACTCAGGCTCCTCACGCAGCTGCCTTTTAAATAAGTGTGCGGTGATGCGAGTGTGCATATCGGCGTATGTATTCCCCCAGACGCGTTCAGCATTCGTGCACGCGTAGCATGGCGCGATACGCGATCTGTGTCCTTAGTTATGTCCCATGTAGATGGTGCTCTCGCCAGCGCTATCGCAAAATCAACCAGCGCGTATAGACGGGCCTTTTTACTATCATTCTATGTATGTGCGAGCACGCCATGTGGGCGATTGTGTGGGCAGCTTGGTGCTTTATAGTCAGAGCGAAAATCGGCATGTGACTTGCGACTGCGGCTTCTGAATGTGGTATTTCCGTAATTATGTACAGCTCGAAAGTGGCTGGCTGTACGCAAAGGCAAGTCAGCAGGGAAGCCTGGAGCGAATTCGAGGTTTCTTCTGCCGACCCAAGCGCTTTTCTTGGTGCAACCAGCGTAACCGCACGAAAGGTCTCTGCCCCCACTACCGAGCGGTTTGATTTATATTGATCATGTCGGTTGCTTCGAACAACCCATTCCAACTGCTTGGCGTTGACGGTGCTGAGGACGTTCCCTCGCAGCAGGCTTCGTCCCAGGCCGCCGCCAAGAAGCCCCAGCAGCCTCAGCAGCAGCGGTACGTGCCAGGTGCGCCGCGTCAATCGGCTCCCAAGTCGGCACCTGCGCCCATGGACGAAGAGCCTCCTCTTTTGGAGCAGCGCGACTCGCGTGCTGAGCGTCGCAGCCGTGGCGACCGCGGACGTGGCGGCCGTGGTGGCCGTGGCTCTCAGCGCGGCCGTGGCCGTCAGTTTGACCGCCACTCTGGTACGGGCCGTGAAGAGACGGCCAAGTCGCAACGCCAGGGCTGGGGTGGCACGGACGGTGCTAGCGCCGTGAAGCTCGAGAAGGACTCCAAGGAGGACGCCAAGGAGGACGCGGAGGAATTCGCGAAGGAAGACGCTGCTGATGTGAAGGCCGAAAAGGAGGCTCAGCAGCCCGTGCAAGACAACACACTCACGCTTGATGAGTACCTCAAGTCGCAGGCTGAGAAGCGCCCGCAGCTTGCCGCCAGTGCGCCTCGCACCGTGCAGGAAGATGAGTCGTACGGCCAGCGTCTTGAGCGTGGTGAGGGCGAGTCGTACTTTGCTGGCCAGGAGAAGAAGTCGCAAGCTCCTCGTCCCCGCAAGGAGAAGCAGCTCGTCGAGATCGACCTGCCTTCGTACGCCTCGGAGTCCACGCCGTCGACGCGCGGCAGTGGACGTGGTGGTCGCGGCGGTGCTCGCGGCGGTCGCGGCGGGCGGGGGGGATCGGGAGAGGACG
>ERZ501047.397-NODE-397-length-14950-cov-23.902652_pt1 | contig 14950 bp, 15 predicted proteins | sample MGYA00510868_ERZ501047 | MGnify/ENA primary metagenome ERZ501047 (study PRJEB25958, sample SAMN03398593) | human skin metagenome | study: EMG produced TPA metagenomics assembly of the Human Skin Microbiome Metagenome (human skin metagenome) data set. | reverse complement strand
GGGCCGCGTCGCTCGTCGCGATCGTCCCGCTCCCACCGGCGCGGCTCACGCGCGGGCCGGCCGTCGCGGTCGACCTTGGCCGGGCGCCGGTCACGGTCACGGTCACCGCGGGAACCGTGGCTCGGGCGGTCGTCGCGGGCGGGTCGCTCGTCCCGGCCACGTCGGTCCTGACGTTCCGGGCGCTCGTCGCGCGCGGGGCGGTACTCGTCGCGGTCCGTACGGCGCGCCGGACGGGGCTTCTTCTTCGCGGCGGCCTTCTTCGAGGCACTCCAGCGGGCCTTCTTGCCGGTCTTCTTCTCTGCGGGCATGGCGATGTGTCCTTCGCTGATCTGGCAGACGCGTCTGCGGATCACCTGGCGAAGGGTGGTGCGACGGGTCTCACGCGCTCGGGGGCGCTGCGGGCCGGAAGGGACGGGTGCGTCGACCGGCAGGATCCGGAGGGGTCGGGGGTCAGGGCGGCGGGATCGCCGCGGCGCGGCCAGCGCGCTCCGGATGAAGGGACGATCGTACCAGCGGTACGGGCCACAGCGTGATGGGTGCTGACGGTGGTGGAGGTGGCGGGAATCGAACCCGCGTCCACTGACGGACGAGCAGGACTTCTCCGGGTGCAGTGCGCTGTGGATTTTCTCGGCCCCAGGGCTCGCACGCACACGTTCCCTGACAGGCCCAGCCACGAAGGAGTCCCGCGCGGCCTCGTGGCACGACCGCGCAGCAAGTTCCCTAGCTGACGCCAGGCTCTGAGACGGGAACTAGCTCAGGCTGACGGACTTCGAGGCTCGCTCAGGCGGCGAGGGCGAAGTCGGTGCGCTTGGAATCGGCACCTATTGGTGTGCAGAGAGCGTTCGCGAGATGACTCTGCATCCTCGACCCGCTTCCCCTGCTGGACCGGCCAATGTCGAAACCGATCACCCCCGTGGGAGCACCCATCACGCTGTGGAGTTCTCAACCGTGCTCGGACGCCGCGGCCTCCGAGTTGTTCAGTATCCATGACAACACCCCGGTCCGACAACGTCATTCCGTCGACGGGGCCGAAGGGTGGACAACCCTCCATCAGGTGGGGTTGTATCGATGGACCAGTCCGCGACGCAAGGAGAGCCCCATGGGTATGGACGACAAGCTCGAGAACCTCAAGGACCAGGCCGTCGGCTCGGCCAAGGAGTCCGTCGGTGAGATGCGCGGCGACGACCAGCAGCAGGCCGAGGGCCAGCTCCAGGAGTCGAAGGGCGACCTCAAGCAGGCCGGCGAGAAGATCAAGGACGCCCTCAGCTGACCCTTCGATCGACCTCGAGGGCCCGGCAGCCGCGTGCTGCCGGGCCCTCGCGCGTCCGGCCCGAGGGCAACGGGTTCAGCGGCGCTTGACGCCCATCTCCCGCTCGGCCTCCCTCCGGTCCTGCTTCTCCCGCAACGCCTGGCGCTTGTCGTGGTGCTTCTTGCCGGTCGCCAGCGCGATCTCGACCTTGGCCCGCCCGTCCTTGAAGTAGAGACGCAACGGGACGACCGTCTTGCCGCTCTCGTTGATCTTCGAGTGGATCTTGTCCAGCTCGTGCCGGTGCAGGAGGAGCTTCCGTCGGCGTCGCGGGGTGTGGTTGGTCCACGTGCCCTGGACGTACTCGGGGATGTGGACGCCCTCGAGCCACAGCTCGTGACCCTGGAAGGCGGCGTACCCGTCGACGAGCGAGGCCCGCCCCATCCGCAGCGCCTTGACCTCCGTGCCCATGAGAGCGAGACCGGCCTCCCACGTGTCCTCGATGAGGTAGTCGTGGCGCGCCTTGCGGTTGCTCGCGACCGTCTGCGTCCCGTCCGCCGCCTTCTTCCCCGCAGCCTTGCCGGACTTCGCCATCGTCCACCTCCTCCTCGCTCACGGGCGCGGGAGGTGCGCCCGGGTCAGAACCAGTCGCGCGGATCGACGGGGGTGCCGTTCTCGCGGGTCTCGAAGTGTAGGTGACAGCCGGTCGAGACCCCCGTCGTGCCCTCGTAGCCGATGAGCTGCCCCCGGCTGACCCGACCGCTCCGGACGGCGAAGGACTGCAGGTGGTTGTACGTCGTCACGAGGTTCACGCCGTCCTGGACGCCGTGGTCGATGACGAGCTGGTTGCCGTACCCGCCGGACGCGCCGACGCCGTTCGCGGCGACGACCGTGCCGCTCGCCGCGGCACGGACCGGCGCCCCGCACGCGCCCCCGAAGTCGCGCCCGGCGTGCAGCCGCCAGTAGTGAAGGATCGGGTGGTACCGCGGGCCGAACTCGCTCGTCACCGGGGCGTTCATCGGCAATGACAGGAACCCGCTCCCACCGGCACGGGGCGCCGGGGCAGGAGCCGGGGCCGACCCGGCCGAGGGCGCACGGCGACGTGCCCGGGCGATCGCTGCCGCCTGCTCCCGCTCCCGGCGCTCACGCGCCGCGGCGATCTTCTCCCGGCGGATCCGGGCCCGCTCGGCGCGCGCCTCGAGGATGCCCTGGAGGTGGTCGGACCACCGCTGCATCCCGTCCAGCCGTCGCCGCTCGCTCCGCTGCTGGCGACGCAGCTCCGCTGCCAGCCTCGTCTGACGCCCTTCGAGGCTGACGAGCCGGTGCTTGGCGGCCTTCGCCTCGTCGCGGGTCCGCGTCGCTCGGTCGAGCGCCTTCTTCGCCCGGGCCTCCTTGTCGGCGACCTCGTCCTCGAGCGCGGAGAGGTTGTCCTCCTTCGCGACGAGGTCGGCCTTCGTCGTCGACAGCTCCCCCACCGTTGCGCTGCGGACGTCACCGACCGTGTCCGCCATCGCCATCTGGTCGACGGCCTGCTGCGGCGTCTGCGCACCGAGAGCGACGTCGAGGTCGACGCCCACGCCCTGCGTCTCGTACATCTGTGCCGCGTACCCGGCGACATCTTCGCGGGCGTCCTTGACCTTCTGGGAGGTCCGCCGCAGGTCCCGGCGGGATCGGTCGAGCCGCTCACGAGCGACGGCCAGCTCCTCGCGGGCCTCGTCGTGCTTCTGGGCGGCGGCGTCCCGGGCCCGTTCGGAGGTGGCGAGCGCGTCCTTCGCGCCGGGGATCTTGCTCCGGGTGCTCCGCAGGCGGAAGTACGTTGCCGTCAGCTGGGTCGAGGTGTCGTGGAGCTGGGAGTCGAGCGTGTCGATCTTCTCGTCGACGCGCTCCTTGCGCTCCTGCACGGCCGGCTCCTTGTCGTCGGCCAGGGCGACCGAACCGCCGGCGAGCAGACCGAGCGCGGCGCAGGCCGAGACGACACCGCGCAGGCGGGCGCGTACGGGTGAGGGCATCGCAGGCATGACGGCTCCGGGTCGTGGACACGGTCATCATCAAGGTACGCGCGCGGCCGGGAGGCCGGGGGGAGGTCGGGGAGGTGTGTCCGGGAACCGGTCAGACCCGCAGCGATCGCCACAGGGTGACCGACCCGGTGACGACGGAGAGCAGGATCACGCCGAGGATCAGCCACGGCGAGATGATGAGGACGTCGCTGGCGGAGATGAGCGCGTTCGAGCTGCGCGAGAGGACACCGTCGAAGAAGTACCGGACGAGGCCCCAGAGGATCCCGATGCCCAGGACCGTCCCCACGAGTCCCGCGGCGACGACCTCGATGAGGAAGGGCGTACGGATCGCTGAGCTCGACGCGCCGACGAGTCGCATGATCCCGATCTCGCGGCGGCGGGTGAAGGCGGCCTGCCGGATCGTCGTCGCCATGAGGAGGACGGCCGAGACGAGGGTGAACGCCGCCATGAGCAGCGCGGCCCACGTGATCCCGTCGAGCACCTTGAAGATCCGCCCGAAGATCTTGTCCTGGTCCTGGACGCTCGAGACGCCCGGCGCGTTCTCGAAGGAGGACGTGATCGTCTGGTACTTCGAGGGGTCCGAGAGGCGCACGCGGTAGGACTGCGGGATGTCCCCGACCTTGATGTCCTCGCTGTAGCTCGACTTCTGGAACTGCTGGCGGAAGCGGTCGTAGGCCTCCTGCTCGGACTCGTAGTACACCTCCTCGACGAGGGGGCGGAGCTGGTCGAGCTGGGACTCGATCGTCTTCTTCTGGGCCTCGGTGACCCCTCCTGAGGCACAGTTCGGCGAGGTCGAGGTGTCCGTGCACAGGTAGATCGACACCTGGACCTTGTCGTACCAGTAGCCACGCATGAGGTCGGCCTGCCGCTGAGCGAGCATGCCCATGCCCAGCAGGACGACGGAGATCATCGTCACCAGGACGACGGAGACGGCCATCGACATGTTGCGACGCAGGCCGTCCCACGCGTCGGCGAACAGCTGCCCGACGTTCATCGCGCACCCTCCTCGTCGTCCGCCGGGTCCCAGTCGGCGTCGTCCCAGTCGGTCTCGCCGGGGTCGGCCAGCGCGGTCGCGCCCGCGGGCCGGTCCTTGATCGTCCGCCCCCGAGGGACGTACGTGCCCTCCTCCTCGTCGCGGATGATCTCGCCCGCGTCGAGCTCGACGACCCGCTTGCGCAGCGCGTCGACGATCGTGTCGTCGTGGGTGGCCATGAGGATCGTCGTCCCGTTCTGGTGGATGCGCTCCAGGAGGGTGACGATCTCCAGCGAGGTCACCGGGTCGAGGTTTCCGGTGGGCTCGTCGGCCAGGAGGACCGGCGGGCGGTTGACGACGGCGCGGGCGAGGGCGACCCGCTGCTGCTCGCCCCCGGACAGCTCGTGCGGGAGACGCTTCTCCTTGCCCTCGAGGCCGACGAGCTCGAGGGTCTCGGGGACGAGGGTGCGGACCTGCCGACCGGACTTGCCGATGACCTGGAGGGCGAACGCGACGTTCTGGTAGACGGTCTTGTTCGGCAGGAGACGGAAGTCCTGGAACACGGTGCCGATCTGCCGTCGCAGCTGCGGGACGCGCCGGTTCGGCAGCCGGCCCAGGTCGTGCCCGCCGATGAGGATCCGGCCCTTGGTCGCCTGCTCCTCGCGCAGCGCCAGTCGCAGGAGGGTCGACTTGCCCGACCCGGACTGCCCGACGACGAAGCAGAACTCGCCGCGGCCGATCTCGAGATCGACGTCGTTCAGCGCCGGCCGCTGGGACCGGGCATAGGTCTTGCTGACGTTCTCGTAGCGGATCATGCGTGCGCGCTGGCCTCGTTCGCCGGAGTCGGTGGGTGCCCGCACCTCCGCGTGCCGGGCACCCCCGAGGATAGGCGCGCCGCCTCCAGCGCCCGCGGTCCGGGCGAACCTCGGCGCGCCCTCAGGGGGTGTTGTCCTCGGTCACCCACCGCACGAGCACGTCGTACCGTCCGAAGGACCACGCGCAGTGCCGGACCGCGGCGTCCTCCGACTCGCGCACCACCGCGTGGATCTCCATCCCGGAGGAGAAGGTCCGAAGCGCCACCCGACCGTCCGGCAGCCGCTCGAACCGGTACGAGACGTTGTCCGGGCTGAGCGGCCGATCACCCAACCACGCCACATCCCGCTCGATCGGACCCGTGCCTGCCAGCGCCCGCTGCAGATCCTCCACCGTCCGCGGCCGCTGCGGTGCGGTCCCCCGCAGCGGGGACTCCTCCGCAGCCCACGGCACGCACACCTCGGGATACCTCTCGGCCACCGCCCGCACCGCAGCGTCCTCGCTCGGGTAGCGACGGGTCTGTCCTGCCTCCCCTCGCGACCAGATCGACACCCCCACCTCGCCGCCCGGCAGCCGCTCGAAGTACACCGTGCCGTCGGTGTCCGCCACCCGACGGTCGCCGAGCCACCCGAGGTCGTCATGATCTCGACCGGCCCGGCGCAACGCCTCCACCAGGCCCTCGACGGTCCGCTCAACCACCGGTGCCGACCTGCACGAGCTCGACCAGATATCCACGGTCGAGGTACCACCGGATCGGCTTGCCGAGCACGACCATCGCCCCCCCGCCGGGCTGGTTGAACCACGGCGCGACGAGACCTTCCCGGGCCGAGTCCAGGGGTTGGCGGACGCGGTACTGGTGGTACTCGCGCCCGATGTCGCTCGGCGGCTGGCTGCGCATCGAGAACGGCGTGCCGAGGGCGAACAGGTGGTGCCCCGTCTCGGAGCCGATGCAGTCGAGAAGCTCGTCGGCCACCAGCGCTGCCGGGTGAGCCGCGCCGCCGGCAGCCCGGGTGCGCTCGGCGATCCCGGCGGCAGTCCGTTCCCCGTACGGGATCAGCGCCTCCGTCGTCGCCTCGATGCGCTGCGGGCTGGGGCGGTCGGCGAGAAGTGACCGGAGGAGCCCGGCGATCGCCCGAGGGTCGTCGGACCCGGCGTACTCGGCGAACTGGCCACGGCTCAGGCCGCCGAGGCGGAAGTCCTGCCCGGTCGGGACGATGACCCACGGCCCCTCGGGCGGCTGCGGTGCATCAGCGGCGGGAGATGCGACGACGACGTCGCGCGGGTCGATTCCGGCCTCGGCCAGTGCGGTGCTCAGCGGGTCCATGATCTACCCCTTCGTTGTGGTGGAGCTGCCGGTCACGCCCTGGCCGGGTGCCAGGCGGGGAGCTCGTCGGCGGGCCGTGGGAAGCGCTCCTGGTCGGCGATGAGCGACTCGTCGGTGACGGGGACACCACCGCCGAGGACCGGGCGCTCCTCCTGCTCGAAGTGGAATCGGAACCGGCCGTCCTCGGTGATCTCGCACGTCGAGGAGTACCAGGTGCCGTGCTCGGGCGTGGCCATCGCGGCGCGCAGCTCGTGGTACGGGTCGTCGCAGGTGAACCGGGTCAGCCGCTCGGCCTTCTCACCGAGGTGCACCTGGAGGTCGAGGGTCGAGACGACGTCGATGTCGACGTAGGACAGCGTGATGCGGTCCCACTCCCGCTCCCCCGCGTCGGCCACGGCGCGCCGGGCGACCTCCTGCTGGAGCTCCATCACGTTCTCGTTCACTTGTTCTTCAGCTCCCCGGTGCCGATGTTGCGGAACTTGACGGGCGGCTGGGCCTCACCGTCCTTCGTCCATTCGACCACGAAGCTCTCCGGCCGCTTGCTGTCACCGGGGTACGTCGGCTCGAGGTGCATCTCGACGACGTGCCCCTCCTTGATGAGGTCGGCCCACGTCGTCTCGAGCGCGCCGAACTGCTTGCCGCCGTTGACCGCCGCGGCCATGGCGAGCATGTTGAGGTCCTCCCCCGGGCCGCCGAACTGCCGGCCGAAGATGTGACCGCCCTGGTCCCCGACCTGCCGGTCCTCGAACCCGGCACGTCGTTGCGCGGACTCGTTCCGCACACCGTCACGGATCGCGTCGAGGGTGCCGTACGCGTTCTCCACGCGCCCCTTGTCGTCGGTGACGTACAGGTAGCGGTCGTTGACCCAGTACGTGCTGTTCGGCTTCGGGTGCAGCAGCTCCTCGGTCCAGTTGCCCTTCGTCCCCGAGGTCACGCGGATCGCGTCCTCGGGGATCGTCTGCCCCATCGGGCCGTTGGCCTTGTCCTGGTCCTTCGCTCCACCAGACGCCTGCGCGGCCGCGGCGAGGATCGGGGTCGCCTCGAAGGCACCGACTCCCGCGCCGACCCCGAGGAGCCCGAGCGCCCGCATCGGCGCCGCCGTCGCGCGCACGCCGCCCCCGGTCGCGCCCGCACCGCTGGCACCGACCCCACCCGACGACGAGGTCTCCTCCTGCGCGTCGGCCTGGCGGTGGAGCAGGTCGGCGATCCGCTCGAGCCCCGTGGCGGCGTCCGTCACCTGCTGCGCCCGGGTGTTCCAGTCCCTCGAGAACGCCTCGAGGTCGGCGCCGAGCCAGACCTGCGACAGCTGGCCCGCGACCGTCGTCCCGTCGTCCCGGACCGCGTGGGTCCGCCTGCCGAGATCGGCGAGCGCGGTCGCCACCTCGCGGACCCGGGCCGGGTCCATCCCCTGCTGGAGCGTGCTGGCCATCGGTCGATTCCCCGTCGGTCGTGGTCGGTCACACCTACGGGTGATGAGCGTAGGAGCGGCCGCGGCCGCGATCCATGGGGAGAACTCCCCGGCACGCGCCGGTACGCGCGGGTCGTGCCGGCCGGGTCAGTCCTCGGCCCGCGCCTGCTCGATCCGCCAGCGGATCCCGGACTCGATGAAGGCGTCGATGTCCCCGTCGAAGATCGCCGTCGGGTTGCCCGACTCGTGGTTCGTCCGCAGGTCCTTGACCATCTGGTACGGGTTCAGGACGTAGGAGCGCATCTGGTCGCCCCAGCTCGCCTTGATGTCCCCCGCGAGCTCCTTGCGCTCGGCGGCCTCCTCGGCCTTCTTCTGGAGCAGGAGGCGGGACTGCAGGACGCGCAGCGCGGCGGCGCGGTTCTGGATCTGCGACTTCTCGTTCTGCATCGAGACGACGATCCCGGTCGGGATGTGGGTCATCCGGACGGCCGAGTCGGTCGTGTTAACGCTCTGGCCACCGGGTCCGGAGGAGCGAAAGACGTCCACCTTGATCTCGTTCTCGGGGATCTCGATCGAGTCCGTGCCCTCGATGAGGGGGATGACCTCGACGGCCGCGAAGCTCGTCTGGCGGCGGCCCTGATTGTCGAACGGGCTGATCCGCACGAGCCGGTGGGTGCCGCCCTCGACGGACAGGTTGCCGTAGGCGTAGGGGACGTTGACCTCGAAGGTCACCGACTTCAGGCCCGCCTCCTCCGCGTACGAGGTGTCCATGACCTTCGTCGGGTAGCCGTGCCGCTCGGCCCAGCGCAGGTACATCCGCATGAGCATCTCGGCGAAGTCCGCGGCGTCGACGCCACCGGCGCCGGCACGGATCGTCACGACGGCCTCGCGCTCGTCGTACTCCCCCGACAGCAGGGTGCGGACCTCGAGCTCGCCGACGGCCTTGCGGAGCTTCGCCAGCTCGGCCTCGGCCTCGACGAGGACGTCGGCGCCGTCGGCGCCACCCTCCTCCTGGCCCATCTGGACGAGCACCTCGAGGTCCTCGATGCGCTGGTCCATCCCGACGATCCGGTCGTGCTCGGCCTTCGCCCGGGACAGGGCGGACGTCACCTGCTGGGCCTTCTCCTGGTCGTCCCAGAGGTCGGGGGCGGCCGACTGCTGCTCGAGGTCGGCGATCTGCGCCTCGAGGGCGGGCAGGTCCGTCACGTCACGGACCGAGCCCATCGTCGTGCGCAGGTCGGCGATCTCTTGCGTGAAGTCAACAGCCACGAGGGAGCACCCTACTCGGGACGGCAGGGCACGCGGCCCGCGCGAGGGCCCTGCCGGCGCGAGCGGGGGTCAGGCGCTGGCGCTGACGCCGTGGGTGCGCTCGCCCGAGAGGTCGACGCCGCCGGCCTCGGCCACCCCCTCGACCTGCTTCTTCGGCGGGTCGGCCGCGAGGAACTGGTTGAGCCACGCCGTCCTCGGGTCGCGGTCGATGAGCAGCGACTTGACGAAGAGCGTCAGCGGGATGGCCAGGAGCGCCCCGAGCCCGCCGAACACCCAGCCCCAGAAGACGAGGGAGAGGAACGCGGTCGTCGCGTTGATCCCGACGGCGTCGCCGGTGAACTTCGGCTGGAGGACCGACTGGATGGAGAAGTTCAGCACCGAGTAGATGACGATGACCCACAGCGCCGTCGCCGGGCCGTTGGCCACGAGCGCGAGGATGGTCGGCGGGAGGAGACCGATGACGAACCCGATGTTCGGGATGTAGTTGGTGACGAAGGCGATGATGACCATCGCCAGGACGAGGGGCACCCCGAGCATCCGCAGGGCGATGCCGTCGAGCACCGCGACGATGAGACCGAAGACGGTGCTGACCACCCAGTAGGTGCGCACCCGGCGGCCGAAGTCGACGAGCGCGTCGGCGATGTCGGGCTTGAGGGCGTGGAGGCCGCGCAGCCGCTGGTGGACGCCGCCGGCGTCCATGGCGAGGAAGAGCATGACGGTGAGGAGGAAGAGCATCGTCGTCGTCGTGTTGGTCAGCGTGGAGACGACCTGGCTGGCGAGCCCGCCGAGCTGCCTGATGTCGAAGGACTGCATCGCGCTGTCGAGCTGCTGCTGCTCGACCCCGTAGCGGGCGAGCAGCACCTGCCCCTTGTCGACCAGCTCGGTGAACTTCTGGGTGTACTCCGGCTTGCCCAGCTCTTGGGCCACGAGCGTCGCCGCGAGGCCGAGCGCGCCGGCGAGGAGGATGAGGATGCCGTAGAGCATGAGCACGAGCAGCGTCGCGGCGAGCCATGCGGGCAGCCACCGGTCGAGCCGCCGGTACAGGGGGTAGACCGCGATGATGAGGGTCACCGCGAGGAACGTCGGCGCGACGATGTCCTTCAGTCCCCGGAGGAACCCGATGGCGATGGCCGTCGCGGCGAGACCGAGCAGCAGGGTCAGCGCCGGCGACAGGCGGGCGAGGACCCGGTGGTTCTCCTCCGCCTCGTGGACGTGGCGCGGGTCGGGGTCGGAGAGGTCGTGCTCGAGCTCCGCCTGCGTGGCGATGACCCCGTCCTTGGGGTCATCGGTCGCCGGGTAGAGCGAGCCGGGGCTCTCGGCGTCCTCGTGGGTCTCGACGGCGGTCGCTCCCGGAGCGGTCGCGGCACCCTCGTCGCGGGCCTCGGGCGAGCGGTCGTTGTCGCGGGGGTCGGTCACGTGGGTTCCGATCGGTCGTCGTCGCTGGTCGGCGGCGGTGGCTGCAGAGAAGTTCCGGGATGCGTCGCGCTCACCCTATGCAAGGAGGGTGCGACCCGACAGCCTCCGGACGGGTGGCGCCTGATCGTGCCGGATGCCGATCTCGGGCCGGCCGTCCTCGTCGCCGGTGACGAGCTCGCCAGCGCCGGTGAAGAGGGTCGAGCACATCGCAGCGGTTCCGGCAGTGCGCCGTTGACACCGGGGTTGTCGGTGAGGAAGTGCGGCAGCCCGTGGTTGCGGGCGCCGTCGATGAAGCGGTCGGCGCGGCGCCCGCTGATGCTCGCGAGGTCGGCGACTGCGATCGCGAGGAATTCGAGGACGTAGGCGATCCGGACGCCGTGGACGTTGCCGTTGGACACGACCCGGCCGTCGTGGGTGACGACGGGGTTGTCGACGGCGGAGGCGAGCTCGTTCGCGGCGACGGCCTGCGCGTGGGCGAGGGTGTCGCGCCTGGCACCGGCGACCTGCGGGGCGCAGCGGAGGGAGTACGCGTCCTGGACGCGGGTGTCGGTGAGCCGGTCGCGGTGGCTGTCGCGGATCGGGCTGCACGCGAGGACGGCGGTCATGTTCGCGGCGGAGACCGCCTGCCCGGGGTGCGGGCGCAGGGCCATGAGGTCGGGGGCGAACGGGGCGTCGCTGCCGAGCAGGCCCTCGACGCTCATCGCGGCGGCGACGTCGGCGACGGTGAGCAGGTGGCGCAGGTCGTGCGCGGCGAGGCAGAGCATGCCGAGCATGCCGCCGGTGCCGTTGATGAGAGCCAGGCCCTCCTTCTCGGCGAGGGTGACGGGGGTGACGCCGGCGGCGGCGAAGGCCGCGGCGGTGTCCATCTGGGCGCCCGCGGCGTCGCGGACCCGACCCTCCCCCATGAGCGCCAGGGCGCAGTGGGACAGCGGCGCGAGGTCGCCGGAGCAGCCGAGCGAGCCGTACTCGTGGACGACCGGGGTGATGCCGGCGTTGAGCATCGCGACGTACGTCTCGAGCGTCTGCGCGCGGATGCCCGTGCGGCCCGTGGCGAGGGTCTGGATGCGCAGGATCATGAGGGCGCGGACCACCTCGCGCTCGACCTCGGGGCCGCTGCCGGCGGCGTGGCTGCGGACGAGCGATCGCTGGAGCTGGGTGCGCAGGTCGTCGGGGATGTGGACCGTGGCCAGCGCGCCGAAGCCGGTGGAGACGCCGTAGTGGGCGACGGTGTCGTTGGCGAGCGCGTCGATGACCTCTCGGCTGCGGCGCACCTCCTGCCACGCCTGCGCGGCGACGGTGACGGTCGCGTCGTGGCGGGCGACGGCGACGACGTCGTCGATGGACAGGGGCGTCAGGCCGACCGTGATGGCATCCGTCATGCCCGTCAGTGTCGGCAGGGGCGGGGCCCGCCGGTAGGGGCGACCGCCAGCTCGTGTCTCACTGGTGGGACACGATGTGGAACGCTGCGGGGATGAGCCCGACCCCCGCCGCCGACCGCACGCTCGCGGTGCTCGAGGCGCTGGCGGCGTCGCCGGAGCCGGTGGCCGCGGGTCACCTCGCGCGGGACCTGGCGATTCCCCGGGCGTCGCTGTACCGGTTGCTGGAGACGATGGCGGGGCGGGGTTTCGTCGTCCACGTCCCGGAGACCAACCGGTGGGGCCTGGGGGTCGCGGCGTACGAGCTCGCGTCGGCGTACCACCGGCACGACCCGCTGCAACGGATGGCGCGGCCGCTGCTGCGCCGGCTCGTCGACGACACCGGCCACAGCGGTCACGTCACCGTCATGCACGGCACGGACGTCGTCTACGTCATCGAGGAGCGCGCGCCGCACCGGCCGAGCCTCGTCACCGACGTCGGGGTGCGCCTGCCCGCGGAGCTCACGGCGTCAGGGGTCGCAATGCTCGCGGCGATGACGAGCGCGCAGGTGTCCGCGATGTACCCCAGCGCGGCGTCGCTGCGACAGCGGGACGGACGCGGACCGACGACGGTGCGCGCCCTGCGGGAGATGCTCCGCGACGCCCGACGCCGCGGCTATGCGCTCGAGGAGCACAGCGTCACCGCGGGCCTGGCGTCGGTGGCGCTGCCCGTGCTCGACCGGGTCGGCCACCCCGTCGCGGCCGTGGCGCTGACGTTCCCCGCGGACTACTCGGACGAGACACACTGCGCCGCCGTCGCTTCCGACATCCGGCAGTCCGTGGCCTACCTTCACCGACGGCTCCTGACCCGCCCCCGCAGGCCTATGCGTAACGGCGCGCGCATCCCCGTCATGCCCACGCCACGCGCGGGGGCGCCTCGCGCAATGTGGACCGTTGCGCAGGCGCCCGAGGTATGTTGAGGGGCGCGAGACTTCGAAAAACTAGCAAACCACAGGAATGCATATGCACGCCCGGACCTCTCGATGCCGTGCGCCTTCCGGGCGCCATCCCTCCCGGCGGCTTCCACGCCTGTTGCCATCCCCCCTTTGATGGGCAACCGGTGAGCGAACAAGGGGTGAACGCAGGACCGTGGCTGCGTTCAGCCGATGACCCCAATCGCGCGCCGCTCAGGGCCCTGAACACGCCGGGGACCGATCAGAATCGACCTGGGGTTGCCGGTCCGGGATCACCTAACCTCGCCTCAACTGGGCCGCCTCACAGCAAGGGAAGAGCGACTCGCGATAACCATGCAGTTAGCATGGACAGAGCGGTGGGGCCGTGTTCCTCCACTAAGGCGGAGGCGCCTTTCTTCGCTGAGTCGGCGGCTATTTGCTTCGCCATCTCATTCAGCCACTCCGCACGCTTCTGGTCGCCCTCCAGCTTTTCGATTTCCTTCGCGATTTCCGCTCCCCGAGCGGCTCCGAAGACAGCAGGACAGGCCTCGATGAAGGCAGAGACGCTCATGATCACGCGCTCTCTATTGAACGAGGTATCGGTGTACACTTTAGATCTCTTTAATGCTTCGATCAACGACTCCCTCGCGAATCGATCGGCTACGTTGAGTGTAATTAGCCCGCTCGCCGCCTGACTTTCGTTGCGCACAAAGGCCACATATTCCCATAGACCCTCGCCCAGCTCCGCCCCGGCCCGGAGTCGGTGATTGAAGACCAGGTTCCCCGCCTTCGTCGGCGAACATCTGAGCTGTACCGCAAGCGCGAAGTGGCTTGACGACTTTATGTCCAGAATTGACGCGGTCACTAGGGAAGAAAAAACGAGTTGATCGATCTCGCTTTTCGATAACGCTCCAAAGGGGGCGTCTGCAAGTGCCTCCAGCATGGCCCGCCCGAAGTCTCGGGCCTGATCGTCCGAATAGTTTACAAGGTCCATCTGCGCTCCCTTAGCGTTGGGCGTGGGTGACCGAAACTGCTGGCTAGAATCTGCGATACGAAGCAGCACCACCGCGCCCTGATCGTCAACCGCGCGGGCGTCCTGCGGTCCATTAAGCACTCGACCACGGAGCCCGATGACCCCCTACGCCGCGGGGCTGGCACCGTCGCCCGCAGCTTGGCCGGGCAATTCGTCATCGATGCCGACGACCGTGCAACAGCCGCCCTCCGCGGTGGTCTCCGTGCAGGACCAGCCGAGCAGGCCCGAATACGAGCCTGTGGGCTGGCGACGACATTGGCGGTTTCGAGGTCGACCGACAGCAGAGCCGCTGCGCGTGCGCTCATGCCACCACGATAACGGCTGCGGGGGTGCTACGCACTCGTGAAGGAGAGAAAGCCTGGAGTAGGAAACCGGCTCTTCCCAGATGAGGGTGTAGTCGGTGGTGTGAGGTGGTCGGCGTGCGTCGGTCCTGGGAGAGAGGTCGAGGTCTCCCGAGGATGAAGGTTCCTACACGCCTCATCCGGAAGACCTCGACGTGCCTGACGCTACCCCGCTGGCGGGCTTCGCCTGCCCCGATCTGACCGTGTTCTGCCGCCTGGACGAGCTCGGGCTCGAGGTCACCGGCCAACGCATCGAGCCCGACCGAGCGGTGCTCGCGTGCCGGGTCCTCGAGCCGGACCAGTGGTGCCGACGCTGCGGTTGCCAGGGCGTGCCGCGTGACAGCGTCGTGCGGCGGCTGGCGCACGAGCCGCTGGGGTGGCGGCCCACGGTGTTGGAGGTGACCGTCCGGCGCTACCGGTGCACCGGTTGCGGGCACGTGTGGCGTCAAGACACCAGCCGTGCGGCCCAGCCGCGAGCGAAGCTCTCGCGTCGCGGGCTGCGGTGGGCGCTGGAAGGCATCGTGGTCCAGCACCTGACGGTGGCCAGGGTCGCCGAAGGGCTCGGAGTCGCGTGGGACACCGCCAACGACGCGGTCCTCGCGGAGGGCAAGCGGGTCCTGATCGACGACGAGCACCGGTTCGACGGGGTCACCGCGATCGGGTCGATGAGCACGTGTGGCGGCACACCAGGCGCGGGGACAAGTACGTGACCGTGGTCATCGACCTGACCGGGATCCGTGACGGGACCGGCCCGGCCCGGCTGCTGGACATGGTCGAGGGCCGCTCCAAGCAGGCGTTCAA
>ERZ501047.395-NODE-395-length-14971-cov-4.486390_pt1 | contig 14971 bp, 18 predicted proteins | sample MGYA00510868_ERZ501047 | MGnify/ENA primary metagenome ERZ501047 (study PRJEB25958, sample SAMN03398593) | human skin metagenome | study: EMG produced TPA metagenomics assembly of the Human Skin Microbiome Metagenome (human skin metagenome) data set. | reverse complement strand
CGCCCCGGCGCCCGCCCCGAAGCGGACCACGGACGCTGCCAAGCGACCAATCATCACCGGGTTCGCCTGCCGACGCTCCGGGTCCTCCGTCAGCGCAAACGTGGCGATCAACACCTACGGCAAGGGCGGCACCGCGACGTTCAAGATCGGGTCACTCACGCTCAACCGGGCGCTGGGCCCGTATGACTCGTCCGCGAATGCCAACGCGAACTTCCCCGAGGCGGGCCCGCAGCCGTGCTCGGTGACTGTCCGTAACAGCCTCGGCTCGACGTCGCGCTCGACGAGCACGAACTGACGTCGGCGGCTGGTCGGGCGCTGCGTCCCGCGCCCGGGGCGGCACGGGGCCCCCACGATGTCTCATCGTGTGCCCTCGTGGAGGCATGAGGGAGCGGCAAGGGCCGCTGCACGCGCAGGCGGACGAGCAGGTCGAGCATCATGTGGAGGCATTCCGGGGGGCCAGTCCCCTCGCGCCGCCGGTCATCGCCATCACGGACGACGACGACGAGTGGCCCCCGCGGTGGCAGCGGGCAGTCGCATGGCGGGTCCGCGAGCGGGTCCCCGGCGTGCGGATCGTCAGCGATCCGGCCGACGAAGGCGAGTGACCCCGCCAGCGTCGGCCGCGGCCAGCAACTGCCGGGTCTGCGCCTCCATCTGCGCCATCGCCCGTTCCAGCCTGTCCAGCGCATCGTCGAGCGCCACGTCGGGCGCCGGGCGTGTGCCCATCAGCGGCGTCGTCGGTAGCGACGCGTGGTCACGCGCGACCGGGTCGGCGGGCGCGGACTGACGCGCAGCGGTGATCGCCGACACCGACCGGCGAGACAGCCCCTCCCCCAGCCACCCGTGCCGGTCGACCGACGGGGACAGCGACGGGGCGTGCCGCCACGCCGTGGGGACGGGCTCGGCACAGTCGTGACCGCGCGGTGTGGCGGTGCACACCTCGGACGCGCCGTCTCGTCCGCCCTCGACCCACCCGGCCAGAGCCCGCAGCCACCGGGTGACTGCGCAGGCGCTGCACGCGTCGGGGTCGGCGTCGAACGGGGCGGGTACCCCGGCGACGGTCGGCCACCCGCCGGTGTCGTGGTCGGGGACCTCGATGTCAGCAGCGGTGACCGTCAGCGCGCGGGCGCGGGTCAGACCGACCGGCCCGAGAAGGACCAGCAGCCACCCGTCGCGGCGCGCGACGAACCCCAGCGGGTAGCCGACGGTGTCCAGCAGGGCCAGCGCCTCCGGCACGGCCAGCCACCCGTCCCCGTCGCGGATGGCCCGGTCGGGTTCCGGCGGGGAGCCGACGAGGCGGGCGACGACGTCGGGGGTGACGGTCAGCGCGTGGGACAGTGCCTCGCGCAGCCGGTCCCGCCGGGCGGCGCGGCCACGGACGGGGCAGTCCCGCAGGTACGCGGTCGCGGTCTCGACCGTCACCTGTCCGGGGTCGCGGCCGGTGGCCTCGCACCAGTCGCCCCACAGGCTGCCCTCGCCGGTGGTCACGTCGGGTCGACGCCGGGGGTGGTGCGGGAGCGGGGCACGGGCAGCGCGACGCCGTGCACGTCGGTCAGGACGGACGTCTTCCCGACCTGCTGGGTCAGCCGCAGCGGGGTGCGGTGCTCGATCCACGAGGTGAGGGTCGCCCGGTACTGGGCGAGCATCGCGTCGGTGTGCGCGGGGTGCTCGCCGGTGGGCACCCAGAACTGCTCCCAGATGGTCACCTCGGTCTGGGCGTCGTCGAGGGTGCGGACACCGTCGCGGTCGGCGAACTGGCCGCTGCTCTCGCCGGTGAGGATCAGCCTGAGCGCGCCGTCGCGGAACGTCGCGGCGCGCAGGTGCAGGCCGGTGATGTCGACGTCGCACCCGTCGGCCCCGGGGGTGGCGGTGTCGGTGTACGGGGCGCACGGCGGGTGCTGCGGGAGGGGGAGTGCGGTGAAGTCGGTCATCGAGGGGGTCCTGTCCGTGCTGGGGGGCGCTCGGGGTCCAAGGTGGCACGGGGCCGGGTCGTCGGGGTGCCCGCCACCGGCAGGCGCCCCGACGAGGTGAGGGTCAGGCGCGCTCGAACCAACTGACGACGAGGTCCAGTGCCTCCTCGGGAGTGCGGCCGGGGTCGTCGCCGAGGGTGCTGTAGTTGGCTGCGGCGTCGCCGAGGGTGGCGTCGGGGTCGTCGAGCCGTACGCCGAACAGGTTGGCCGCGAAGTTCAGCGCGTCGCGGGCGCCCTCGTCTGCGAGGTTCCCGACCTCGATGACGTCGTCGACGCAGCGGTTCAGCAGTGCCATGATCTCGGGCTTTTCCATGAGGTTCCTCCGGGCGGTGGGGTGTTCCGACAGGTCTGACTCTGCCACTCAGGTGTGACAACCCCGCCCGAGAAGCACCGTCGACACGGCGCACTCACCTGACCCGAGACGGTGCGATGGAGGCCCCACCCGGGGCACCCCGGGTGGGGCCTCCATCGTGGGGGTCAGGCGCGCGGAGTGGGCGCGTCGAACTGCTCGGCGATGGCCGCCAGTGCCTCCGGCACCGACGAGAACGGCACCGCGTTCGCCAGCCGAGTGATCTCGTCACCGACGAGCGGCTTGCCCACCCACGCCTCGACGGTCGAGCGGGGCAGGATCAGCGGCTGCGCGGCGTGGACGACGTACCCCTCCTCGTCGGCGCTGTCGGGGTAGGTCGTGCCCGTCTCGACGCGGTACTCGTCCCGCGCGAGCGGGTGCGTCACCTGCCGCAGCGCGTCGAGCAGCGCGGTGAGGGCCGCGTCGGCGACGTCGTAACCGGAGACGCCGAGTGCGCAAAGCAGCCGGTCGGGGTCGGTGGCGGCAAGGAACGCGGCGTGCGCGCTCACCTGCGCGGCCAGATCGCGGTTGATGGTCATGGGTCCTCCGTGAAGTGGGTCGTTCCGACCGCTCCACCCTCGCACCGGCCCGAGCCGCCGGGAACCCACCTATCCACAGCGGCAGGGGCCAGCCGCAGGGAACCGGTCCCGGACCGACGGCGAGGGCTGCGTACTCGACAAGCACACCTGCGCGCCGGTCCACCGCGCCCGGGGCCGTCCCTGTCGATGCCGAGCATGTCGTCCACGGCACCCACCCTCCCCGCTGTCCTGCGCCTGTCCGGCCCCGGTCACAGGCCGAGGTCGCGGACGGCGTTGCCTTCCATCGGCGCCCGCTCGCGCGCGTACACCTCGACCGTCGCCGGGTCCCGGTGACCGGTCTGCCGCATGATCGCGTGGGCGGTCGCGCCGTGGCGCAGGGCCTCGGTGACGAACCCGGCGCGGGGCGAGTGCCCGGAGAACTCGGTCGGGTCCAGCCCCGCCGCAGCGACCCGCCGCTTGATGACCTGCCGCACCGCGTCCCCCGACAGGCTCCCGACGCCAATGGAGCCGCTGCGGGTGACCGGCCGGAACAGGGGCGCGTGGAGCGGGCCGACCACGACCGGGTCCAGCCGGGAGCGGTCGGAGCGGCACACGTGCTTGTCCGGGTCGTCGGCCAGCAGCACCCGCATGACCTCCACCCGCTGCGGGCGGCCGGTGCGGGTAGAGGCGTGCGCGGCTGCCAGCAGCCCCACCCACCGGGTCAGCGCGCACGGGGTGCATGTCGCCGGGGTCGACCCGAACGGCACCGGCTTGATCGCGCCCTGACCGCTCTGGTCGGTCTTGGAACGGCGCACCAGCAGGTGGACCCCGTCGACCCGGTCGAAGGTGACGTCGTCGAGGGCGAGCCCGGTGATCTCGCTGCGTCGGAACGCCCCGGCGAACGCGGTCAGGACCAGCGCCGCGTCCCGCACCGCCGACACCCCGCCGGGCCACACACGGGTGTCCATGACGGCCACGATGGTGCGCACGTCGTCGAGCAGCAGCGGCGCCACCCGCCTCGGACGGGTGCCGTGCCGCCGGGCCAGCCCGGCGAGGAACTGCCGCACCGCCGGGTACTCCCCCGGCTTGGGCAGGCCGCTGTCGCGGTGGGCGACGTTCATCGTGGTCACCCACCGGGAGAGGGTGCTGACCTTCCGCGCCGGTCCGTCTCGCCCGTCGCCGACGGCGTCCATGAGGTAGGCCACGACGGTCTCCGGCGCGGCGGGCAGCGGGCACAGGTCGCGGTCGGCGCACCAGCGCACGAACCGGCGCCAGTCGGAGTCGTATGCGCGGGTGGTGTTCGCTGCGCGAGCGTCGGAGGTGATCCCGGCCGCGGCGTCGAGCAGGTCGCCGACGGCCACGGGCGGGGTGGCGGGTTCGATGTCCGAGGGGGTCACGCGCGGCTCCTTCCCTGCGAGGGGTGCTCATCGTCTTCCGGGCGGGGGCTACGTGGCACATGGTCCCGGGCAGGTGCCCCACGAACGGGAGGTGCAACGACGATGCTAGGGCGGATATGTTCGGGGTGTCGGAACACCACGCGCAGACACCCCAGACCGAGGAGCACCCCGTGAGCGACGAGATCGACCGGCCCCAGCCCGCCGGAGGGTTGGCCGTGGGAGGTGACGCTGTCGCCGCCCGCGACGCCGCGCGGGCCGCCCGCGCGGACCTGACCCGCCAGCAGCAGGCCGTGGAGCGGCAGGCCGCGCAGGCCCGCGCCGAACTGGACCGCGCCCGCCGCGAGTTGGAGGAGCAGTTCGCGGCCAAGCGAGCCGAACTAGAGGCCCGGATGGCGCCGCTGCGCGCCGAGATGGAGCGGATGACGGAGGTGCTGTGGACGTGCGACCTCTACCTCGGCCGCAGGGAAGACCTCGTCCCCCTGCGCGGCGGGGAGCCCGCCCCCGTCGACGCCCCGATCACGGTCCGGCAGAAGGTGCTGTCGATGGCCGAGGAGTCGCTGGTGCTCATGGGCAAGGGCAACACCGGCATGGACGCCGAGGACGTGCCGGAGTTCGTGCGGTGGCTGGCCGAGGACGACGACCACCTCGCGCGGGTGCTGCCCGAGCAGAAGGGCGTCGTCGCGCTCGTCCCGACCCGGGTGGAGTCCGACCGGGAGAACGTGTGGGAGAGGTCCGCGAAGGACGCCGCCAATCGGCGCACCCACTGGCTCATCCGCAACGGACAGAGGCTGTTCATGCTCACCACCGACCCGGAACTGCGGGTCGGTAAGCGCATCCTGCCCACCCGCACCGAGTTCACCGAGGTGTTCGAGCGGCGGCTGTTCGGGTTCGCCCGCGACACCGGGCCCGTCGAGCCGGGCAGCGAGGAGTGGCTGCGGATGCAGGAGGTCGCCGACGCCAAGCGGCGGCACTACATGCGGCTGATGCTCGTGCTGCAAGGGCTGATCGACCGCACCGACGTCTTCCGCCCCCTGCCCACGGCCGGGGTGAACCTGCTGGACGCCCGCGAGCAGGACCGTGGCCGGGTCGTCATCGTGCAGGACGACGACGTGCACGCCCTACTCACCGACGGGCGCCCGTCGTTCCGGCAGTGGCAGTCCTCGCTCAACGCTCGGCTGCGCCCGGGGATGCGGGTCATCGGCGACTGGAACACCCGAGCGTTCGACCACCTCTACAGCGACGGGGACCGGTGGCACCGCGGGAGCCACCCGCGGCTGTACCCGGGGTCGGTCGAGTGCCGCCCCGAGGCGAACGTGCCGCACGTCATCGAAGGCCGACGCGACGGGATGCTCGTCATCCGGTTCGAGCGCACCGACAAGGTGTGGAGGCGCGACGTGCCCGTCCCCGACCAGCCCGGGTACGTCTACCGGGGCACGATGCCGACCAAGCCCACGCAGCGCGCGTCGTGCCTGATCGCCCCGCACGACTCGTGGGTGCTGCCGCTCGACCTCGCCAGCGTCGACGACCTGCGCTACTACCTCGATTCGCGCACCAACCGCGAGAAGCACTTCCTGTCGATGGTGCCGACCGTCCGCGCCGCCCTCGCCGCGAAGGAGGCCGAGGCGGCCACCGAGGCGCCCTTCCGGGGCCTACTGGCCGACATGCTCACCACCGCCGGGCACGAGAACGCCGACATCGACGTCGACCGGCTGATCCACGCGTGGAAGGTCGCCAACGCGTGGTTCCGCCCGCTGAACGGCGACCCGGCGCACGAGGCGAAGGCCGCCCGGCAGATCGTGCAGACGTGGCAGAAGGAGACCGCCACCGAGACCGACCCGACCCGGCGGGCCGCGATCTCCCTCGCCCTGTCCCGCGACGACGCGCTGGCCGTCGCCCGCCGCAGCGACGGCCGGTGGGTGCTGCTCACCGCATCCCCCGGCGCTCACGACCCGCGCGTGTTCGTCGACATCCACACCGTCCGCAAGGACGGCACGCTGGGCGCCTGCCGGGAGTGGCAGACCCTCTCCCCCCGGCAGGTGTCGACGATGACGCTGGCGTGGACCAGCGAGGAGTGGGACCGGTGGACCTTCCCCACCCACGCCCGCCACCACCTCACCGAGCCGGAGCGGGCCGCGCTGGTCGAGCAGATCGTCACGCCGGGCACCGTGTGCGTCACCGAGTGGTGGGACCCCACCGATCCGGGCCGTCGCCTGCTGCGCCGGTGGGCGTGGACGGCCGACCAGCCGCCCGCAGAGCACCCGGCGTTCGCCGCGCACAACGCGCTCGACCAGCACCACCGCGGCGAGTGCCCGGTCGCTGCCACCGAGTTCGTCGTGACCAAGGGCAGGGACGGCGCCCGGGTCGGCGACGGCCACGCCGTCCGCGCGTCGTTCGGCTCGTACAGCATCGACGGCGGGCGGCCGTGGTGGCCGGACACGGCCCGCCGGTACGGCGACACCCGGTGGCGCCTGACGTGGGTCGACGAGCCCCTGCTGGCCGACCTCGACGCGTGGACCAAGCGGTGCCGCGCCCTGTACGAGCAGGGCCGCGCCGAGCAGCAGGACCGTGCCGCGGTGATCCACGCGTGGACCGTGCCGGTCATGGACGCGATCCGCGAAGCCCAGATCGCCGACGCCTACGCCGAGTTCATCGCCGACTACGGGCCCGACGCCACCGACCTGTGGCCGCGCCACCGCGACGGCCTCCGGCTCAGCATCCCCGCCGGGTTCGACAACGACGTCAAGCGGCTCATCCGGGTCGCCCTCGACGACGGGATCGACCCGACCGGCATGACCCTCGACTCGCTGCGGGACCACTTCGACACCCGACGCGCCGGGCAGAAGCCCGCGTGGGGCGACCGGACGTGGGACCCGATCACCGTCGACCCGTGGGGCCACGTCGTCGTCACCGGCCCCACCGACGAGGACAGCGACGACGACTAGACCCCGCACGACGGAGGGGCCCCGCCCGGTCACCCGGGCGGGGCCCCTCCACTACTTCCCCCATGTGGGGTACTTACCTCAAACGGGGCAGGTCACGCCGCGGCCCACTCCACAGCCAGCGCCTCCACGTGCTCGATGACCCGGTGCGCCGCAAGGTCCGCGCACTCGGCCGGGACCTTGCAGCCGTGGGAGGTCATCGCGCGCTCCACCAGCGCGTGGACCGCGGCCTCGTCGGCAACGGCCGCGCTCGCGCCGAACACGCCCGCGACTGGCTCGTAGCAGCCGCGGCAGACCACGCCCGTCGGGGACTCGCCGCCCTTGCCGGACGCGCCGCAGCACGGGGTGAGCAGGTAGGCGTCGCCGTCGCTGACCGCGACGCCGAGCCGGGTGGACGGGCAGGTGTAGGTCATGGTGACCATCTAGGCGCCTCCTCGGACTGGGTGGGTTGTTCCGACAACTCCCATGTTCCCCGCGCCTGCCGGGGAGCGGGACCCCCGTCTTCGGCGTGGTTCAGCGGCGGCCAGCACGAGCCAGCAGGTCTCGCGCCAGCGCCTTCATCCGCTCCCCCGGTGGGGGCAGCGCGGCGGTGACCACCGCACCGGGGTCCTCAATGGGCGCGGCCTGCGCGTTCTTCAAGTCCAGCGTCTGCGCCATCGCCGGGTCAGCCCCGTCCTCGGCGAGCATGTAGTAGGCCAGCACCGGAGCGGGCTGTCCGTCGCGGGCCAGACGACCTACGCACTGGTCCATCACCTTCGGGGACCAGTCCAACTCGCCCATCACACCGACGCTGCACACCTCTTGGAGCCCATCAACCCCGGCGCCGGAGGCGTGGGACATGACGAGCACTTCCGGCCCGCCCGGACGCATGAACGCGTCGACTGCGTCCTGCTTCTGGCGGGGTGACTCGCTGCCGGTGTAGAGCACCGACCGGACACCGTCTGCCGCGAGCCGCTCCTGCCACACGTCGTAGACGGCCCTGTGCCAGCCCCACAGGACGACCTTGGAGACGGCCTCGGAGGTGACCAGCGAGGAGGTGAACGCCGCCACGTACGGAGCCTTGGCGATCCCCGTGGCCTGCCGCATCCGCTTGTCCAGTTCCCCGGCCGCGTGCCACCGCTTCTGTCGGTCGGCCTCGCGGGAGAGGATCAGCCGCGCCAGTTCTACCGCATCGCCGGTGAGCCGGTCCAGCACCTCCGGGTCGGTCTCGACCGTCACGGGCACCTTCTCGGCCTCCCCGTAGGGCAACTCCCGGCCGACCTCGGCCCGGGTGCGCCCGAGCATCACCCCCGCCTCGCGCAGCGACACCGACAGCGCGGCGGGGTTGTCCACCACGACCTGACGCCGCCCGCCAGGGCCGACCTGCTCCCGCTGCCCCCACTCGCGCAGGAACTCCTCGCGGGACCCCAACGCGTCGGGGTTGATGATCGACAGGATGCTGTGCAGGTCGCCGCCGTAGTTGTAAACCGGCGTGGCGGTCAGGCCCACGACGTACTCGCTCTCACGGGAGAGGTTCGCCGCCGCCCGGCCCTTGTCCGTCGAGGTCCCGTTGCGCAGCGACTGGACCTCGTCGAACACCACCGACCGGATCACCGGTTGGAGGTGGTGCTGCCAGCCCGTGATCTTGCTGTACGGCAAGACGTACACGTCCGGCGGGCCGCCGCTCTCGACGCACCACCGCTCGAACTCCCTGCCGGGGACACCCTTGGTCGGGACGTAGCAGCGCAGGCCCGGCCACATGCGGCCGACCTGTCGCACCCACTGACGGGGCAGGTTGGTCGGGACGACCACCGCGGCGGGCAGGCTCCCAGCGTTGCGGAAGGTCAGCAGCCCCTCGAAGGTCTTGCCCAGCCCGATCTGGTCGGTGATGAGCAGCCGCTTCATCGTCGTCACCACGTCCGCGGCCACCCTCTGGTAGTCCCGCGGGGTCACCGCAGGCGCGCGCTCCTCGGTGATGTCGAGGGCACCACCGGCCAGCAGCAGGGCCACCTTGTCCTGCGCGTCGCGGTGCTCCCCGGCCCGCTCGCGCAGCCGCGCCATTGTCGCAACGTCCATCGACAGCGGGTGGCGTTCCAGCAGCCACTCGATGTCGCGGGCCACCTCCGCCGAGTCGAGCATGGACACAGCGCCGGTGACCTGCGGGCGGGCGCGCGGGAAGACCCGCTTGACCCGGATCATCACGTCCGGTCGGGCGGTGATGATCCAACGGCCCCGGGAGATCGGCGTGGACGGCGGCTCCCAGCGGACCGACCCGTGCGGGTTGACTGCGGTCACGTCAGCCACGCGCCCGAGACGGGAGCGACGAGCAACGGCTTTCCCCCGATGGCTGGCGGCGCCTGCCGGTGCTCGGGGACGGTCGTGGTGAGCACGACGGCCGACACCTGTGGGGAGCGGGCGTACCGCTGGCACTGCCGCAGGGCCGTCACGAGAGACCCCGCGACCTTGACCTCGACCGCGACGTCGCCAACGAGGAGGTCGACCCTGTCCTGCGCGGACAGGCGGGCTTCGCGCTGCGGGGTGAGACCCGCAGCCGCGAGGACTTCGGCAAGGGCAGCCTGTAGCGCGTGCTCATTGCCGGTGACGAACGCGTGCCCGGCGACGAGGTCCACGATTTGCTCGGCTGTCCGCTGGGCGTTCATGCGCTGATCGTCGCGGGCGCCCGGGCCGTCAGGACCACGCCCCCCCGCGCCTGCCCGGAACCCCCCCTGCGCGACATGACGCGCAGGGGGGGTGGCACAACGGGGTGTGTCATGTCACGCTCGGGGCATGTCGAAGACCGCCGCACGGGAACGCACCCGCCGCTACCGCGAACGCCTCGCTGCACAGGGACTGCGACCGATCCAGTTGTGGGTGCCGGACACGACCTCGCCCACGTTCACCGACGAGGCCCGTCGCCAGTCGCGCCTGCTCGCCGACGACCCGGCGACGCGCGAGGCGACTGCTGCCATCGAGTCCATCGCCGACGAGGTGTTCGCGTGACCTACGACGGCGCGCACCGCGGTGAAGTGTGGACGTGGGCGGGGAAGGGCGAGTACGCCAAGCCTCGACCGGTGCTCGTCGTGCAGTCGGACCGGTTCCCCACCGACAGCGTCATCGTCGCGCTGCTCACCAGCGACCTGATCGACGCTCCCTTGCTGCGCGTGCGGATCACGCCGAGCGAGACCAACGGCCTCGAACGTGTCAGCGACGTCATGGTCGAGAAGATCACCGTCACCGACCGTGCACGTCTGCGAGACCGCATCGGCGCGCTCGACGAGACCGACATGGTGAAGATTAACCGCGCGCTCGTCACCGTTCTCGGAATCGCCGCATAACATATCCGGAAAATGTGCATTTTTCGGGCTGCTCTCGATATCATTTATCGAGAGCAGCGCGACAAATGACGAGGGAATGGAAATGCCGAAGAATGACACTACGAAGAAACCAATGAAGGTCACCCGCAGGACACCGGAGCGTGACGCCGAAACGGGACGCGCGGCCAACGGCCTCATCGCCGAAGCGGTTGCTGCGGCGACGCTGAACGCGACGCAATGGGCGAGCGGGAATCAGCGCGGATGGGACCTCAAAATGCTTGGCGAGGACGGCGCGGAAGTGAAGGTGCAGGTCAAGTCGTCATCCCTGACGATGCCAAAGGACCGGACGAGAGGTAAGGAGCCTCACATCGGCATCTATACCAGTGACGAGCAGTTGCAAGACACGAGCGACAACGCACCCGACCTCTACGCGCTCGTCATCGTTAACCAGACGCAGCCGGAGTTGACCGCCACCATCGAGCAGGTCGAGGGCGGTGTCGAGGTCGCTGCACGGACGGTGATCGGCCATGACGACTTCCACATGGTGCGCGTTTTCACCGTCGCCCCGAAGACGATCCTCGAACACGGATATAGATCAAATGAAGGGGCAACGGTGGTGAGGATTCCGGCGTCGTGCTGCACCGAGCACACCGTGCGCGTACCGGACGGCGCGATCACCACCGTCGCCGACGACTGACGGCCAACGACGAGCGCGGCGCGGCGTGGTAGGTCATGCCCCGTCGTGTTCGTCCCATTCCGCGTCGACGTTCCGCACCCACCACGACTTCCCGTTGAGCATGACCGGCACGTCCGCTTGCGGTGCGACGGCGTTCGCTGAGAACACGGCGTACTCGCTGCACCGCTTGCGGCCGGTGGTGGTGTACGCCGTGGTGAACCCCAGCACCCGTCGCTGCGGGTACAGCGTCTCCGGCACGTCCGGGTGATCGTCGTAGGTCAGCACCCACCGCGCCGACGTCGCGTTCAGCGACCTCGACAGCGCCGCGTGTTCCTCCCCGGTCATGCCGTACCGGTAGAGACGGTTGCCCTGTCCGATGTACGGCGGGTCGACCAGCAGCAGCACCTCGTGTTCGACGCCTGACCCGTCGAGCCCGTCGATGATCTCGACCGCCGACGGGCCGCAGAACAGCATCGAGTGCGTGAGCGGCGCCAGAGCGCCGATCCGCTCCGACAGCGCCGCAGGGTCGAACCGTGATGCCACGGTCCACCGGCCCTGCTGCTGCCAGCCGCCAGTCGGTCCCGAGCGGGGGTGGACGATGCCCGAGTGAGAGCACCGGTTCACCACGAACGCGGCCACGCCTGCTTCGACGTCGGAAACGGTGGCGCCGTCGTCGAGCGCGGACAGCACGTCCAGCGACGACCGATAGAGGTCGATGCCGGGGGTCAGGTCGGCCACGATGTCCGCGACCCGTCCTGCGTCGGCGATGACCGACCGCCAGAACGCGGCCAGCGCGGGGTGCCGCTCGCCGATCCACAGCGAGTCGATCACGTCGGCGGCGAGCAGGGTCAGACCGGCTCCGGCGCCACCGGCGAACGGCTCGACTAGCACCTCCACGTCGAGCAGCGACGACTGCACCCAGAACATCTCACCGAGGAACGGCGCCATCCGCGCCTTCCCGCCGGGGTACCGCAGCGGGGAGACGTACCGGGTATACGAGGGGAACCCACCGAGCGACGTCATGCCTGTCCTTCCCGGTGTGGTGTGCGAGGTCGACGCCACTATCCGCGACGCCCCGACCACCCCGACCGGTCACCCCAACACCTGCCGGAGCACGGCCCGCAAGCCGCTGGCGCACCTCACGCCCGCTGAGGCGGCCCTGTACGAGCGGCTGACCGACCCCGGATGGGAGGGGACCCGGCGCATCGAGCAGGAGCGCATCCCCCTCGGGGTCGCCCTCGACGCGGTACAGGCCGCCATCGCGGGCTGAACGCCCAGCGCCTGCCCCAGAACACGCGGGTGGTGACCCGCCCGGGCCGCACGATGGGCACCCACCGAGACGCCCATCACCGCCGAGGGGAGCGACACCCAGCGTGGACTTGTTCACCGCCACCCGAGAGCACGACCTTCCCCCACGCTGGGACGGCCACCCGGTCACGTGGCAGGAGTGGAGCACGGCACCTACCCCCGTCTGCCCTCGCGCGCAGAGCGCGTGCGAGGAGTGCCGGGTCGTCGGTCCTCGCCTGACCGCCCGCGGCACAATCAGCGTCGTCCCTGACTTCGACGAGGGACTGCCAGACGAGGTCGCCGACCTCGCCCGGGCACGCGCGGAACGGCGGCCCCTGACCCACGTGCTCATCGCCGTTCGATGTCCCTCGTGCCTGCACGACAACGTGTGGGATTCGCGCACCGACGCCGTGTGGGACTTGGACTCGACCGACTACACCGACAGCGGCTCGTCCGCGCCCATCCCCCACGAGAACGGCGACACCCCGTGACGGACGCGATCACCACGACCGACCTCGCCGAGCAGCGCCGGTGGAGCACCGAGACGTTCGGGCCCGGGCAGCGCACCCGTGGGGTGACCGAGCACCTGCGCCGCGAGATCGCGGAGGTCGAGGACGACCCGACGAACATCAGCGAGTGGGCCGACGTGGTCATCCTCGCGTTCGACGGGGCGATGAGGCACGGCGCGTCCCCGCAGGACGTCATCCGGGCTGTCCACGAGAAGTGGGCCGTGAACCGGTCGCGCCGGTGGCCGGACTGGCGCGGCCGGGGCGAGGACGAGGCCATCGAGCACGTCCGCGACGACGAGCCGGACCACCGCGACTCGATGGGGGCCACGCCGCGGGCCGGGTCCGCAGACACCCCCGCGCGCCGCTGGTACGCCGCGCTGGCCGACCTGCACACCCGCGGCGTCCGGTTCAGGGTCAACCTCGTCGCCGAGGACCCGTCGTTCGCCGACCCCGTCGACATCGACGGGTGGCGCCCCGACGAGCCCTACGCCTACACGTACGCCAGCGACGGGAACACCCTCGACTGGGGCCCGGACGGCCAGCCGGTCGACCGCGGCGACCACTGTCGGGCCGCGTCGTCGAAGGAGCCCGACGGCGACGTCCGGCTCGACAGCGTCATCGTCGACTACGGCAATGGCGGCGGGAGGATCGCGGCGGACCTGTTCACCGACCACGGTTTCACCGTCGAGTTCGGCCCCGACGACGAGGTGGAGGGGTACGGGACGCTCGTCGTCCGGCTCTAGTCCCACCACCGTGACGGCACGGACGGGCACACCCCGTCAGGGGTCCACGGGCACCTCTCCGGCGAGTACGGCACGAGGTGTTCCGCGGCCCACGCCTCGCGCGCAGCCTTTCTCTCGGGGAAGGAGAAGCCCCCGGGGAAGTCCCATTGGAACCAGCGCGCGACGGTCAGGACGGACACGATCCCCGCACCGGCGGCCCGGAGCGCCGCGGCGGCGGACTGGCTGTGACCGCCGGAGACCCACGTGTCGTCGATGACCAGCACGTGGTCGAAGCGGCGGACACGGCTCTCCACGGTGAAGTGGGCTGGCTCGAACCTGCGGCGCTCGTGCTTGTCCGGGATGGTCTGACCGGTCATCTCGATCTCGTCGAGGCCCGTGCGGTCACCGATGATGGATGCCCATATTTCTCGGATCGGGTGGGGTCCTTCGCGTCCTTTCAGGGACGGGATGGTCGCCCATGCGGTGACCGGCGTCATCTGGGTGTCGCTGGTGCAGTCGAGGTGGTTCCGCTCGAAGTGCCGCAGGAGGATGCGGACCTGTACCTCCGCCCTCGGGTCCGGCGGCGTGGCCTTGTAGTTCCACATGACGTTTCCGGCCGGGGTGCCATCGCGGGTGGCGACGAGGAACCCGGTCTGGTCGGCCCGCTCGAACCGGTACTCGGCATGGGTCTCGCACCGCCCGCACATCGTCCCGTCGCAGATGTTCCCGGTGCCGCACACCGCGCACACCACGCTGTCGCGCGCCACGGTGTGGAACGGCATCAACGGGATCGGCTTGATCGTCTTCACCATCACGCACCCCTACTCGCCGTTGCGGTGATGTCCTGCACGTGGCCCAGCACCTCGTCGACGGTCGAGGCGACCCGCACCTGCTCGTGTCCGGCGATCTGCCGGGCCCAGTCGTTGCGCATCACCGCGGTGGTGAGCACGACGGGGCGGCCGTGGCGGACGGCGTGGGTGGCCTGCGACCGGGCGCCGCTGTGCTCGCCCGCTTCGACGATGACGCTCGCCATCCCGTACCCGCTCATCAGGGCGTTCCGGGCGAGGAAGGTGTGCTTGCGGGCCGACGCTCCCGGCAGGTACTGGGAGAACACGGCTCCTCCGGCGTCGAGGAGCCGGTCCCGCAGGCCCCGGTTCGCCGCGGGGTAGACGAGGTCGACGCCGTGGGCGACGAACGCGACGGTCCGCCCGCCCGCGTCGAGGGCGGCGGTGTGGGCGGCGGTGTCGATGCCGTAGGCGAGCCCGGACACGACGGTGATCCCGGCGGCGACGAGGCCCGCGGCGACGTCGGCGG
>ERZ501047.394-NODE-394-length-14988-cov-7.944619_pt1 | contig 14988 bp, 11 predicted proteins | sample MGYA00510868_ERZ501047 | MGnify/ENA primary metagenome ERZ501047 (study PRJEB25958, sample SAMN03398593) | human skin metagenome | study: EMG produced TPA metagenomics assembly of the Human Skin Microbiome Metagenome (human skin metagenome) data set. | reverse complement strand
GCGAGCGGAGGCGGCGGAGGCGCGGCGCATCGAAACCTCGCGCATCGCGGGCGAACGCTTTCAGGCACCCCCGCCATTGCTGCCGACGAAGTTCGCCTTCGCGGAAGCCGGCGTCGGCTCCGCGTCGGAGGCGTCGGCCGCGCACGACCGTCTGCTCGCCGAGCGCGAGCGGCTGGGACCGGTCAACCTGATCGCCGCGGCGGAGCTCGAGGAGGTGAGCGCGGAACATACGCGGCTGACCGGGGAGATCGACGAGCTCGACACCGCGGTCGCCAAGCTGCGCGGCTCGATCGGCCATCTCAACCGCGAGGGGCGGACGCGGCTGCTGAGCGCGTTCGAGGAGGTCGACCGTCACTTCCGCGCGCTGTTCGCGCGGCTGTTCGAGGGCGGCGCGGCACATCTTGCGCTGACCGAAAGCGACGATCCGCTGGAGGCGGGGCTGGAGATCATGGCGCAGCCGCCGGGCAAGAAACTCGCCTCGTTGAGTCTTCTATCCGGCGGCGAACAGGCGCTGACCGCACTGGCGCTGGTGTTCGCGCTGTTCCTCACCGCGCCCGCGCCGATCTGCGTGCTGGACGAGGTCGACGCGCCGCTCGACGACGCCAACGTCGAACGCTTCTGCGACCTCCTCGACGCGATGAGCGCGGAGACGGCGACCCGCTACCTCATCGTCACCCACAATGCGGTGACCATGAGCCGCATGCACCGCCTGTTCGGCGTCACCATGATCGAGCGCGGGGTGAGCCGGTTGGTGTCGGTCGACCTCGAAACGGCCGAAAGCTATGCGGCGTAGCCGCACGCTGATGCGAAAAGGGCGGCGAGTTGCCTCGCCGCCCTTGTCATCTCAGCCTGAGCTGGCGTGTTATTCGCCGGTGATGAAGCCCGGCAGCGCGTCGCCGCCGGTGGGTTCGCCACCGTCGCGGTCTTCGCGCGAGCGGCGTTCGCCGCGCTCACCACCGCGCTCCCCACCGCGATCATCGTCGCGGTCGCGGCGGGGGCCACGGTCGCCGCCGCGGTCGCTACGCTCGCCACCACGATCCGAGCCCGGACGACGGCGCGGGCCGCGGTCGTGACCACCACGGTCGCCGCGGCCTTCACCGCGCGGGCCACGGTCGCCGCCTTCACGCGGTTCGCGCGGCGGGCGCGTGTCGGGCAGTTCTTCGCCGGTTTCCTGGTCGACCACTCGCATCGACAGCCGCACCTTGCCGCGCGGATCGATCTCGAGCACCTTAACCTTCACTTCCTGGCCTTCGCTGACGACGTCGGCCACCTTCTCGACGCGCTCGTTGCGCATTTCCGAGACGTGGACGAGCCCGTCCTTGCCGCCCATGAAGTTCACGAACGCGCCGAAGTCGACGATGTTGACGACCTTGCCGTTGTAGATCTTGCCGATCTCCGGCTCTTCGACGATGCCCTTGATCCAGTTCATCGCCGCTTCGATCTGGCTGAGATCGCTCGACGACACCTTGATCAGGCCTTCGTCGTCGATGTCGACCTTGGCGCCGGTCTGCGCGACAATTTCGCGGATGACCTTGCCGCCGGTGCCGATCACGTCGCGGATCTTCGACTTGTCGATCTGCATCGTTTCGATGCGCGGGGCGTGCGCCGACAGTTCGGTGCGTGCCTCGCCCAGCGCCTTGGCCATCTCGCCGAGGATGTGCGCGCGGCCTTCCTTCGCCTGGTCGAGCGCCTGGCGCATGATCGCCTCGGTGATGCCCGCGACCTTGATGTCCATCTGCAGCGAGGTGATGCCCTCGCTGGTGCCGGCCACCTTGAAGTCCATGTCGCCGAGGTGATCCTCATCGCCGAGGATGTCGGAAAGCACGGTGAACTCCTCGCCTTCGAGGATCAGGCCCATGGCGATGCCCGACACCGGGCGCGCGATCGGCACGCCGGCGTCCATCATGCTGAGGCAGCCGCCGCACACCGTCGCCATCGACGACGAGCCGTTCGACTCGGTGATGTCGGAGAGGACGCGGATGGTGTAGGGGAACTCGTCATGCGTCGGCAGCACGGGGTTGAGCGCGCGCCACGCGAGCTTGCCGTGCCCGACCTCACGCCGGCCCGGCGCGCCGAAGCGGCCCACTTCACCGACCGAATAGGGCGGGAAGTTATAGTGCAGCATGAAGCGCGAGTAGCTGAGCCCGTCGAGCCCGTCGATCATCTGCTCGGCGTCCTTGGTGCCGAGCGTGGTGGTGCAGATCGCCTGCGTTTCGCCGCGGGTGAACAGCGACGAACCGTGGGTGCGCGGCAGGAAGCCGACCATTGCCTCGATCGGGCGAACCTGTGTCGTCGAACGCCCGTCGATGCGCTGGCCGTCCTTGAGGATCGCCTTGCGCACGATGTCGCTCTCGAGCTTCTTCACCAGCTTGAGCTTGCCGAGATATTCGCTCGGATTCTCCGCCTGCAGCGTAGAATAATGCTCGCGCGCCTTGGTGCGGGCATCGTTGATCGCGTTCTGCCGCTCCGACTTGTTGGTGAGGCGATAGGCCGCGGCGATGTCGTCGCCGATGACGCCGCGTAGCTCGTCGAGCGCCGCGGTTTTGTCGGCGACCGGGGCGAGCTCCCACGGGTCCTTCGCGGCCTGTTCGGCGAGGTCGATGATCGCGCCGATGACCTTGCGGATCTCATTGTGCGCGAACATCACGCCGCCGAGCATTTCGTCTTCGGTCAGTTCCTTGGCTTCGGATTCGACCATCATCACCGCATTGTCGGTGGCGGCGACGACGAGGTCGAGGCGACCTTCGGCGACTTCGCTCAGCGACGGGTTGAGCTGGTACTCACCGTCCTTGAAGCCGACGCGCGCGGCGCCGATCGGGCCCATGAACGGCACGCCCGAGATGGTCAGCGCGGCCGACGCGGCGATCATCGCGACGATGTCGGGCTCGGTCTCACCGTCATAGCTCATCACCTGCGCGATGACGTTGATTTCGTTGTAGAAACCTTCCGGGAACAGCGGACGCACCGGGCGGTCGATCAGGCGGCTGGTCAGCGTTTCCTTTTCGGTCGCGCCGCGCTCACGCTTGAAAAAGCCGCCGGGGATACGCCCCGCGGCGGAGAATTTTTCCTGATAGTGGACGGTCAGCGGGAAGAAGTCCTGCCCTTCCTTGACCGAGCGCGCGGCGGTCACCGCGCACAGCACCACCGTCTCGCCATAGGTGGCGAGCACCGCGCCGTCGGCCTGGCGGGCGACGCGGCCCGTTTCCAGCGTCAGCGTCTTGCCGCCCCATTCGATTGAGACGGTCTTGGTGTCGAACATGCTCATATTATGTCACCCGGCCGCCCTATTGCGATGCCGGGGCCTCTTTCTGGTTGCGGGCAAGCCGGCCCGCGGCGGTTCGGGGCCTTATCGTTGCCCCTTGGCCCCGCCGCCGGATGCGGTCGGATGCCGGATCAAGGCGCGCAGGTGGCGCCATGCAAATCGGCGCCCGCGAGGGGCGCCGACGTGAACTCTTATTTGCGGAGGCCGAGCTTGGCGATCAGCGCCGTGTAGCGGCTCTCGTCCTTCTTGCGGAGATAGTCGAGCAGCGCACGGCGCTTGTTGACCATCATCAGCAGACCGCGGCGCGAGTGGTTGTCCTTGTGGTGCGCCTTGAAATGGTCGGTCAGCGTGTTGATGCGATCGGTGAGGATCGCAACCTGGACCTCGGGCGAACCCGTGTCATTGCTGGCGCGCGCATTGTCGCGGATCACTTCGGACTTGCGTTCGGCGGTAATCGACATGTCATTTCCCACGGTATCGCTTTAGAGATTAAACCCGCGGAGCACCGACAGCGCGCCGGCACGGACCTCGACCAGCGCGACCGGCACAGAGCCGTCCTTCGCTAGATAAGCTCCGTCGTCCACGGATTGCCCGGAGAGCGTCCGCCCCTGGCGAACAAGCCTTGCCTCGTCGGGCGCGAGAGAGAGAGCCGGGATACCGTCCAGCCCCGCCTCCAGCGGCAAAACTACCTCTTCAAGGCTGCGCGCCTTAGCGACGTCGGCCAATTTGTCCAGCGAAATCCCCTGGCTGAGCGCGAACGGCCCCGCCTGTGTGCGCCGCAACATGGTGACGTGGCCGACGGTGCCGAGCGCGTAGGCGATGTCGCGCGCGAGGCTGCGGATGTAGGTGCCTTTCGAGACGGTGGCGGAGAGGGTGAGGTGCGCAATTTCCTCCCCAGCCCGCTGGGAAGGGGGAACATCCGCAGGATGGTGGATGGGTTGAGGCCCCTGAAAGGAGCCGACAGCGCGGGTCGAGAGTCCGATCGCCCCTCCCCCAGCTTCGCTGGTCCCCCTCCCCGTGCCGGGGAGGATCGCGAGCGAAAACACCTCGACCGACCGCGCCGCCAGCTCCACCGCCTCCCCCCGCCGGGCGAGGTCGTAGGCGCGCTGGCCGTCGACTTTGAGCGCCGAATAGGCGGGCGGCACCTGCTCGATCAGACCGGTAAAGCACGGCAACACTGCCTCGACCTCCGCCATCGTCGGGCGCACGTCGCTCTCAGACACCACCTCTCCCTCGGCATCGAGGCCGGCGGTTTCGGTCCCGAAGGTGACCTCGAAATCATAGGCCTTGCGCGCATCCAGCATCCGCCCTGCGAGCTTCGTCGCTTCGCCCAGCGCGATCGGCAGCACGCCGCTCGCCAGCGGGTCGAGCGTGCCGCCGTGGCCGACCTTGACCTTGGCATAGCCGCCTTCGCGCAACGCCCGCTTGACCGCGCCAACTACCTGCGTCGATCCGATCCCGACCGGCTTGTCGATCACCAGCCAGCCGTTGAGCGCAGTCATCTGCGCCATTCCTCCGCGAGGATCGAGAACAGCCCCGTGTCGCGCACGTCGCCCGTCCACGTCACCCGCTCGGCGCGCAGCACGCCTTCCTTTGTCGCGCCGAGCTTGACCACCGCCGCCTGGCTGCGCTGGTTACGCTCGTCGATGCGGAACTCGACGCGACGGATGCCGCAGTCGAATGCGCGGTTGAGCAGCAGATTCTTGACGCGGCGGTTGAACGACCTCCCTCGCAGTGAGGGAATGATGTACGTGCCGCCAACCTCCACCGTCTGGCGCAGCGCGGAATAGTTGAGATAACCCGACATACCGACCACCTCGCCGTCGAGCAGCAGCACGAACGGCCAGCGCAGGTCGCTCGCCAGCACGGCGTCGAAGCAGGCGTCGAAATCGCCTGCCCAATCGGACGGGTAGATCGCCCAGATCTCGCGGTCCGCGGCACAGGCGGCGCGCAGGCCCTCGCGCCAAGCGGGGGCGAAGGTTTCGAGCCGCAGGTCGCCTTCAGCCATCGGCGCGGTCAATTGCTCAAGATGCATCGCGCAATCGCTCCATGAAGTGGCGCCGGCAGAGCGCGATGTAGCGGTCGTTGCCGCCGATGTCGGTCTGCGCGCCCTCCCCTACCGCGCGACCGCTCGCATCGACGCGCAGGTTCATCGTCGCCTTGCGGCCGCACTCGCACACCGCCTTCAGTTCGATGAGGGCGTCGGCAAGCCCGAGCAGCGCTGCCGACCCCTCGAACAGCTCGCCCTGAAAATCGGTGCGCAGCCCGTAACAGAGCACGGGGATCGACAGCTCGTCCGCGACGCGCGCCAACTCGCACACCTGGTCGCGGGTGAGGAACTGCGCCTCGTCCACCAGCACGCAGGCGAGGCCCGCGCGATCCGCCTCGACCGCGGCGTGGAGATCGGTCGAAGGCGCAAAGCTGTGCGCGTTCGCCTCGAGCCCGATGCGGCTGGCGATACGCCCCTCGCCCGCGCGGGTGTCCACGCCCGCGGTCCACAACATGGTGCGCATACCGCGCTCGGCATAGTTGAACGCCGCCTGGAGGAGGTTGGTCGACTTCCCCGCGTTCATCGAGGCATAGTAGAAATAGAGCTTGGCCATCGCGCTGCGGCGCATGGCACGCCTTCTCCGTAGAGAGAAGATGCGGTGCCCGCTCACACGGCCCGGTGCTGCACCGCTTGAGTTTCGCGTGCGTCCGCGCCACGGTGCCGCACCATGGACGAAGCCCCCCCGCCCGCCACCGATCCCGCGCAGTTGAGCGACGCCGACTGGCGCGAGAAACTGTCGCCAGAGGCCTATCACGTGCTGCGCCAACACGGCACCGAACGTGCCTTCACCGGGCGCTTCAACGCGCACAAGGCGGACGGCACCTATGTCTGCGGTGGGTGCGGCGCGCCCTTGTTCGACAGCGCCACCAAATATGACAGCGGCTCGGGCTGGCCGAGCTTCTATCAGGCGATCGATCCCGATGCGGTGACCATCGTGCGCGACACCAGCCACGGCATGGTCCGCGACGAAGTCCGCTGCGCGCGCTGCGACGGGCATCTGGGCCACCTGTTCCCCGATGGCCCGGCGCCGACCGGCATGCGGTTCTGCATGAACAGCGCCGCGCTCGACTTCGCCGACGAGCAGGGCTGAGATCGCCCCCCGCATGGCCACCGCCCGGTCGTCCGACATCCGCCGCCGGTCCAGCGCCCCCGCACGAAAGCCGCCCCCCGGGCGCGGTCGCACATGGTTTCGGCGCATCTTCTGGACGCTGTTCGCGCTTACGCTGCTAGGCTTGCTGGGCGTCGGCATCGCGGTGGGCATCGCGCGGCAGAACCTCCCCTCGTTCGAGGCGCTGAAGCGCACCACGACGGGGCAGACCATCCGCTTTCACGACGCCAACGGCACGATCATCGTGTCGATGGGTCCGACCTATGGTCGCTGGCTTGCCCTGCGCGAAACGCCGCGGGTGATGCGCGATGCGATGGTGGCGGTGGAGGACCGTCGCTTTCGCAGCCACATCGGGCTCGATCCCGTCGGCATGGCGCGTTCGGTGAAGGTCGCGTTCGACAATCGCGGCACCGATCGGCGCTGGCAGGGCGCGTCCACGATCACCCAGCAGCTCGCCCGCAACATCTTTCTCACCAACAATTACAGCCTGACGCGCAAGGTGCGCGAGGCGATTCTGGCGCTGGCGCTGGAGACCAAATTCTCCAAGGACCAGATCCTCGAGCTCTATCTCAACAAGGTGTATTTCGGCGGCGGCAGCTACGGCATCGACGCGGCCAGCCGGCGCTTCTTCGGGCACAGCGCGACCAGCCTCGACCTCAATGAAGCGGCGGTGATCGCGGGGCTGGTGAAGGCGCCGTCGAGCTATTCGCCGACCGCCGACGCGCAGGCGGCGATCGGTCGCGCGGGCGTGGTCCTCGACACCATGCTCGATGCAGGCGTGATCAGCCCGGCGCAGCGTCGCGCGGCAAGCCCCGCGGACGTGCGCCTGACCGCCGAGCCCAACCAGAACAGCGCGCGCTACTTTACCGACTGGGCACTGCTGCAGCTCGACACGTTGATCGATCCCACCAGCGAGGCGATCGACGTTTACACGACGCTCGACCTCGGGCTGCAACGCGCGGCGACGGCGGCGATTCAGTCCAATACCCCCAGCGGGGCACAGGGCGCGCTGGTCAGTATGGAGAACGACGGCGCGGTGCGCGCGATGGTCGGCGGGCGCGATTACGTCACCTCCAACTACAACCGCGCGACGGTGGCGCAGCGACAGCCGGGCTCGGCGTGGAAGCTGTTCGTCTACATGGCCGCGCTGGAGGCGGGGCATCAGGTCGGCGACCGGGTGGTGGACGAGCCGGTGACGATCAACGGCTGGCGGCCGCGAAACAGCTCGGGCCGCTACAGCGGCGCGATCGACCTGCGCACCGCCTTTGCCTATTCGGTCAACACCGTCGCCGCGAAGCTGGGGCAGGAGGTCGGCACCAGCGCGGTGGCGTCGATGGCGCGGCGGTTCGGCATCACCTCGCCCATCAACCCCCACCCCTCGATGGTGCTCGGGACGAGCGAGGTGCGGGTGATCGACATGACCGCGGCGTTCGCAGCGGTGTCGGCGGAGGGACGTGCGGTGCAGCCCTACGGCATCACGCGGGTGGCGACGGCGGCGGGGCAGATCCTCTACGAACGGCGCGCGCCGGTGCCGGCGGAATTGGTCGATACCTGGGTCGCGGCCGGGATCACCGACCTCCTCCAGACCGCGGTCAACACCGGCACCGGACGCGCGGCGCAGATCGGTCGCCCGGTGGCGGGCAAGACCGGCACGACCAGCAGCAACAAGGATGGCTGGTTCCTTGGCTTTTCGAGCGGGCTCACCACCGGCGTGTGGATGGGCCGCGACGATGCGCGGGCGGTGAGCGGGCTGCAGGGCGGCACTGCGCCGGCGCGCGCCTTCGCCGACTTCATGCGCACCGCGGTTGCCGAGCGCCCGGTGACGCCTTTCAAGACCGAGGTAGAGCTGCCGCAGTGGCAGCTCGAAAGCGACGACGAAGCCTATATGGGCGCGCCCGTTCCCGACGAAGGCTTCGGCGCTCCGCCGAGCGGTTTTCCCGAGCCCGACTATAATGCGCCCGTGATCGAGCCCGACAACAGCGGCGGTGGGGCGACGCAGGAGGAGGGCGACGGCCCGCGGCTCGATCAGAAGTGGATCGACGAACAGACCGGTCGCCGCGAACGCGCGCCCCCCGCCCCACCCCCTGCTGCTCCACCCCCGCGCCCGCCGGTGCCGGAGGGCAAGCCGGTAGAGACGGGCATCTACTGACCGTTCGAAGCGCAAGCGGCTTCGGCGGCAATGGCGTCGGTGCCGTCGCTTGCGCGCACCGTGTCGCTGAACTAAGACACTCCCCGACGTGAGCGCCGACGATCCTTTCGACCTGCCGTCGGGCTATGGCGGGGTGTCCCGCACGCCCCCGCAGTCGCCCCCAACCCCAGACGGCGGCGAAACTGCCTCGGTGTGGGGCGCGGATGCGCGCAGCGCTTCGCGTTCGCCGTGGGGAGGTGGGGCGAGCAACAGCTCCAGCGAAGGCGAGCCGCGCTCGCGCTTCACCGACCGCATCGACGCGATCAGCCGTCGGCTCGACGACGAAGCCGCACCCCCGGGCGAGCGGCGACGTTGGCGTTGGGGGCGCGGCCGTCGCGGCGATGCGGACCCGGGCAGCGCGCATGAGCCGTTCGCCCAGCCTCCCTCTGACAAGGATTTGCCGCCCGCTGCCGATCTTCCAGGCGAGACTGCTCCCGCCGTTTCGCCCTGGCGGCGGCGCTGGCCGTGGATCCGGCGTGGGCTGTGGGCGGCGCTGGCGCTGGTGATGCTCGCGATCGGCTGGCTCGCCTTCACCGCGCCGCTTTCCAAGTCGCTGGAGCCGATCGCGCCGCCGCGAATGGTGCTCCTCTCGCGCGAGGGGCGGCCGATCGCTCGAACGGGGGCGGAGGTCGCCGCGCCGGTCGATGCGACCAAGCTGCCGCGGCACGTGCGCGAAGCCTTTCTCGCGATCGAGGATCGACGTTTCTACAGCCATTGGGGCGTCGATCCGCGCGGGATCGCTCGCGCGGCGTGGAGCAACATCACTAACGGCACCAACCACGGCGGCAGCACGATCACGCAGCAGCTCGCCAAGATCACCTTCCTCAACGCCGACCAGACGATCGGCCGCAAGGCGCGCGAACTGCTCATCGCCTGGTGGATGGAGGCGTGGCTGACCAAGGATCAGATCCTGTCGCGCTACCTCTCCAACGCCTATTTCGGCGACAATGTGTATGGGCTGCGCGCCGCATCGCTGCACTATTTCTACCGCCAGCCCGAACGCCTGACGCTGAGCCAGGCGACGATGCTGGCGGGGCTGGTCAAGGCGCCGAGCCGGCTCGCCCCGACGCGCAACCTCGCCCGGGCGCAGGCGCGGCAGCGGCTAGTCATCGGCGCGATGGCGGATGCGGGCTTCCTTACGCCAGCGGAGGCGCGGCGGGTGCCGCTCGCCTCGCTCGACGTGCGCGCGCGGACCTCGTTGCCGACGGGCACCTACTTCGCCGATTGGGCGCAGCGTGAGGCGCGGGCTTCGGTCGACCCGAGCTACCGTGAGGTGCGGGTGACGACCACGCTCGACGCGCGGCTCCAGGACATCGCGCGCCGTGTGACCGCGCAGGCGCCCGCCGGCACGCAGGTCGCGCTGGTCGCGATGCGGCCCAACGGGGAGGTGGTGGCGATGATCGGCGGGCGCGACTATGCGCGCTCGAGCTTCAACCGTGCCACCCAGGCTCGCCGCCAGCCGGGTTCGGTATTCAAGCTCGCGGTCTATTATGCCGCGCTCAAGTCGGGGATGCGCCCCGACGACATGGTCGACGATCGCCCGATCCGCGAGGGCGACTATCGCCCCGCCAACTACGGCGATCGCTATGGCGGGCGGATCAGCCTGCGCGAGGCCTTTGCGCGGTCGAGCAATGTCGTCGCGGTGCGCCTCTACCAGCAGCTCGGCCATGATGCGGTGGAGGGTGCTGCGCGCGAACTCGGCATCGACGGCGCCATCCCGCGCAACGCCAGCGCCGCGCTCGGTAGCGGCAGCACCACGCTGATCGACCTCACCAGCGCCTTTGCCGGTGTCGCGGGCAACTATGCGCCGGTCGAGGCGCACGCGCTGCGGCGGCCGGAGACCAACTTCGTCGGACGACTGTTCGACGGGCAGAGCCCGCTCGCGGGGCAGGCCCGCCGCGATCTGGTCGAGCTGCTGCTCGCGGCGATCACCGATGGCACCGGGCGCGCCGCGCGGCTCGCCATCCCTGCCTACGGCAAGACCGGCACCACCCAGAACGGCCGCGATGCGCTGTTCGTGGGGTGGGTGGAGAACCTCGTCGTCGGAGTTTGGGTGGGGCGCGACGACAATCAGCCGGTGCGCGGCCTCACCGGCGGCGGCGTGCCCGCACGAATTTGGCGCGACTTCATGGTGGCCGCCGTCCCCGGTGCAGCGCCGCGTCGCCCCGCGCCTCCGCCTGAGCCCGAGACGATCCGCCTGCCCGAAATCTTCGACGACGTGCGCATCCCTGATGTGCCGATGCCGGACATCGACGTCGGTCCGGGCGGGGTGGGCATCGATACCGAGATCGGCGGAGTGGGGGTGCGCGTCGACGGAGATGGCGTGCGTATCAACGGCGACGACGCCGCACGCCGTGCCGAGGAGCAAGCTCGCGCGGTACAGCGCAAGATCGAAGACGAGCTGCGCCGCGCACAGGCGCGTGAGGCAGAGCGTCAGCGGTAGTGCCGCGCTCGCTTTCGCGAGTGAGCTAGATCAGCCCCGCCAGTGGCGAACTGGGATCGGCATATTTGCGCGTCTGCATGCGCCCCGCACGGTAGGCGAGGCGGCCTGCTTCCACCGCAGCCTTCATGGCGGAGGCCATCATCACCGGGTCCCTGGCCTCGGCGATGGCGGTGTTCATCAGCACGCCGTCGCAGCCGAGTTCCATCGCCACCGCCGCATCGCTCGCCGTGCCGACGCCCGCATCGACCAGCACCGGAACCCGCGCGCCCTCGACGATCAGGCGGATGGTGACCCGGTTTTGTATGCCGAGCCCAGACCCGATCGGCGCCCCCAGCGGCATCACCGCCACCGCACCCGCATCCTCGAGCTGGCGCGCCGCGATCGGGTCGTCGACGCAGTAGACCATCGGCAGGAAACCTTCGCGCGCGAGCGTTTCGGTCGCCGCCAGCGTCTCACGCATGTCGGGATAGAGCGTCTTCGCCTCCCCCAGCACCTCGAGCTTGACGAGGTCCCAGCCCCCGGCCTCACGCGCCAGACGCAGCGTGCGAACAGCTTCGTCGGCGTTGAAGCAGCCGGCGGTATTGGGGAGGTAGGTGACCTTCGCGGGGTCGATGAAATCGGTCAGCCGCGGCGCGTTGCGGTCGGTGAGGTTCACGCGCCGCACCGCGACGGTGACGATCTCCGCCCCCGACGCCTCCAGCGCGGCGGCGTTCTGCGCGAAGTCCTTGTACTTGCCGGTGCCGACGATCAGGCGGGAGGTAAAGCGACGTCCCGCTACTTCCCAGCCCTCGTCTCCAGCGCCAACCACGGTCGAATCAGCCACCACCCACGAACTCCACGATTTCGATGCGATCCCCGTCCGCCAATGCCGCTTCCGCCAGGGTCGAGCGGGGCACGATGACCCGGTTGCGCTCCACAGCCACCCGCGCGGGGTCGAGGTCGAGCGAGCGCACCAGATCGGCGATGCTGCTCGCGCGCGCGATTCGCTGGGGCGTGCCGTTGACGACTATGTCGAGCATGCGCGCGATGTGGGGCCCCTGGCCGTCCGAGGCAAGCCGCGCTGTTTTCAGCCCGCCCGCACCGACCCGCGGCTGAGGCGCAGCTGCGACGCGGCCTCCTCCACCAACTCGCGAGCGACAAGCCACATCAGCGCGGCGTAGGTGACGGCTCCGATCCCCACCAGCACCACCAGCCGCAGCGGCGCCGCCCAGCCGAGCGGCGCGATAAGCTCGACGTCGGCGAGCCACACCGTCACCGCCATCACCGCGCTCGCCAGCGCAGGGCGCCATAGCGCGCTCGCAAGGTCCGCGATTCGCACGCCGAGATGCGGGCGCGCCATCAGCACCGTCATCACCAGGTAAAGTGGCGACCCCACCAGCCAGACCTGCGCCATCCGCATCATGCTCACGTGCGAAGCGAAGAAGAACATCAGCGCGAACAGCGCCGCCCCGAACGCGCTCAGCTTCAACGTCACCAGCTGGCGCCCCATGGCGTTGAGCGCCGGACCGAACAGGATCTGCAACGTGAGGAAGGGGAGGCCGAGCGCGATCGGCACGATCAGCGGCACGATCCCGCCCCACTTCTCCCCGAACAGCGTCGCGATCAGCGGCTCCGCGCTCGCCGCGATGCCGAGGTAGATCGGCAGCCCGATGGCGAGGATCAGCCGCGCTGCCTTGACGAACGCGCGGCGCATTTCCTCGGCGTCATCGCGCAGCCTCGCATAGGCGGGGAACGCGACCTCGTTGAGCGGGGGCACGAACTTGGCGCTGAAGATCATCGCCAGGAACAGCGCCTCGGAATAGAGCCCGATCTCATGCGGCGGGTAGCGGCGCCCGGCGAAGAAGATGTCGCTCTGCGTCTGCACCAGCCAGCACAGCTGGATGAGGAGGATGGTCGAGCCATAGGCCGCGATCCCGCCGGTGCCCTTGAGGTTGAAGCTCGGCCACACCAGCCAGCGTGTCGCCAACGCGAGTCCGATCGCACGCAGCCAGAACCCCGCAATCGGCGCGATCACCAGCGTCCATACGCCATAGCCGCGCCAGGCCATGATCACCGACAGAAGTGCCGCCACGCTCGCCGCGGCCAGATTGACGAGCGCCTGCCGCCGAAAGTCGAGCTGCCGCCCCATCAGCGCCTCGGGCACCGCTATGAAGGGTGTGGAGAGCGTCATCAGCGCCTGGATCCGCAGCATATCGGCGATGACGGGCTGCCCGTAGTAACTCGCCGCTACCGGCGCGAGCGCGAGCTGCGCCATCGCGACCGCCAGGTTCATCAGGATCAGCAACCCGAACGCCTGACGGATGCGAAACGGAGTGACCTCCTTCTCTGCAACGAGCGCGCTCGCGAAGCCGTAGCCATTGAGGAATGCGAGCAGGCCCATCACCACCTGCGTCATGGCGAACAGCCCGTAGTCGGCCGGCACCAGCAGCCGCACCACTACCAGCGTGGTCGTCCAGCTGATCAGCTGCGCGAGGATCTGGCTCCCCGAGCGCCACACGACCGCGGCTCGAATCTTGTCGGACAGCCCGACGCCCTCACCTTTTGTCGAATCTGCGAGGAGGTCAGGCGCAGATTCGGGGAGGGATTCGCCCGATTCTTGCGCGGCGGCGTTCGGATCGTTGCCGACGGGCTCGCCCGGTAGGCTTGATGGATAGGGGTGGTCCGCTTTCATCTTGGCCGTGCCTTAGCCGACGAACCTTGCGGAAATCTGCACAAAACTGCGGTTCGGAGAGCCAGCGAGGGGGAGTAGGAAAGGGGAAAATTACAAAACCGCGAAAAAAGCTGTTGACCCCCCGGAACCTCACCCATATATGCCCTCTCACCGAGCGACGCCGCCCAGCGGCACCGCCCGGTCGCCAAAATCGACGGATAGCCGAAGCCCCGGTAGAGATACAGGGGAAGGAAGGTTGTCCGCCGCTCTTTTTGAGTGGCGCTCTTTGACATCGTGATACCGTATGAAGGGACATGTGGGCGGCGGCTCCGGTTACCAGCAACTTCAAGGTGCTGGTGGATCGGTAAAAGCTAAGCCTGACTCGCATGTCTTACACGTTTCCATAACGTGCGAAGCGATCCTTCGGGGTCGTTTCGTGAAATGTGCAGGTCAGGCTCCTTGAAATGAGCGGGCCGGTACGAGGTATTCCCCTCGCATCGGTTCGGACATCAAACTTGAGAGTTTGATCCTGGCTCAGAACGAACGCTGGCGGCATGCCTAACACATGCAAGTCGAACGAGACCTTCGGGTCTAGTGGCGCACGGGTGCGTAACGCGTGGGAATCTGCCCTTGGGTCCGGAATAACTCACCGAAAGGTGTGCTAATACCGGATGATGACGTAAGTCCAAAGATTTATCGCCCAAGGATGAGCCCGCGTAGGATTAGCTAGTTGGTGAGGTAAAGGCTCACCAAGGCGACGATCCTTAGCTGGTCTGAGAGGATGATCAGCCACACTGGGACTGAGACACGGCCCAGACTCCTACGGGAGGCAGCAGTGGGGAATATTGGACAATGGGCGAAAGCCTGATCCAGCAATGCCGCGTGAGTGATGAAGGTCTTAGGATTGTAAAGCTCTTTTACCCGGGATGATAATGACAGTACCGGGAGAATAAGCCCCGGCTAACTCCGTGCCAGCAGCCGCGGTAATACGGAGGGGGCTAGCGTTGTTCGGAATTACTGGGCGTAAAGCGCGCGTAGGCGGTTTTTCAAGTCAGAGGTGAAAGCCCGGAGCTCAACTCCGGAATTGCCTTTGAAACTGGATAACTTGAGTCTTGGAGAGGCGAGTGGAATTCCGAGTGTAGAGGTGAAATTCGTAGATATTCGGAAGAACACCAGTGGCGAAGGCGACTCGCTGGACAAGTACTGACGCTGAGGTGCGAAAGCGTGGGGAGCAAACAGGATTAGATACCCTGGTAGTCCACGCCGTAAACGATGAGTGCTAAGTGT
>ERZ501047.393-NODE-393-length-15004-cov-7.316409_pt1 | contig 15004 bp, 13 predicted proteins | sample MGYA00510868_ERZ501047 | MGnify/ENA primary metagenome ERZ501047 (study PRJEB25958, sample SAMN03398593) | human skin metagenome | study: EMG produced TPA metagenomics assembly of the Human Skin Microbiome Metagenome (human skin metagenome) data set. | reverse complement strand
TCACCCGCACCCCGACAATCGCGGCCGTGCTGCTTTCGGCGACCATGCTCGCAGGCTGCGCCACCAACCGGACGCCGCAATTCAGCTACGACGCCAGCGTGCCGCCGCTGCCGACCGTGCAGGCGGCGGCAGCCGACAACACGCCCCGGCCGCTGCATGTGCCCCCGGCATGGACCGTGGCGCGCGGCGGCACCGCCGCAGGCACGTCGGCCGGCCGCGTCGAGAACGCCAACGCCGCCGCCCGCGTCGAGCCGCGTCCCCGCCGTGCCGCCACCGGCAGCCCCCCGTTCCGAGGCACCGCCGGTGGAGCGCGCGAACCGCCCTGCGACTCCCCGCCCGGCGGAGCGCGCCACGCCTTCGGCACCTGCATCGCCCACCGGCGCCGCGGCTGAGCGCAGTGCGACGCCCTCGCCGCCGGTTGCGGAGCCGATCCCGGACGGCAGCGGGAACGTGCGGTCGACGGTGCCCACGCCCCCGGTGCTCGAGCGGACCGACAACGCCGCGACCAGCATCGCCGAGCCTGCCGCCCCGGCTCCGGCGCCTGCGTCGGACCGATGGTGGCTGTGGCCACTCGCGGGGCTGGTGGTCGCGGCGCTCGCCTGGTTCGGCTGGCGGAGACAGCGCCGCTCGCGGCAGGCGGACGCGGCGCTTGCAGCCGAAACCGCGCCCCGCGTGCCAGCCGAGGCGACGCCGACCGTCACGCGCGTTCGACCCGCGCCCGCTCCCCCGCCCGCTCCACCGGCTCCAGTCACTCCAGAGCCCGCGGCGCCGCCCGACCCCGGCTACGTCACCACGCGCATCCCGGTCGCTTCCGCGCCGCGTGCGCCGCAGCCGGCCGCTCCGGCCGCGCCCGCCAATGCGCTCGGGCGGCGGGCGGATCTTTCGATCGCGTTCGAGCCGATCGACGCGCAGGCGACGCTGCTCAACCTGCGCATCCGTTACGTGATCGAGCTCGGTAACAACGGCGCCACTGCCGCCGCCGGAGTGCGTATGCGGATCGGGCTGTTCGCCGGCAGTCAGGCGCAGTCGGCGGGGGTCGCGGCGTGGTTCGCGACCGACGACGGCACCGCGCACCACCGGATCGAGCGCATCGGCGCGGGCGAGCGCGTGCGCATCGAGGGCGAACTCGCAGCGCCGCTCGATGCGCTGAAGCCGATCGAGCTCGAAGGGCGGCTGGTCGCCATCCCGCTGGTCGGGATTGACGTGCGCTATGGCCATGGCGCGGGCGATGCACCGATCGAGGGCCAGGTCGGCCGCGCTTTCGTGCTCGGACGCGAGGCGCAGTCGGGCGCTGCGGCCGCCAAGCTCGCGCCATTCCGCCTCGACCAGGGACCGCAGCGCTGGGACAGCGTCGCGCAGCGCGACCTCGGCATCGGCCGCGTCGCCTGAGCAAGGCGGGGTGCGCTTCGACCGCGCCGCGCTGTTCCTTGCCAAGCCTGCAGCCGCGACATAACGTCCTCATTCTTCGCGCTTGCAGCAGAGGTCTCGATGGAATCGCTGGTCACTACCGAATGGCTCGCCAAGGAACTGGGGGCGAGCGACCTGCGGGTGGTCGACGCGACGCGCTTCCTCAGCGAAGGCGAACGCGACGCACGCGCGGAATATGAGGCGGGGCACATCCCCGGCGCAGTGTTCATGGATTTGGGCGAGCTCACCGACAGCGCGAGCGACATTCCGAACATGGCGCCGACCGCGGAAAAGTTCGCCAGCCGAATGCAGACGCTGGGGCTCGGCGATGGCAGCCGCATCGTCATCTATGACGACAGCCCATTGAAGAGCGCGGCGCGCGCGTGGTGGCTGCTCAAGCTGTTCGGCGCGCATTCGGTCGCGCTCCTCGACGGCGGCATCGCGAAGTGGAAGGCGGAGGGGCGCCCGCTCGAAATGGGTAACCAGCAGCTGCGGCACCGCCACTTCACCGCCTGGCACGACAAGAGCGCGGTGCGCACCAAGGAGCAGGTCCACAGCCTCGTTCAGAGCGAAGGCGCAGGCGAGCAAATCGTCGACGCCCGCCCCGCCAAGCGCTTTACCGGCGAGGAGCTCGATCCGCGTGCGGGCCTCGCCCCGGGGCATATCCCCGGTTCCAAAAGCCTGCCGCATGGCGAGCTGTTCAACGCTGATGGAACCTGGAAGCAGGGGGAGGATCTGCGCGCTGCCTTTGCCCAGGCGGGCATCGACCCCGAACGGCCGCTCGTCGCCACCTGCGGCTCGGGCATGACCGCCAGTGTTGTCGCATTTGGCGCGCACCTGCTGGGTAACGAAAAGGTGGCGGTCTACGACGGCAGCTGGGCGGAGTGGGGCGCGGACCCGGCAACGCCAAAGGCGACCGGCGCGGCCTGACCTCTTTTGAGCACCGGGCGTGACAACGGCGACGATCGCGTCGCCACCCGCCTCGCGCGCGGGGGACGCCGCCACGAATGGACGCATGACGACCGCATCGGCGGCGGCGTCGTCAATCCGCCGGTGTGGCGCGCATCCACCACGCTCTACAACGATGTCGCGACCTTGCGAGCGCGGGTGCGCGACACGCATGACCGGCTCTACTACGGCCGCCGCGGCACTCCGACGGCATGGGCGCTGTGCGATGCACTGACCGACCTCGAACCCGGCGCGGGGGGCACGCTGCTCTACTCGAGCGGGGTGGCCGCGATCGCTTCGGCGCTGATCGCGATGACCGGGCCGGGCGACGACATCCTCGTCGTCGATTCTGCCTATGAACCGACGCGCGGCATTTGCGACGGACTCCTCCGCCGCAGCGGGGTTGTGACGCGTTATTATGATCCGCTGATCGGCGCGGGGATCGCCGGGCTGATCCAGCCCAACACCCGCCTGATCGTGCTCGAAAGTCCCGGCAGCCTGACCTTCGAGGTGCAGGACGTGCCCGCGATCGTCGCTGCGGCCAAAGCGGCCGGGGTGGCGACGATGATCGACAACACCTGGGCCACCCCGCTCGGCTTTCCCGCGCTGGTGCACGGCGTCGACATCGCGATGATGAGCCTCACCAAATATGTCGGCGGGCATTCCGATGCGCTGATGGGCTCGCTGACGGTGACGCCTTCGCTGTGGGATCCGGTGCGCGAAACCACTTATGAGTTGGGGCAGTCGGTGGGCGCCGACGACTGCGCGCTGATGCTGCGCGGATTGCGCACGCTCGACGTTCGCCTCGCGCGCCATGCGGAGAGCAGCCTCACCGTCGCGCGCTGGCTGGCGGAGCATCCGGCGGTGGGGCAAGTGCTGCACCCGGCGCTGCCCGGCGCGCCGGGACACGACCTCTACCAGCGCGATTTCGCGCGTTGCTCAGGGCTGTTCGGCTTCAGCCTTCCAAACGCAAGCGGAGCGCAGCGCGACGCCGTGGTCGATGCGTTGCGACACTTCGGCATCGGCTATAGCTGGGGCGGCTTCGAAAGCCTCGCCCTCCCCACCGACCCGCGCCGCACCATCCGTCGCTGGACCGGCGGACCGCTGATCCGGCTGTCGATCGGGCTGGAGGACAGCGCGGACCTCATCGCCGATCTCGAGCAGGCGCTGGCGGGGTTGGGGTAACAGACCCGTCCCCCCGGGCTTGATCCGGGGTCCGGCTTTGCTGCGGCGGGGGGCCGTCGTGGGCGTGAATCCCGGGACGTCGAAGGGCTGGCTACGCCAGCCCCCGGCCGGACCTTCGCGTCGCTTCGCGCCCGGGAAATAGCTGCGCTATTTCGCCTCGCTTCGGGCGAGCTCGATCGATTTGAGGACCATGTCACGCGCTTCCGCGGCGTTGCCCCACTTGCCGACGCGTACCCACTTTTCGGGCTCCAAGTCTTTGTAATGCGTGAAGAAATGCTCGATCTGCGAGAAGACGATGTCGGGCAGATCCTCGCGCTCGCGGACGTTCGTGTAGTAGGGGAAGGTCTTCGTATCGGGGACGCAGATCAGCTTTTCATCGCCGCCATGTTCGTCCTCCAGGTGAAGTAGTGCGATCGGCCGGGCGCGCACCACGCACCCCGCAAGGAACGGCGAGCGCGCGATCACCAGCGCGTCGAGGGGATCACCGTCGTCGCACAGCGTGTGGGGCACGAAGCCGTAGTTGGCCGGGTACCGCATCGGCGTGTGCAGGATGCGGTCGACGAACAACGCGCCCGACGCCTTGTCGAACTCATACTTCACCGGCTCGCCCCCGGCGGGGACTTCGATGATCACATTGACGTTGTTCGGCACGTTGCTGCCGATTTCGATCTTGCTGATATCCATGGGAGAGTGACGGCGCCTTCTTTTGAGGTCGGTTCGTTTGGATGACGGACGCGGGTTACCGCCGCGCGCGCCGGGGTTCGAGCAGCCGGTCGATGCCGCCAGGCGCAGTGCCGACCTTTTCGAGATGCGGGTAGCGCAGGCCCCCCGTGTAATCGAGCCGCACCGTGCGCACGCGGTCGCCGCGCTGCACGACCAGCTCCACCGGGCGGTTGCGATCGGTCGCGGCGGTGACCGCGGCCTTCATCCGGTCACCCGAATAGTTGCGCCCGTTGACCGCGATGATCTTGTTCGCGGCGGTGATCCCAGCGCGCATCGCGGGGCTGTCGAACAGCACGCTCGACACCGTCCCGTCGCGGTCGATGGCGAGACCGGGGCCAAAGGTGAGGTCGAGGTTGGTGCCCAGCCGCATCCGCTCGGCATCGAACGCATTGGGCTCGGCGCGATAGACGAGGCGGTAGCCGCCGGCCTCGATCCCCGCCAGCGGCGCGGGCGCGCCCGGGCTGCGGAAGCGCTGCGTCAGGAACGTCGACCAGTCGTAGGGGGCAACCGCGTTGAGCGTGCGCGCCACCTCGTCGAAGTCGTAGGTGACCGTGCCCCAGTCGCGATCGCGGATGCCGAAGAACAGCCGCGCGAAATCGTCGAGCCCGCGCTGACCGTTGGTCAGCCGCCGGATCTGTTGATCGACGTCGAGCCACTGCAGCGAGCTTTCGTTGTAATAATCCTCGCCGCGGCTGTAGCTCGCCCAGGCGCGCGGGCGGCGGGCGGAGATGACCGGCTCGAACGTCGTGTCCTCGACGCTGCGCCACGCGCGGCCAGGCTGGTTTTGATAGGTCGCCGCGTAACGCGCCCATTCGCCGAGCGCGATCTCCTTGGACTGCAGGCCCGAACGCGCGCCAAGCACGATGTCCCAGAAGCTCGTCTGCCCCTCATACACCCACAGAAGGTTGCCCTCCATCGGCACCGAATAATCGGGGGTCCACAACCCTGTCGGGCGGCGGAACTTGCCGTTCCAGCTATGGATCATCTCATGCGGCAGTAGCCCACGCTGGGTTGCGCGCTTGTCCCATTCACTGAACGTTTCGGGCGCGAGGCTGTTTTCGCTCGACCGCTGATGCTCGAGCCCGATGCCACCCATCTCGTCGGTCAGCGCGAGTAGGAAGGTGTAGCGGTCGAAATGCTTCGACCCGAACAGCGTGATCGCTTCCTCCACCAGCGCGCGGTGCGCGGCGATATGCGCGTCGGTGGCGGCAGAGAGGTTGGCGGGATCGTCGGCGACCACCGCCAGCCGCACGTCGTTGCCGAGGTCCCAGGCGCGCGCATTGGCACCCGCGAACATCGGCGAATCGACCAGCGTTTCATAATCGGTCTCGGCAAAATCGAGGCGGTTGGCCCCGCTCCCGCGCCGCGCGCCGTCGAGCGCGGTGTAGCCGGTCCAGCCGGTCGGCAGCAGCACCGACGGCGTCACGCGAATGTTCCGCGTCGCGTAGGAGGCGGGGTAGAGCGACAGCTTTTCCCACTGGAGGTTGGCCATCGCCGGCGTCATCGCCACACGCCCCTCCGCCCCGCGCGTCGGGGTGAGCGCATCGAACCGCGCGGTGACGCTGCGCGCGTTCTGCGGCAGCGCGATGCGGTAGGAAAAGACGTCGCGCGGATCGCGCGTCCAGCTGAGCGTGCGCCCGCCGCTTTCGAAACGCACGCCCGCGATGGTTTCGATCGAGCCGCGCGGGGCGTGGTTGCCCGGCAGCCACTGCGGCAGCCGCAGCACCATTTCACCGCCCTGCTCGACCACGGGGATGGTCTGCGTGACGGAGACGATGCCGGTTTCCGGGCGCGTTGCGTCGACCAGCAGCGTCATCACGCCGGGGCGGCGCTGATCGCCATTGGGGAAGCGCGCCGCGTCGCGCGGGTCGATCGGCGGGCGGCTCTTTCCATCGACGACCGTATGCCCGACCGCCTGCGCCACCGCCTGCATCGCACTTTGCGCAAAGCCGGGGGCCGCGAGCCCCGCCGCAAGCACCAGCGTGCTCGCGCTCAACATTCCCAGTCCGATCCGCTTGCCTGTCATCAATTCGTCCCTCTCGCCGCGCATTTTGTCGTGTGGCGTCCCGCCTAGCGAAAAGGCGACGGCTGGCCTAGGGGGCGCGGTCGATGGTCAAGATCCCCACTCCCCAGCCCGTGCGCGGCACGCAGGACATGATCGGCGACACGGCGGACCGTTTTCAGCACGTCGTCGACACCTTCGAAAAAGTGCGCCGCCTTTATGGTTTCCGCCGGATCGAAGTGCCGGTCATAGAACCCACCGCGGTATTCGCTCGCAGCCTGGGGGAGACCACCGACGTCGTCTCCAAGGAGATGTATTCGTTCGAGGATCGCGGCGGGGATTCGATCACGCTGCGGCCGGAATTCACCGCGGGAATCGCGCGCGCCTATCTGACCGATGGCTGGCAGCGCTTTGCGCCAGTGAAGGTCGCGACGCACGGGGCGCTGTTCCGCTACGAACGCCCGCAGAAAGGGCGCTACCGCCAGTTCCACCAGCTCGACGCGGAGGTGATCGGCTCGGCATCGCCGCTCGCGGATGTGGAGCTGCTGGCGTTCGCCGACCAACTGCTGCGCGAGCTGCGCATCGAGGGCGTGACGCTCACGCTCAACACGCTCGGCGACGCCGCCACGCGTGAGGCTTGGCGCGGCGCGCTGATCGAGCACTTCACTGAACGCCGCGATGAATTGAGCGAGGACAGCCTAGCTCGCCTGAGCCGCAACCCGCTGCGCATCCTCGACAGCAAGGACCCGCGCGACCGCCCCGCCGCCGACAGCGCGCCGGAGATCGACGCGCACCTCTCCGACGAGGCGGGGCGCTTCTTTGAGGACGTCACCACTGGGCTCGACGCGGCGGGGGTCGCATGGACGCGCAACAGCCGCCTCGTGCGCGGGCTCGACTATTACCGCCACACCGCGTTCGAGTTCATTACCGACCGGCTGGGTGCGCAGGGCACCGTGCTCGGCGGCGGGCGCTACGACGGGCTGATCGAAAACCTCGGCGGCGCCGCTACCCCCGCGGTCGGCTGGGCGGCGGGGATCGAGCGGCTGGCAATGCTGACTGAGGCCGCGGCCACCCCGCTGGCCGACATTGCGCTGGTCGTCGAAAACGACGCCCGCATTGCCGATGCGCTCGCGCGAGCCACCGAACTGCGCCATGCCGGCCTGGCGGTCGAGTTGGTGGCAGAAGGTTCCCCGCGCAAACGCTTCGACAAGGCGGTCAAACTCGCCACCCCCGCAGTCCTCGCCCTCGACCTGCGTGACGGCGAGGCGACCGAACGCCTGCGCTGCGACGATGCGAATTTGCGCGAGAGGATCGCCGCGGCGTGACCCGCATCGCGGACGATCGCATCGCGCAGATCCTCGCGCGGCGGGAGGAGTTGGGGGCGCGGCTGGCGTCGGGGCAGCTCGACGGGGCGGCGTTCGTGGCGGCGTCCAAGGATTATGCGGAGCTCGAAGGGGTCGCCGCCGCCGCCGAGCAGGTGACCGCGCTACGCCGTGAGGCGGCGGACATCGATGCGATGATCGCCGGCGACGACGTCGAGATGCGCGCGCTCGCCGAAGCCGAGCGGCACGAGTTGCACGACCGGCTCGACGCTGCCGAGCGTGCGCTGGCGCTCGCGCTGCTGCCGCGCGACGAGGCGGACGAGCGCTCCGCCATGCTCGAAATCCGCGCAGGGGTCGGCGGGGACGAGAGCGCGCTGTTCGCGGGCGACCTCCTGCGCATGTATCAGCGTTACGCCGACGCGCGCGGCTGGGGGGTGGAGGTCGTTTCCGCCAATGCCGCGGAAGTCGGCGGCTTCAAGGAGGTGATCGCCACCGTCACCGGACGCGGCGTGTTCGCGGCGCTCAAATATGAGAGCGGCGTCCATCGCGTGCAGCGCGTGCCGGTCACCGAAGCGGGCGGGCGCATCCACACCAGCGCGGCAACCGTGGCGGTGCTCCCCGAAGCGACCGAGGTCGACGTCGCGATCGAGGACAAGGACCTCAAGATCGACATCTACCGCTCGTCGGGGGCGGGCGGGCAGCACGTCAACACCACCGACAGCGCGATCCGGATCACCCACCTGCCGAGCGGCATCGTCGTCACCCAGCAGGACGAGCGCAGCCAGCACAAGAACCGCGCCAAGGCGATGCAGGTGCTGCGCACGCGGCTTTACGAACTCGAGCGCGAAAAGCTGCACAGCGCGCGGGCGGGCGAGCGGCGGGCGATGGTCGGATCGGGCGACCGGTCGGAACGCATTCGCACCTATAATTTCCCGCAAGGGCGCATCACCGATCACCGCATCGGCCTCACGCTGCATCGCCTGACGGAGACGCTGGAGGGCGATCTCGCGCCGTTGGTGGATGCGCTGACAGCGGAGGACCAGGCCGCGCGGCTGGCGGCGCAGGGCGAGTGAGCCTGCGCGCGGCGCTCAATGCGGGTGCGGCGGCGCTGGCGGCGGTGGCTGACGATCCGCGTTACGAGGCCGAGCTGCTGCTGGCGCACACGTTGGGGGTGGAGCGATCGGCGCTGCTGTTCTCGCCGCCCGAAGATGTTCCGGAACACTTCGCCGAGCTGATCGCGCGCCGCGCTGCGGGTGAGCCGCTCGCCTATGTCCTCGGCCATGCGGACTTCTGGACTATACGGCTTGCCGTCGGGCGGGGCGCGCTTATCCCGCGCAGCGACAGCGAAACGCTGCTGCGCGCTGTGCTGGAGGAGCGGCCCGGCTGGGCGCCGCGGCGGATCCTCGACCTTGGCACCGGGCCGGGCACGCTGCTGTTCGCCGCGCTCGACCAGTGGCGGGCCGCGAGCGGCGTGGGGCTCGAGCGGTCGGCGGAGGCGCGTAGCTGGGCCGAGAGGAATCGCGCGGGGCTCCACCTGGCGCAGCGTGCGGAGGTCGTCGCTGGCGACTGGAAGGATCGTGCTGCCCTCGCGGCGCTGGGCCGCTTCGACCTCATCCTCGCCAATCCGCCCTACATCGCAGAGGGCGATCCCGACGCTGCGCCGAGCCTGATCCATGAGCCCGCGGAGGCGCTGTGGGCGGGCAGCGACGGACTCGACGATTATCGCGCGATTCTGCCCGCGCTCCCGCAGTTGCTCGCTGAGGACGGGATCGCGGCGGTGGAGATCGGGCACCGCCAGGCAGCATCCGTCCGCGCGATTGCGGTCGAAGCGGGGCTGACGGTTCTGCGGATGGCGCAGGACCTTGGCGGACGCGACCGGGCGCTGCTGCTCGCACGATAATGCTTGCACTCGCGTCGTGCGCTGCTAACGCTGGCGCGCGAAAGAGGGGTGAGGCTGGCTTTGGCCGCTCCCGCTTTCACCCGCTCCATCGACGCGAATGTTTGCCGCGATGGGTCGCGCTCCCTGGGCGTGGACCGGACCGCAGTGGAACGCTTCGCACAGGAGCGGCGGGCAGCACCGCCGGAATGGCGGCTTTGCGGGGCTTTTGCGGGAACCGGACCGGCCGGTTCCATCGCTCCGCCAGAGGATCCGACAGGAACCGCTTCAGCTTGGCACTCGAAAGCTTGGAACGCACAACCGCATGAACAATCGCCAGAACGGCCGCCGTCGCGGTCGCAACAACCCGCGGCCGCAGGGCGGCAATCGCGGAGGTTTCGATTCCGGCAATCGCATCGACAGCCGCGCGCGCGGCAATGCGGCGCAGCTGCTCGAAAAGTATAAGAACATGGCGCGCGACGCGCAGATGTCGGGCGACCGCGTGCTGACCGAATATTATCTGCAGTTCGCCGACCATTACTTCCGCGTCCTCTCCGACTCGCGCACCCGGCAGGAGGAACAGCGCGCGCGGTTCCAGGATCGCGACGACGAACCCCGCGATGATCAGGACGAGGGCGAAGGCGACGAATTCGACGCGATCGACGCAGTCGGCCGTGCGCCGCGCCAGCGTCCGCAGGACCGCGCCGAGCGGCAGGACCGTCCGCGCCGCGACGATGCGGAGGGCGACCGTCAGCCACGCCGCAACGGCTACGACTCGCGTGACGGTGAGCGGGGGGGCGAGGACCGCCCGCGCGCCGAACGCCAGCCGCGCCGCGACGAGGGCGACCGCTACGAGCGTGGCGACCGCGACAGTGCTCCGCGCGACGGTGGCGATTATCAGCGCCGCGAGCGCGGTGGCGAGGAGCGCCGCTACAACCGCGAACGTAGCCCGCGCCGCGACGATCGCTCGATCGGCGACGGCGTCGGCAGCTTTGACGACACGCCCGCGGCGATCGACATCGCGGTGCTCCCGCCCGCGATCGGGGCGATGGACGCGATCCCGATGCGCGACGACTTCGACCTATCGGACGCGCCCAATTCGAGCGAGGCGCCTGATACCGCCAGTGTCGACGCTCCCGCCGAAGAAGCCCCCGCCCCCCGCCGCCGCGGCCGTCCGCGCAAGGTGGTGGTGGAGGAAAGCGAGGGCTGAGGTCGCCCCGCACGGAAAGCGCTCATCTGCCGGTGCTCCTGCGAGAGCAGGAGCCTAGCGCGGCACGCGCTCCGTCTCCACGCGCTACTCCGCGCCCACTCGCCCGCGCCCGGCCTTGACCGCGCTGCGTGCCTTTTTGGCATCGACCCGCTTCGCCTTGGCCGCGCGGGAGGGTTTGGTGGCGATGCGCCGTTCGGGGCGCTCGCTAGCCTTGTCGAGCAGCGCCAGCATGCGGGCGCGCGCGTCCTCGCGGTTCGCCTCGCGCGTGCGAAAGCTCTGCGCGGTAATGACCACCACGCCGTCGCTCCGCATCCGCCGCCCCGCGAGCAGCTTGAGCCGCGCGTAGACCGCAGGATGCAGCCCCAGCGCGGTTGCGTCGACGAACAGCTGGCAGGCTGTCGCGACTTTGTTGACATGCTGCCCGCCCGGTCCCGACGCGCCGATGAAGCGCTCGGCTAAGGCATGTTCGGGGAGTTCGCTCATGACGCGGCAAAGCCCAGCGCGGCGAAGCGGGCCGGAAAGGGCGCCACGGCGGCCAGCCGCGTCTCGCCCTCGATTGTAACCACCAACTCCGCTGCGTGGAGCATCATCCCGGCGGGGTGCGCTTCGCCGTAGACGGGATCGCCGACGATCGGATGACCTAGGCCGCTGGCGCAGTGAACGCGCAGCTGGTGCGTGCGGCCGGTTTCCGGACGCAGTTCGAGCAGCGTGCGCGCGCCTTCGACCGCGACGCGGCGCCAGCGGGTGAGCGCGCGTGCTCCCGCCGGGTCGGGCACCATGCGCCACCCCGCCGCCGCGCTCGACCGCTTGCTAAGCGCGAGGTCGATGACGCCGTCGCCCTGCGCGACCACGCCCTCGACCAAGGCGAGGTAGCGTTTGTCGACCGCGCCCGCCTCGAACGCGGCGCCCCACCGCTTGAGCGCGCCGCGGGTGCGCGCGATGAGGAGGCAGCCCGACGTATCACGGTCGAGCCGGTGCGCGGGGAGCAGCCGCTCCGCACGCCCCAGCCCCTGCCGTGCGAGCAGGTCGCTGAGCGTCGCGCTGCCGTCGCGCGGGCGATCGACCGGCACCCCCGCAGGCTTGTCGACGATCCAGCCGTCGGCATGCTCAGCCAGCACGGCGATCAGCGCTGACGACGCGCGGGCGAAGGAGGTCGGATGCGTTTCGGGCATGAGCTTCACGCTTTGTCAGCGAAGCTTAGCGCGGCAGCAAGCAAGCTTAGGGCTAAATTAACCATTTGCGGTGAGAAGAGCGAAGGTTAACGTCGCATTGGCCGTGATGGCGGCGCGGGTGCGGTCCATGGGGGATCGCTCGAAAACCGCGCATTTACGCCGGTCACGCGGGATGACGGGGGACGGGTGCATGCGGGTACTGCTGATCGAAGACGAGCCGACGACCGCCAAGGCGATCGAGACGATGCTCACCGTCGAGGGCTTCAACGTCTACAACACCGACCTTGGGGAGGAGGGCCTCGATCTCGGAAAGTTGTATGATTACGACATCATCCTCCTCGACCTCAACCTCCCCGATATGCACGGCTACGACGTGCTCAAGAAGCTGCGCGTCGCCAAGGTGCAGACGCCGGTGCTGATCCTGTCGGGCGTGAGCGAGATGGAATCGAAGGTCCGCAGCTTTGGCTTCGGCGCCGACGACTATGTCACCAAACCCTTTCACCGCGAAGAACTGGTGGCGCGTATCCAGGCGGTGGTGCGCCGATCGAAGGGCCATTCGCAGTCGATCATCCGCACCGGCAAGCTCGCGGTGAACCTCGACGCCAAGACGGTCGAGGTCGACGGCGCGCGCGTGCATCTGACCGGCAAGGAATATCAGATGCTCGAGCTGCTTTCGCTGCGCAAGGGCACGACGCTGACAAAGGAAATGTTCCTCAACCACCTCTATGGCGGGATGGACGAGCCCGAGCTCAAGATCATCGACGTGTTCATCTGCAAGCTGCGCAAGAAGCTGAGCCTCGCCTGCGGGGGTGAGAATTATATCGAAACGGTCTGGGGCCGCGGCTACGTCCTGCGCGATCAGAACGAGGTCGGCACCGATGCGCCCGCGGAGGTCGCGGAATTGCGCGTCGCCTGACGAAGGTTGCTCTACAGCGCCCTCACTTGCGTCCGGCGAAGGACGGAGCGTGGCCGACGATCGTCGACCGATCGTTTAGCGCCGTGCTCCTGCGAAAGCAGGAGCCCAGAGCGGGAAGGAACGGCGCTTTGACGCCCTAGGCTCCTGCTTTCGCAGGAGCACCTTGCGTTACGCGTTAATCGCATTGTCACGCTCGCTGGTCGAGTTATCCTCCACGTAGGCATGGGGGGTAGGCATGACGGCGAAGCGCGGGGTTCTGACTTCATCTTTGCTGGCGATGGCGGTGCTGCTGGCGACGCCTTCAGCGGCAGCAGCGCAATTCGATCGCCGCGCGACGCAAGCGCAACCGCTCGCTGCCAACCCGTCGCTCACCGCCTACCGCGGCGGGGTTCGCACGCCCGAAAACCGCATCGCGCTGCGGCTGCTGGAGTATCGGCTGGAGGTACGCCCGCGCGGCGCGCTTGCCGACTATGAGCTCGAGCTGCGCTTCGCCGGAGCCGCGGGGGAACAGCGGCTCGAAGGTCATCTGGAGGTGGCGCTTCCCACCGGCGCGGTGGTCAATGGCTATGCGCTCGACGTCGGTGGAACGCTGATTGAAGCGAGCCTCGTCGAACAGGCCAAGGCCGCCGCCGCCTACGAAGCGCGGGTGCGTGAGCGCGTCGATCCCGCGTTGGGAGAGGTCGACCGCGCCACCGGCGGCTTCACCACGCGCGTCTTCCCGATCGGGCCCGAAGGCCGCCGAATCCGACTGCGCTTCGTCGCGCCGATCGGGGCGGAAAGCCGCCTGCCGATCGTGCTCGGTGTCGACACGGGCGCCTGGTCGGTGCGCGTATGGCCCGATGCGGAGGGCGGGGCGAGCGCCACGCTCGGCGGACGCGCGCTCGGCACCGAGGTGCGCAGCGACCGCGGCGACCTGGCGAGCGAACTGGTGCTGCGCCCCGGTCCCGCCACCCGCCCGCTCGCCGCGCAGCATCCGTTGACGCGAGAACGCAGCTGGCAGATCGGCGGGCGGCTTCCCGACGCGAGCGCCGCGCCGGTGCGCAGCGTCCGCATCCTGTGGGATCGTTCGCGCTCGATGCTCGACGTCGATGCCGCGCCGCTGATCGCGCGGGTGGAGGAGGCGGTCGCGGCGTTTGGCGTGCGGGAGGTTGAGCTCACCAGCTTCGACAGCACCGCGCGTGAGAGCCGCACCATCGCCGCGGGCGATCTGCGCGCAGCGTTGCAGCGTGAGCGCTACGCGGGGGCGACCGGCTTTGGCCAGCTCGCCGCGCTCAGCCCGAGCGACGTCTGCATCCTCGTCAGCGATGGCAGGCCGACGCTCGGCGAGGCGCTCGGGCCGCTCCCGTGTCGCAGCTTCGCGATCGCCGCGGGTGGCGGTGCCGACCGCGCCGCGCTGGCGGAAGATGTTGCAGCGGAACCGGCCCAGGCCCGGCACGCTGTAGGCGGTGTCCAGCTCCTGGCGGTACTCGAAGTCCTCCCACTGCTCGGGCGTCAGGATGGCCTGGGCCAGGGCACTGGTGTCTGCCGGCCCGAGCGGCACCGCACCGAACGGCACCAGCAGGCCGTCCACGCGGCCCATCGGGGGGCTGCCGGCCTGAAGGTGAATGTCCGAGGCGCGGCGCGACACCATGGTACTCAGCAGTTCATCCAGGGTCACGCTGGCCCCCCGGCACTCAGGGGCATGTTGTCGATGAGGCGCACGCCGAACAGCCGCGCGGCGATCAGAATGCGGTTGAAGGGATCGTCCGTCACGGTGGCGTGCTCCTGAAGGTTGCTGTCCACGATGGTCAGGTAATCCAGGTTCACCTCGGCTTCGGCGTTCAGGACGGTCAGCCCGGCCTGCCTGAGCGCCGCCGTGCTGCGCTCGCCGCCCGCGTAGGCCGCCTGCACGGCCCGCAGCGCGCGCGAAAGGACGGTGGCGCGTTCCAGCTCCTCCGCAGAAAGGTAAGCGTTGCGGCTGCTCAGGGCCAGCCCGGACTCCGCGCGGACGGTAGGCACGCCCACGACCTCCACAGGCACGTTCAGGTCGGCGACCATGCGCCGGACGACCGCCAGTTGCTGCCAGTCCTTCTCGCCGAAGTACGCCCGGGCGGGCTGCACCAGGTTCAGCAGTTTCAGGACGACCGTGGCGACACCCGTGAAGTGGCCGGGCCGCGCCGCGCCGTCCAGCGGCTCGCTGACGCCGGAGAGTTCCACGCGCGTGCTGAAGCCAGTCGGGTACATGTCCCCCGCCTCCGGCACAA
>ERZ501047.392-NODE-392-length-15020-cov-6.933712_pt1 | contig 15020 bp, 15 predicted proteins | sample MGYA00510868_ERZ501047 | MGnify/ENA primary metagenome ERZ501047 (study PRJEB25958, sample SAMN03398593) | human skin metagenome | study: EMG produced TPA metagenomics assembly of the Human Skin Microbiome Metagenome (human skin metagenome) data set. | reverse complement strand
CAACGCGGTCGCGCCATGACGCGCCCTGCGAAGCGGCGGGCCGCGGGGCGGGGTAGTTCGACCCCCGGTCCGCCATCGGCGACGCCTTTCGAATTCATCATGCAGGCCGGACTGGCGCTGCGGAAGTTTGACCCTGTCCTATCGGTCGGGCTCGTGGTTCACAACCCTCGTTCACGTAAAGGAAAAGGCGCGCGCCGGGGGTCCGACGCGCGCCTTCGCAGATGCGTGAGAGCTTGGGGAGGGTGGGGTCTGCCCTCACGCACCCGACGGGCTCAGCAGCGTCGATTGCTGCCCGCACGTTCGAGTTGACGGCCCGCCAGCGCGCCGACGGCACCGCCGATGATCGCGCCCGCGGTGCGGTCACGCCGGACGACCTCGCGACCGAGCAGACCGCCTGCGACGCCGCCGACGATCAGGCCGGTGGTGCCATTGTTGCAGCGGTAATTGCGCTGCTGATAATAACCGCGGTCGTAGCCCTGATCGTAGCCGCGATAATCGCCGTAACCGCGCTGGTCGTAGTAGCGATCGTAGCGCTGCTCGTAGCGGTCGCGGTGATGGCGGCCGTGCGCCATGGCGGGGGCAGTGGCGCCGGTCACCAGCGTGGCGGCGGTCGCAAGGACAAGTGTGAGCTTCTTCATCGCTTCTCTCCGGTCGACGTCCTGGTGGCTGATGGGGGGGGACAGCGCAGCGGATCGTGACGTCAGAAATGCGAGAACCAGCTTGCATCGATGCTGAACGGCACGGTTGCGTGGCGTTCATGCGCAGACGGGCCGAAGTTCCCACGCTTGCGAGCGAACGATTGCTGCGACAAAGCGCCCGCGTCATGTCGCGGCGACGCCTTTCCACGCTGATCGGCGCCATGGTCGCGGCGCTGCTGATGCTCCTGTCGACGACGAGGGTTCGCCGCCCGCAGCCCCTCAACGCGCCGGTCGCGCTGGTTCCGCTCGCAACGGGAACCGCGCATTTCGGTCCGCTCGAGATGGTTGCCGCATGGGAGATCGTCGCGCCCGACCGGCGACTGGGCGGATTCTCCGCCTTTGCGAAGGTCGCGCCGGAGCCCCGCACCGGCGCGACGAGCGTCGTGCTGCTCACCGATTCGGGCCGGCTGCTTTCGCTGCGGATCGGGGCCGACAGACGGCTGCTCGACCAACGCTGGGATCAGCTGACCGCGCGAGCCGGGCAGCGCGGCAATTCGACGAGGTTTGATACCGAATCGATCGTGGCGCGACGTGACGGCGGGTGGATCGCCGGGCTCGAAGCCCCGCCGCGACTGGCGCTCGCCGACGACCAGTTGCGCGCAACGCGATTTCGTCGCGACCCCCCGATGCGGCGCTGGACCAACAATTCAGGGCCGGAGGCGATGACCTGGTTGGCCGACGGTCGCCTGCTCGTACTCTCGGAACGCCTGTGGGACGACGCTGGCGGGTCCGTTGCGCTCACCTATGGCGGCGACCCCTTTTCGGACGTCACTGCGCCGAGCGTGCGGCGTTACGCGACCGAAGACCGAGGAGCGGTGACGGATGCGACCGCGCTGCATGACGGGCGCGTGCTCGTGCTCCATCGCAGTTTCGGCCTGCCGTGGCGATGGGATAGCGCCATCGCGGTGGTCGACGCGCGCCAGCTCCGCGGCGACGGACCGATCGAAGCGCGCCTGCTCGCGCGCGTGCCTGCGGGCGATTGGCAGGATAACTATGAGGGGATCGCGGTCACTCACGAGCGCGGCGAGCGCTTCATCTGGCTGGTGAGTGACGACAACGCCCATCGCTGGCAGCGCAGCCTGCTGCTCAAGCTACGCTGGCCTGAATAAGCGAAACCCCCGCCGCGTCGCCGCAACGGGGGTTTCGAAAAACTGTGGGCGGAAAGGCCCCGAATCAGGCGGCGGCAGCTTCCGTGCCGCCCGCGAGCTTCTTGACGATGTCGCGCTTCAGGCGGCGCGCCTTCAGCGACAGCTGATCGTCCTTCGTCTTGACCAGCCAGTTGTCGAGCCCGCCATTGTGCTCCACCGAGCGCAGGCCGTGGGTCGATACGCGCAGCTTCACGCTCTGCCCCAGTGCGTCGCTGATCAGCGTCACATTGTGCAGGTTGGGAAGGAAGGTGCGCTTGGTCTTGTTGTTGGCATGGCTCACATTGTGACCCACCTGACGGCCCTTGCCCGTCAGTTCGCAGATGCGCGACATGACTTGAAATCCTGTGTTCGACCGTGGCCGGAAAGGCTGCGCGCTTAGTCAGCCTGCGGAGATTCGTCAACCCGCCTGACCTTCTGTATCGGCGCGGGCGATGCTCTCCCCCTTCCCCCCCTCCCCCCACATGGCGCGCGCGCTGGAGCTGGCGCGCGCCGCTGCCGTCGCCGGGGAAGTGCCGGTGGGCGCGGTGGTCGTGCACCGCGGCGCCATCGTCGGGGAGGGCGCCAACGCCCCGCGCGCGCAGTGTGACCCCTCCGCGCACGCGGAGATCGTCGCGATGCGCGCGGCGGCGCGGAACCTCGGCAGCGAGCGGCTGACGGAGTGCGAGCTGTGGGTGACGCTCGAGCCGTGCGCAATGTGCGCGGGTGCGATCGCGCACGCCCGCATCGCGCGTCTCTACTGGGGCGCCGACGATCCCAAGGGCGGCGCGGTCGTGCACGGCCCGCGCCTGTTCAGCCAGCCCACGATCCACCATCGCCCCGACTGCTACGGCGGCGTGCTCGCAGAAGAGAGCGCGGAGCTGCTGCGCACTTTTTTCGCGGAGCGTCGCGGCTGAACGCAAAAGGGCCGGCGCTCCCCGGAGGGAGGCCGGCCCGTTGCTCAGCTCACCCGATCAGTTGGTCGGGAAGCCTCGCTTGGCGAGCAGCGCGCGCACGTCGGGGTCGCGACCGCGGAAGGCGCGATAGGCCTCGGCGCGGTCGGTTTCGTTGCCGGTCGACAACAGCAGCGAGCGGAAGCGGTCGGCCGTTGCGCGGTCGAACGGATTGCCCGCTTCGGTGAACGCCGCCCAGGTGTCCGCGTCCATCGTCTCCGACCACAGGTAGCTGTAATAGCCCGCCGAGTAGGCGTCGGAGCTGAACAGGTGCCCGAACTGCGGCAGGCGGTGACGCATCACCATCTCCCGCGGCATGCCGAGTTCCGCCAGCGCGGTGCGCTCGAACGCGGCAATGTCGGTCACCGGGGTCGAGCGGTTGTGCAGCTGCATGTCGAGGATCGCGCTTGCGAGATACTCGACCGTGTCGAAGCCCTGGTTGAACTTGCCGCTGTTGGTGATCTTGTCGATCAGCGACTGCGGCATCGGCTGGTTGGTCTGGTAGTGACGCGCGAAGCGGCTGAGGACCTGCGGCGTCGTGAGCCAATTCTCGTTCACCTGGCTCGGATATTCGACGAAGTCGCGCGGCACTTCGGCGAGCGCGGGATACTCCACATTCTGCAGCAGATAATGGATGCCGTGGCCGAATTCATGGAACAGCGTCGAGGCATCGTCGAGGCTGATCAGCGTCGGCTGCCCCGCGGCGGCGCGGGTGAAGTTGTTGTTGTTCGACGCTATCACCGTCTGCGCCGGCGCCATGCGGCGCTGGTCGCGGTAGGTGGTCATCCACGCCCCCGACCGCTTCCCGTCGCGCGCGTAATTGTCGAGGTAGAGCACGCCGACATGCGCGCCCGTCTGGCGGTTGGTCACCTCGAAGGTGCGCACGGCAGGCTCGAACACGGGGATTGTCCCAGTGTTCTCACGGAAGTTGAGCCCGTAGAGCTCGCCCGCCGACCAGAACATCGCCTCGACCATCTTGTCGAGCTGGAGGTACGGCTTCACCTCGTCTTCGGAGAGGTCGTACTTCTGCTTGCGAACCTTTTCGGCGTAGAAACGATAGTCCCACGGCTCGATCGTGATCGGCTGCGTGCGGTTGGTGCGCGCCTCCTGGTCGGCGATCGCCTGCATGTCGCGCACTTCTTCGCGCACTCGCGCGACCGCAGGGCGCCAGACGCGCATCATCAGATCCATCGCGCGATCGGGCGACTTCGCCATCGTGTCCTGCATGCGATATTGCGCATGGTTCTCGAAGCCGAGCAGCCGTGCACGCTGTTGCCGCAGCTCGAGGATGCGCGCGATCGTCGCGCCGGTATTGTTGGCGCCCGGATTGTCACCACGCCGCGTGAACGCCTGCCACACCTGCTGGCGCAGCCCGCGATCCTGCGCGAACTGGAGCACCGGCTGCACGCTCGAGCGGGTGTTCTTGATCGCCCACTGCCCGGTGCGCCCCTGCGCGGTCGCGGCCGCGGCGAGGCTTTCGACGAACGCGGGCTCGAGCCCGGCCAGCTTCGCCCGGTCGGTGACGAAGGTGTAGGTCTGTTCGTCGGCGAGCAGCTTGGCGGAGAACTCCGCGAACAGCCCGGCGAGCTGGGTGTTGATCTGCGTCAGCTGCGCCTTGCCCGCGGGGTCGAGGTTGGCGCCGTTGCGCACATATTCCTCGTAAGAGCGCTCGACGATGCGGCGCTGCTGGGCATTGAGGCCAAGCGCGTCGCGACGGTCGTAGACCGACTTCACCCGCGCGAACATCGCCGGGTCGAGCCGCATCTCGTCAAAAAAGGCGCTGAGCCGCGGCTCCCACTCGGCCTCGAGCCGCTGGACTTCGGGGTTCGAGAGGTTGGAGGTCTGCACACCCCAGTAGGAATAGACGCGGCTGAAGGTCTGGCCCGCACGCATCATCGGCACGAACACATTGTCGAAGGTTGCGGGCGCGGGGTTGTTCTTGATCGCCGCATATTCGCCGCGCATCTCCGCCATCGCGCGCTCGAAGGCGGCGGGGAAGTCGGCGGTGCGCAGCCGGTCCCACGCAGGCACGCCGCTGTAGGGGCCGGTCCACGCTTCGGTGAGGACATTGCCGGCCGGCAGCGGGGTCGTCGCCGCGGTGGTCGGGCGAGCGGCAGTGCTGCCGTCGGTCGTCATCGTTCCAGTTTCCGTCGTGGCGCAGGCGGCGAGCGCGCTGGTCGCGGCGAGCAGGGTGGCAAGGGTCGCGGCGCGGCGCGCGCGGCGGGGGGAATGCGGCATCGAAGCGTCTCTCCAAGACTTGTCCGACTGACGACGCGCACGAAAGATCGCCCCTCGCGCCTTCACGGACCGGTGCAACACCTCTGACGCGCCGCCTGCCCGTGAGCAAGGGGCGGTATGCGTCGCGAGGCGTGTTGGAGGCGAAGTTGCGCCTGCGCCGCTGTCGCGGCGCTGAACGTCACGCCGCGGCGAGCTGGTCGGCTTCCGCCTGCTGGCGCTCCCACATTTCCGCATAGACGCCGTTGGCGGTGAGCAGTTCGGCGTGGGTGCCGCTCTCACGCACATGCCCGCGGTCGAGCACCAGGATGCGGTCGGCGCGCATCACCGTCGACAGCCGGTGCGCGATGACGATCGAGGTGCGATTCGCTGCGACCCGCTCCAACGTATCGAGGATCGCCGCTTCGGTGCGGCTGTCGAGCGCGCTGGTCGCTTCGTCGAGGATCAGCAGCGGCGGGTTCTTGAGCAGGGTGCGCGCGATCGCGACGCGCTGCTTTTCCCCGCCCGACAGCTTGAGCCCGCGTTCGCCGACTTCTGTGTCATAACCCTGCGGCAGGCTTTCGACGAAGGCGCCGATCGCCGCGCCCTCGGCAGCCGCGCGCACCTCCGCCTCGCCTGCGCCGTCGCGGCCGTAGGCGATGTTGTAGCCGATGCTGTCGTTGAACAGCACGGTATCCTGCGGGACGATGCCGATCGCGCGGCGCAGGCTCGCCTGGGCGACGTCGCGGATGTCCTGCCCGTCGATCAGAATGCGGCCATCGTTCACGTCGAAGAAGCGGAACAGCAACCGCGCGATGGTCGACTTGCCCGAACCTGAGGGCCCCACGATCGCAAGCGAGGTGCCGGCAGGAACGGTGAAGCTCACCCCGTGCAGGATTTCGCGGTCGGGTTCGTAGCCAAAGCGCACGTTCTCGAACCGCACCTCAGCGCCGGATACCGACAGGTCGGGGGCGTCGGGGCGATCGGCGATCTCTGGCGCGGTGTCGGTCAGGGCGAACATCGCCGCCATGTCGACCAGCCCCTGCCGGATGGTGCGATAGACCATGCCGAGAAGGTCGAGCGGGCGAAACAGCTGCATCAGCAGCGTGTTGACCAGCGCGACGTCGCCGACGCTGAACATCCCACGTGACCAGCCCCACACCGTGAAGCCCATCGCACCCGCCATCATCGCATTGGTGATCAGCGACTGGCCGACGTTGAGCCAGGCGAGGCTGTTTTCGCTCTTTACCGCGGCGTTGGCGTATTTTTGCGCCACCTGCTCGTAACGCGCGACCTCCCGCGGTTCGGCGGAGAAATATTTCACCGTCTCGTAATTGAGCAGACTGTCGACCGAGCGCGATACGGTGAGTGTGTCGAGCTCGTTCATCTGCGCGCGCAGCGCGTTGCGCCAGTCGGTCACCTTGCGCGTAAAGGCGAGATAGATCGCGACCACCACCAGCGTCGCGACCGCCAGCCAGGGCGAGAATTTGAGCGTGAAGATCACCAGCACCGCCGCCAGCTCGATGAGCGTCGGCGCGATGTTGAAGAGGAGGAAGTAGAGCATCGTGTCGATGCTCTTGGTCCCGCGCTCGATGACCTTGGTCACCTCCCCCGTACGGCGGGAGAGGTGAAAGCGCAGCGACAGCGCGTGAAGGTGCGCAAACACTGCCACGGCGAGGTGACGGGTGGCATTCTGACCGACGCGCTCGAAAATGGTGTTGCGCAGATTGTCGAACAGCACGCCGGTGAAGCGCGTCAGCGCATAGGCGCCGACCAGCGCAATGGCGAGCGCGACCGCAGGCTCCATCCCCGGCGCCATGCGGTTCAGCGCCGCGGCGTAGAGGAAGCCCATCGACAGCTGCACCGCCTTGGAGGCGAGCACCATCGCGCCCGCGCCGACGATGCGGCCCTGCTGCGAACGATCCGCGCGCGGCCAGAGGTAGGGCCCGAACCGCCGCAGCGTCGCCCACATCGGCGGATCGGCCTGCGCCGGATCGGAGGGAAGATTGCGATGCCGCATGAACCGCGCCGAGATGGCGGCGGGGGTGTCAAAGCGCAATGGGTGGCGCGCGCTTACGGCGCCCCCGTTCAGGGCATGTCGTAGATACGCAGCTCGCGGCCGCTCGCGGGATCGCGGCGGATGGTGGGGCGCGGCGTGACCGGGACCGTCGCCACGCTACGCGGCGTGGCGGTGGAAATTTGGCCGCCATGCAGCGACACGGCACTCATCACCCGCGCCCCGACCCGCCCCCGCACTCCGGCGGCAGGCGCGGGTTCGGATGCGTTGCTCGCCATCGAGCTACACGCCGCGAGTGCGACCCCGGCGCGCTTCAGGATTTGCCGCGCCATCGCCCGCTCGAGCGATGTCGGCTGGTCGAGCGCACCAGGCTCTGGTCGGGTGGCGGCGGGCGCAATGCCCCCTCGCCCGGAATCGGGTTTGGCAATGGGGTTCATGTCAGATGCGGGCGTCACGCCCCGTTTACGACCGCCCGACCGATCGCTTTAGAACCATGGTGGCAACCCCCTTGCGGGATGGGCTGGTCGCCGTTGCCACCGGCCTGTAAGGAATTCCTCGTGACCGAGAGAGTTCCCGCCCACCCGTCGACCGTCGACCCGTCCCACCTCGCCGAGCCCCCCGCCCTCGTGCCCGCGGAGCGCAGCTACACGCGCGTCCTGTTGCTGCAGAGTGCGACGCTGGCGGTGCCGTTGCTGGTCGCCGCTGCCGTTTTGGAACTCTTCTTCTTGCCGGAAATCGGCCTGCCTCGCGGGCTGTTGATTGTGCCGGCGGCGCTGGTCGCGCTGTGGGCGCTCGCCGTGCTGCCGGCACGGCGCCGCGCGGCGATGGCGCACAGCGTCGATGCCGATCAGCTGCGCGTGCTGCACGGGCGCACTTGGCACAGCGACACCATCGTCCCTTTCGCGCGCGTCCAGCACATCGACGTGGAGCAGGGCCCTGTCGAGCGCACCGCTGGCCTCGCGCGGCTGGTGGTGCACACCGCCGGCAACCATAACAGCGAGGTCGTTCTCGCCGGGCTGCCGCTGGAGCGCGCACATGCGCTGCGCGACATGATCCGCGCGCGCATCGTCACGGAGCCGCTGTGAGCGAGGACGTGGCGCTCCCCGCGCCGCCGCCGCGTCGTCGCCGCCTCGCGGTGCCGCTGGGCGTGCCGCAGCGACTGCATCCCGCGAGCCCGCTGATCGACGTCGTGCGCGCGCTGCCTGGCACATTATCGGGGCTGATCCCGGCGCTGGTGGCGATCGGCTGGACCGGGCGCGGGCATCTGATCGTCCCGGCGATCATGGCCATCGCCCTCGTCGCCGGTGTCGGCGCGATCATCCGCTTCACCCGTTTTCGCTGGACGCTGGGGGAAGATGCGGTGAGCATCGACAGCGGGGTGATCGCCAAGCAGCACCGCACCATCCCCTACGAGCGCTTGCAGGATCTTCACATCGAACAGCGTGCGCTCGACCGCCTGTTCGGCCTGGCGCACGTCCGCTTCGATACCGGCGGTGGCGCGGGTGCCGACGCGAGCCTCGACAGCATCGACGCTGGCCTTGCCGAAGCGCTTCGCGCGCAGCTGCGTGACGTGCGCGCCTCGGCGCTTCCCACAGCCGACCACAATGATAGCGTGGCGGACGCACAGCACGGCCGCTTGATCTTCGCCATGAGCAGCGGGCGCGTGTTCCTGTCCGGGCTGTTCGCGATGAGCTTCACCTTCGTGGCCATCGCGGCGGGTCTGTTCCAAACCTTTGATGGCTTCATTCCCGACCGCTGGATCGAGCGATGGCTGCCCGACAGCGCGGCGGTGGAAGCATGGTTCGCCGCCGCCACCTGGCTGCTTGTCCCGCTCGGCATCGCAGCGGCACTCGCCGTCGGACTGGCCTCCGGCGTCATCCGATCCTTTCTCACCGACCATGGCTTTACGCTTGAGCGGGTGCCGCGCGGGTTTCGCCGTCGACGCGGGCTCATCACCCGCAGCGACGTCACCATCCCGATCAGGCGCGTCCAGGCGGCGCGACTGGCGATGGGCATTGTCGAACGGCGGCTGGGCTACGGGCGCCTTTCGCTGCGTAGCCTCGGCGGGCAGGCGACAAAGGCGAGCGACGACGGCATGCCCAGCCCCGAACGCCGTGGGCAGGACGTCGCCCCGTTTGCGACGATGCCCGAGATCGACACCATCCTGCATGAAGTCGCGCTCGATCGCGCAGGCTATGAGGAGGGCGCGCGCGAAGGCTGGACCCGCCCGCCGCTGCGCGCGACGATGCTGCCCGCGATGGGACTGGCGATGTTCTCCCTCCTGCTGGGCACCTGCAGCATGCTGGTCCCGCAAGTCGCGCGATTGCCGCTGGAGATCAGTGCCGGGGTCGTGGGCGCCGTCGCGCTCCTCGTCGGCGTCGCGGGCTGGGTCGAGAGCCGGACCAGCGGGTGGCGCATCGTCGGCGACGTGCTGCACACCGTCGAAGGCTTTTTCGAGCGTGTGCACCATATCGTCCCGCTACAATCGGTGCACAGCGCAGAGGTGCGGCAGGGCCCGATCGCCCGCGCGCTTGGCCTCGCACGGATCAAGCTGGGCGTGCCCGGCCCGGTCGGCGCGGATGGCATCGAATTGATCGACCTTCCCGCACGCAACGCGCAGGCAATCCGCGCGGCGGTGCTCCGATGAGCGCCGCCCCCGCCCCCGCTCCCGGCCGGGACGAGCCTCCCGCCGCGCTGGGCGTGGTGCGCTCGGTCAGCGGGCAGCGCTGGCGCTGGCGCGATGGGGCGGAGGAGGCGACGGATCGCCCCGACGACCTCGTCAGCCGCATCCTCCTCGCCCGCGGCGCGCTGCGCGAGGCCATCGACGACTGGCGTACGCCGACAATCCGCAGCTTCATGCCCGACCCGGCCGAGTTCGATGACATGGAGGCCGCGGCGGAACGGCTCGCCCACGCCGTGTGGCGGGGGGAGCGGGTGTGCATTTTCGGCGACTATGACGTCGACGGCGCGACGTCCGCCGCGCTGATGATCCGGCTGCTACGGCAACTCGGGGTGAGCGCGGACGCCTACATCCCCGACCGGCTGCTCGAAGGCTACGGCCCATCGGCCGACGCGCTGGTGGCGCTGAAGGCGCGCGGCTACGATCTTGTCGTCACCGTCGATTGTGGCGCGCAGGCGTTCGAGGCGCTCGCTGCGGCGCGCGACGTGGGGCTGGAGGTGGTGGTGGTCGACCATCACCAATGCTCGACCGAGCTCCCGCACGCGCACGCGCTGGTCAATCCGAACCGGCTCGACGGGGGAGCCGTAGCGCGCGCCCACGGTCACCTCGCCGCGGTCGGCGTCGCTTTTCTGCTCGGCGCGGCGCTGGTGCGGCGACTGCGCGGCGAGGGTTATTTCGCGGACCGCCCCGCGCCCGATCTGATGAGCCTGCTCGATCTGGTCGCGCTGGGGACGGTCGCCGACGTCGCCAAGCTCACCGGGCTCAACCGTGCGTTCGTGGCGCAGGGGTTGAAGGTGATGGCGCGGCGGCAGAACATCGGCCTCGCCGCGCTCGCCGATGCATCGCGCATGTCGGCGGCGCCCGGCGCGCATGAGCTCGGGTTCGCGCTCGGCCCGCGCATCAACGCCGGTGGTCGCGTCGGCGCGGCGGACCTCGGCGTGCGCTTGCTCACCACCGAAGACCCGGCCGAAGCGCGCGCCATCGCCGCCGAACTCGACCGGCTCAACGAAGAGCGCCGCGCGGTCGAAGCGGGCGTGCTCGACGATGCGCATGCGGCCGCGGCGCTGTGCGCCAACGCCTCGGTCGCGGTGGTGGCGGGGGCGGGCTGGCACCCCGGCGTGATCGGCATCGTCGCCGGGCGGCTCAAGGAAAAGCTCGGCCTGCCGGCAATCGTGGTGGCGCTGGGGGAGGACGGGACGGGCAAGGGCTCGGGCCGGTCGATCGCCGGAGTCGATCTCGGCAAGGCGGTGATCGCCGCGCGCGACGAAGGGTTGCTGCTCGCTGGTGGGGGGCATGCGATGGCGGCAGGGCTGACGGTGGCGCCGGGCGGCGTCGCGCCGCTCACCGAATATCTGTGCGAGCGGCTCGGTGAGGACGTGCGCGACGCCTGCGCCAACCGCGCGCTGTCCTTGGACGCGCTGCTCTCCCCGCGCGGGGTGTGCGGGGCGTTTGCCGAAGCCATCGCCGCGGGCGGCCCCTACGGCCACGGCTGGCCGCAGGTGCGCGTCGCCGCGGGGCCGGTGCGGCTGATCAAGGCCGACGTCGTTGGCGCGAACGGCGATCATCTGCGCATCGTCGCGAGTGGTGACGACGGCGGATCGTTCAAGGCGGTCGCCTTCCGCGCGGTCGATACCCCGCTCGGCCAGGCGCTGCTCGGCGCCAAGCCGGGGAGCCGCTGGTGGCTCGCCGGGAGGATCAAGCGCGACGACTGGGGCGGAGGCGACCGCGCCGAAATGCACCTCGACGATGCGGCGGCGGCGGATTGATCGCGCCGCAGCCTTGACCGCGCCCCATGCCGCGCGTTAGGGGGCGCACCGCTCCGATGCCCCCGGTTCGCGCCGGGAGGATTGGCCCCTTCGTCTAGCGGTTAGGACGCGGCCCTTTCACGGCTGAAACACGGGTTCGATTCCCGTAGGGGTCACCACTTTTCCGCGGTCGGAGCGCCGGTTGGATGCCCACGACGGCACCCCATTGGCCCCTTCGTCTAGCGGTTAGGACGCGGCCCTCTCACGGCTGAAACACGGGTTCGATTCCCGTAGGGGTCACCAGCGGCGCGCCTGCTGCACCGTCTCCAGCCATGAACTTATTCGCAGGGTTCGACTGCGTCGTCGCCGTTGCCGCCGCGGCTGGAGTACGCTCAACGTCCTCTAACGACAATCGCGCAAGTTGGCTCTGCTGGATGGGTCGACCCTCTACGCTGCGCGCCCTAGCCGCGGTCGAGCCAGTCCGACACGCCGCTCCCGGCGAAACCGCTGTCGCTCAACACCTGATCGCGATGGCTGCGTCGAAAGCCGCTTCTCCTGGCTTGCTGCGGCGCGACGCGAAGGGGTTCAAAGCCCGGAGCATCATCGCGCGAGCGCAGTTCCGTAGGGCTCGCGACCGCGCGCGTCTGAAGCGCGTCCGGCTCGATCCGCTCGTCGAGGGCGAGGCCAAAGCTGCCCTTGCGCGCCCAGCGCACCGTCGCCGCCACGTCACGCCCGCCGGGCAGGTGCACCGTCACCCGCTCACACGCGAGGAGGTCAATATCGCCGCGTGCGCCGAGGCCGTGCGGCGAAAGATTGCGCACCACGATTCGCGCGCGTTCCTCGCGCGCTGAAGAAAGCGCCAGAACCAAGAGCTTTGCGATGCGCTGCTCGCGCTGATGGTCGCCGATCAAGGGTGCGGGCTGATATTCCATGGCGGGTTTATGCCGCGCTTCGGGTAAACAAAGTTTTGCGGTTAGGCTCCGGCGCGGACGCGACGTCGGGACGCGACAAAATGCGGGGATTGCGCGCCCTAAAGCGCGGCGACCGGGCGCCGTTGCCTATCTGACGAGGCTGCAACGGTTGCGGCTGCCAGTGGACGACGTCGCATGCTCCCGCGCCTCCTCGACATGCCCGGCGGCCCGGACCGCAAGCTGCCGGAAGCGCTGGCGGAGCGGCGCCTCGCCCGTCTCGCGCGCCGCTACCGGAACGCCGCCATCGTCGAACCGCGGCTGATCGCGCAGGCGCTGGTGCACCTCTCCCCCTCATCCTCCGGCGCGCTCGAGGAGCGACTGGTTGACATGCTGGCGGACGCGGTTGGGGAGTTGGCGCCGCTCACCCAAGCGGCGTTGCAACTGCGCTTTATCGAAGGCGAGGAGGATGCCGTCGTGGCGAGGGTGCTTCGGTCAGATGTTGCAACGCTGGCCAGCGCACGCGCCGCCGCTCTCGCGACGCTCGCCGCCGCGCTGCTGCCGCGCGGGACGAGCGATCAGGGCTGAACGGGAGGGTCCGGGCGCCAGGTGAACACGCGCCACAGATAAACGACGAGGACGATCGCCAACGACGCGACCACTACCGGCCCGGTCCATTTCGCCAGCTCCCTGAAATTGGTGCCGAGGTGCCAGCCTGCCCACACCAGCAGCCCGTTCCAGATCGCCGCCCCGGCAAAAGTGTAGAGCAGAAAGGGCACATGCCCCATCCGAGCGAGGCCCGCGGGGAGGGAGATCATCGTTCGAAACAGCGGCGAGAACCGGACCCCGAACACGATCCAGTGCCCGTGCCGATGGAAAAAGGCGTTCATCTGCTCGACCGTTTTCCAGTCGAGCGTCAGCCAGCGGCCCCAGCGTTCGACGAACGGCCGCAGCCGCTCGATCCCCAACCGCCGCCCGACCAGAAACCAGGCATAGTTCCCCAGCGTGGAGCCAAAGGTCCCGGCGAGCATCAGCGGAACCACGTCCATCCGCCCGTCGGCGACGTTGATCCCGCCCACCCCCATGATCACCTCCGACGGGATCGGGGGGAAGATATTCTCCAGCGCCATCAGCAGAAAGATGCCGAGGTAACCGCCCCGCGCGATGCCATCGAGGACGAGCTGGGTCAGGTCCATCAGCGGCCCTCCGCTACCGTACGCCCGCCGGTCCGCGCGGCCACTTTCGCCTCGACCGCGTCCCAGATCATGGCGGCGGTGTCGGTGCCGTTGAAGGCGTCCATGACGACGATACCCGTGGGCGAGGTGACGTTGATTTCCGTCAGCCATTTGCCGCCGATCACGTCGATGCCGACGAACAGCAGACCGCGCCGCTTGAGCTCGGGGGCCAGCGCGGCGCAGATCTCGCGCTCGCGCTCGGTCAGCTGCGTCGCATGCGCGCTTCCCCCGGCGGCGAGGTTCGAGCGGATTTCGCCCGCGCCCGGCACGCGGTTGATCGCGCCCGCAACTTCCCCGTCGACCAGCACGATGCGCTTGTCGCCCTCGCGCACTTCGGGGAGGAAGGGCTGTACCATGAAGGGTTCGCGCCAGACGTGGCCGAACAATTCGCTCAGCGCGCCGATGTTGGCGCCGTCCTCACCGATGCGGAACACCGCGGCGCCCGCGTTGCCGTGGAGCGGCTTCACCACGATCGCGCCATGCCGCGCATGAAAGGCGCGCACCGCCGCGACATCGCGCGTGATCAGCGTCGGCGGCATGAAACGTGCGAAGTCGAGCACCCACAGTTTCTCGGGCGCGTTGCGAACCTCCGTTGGATCGTTGACCACCAGCGTCCGCTGCGCGACCCGTTCGAGGAGGTGCGTCGCGGTGATGTAGCCGAGGTCGAAGGGCGGGTCCTGCCGCATCCAGATGACATCGATCTCATCGCCGAGGTCGAGCTCGCGCACCTCTCCAGCCCGGAAGTGCGCGCCCGAGGTTCGCTCGACATGCTCGATGCGCGTCGCGCGCGCGGTCAGCGTTCCCTGCTCCGCGTCCTGCTGCCAGCTGAGCGCGTCAGCGGTGTAATGCCACAGTTCATGCCCGCGCGCCTGCGCCGCCAGCATCAGCGCAAAGCTGCTGTCGCCGGCAATGCCGATCCCCTCCATCGGGTCCATCTGAAAGGCAACGCGCAAGCGGGCGGATGGCATGGTCGGACTCAACCTCTGGCGAAGATGCGGCCAAGCCACGCGTGTCACGGCGCGGCGGACAGGCCCTTGAGGTGGCGTGGCCAGCGTCCCGGCGCAAGCAGGATCGCGTCGAGCCGACAATCTTCGTCGGCCCGCGCGAACCGATGCGCCAGCGCTTCGGCCGCGCGCGACACTCGTCGCAGCCGCCACGCGTCAAGCGCGAGGTCGCGATCCGCCCCGCTCGCGCGCCACTTGACCTCGACAAAGGCGAGCGTGCGTCCGCGCCGGGCGACGATATCGACCTCTCCCCCGCGCACCCGGCAACGCTGCGCCACGATCTGCCAGCCGTGAAGGCGCAGGTACCAGGCGGCGAGCGTTTCGCCGCGTCGGCCCTGCCGTTCGGCGGCGGCGCGGTCGCGGCTCACCGCTGTGCGAGCTCCACTGCGCGGGCGTAGGCGAGCGCGCGTGGGACCCCGAGTTGCGCCGCCACGGCCTTCGC
>ERZ501047.386-NODE-386-length-15214-cov-3.943598_pt1 | contig 15214 bp, 9 predicted proteins | sample MGYA00510868_ERZ501047 | MGnify/ENA primary metagenome ERZ501047 (study PRJEB25958, sample SAMN03398593) | human skin metagenome | study: EMG produced TPA metagenomics assembly of the Human Skin Microbiome Metagenome (human skin metagenome) data set. | reverse complement strand
TGTTGACGACCAGAGCATGAATCGTGGTCGATACGAGGGACTCGTCTATCGCAGCAATCGCACCAAGGATCACCTGCAGCTGTTTTCGCAGCTCATAAAATCGTACCAGCTGTTCGTCATCATCTTCGGACTCTTCAGCGTCACCATCGGCAGCGCCGCCCACGAGTGACGAATCTTGCCAGTCAATATCCGCATCAAACTTGAGCTTTTGCACTGACAAGGTAATGAGCTGAGACACAAATTCAGATGAAGGTGCTCCGAGAGCAGGCAGACCTAGCGTCTCGTTCTGGCGCTTGGTTTTTTTGTAAAGGCTCAGCACCAGGTGAAGACAGGGCAGTACTTGCTCCACTGGCTCATCGTACTCATCTGCCAGGAAGGCCAGCACCAGTTGCAGGAATGTCAACAGCTTCGAATGCGCCGCCTCTCGTGTTTCGGCTCCGGCACCAGCGACATCCTCAGCAATCTTGCATAGCTCTGTGCATAGCGCATTTACAAGTCGAGCGAGATGCTCACGAAGTTCAGTCTGCGCTTCACCTTGACCCCGTGTTGTCGATTCGAGCTGCGTCAGCACAGCATCCAAACTTAAGCCCTCAATCAGACTCAGCTTGTCGACTGGTTTCATGCCCTTTGACACAATTTCACACAAAGTGTCAGCCGTGGCGTACCGCAGAGGCATATGGGGCGCATCAAGTGCACTGTAGAGAATCTGCACCGTTTCCATCGTGACGACCAACCCGATATCGATCCACGAGGCGTAATCACCCACGACGGCCATGGCCAACGAGGCCAGCGGGCCTGCTGTCACAGCGCTCAGGTGCCGCGGCGAAGCACTTCCGTCTGCACCTTGTTGCAGGGCATGAAGCGAGTCTTGAATCACGCGCCAAAGTAGCTCGGCTAGACTGGCAGCATGGTGCGCGCGGATTTCATCGCGCACGATCGCATCACGCTGCAGACGCTCTTTACCACGCACGGAACGCAGCGTCACATCCGAACCAAGGCTGAGCGACATATCGTGTAGCACACGCATCGCGAGATCAGCGGACACTACATTCATGCCTTTGTCGTCGGCCATCGGATGCGCTGTGCACATCGAGAGCATAGCGGTGAGAAATGTGTAGGAAGACGTTAGGCTGTACGTTTGAACAATCAAAAGCGAAAGTGTTTGCGCAAGCTTATTTTTCATAAAAGGGATGCCTTGTTCGCCCTGCCCACTTACGAACTCGCTCTGGAGATAGGCCAGGGCGCTTTCTTGGAGAAGTGTGAGTACCCCGGCTGCCTCAGGCACACCCTGGATGCGCTTATCCAAAAAGTCGTCGACTAGATTCAGACCAAAGAGACGCGGCGCGTGATCGTACTTGGGCGCAGAGCCATCGTCAGTACGTGCCGTCCATATGGCCCACCCTATACTCCAGCTCTCTTGCGTCGCCTGCTTCAGCTGCTCGAGGTATGCCAGCGCTTGAGCGATAAGATCAGCATCTGGCATCGCAGCCGCATTGGACGCAATTTCCACGGCCTTTACCAGCTGCTCCTCCTGCGTAGCTGCTGCCATGACGTGGAGAAGACGAGCTCACGATAGACGATGCAAGATGAAGAAAGGGGTGCGGATTGGTCGAAAAAATAACACTCGCCATCTTCTGACTCCCAACTGGCGCGCAAGAAACCACCACGAGGTATCAAAGCAATTTCACGTGATGTCCACGTGAGGTAGACGGGCGGACCAGGTCCGTCCGGCTTATCAATCTCGCGTCTGATAAAGGCGGCGTCGTTGGCGGCACACGTTGACATCGCATTTGTAGCATCATGCGCTGTATCAAGGGCTGGCGCGCATTTTCTACATCGCGAGCGATTTGGCAGTCGCGGCCGCCAACCGCGGTCGTTATGATGAATATGGGTGGACCCTCTACCCTGGATGAAGTCCAGCCATTTCTCACGCGCCTGTTCCTCGACCGTGATTTGATGCGCCTACCTTTTCAGTCGTATCTTGCACCCATGATCGCCAAACGGCGCTCACCGAAAGTTCGCGATCAGTATGAAAAAATTGGCGGTGGATCTCCCATCTTGCGATGGACACGCACGCAGGGCGAGGCCATGTCGCGGATGCTCGATGAGCTGAGTCCCTCTACGGCCCCGCACAAAGCATACGTGGCGTTCCGGTATGCATCACCGCTCACGGACGAATGTATAGATGAGCTTGCTGCAGATGGTGTAAAGCGTGCCGTTGCATTCTCTCAATATCCACAGTACTCGTGCAGCACGACAGGAAGTAGCCTGAACGAGCTGTACCGCGAGATTCAGCGTCGCAAGGCACGCCACGCGCCAGAGGGTCAAATTGAGTGGTCTGTCATTGATCGGTGGCCCATACAGTCAGGCTTGGTCCAGGCGCTTGCGAACCGTATTCACCAAGCCCTGTCTAGTCTGCCAGCGGAGGTCGCTCACAAGACGCCTATCATGTTTAGTGCGCATTCGCTGCCTATGCAGGTCGTGTCAGGGCGCGGCGACCCATATCCGCCCGAAGTTGCAGCCACTGTCGCTTCCGTGATGCAGCGGCTGGGATGGTCTAACCCTTACCGCGTGACTTGGCAAAGCAAGGTGGGTCCTGCTGCTTGGCTTGGTCCACAGACGTCCGACACTCTACAGGGCTGGGCCAAACAGGGTCACAAGCATGTAGTTGTGGTCCCTGTGGCATTCACGAGTGATCATATTGAAACGCTCTTCGAGCTGGATATGGAGTTGCAGGAAGACGCCAAGGAAGCTGGCGTAGAGCTTGTTCGCTCGCCGTCGCTTAATGACGAGCCTGTGTTCCTACGAGCATTGGCAGATATGGTGTCGGAGCACCTTGCCTCTGACGCACGCGGCACGCAGCCTTGGGCGCAGGGTAAGGCAAGCCACCAAATGTCCCTTCGCTGTCCGGGATGCCCGAGTCCCGAATGTGGCCAGCAGAAGGCTTTTTTTTTGCACTGACTAGATCGATCTAGGTTCCCCATAGCGCATTCCATGCCCGCTGCAAAAGGCTAGGTTGATCGCCTGACGCGTGACCCGCATCGTCTTCTGAGATCTCGTCATCCACGCCATCAATGTCGTTCATCGACGTAGCCGCTTCATCCTCTGCCTCGTCTGCCGAGACTGGTTCGACTACCTGCATCAGCATGTCGCGTGTTCGATCATCAACATGCTCGAGCAGCTCTTGCACGTCGTGCACACCGAGATTCTGCAGACGCTGTAATAGTTCCCACAGGCCAGTGTGGGGTCCTCCGCCACGCTGCGTCATGGCCGGCAAGACACTACCATAGTATGCCTCGTCGAAGCGTGAACCATTGCTGGGAGGGAGCGGATCAAACGTGTCAATACCACCGGGCGGGTTCCGCACCTCGGGTGGCACATATCGCAAAAGCTGTCGTTGTTGTGCCTCAGGCAAGTCAGCGACAACGAGGTGGCGGTACACGCCCATCTGTGTTGAACTCTCAGGGAGAGATTCGCGATAAGCACTTGCATCGAGCGACGGCCATGTCTGCGTGGCCACCTCTCGGAACCACGCCAGCGTATGAGCTTCTTTCCACACACTCAGCGAGCGATGCACATACAAATGGGCCAGTAGCTCGTTCAAGGCAGGATGCGTGGATGTATATGCCCCGTGCATGGGGAATGCACGCACCACGTCGGGAGGCACGTCAACCTGCAGCTTGTCTGCCAGCAAAATAGCTGCATGTGGATGGCGGATTATGGCGGAGGCTAAGGCCTGGTCAGCTTGGCTCGCCCCTATAGCCCGGAGTGCCAAGGTGCGCGCGTATGAGAGGCCAACGCTCCAGTCTAATATGCCATACAGCTCTTGTAGCACGTCTGTCAGTTCCAAAAGCCACTTTTCCTGACGACTTTTGATGGCCAAGAAATCCATCCATAATAAAATGCCGTGTGGATCCGAGGTATCTAGAGCAAACAAAAGCTTGCACCATTCTAGGGCCGTGCGCCACGTACCCTTGCGGCCATACAAGTCAATATTTCTGTGGACGGCAAGCCAGAAAGCCCTATTTTCTGCGCGCAGAAAATCACACATAGGCGGACCCGTTTGCGATGTCAGGCCCGACACGAATGTTGAAGCAGCGGATCGCTCCATAGCAAATAAAGCACGATCAATAAAGTCAGATGCTTGCCCCAGGTCTCCTTGGTATCGCGAGACAGCAGAAAGCTGTAGTAGCGTATCAACGTGCCACGGAAATACGCGCAAGAGCGCCACAAGAGATTGCGTGTCAAAGGACGCAACAGCCTGAGAGAACTGGAATTGGGCCTGCTTGTACGCACGGCTATGTTCCCAGCTGTACACACGCACACCCTGATCACGCTCGTCCGCTGACATAGACATGCCGACAAAGGAGCGGTTCAAATCAGGCCACGTTGGTTTGGGCGTCGTTAGCACAGTGCGCACGCGCATGTTCGAATTAAAGTGAGCGCCGCGGTTATCACGACTTCTTGCACCAGTGCGGCTAGACGTGGTGGTACTGCCTTTTTCACGCTCATACGCTTTGATAGCCGAAGCACCGAACTGGCGCCGAAGTTCGTGAGCTGGATCCAAGTGAGAGGCGTCCAGAGCGAGTAACGCTCGCAGCACCAATGATGGGGCATGTTTGCATGCTGTATCTGCCACACCCGAATCTGGCGCTGTATTCAGTGTCACCTTGAATTGCTTCGTCGATTTGGCAATCACGTCCGACATTTCTTCCAACGAGATATCGTCGACATGCGTTGAATGCGGTTGGCCTGAGCCTTTCTTCTTTTTCTTGTTGTTCTTTTTCGACTTATTCCTGCTACCTTGAGTGTGCATAACAGCTTTTTCGCCATCATCAATGTCGTCTGCGTTCTCTTGCCCGTGATCGTCCGGCTCTTCCAAAGATAGCGCGGCAAACGCGGATGAAGCCGTACTTCGCGACTCATGTATATTATTTCCTTGTTCGGAATTTGCATCCTCTTTCCCAGAAAGAGCATGTTGGAGCTCACCCAGTTCCTCCAACTGCCGCTGTTGCCTTCGATGCAGCCGGCGGCTCATCGCAGTCGTGATGGCTTGAGGCAATGGTGGCCGTCAGTCGTCGGCCGAAGAAAGTCGTTGTGCCTGACGACGCGATATTCCTACCTCCGCTTTGCGCCACACAGCTACGAGATGTTTTCTTTCAGACACGGGATGCTACGCGCCTTTCCATCGCGCGCTCGCCCTCTCGCTATTCCATGGACAAGAGTTGGACCTGTGCGCATGCTCAGTGTGCCGCCACAACAAGAGAAACCTAAAGGAGCCAAGACACCTATTCAGCGCGCTAGTATCGGTGTACGTATTCTTTCCACTAACGACAGCCATTCAACGTACCAGCCGCTGTGCTTTTTGTTGCCACAGGAATCGGTCTATACTACTATTTCAAGCACGAAAAGGCAAAGCTAGAAGAAAATAAGAAGCGGAAGCTGGAGAATCAAGCTGTGGGAAGGCCACGGATCGGTGGTCCGTTCTCGCTGGTTTCCTCCACTGGTCATCCTTTCACCCATGAAGACTTGCTGGGCAGCTTCAGTTTGATTTACTTTGGATTCACAAATTGTCCCGACATTTGTCCCGAGGAACTCGACAAGATGTCCACTGTGGTAGATGAAGTCGCAAAGACTCATGGTCCTGTTATCAACCCTGTGTTCATCACCTGCGACCCTGCGCGGGATCGGGTGCCTCTAGTGGCCGAGTATATTGCTGACTTCCATCCGCGCATGATTGGTCTTACTGGCACGTACGACGAAATCAAGCAGGCGTGCAAGGCCTATCGTGTGTACTTCAGCACACCACCTGGTGCGGATCCGACGAGCGATTATCTAGTCGATCACTCCATCTTCTTCTATCTCATGGATCCCGAAGGCAAGTTTGTCGATGCATTTGGTAAGAGTTCGACAAAGGATGAAGTACTTGGCAAGGTGCTTGACTATATTCAGCGCTGGAAGAACACTGGTATACCACTCTCGGAGGCAAATGCAAAGGAAAAGGCTGCGACCGACGGCCGCCCAACATCGAACGAACGATCACTATTTGAGCAGCCGAGCAGTGAGCCCTCGATTCCGCCTGCTGTGCTGACGACTGAAGCACGCATGGTCTAATTTAAAGCTGCAGAGAAAATAGCCTGTATATCAAGCTTATTCTGGCTTGTACCATATCAATTACACTATACGGCAGGTATCAACGCCACATTATGTGGCGCATGCGGGGTAGCGCGTAGACATATCATAAAGGATGGTTCTATGTACGCGATATATGTGAGCAAGTGGCGGCATGATGTGACTTTGTCCTGTACAACCGATAATCCAACAACAAAACATTCCTTTAAAAGAATGCCCCGCCATCTACCAAAGAATTTTATGCGTATTACGATGGCGATAACGCTTGCTTTGACTTTGTTTGCCTCATCGTAAGAATTTCAGCGAATCATGAAGCCAATATCTTCGTAATAAACTCAAATAGGCCGTGCGCCTACCCAAAGTAGAAGCGTGGTCAGTGCGTGCGCAAATGGAGCCAATCATGTAAGGATGATACGCGCAACTCGAAGAACACGCGCCGGTGACCCAATAATTTTGTACTTGTGGTACGCGCCTGGTCCATTTCTCTTTGCCCGGCCCGTCTTCTTAACATTCTTCCGCTGGGCGCATCTTGGACAGCTTGTAAGGCAAGATCATGAACTTTGCTGCGCGGCGTCCCATGCCGATCCCGAACGGTCATGCGCCTGTGATGGAAAAGAACTCATCTCAATCTCCCGTGGACTTGCCTACACCACCGGACGATGTCACCCTGAGTGAGAATGCGTCCATTGTGCGAAATGATATCATGTATGGAACGCGCAAGAATCCGTTGCTCTATACACCCGCATATCGTGCTGAGTTGCCCAGGTATACGCCCATGTCTTATCCGAACACACGTTCCTATGGCGTCGGCTTGTCATCTGCATTCCAACTTTCAGCAGAACGACAGAATGTCTCACCCGCTGCCACGGAAGATGCATCATTTGACAACGACATGTCTGTGGACGACGTTTTCGCTGTCTCAAATAAGGCAGATCACCGCAGATCGCGAGCAACTCATGTGCAGGGCCTGGGGATCGACGACGTGAGTCCAGGCCTTGTGCCGCTCCTCGAGAATGATGACGTCGTGCCGTCGATCGATCAAAGCATGGCTCGTTCTATGCCTGAATCATTAGCGCGCTCGCCATCATCGCGACGATCATCTTCACTCGTGCGCACGCCAAGCACTAGCTCTCGTCGTGTGCCATACAATGTGCCATCTCGATCACCAGGCTCCTTGAATGGTCCTTTGAGTCAAGCGTATGCCATGAGCATGAAGCCCTCATCAAGCTCGCGTTCGATACGACGGCCTTCTTGGTCACCATATTCACGTCCACTTATGATAACGCGAATGGGCACATCTATGCCGGCCACATCGCATGCCATGTATTCGACATATGATGACGACGAAACGGACGACGAAATGACTGGTGTTGACGATGATGGAACAGACGACGAAACGGATATGATTCCAGCGTCCAAATTCAGGCAAAATACGCGACTCTTCGGCCAGCCGACTATGCACTCGTCATCATCATCATTAGCGCGGTCATTGCCCATAAGTCATGTGCCATCGTTCTTACCGCGTTCAGCACCGGACGACACATCTCGATCCCAGGTGCACATGGCTGCCGCAGCACTGGATCGCCTTTCGATGACTTCAACGTCATATGATGACGATAAACAGCGAGCATCACGTATGCCAACGGTTGACGAGACAGATCAAGTTGCAGCCATCCGTGACCGACTGGGCGGTGCTGCGAATTGCTCGGCATTTATATCCAAACTGTGGCACCTCATGATCAACCCCGACCTGTACGGCAAATACATTTACTGGAGTGAAGCAGGTGATGCCATTATAATCAACAGCGAGCCAGAGGTGGCCGCTGAATTTGCTGCTGAGATACTGCCCAAGCTGTTCAAGCATGGGAACAATGCCTCGTTTGTGCGTCAGCTCAACTTGTATGGCTTCCAGCGTGTGTCATCGTCACGACTCCTTGACGCAGCTGAGATGCGTGCTGTGGCTGCAAGAACAGGCACCTCAGGTCACTACGGCACATCAGCACCCTTCAACACAGCCATGGAATTGTATGGGGTCCATTCCAGCTTTGCTCACCCGCGCTTCCGACGAGGCCAGGAAGCGTGGCTTGTAAGCATGAAGCCACGCTCATCCAAGAAACCTAAGAAGAATTCTGCGGGATCCACGGATGAGACAAAGTCACAGTCTAGTTTGTCGTAGACATGTATGTTGGTTGATGCATCACTTCCTCTGCTGCAATAGGGAGCAAGGCGCGCGCTGATTGCCCCGCATAGGCAGGCTTGGCCAGTAGTGCTTTCCAAACGTCGCCGTCCCTGGGCTCAGCGAGCTCAATCTTGTCCAAGAGATGTGCACGCTGAGTGGTTCCGTCGGGTTGCGTACCTTCAAAAGCATACCACCACGCCCATCCATCGCCCCACGAGCGAGCTGCCTGTACAGTCTTGGTGAACCAATCGCGAGCCTGTGGGTAGCGGCCCTCGTCCCAGAACAGGCGTGCCACTGTGCAGATCACGTATGGACTATCCATCGACCGCCGCAGAGCCTCAGCAGCACGTCCCTTACGTGCTGGCCGCGGTTCCAGCCAAATGCTGGCACTCAGCAGACGACCGCTTGATGGACATACCTGCAGGCCGCGACTTAGAAGCGTCTTGGCTTGTGCCACACTACCAGCGCGAATTTCGACAGCAGCTGACTCCATCCACAGCTCGTCGCTGGTTGGATGGACTTGACGTGCTTTTTCGAGAAGGGCACGCGCGCGAATGAGGACACCTGCTGACTCTTCGAGTCGGCTGCTCAAGAGCCACAATGGGACGGACGACGCACATGCCCGACGTCCAGCCGCATATGCCTCACGCGCAGCCGACACATCCAGCCGCGCTTCGTGCAGGCGTCCATGCGTCATGTGCAATGCTTCGGAGGAGGCAAAAATACAAAGGGCTTGTTGGACCAAGGCCAGCGCCTCGTCAAATGCCCCCTGGCGCCACGCCATGTCCACGCTGGCCGACCAAATGCGCTCGGTACGGACCTCTTTACGCGCGCGAGCAAGAATGTTGGTGGCAGAGGCCATATCGCCCGTTTCTGACTCAAGCTTGGCAGCTGCGAGCGAAATGGATTCTGAGCCCAGATTTGCATCAGAAGCACGCATGAGAACGTGACGCGCACCGTGCAGATCGCCGTCCCTACGCCGATCATCGGCATACATGAGCCACAAGAACTCTGCTGTAGGACACTGCGCTACACCGCGTTCCAGGAGGTCTGTTAATGAAGCATGTGAGCCATGCAGTCGTTCAAGTCTAGCAGCTTGTTGCCAAAGCTCAAGTGAATCGGGGAACTCGTCCAAAGCGCAGGCGAGAATCGCGCGCGCTGTGGATACGCGCCCATGATCGAGACACGAATCGGCATCTTCCGACCATACTCGTCGTCGATCCTCGGCATCAATATCAAGGTGCACGGTCGCCCGCACGATGGCTGCACATGTCGTGGGACTACCCTCTTTGTCGACCTGCTCGGCCTCACGAAGCCACTGGTCGCGGCTAAGTATTGCACCAGCCCTGTTGAGCGATAGTACAGCGGTCGACATAGTTTTGTAAATTCGCTCGGCTTCCTCACCATTCTCTTCTAAGAGCCGTGCAGCAGCGATCCATATTTCATGAGATGTGGGAATTGTGCGCCGAGCTCGGTTCAGTACGCTCTTGGCGTCTGTTTCTGAAGAGAGACGCGCAAGCGCAAGCCATAACTCCACACTCATAGGAACGGCCTCTACTGCCCCTGCCAGCAACACGCGTGCATCTTCGGGGGTTTCTTCCAGGTTCACGAGTTCTTTCCATAGCTTGACAGAGTTCGGGATGTGCTCAAGAGCCTTGCGAGCCACGCGTTTCTTGCTTTCAAGATCATTCTCCAGTGACATAGCCCGAAGCCAGATATTGACGCTCTGGCTTTGGAATTGAATGGCCTGAGCCAAGATGACCTTGGCATTATTCGGCGTATTAAGCCGCGCGCTTTCAAGCCATACGTCTTCACTACGAGGACACTGTTCGCATCCCTGAGAGATCACTTTGCGCGCAATAGACATCCTTCCTGCGACCTCCTCAAGACGTGCCGCTGCGATCCAACCAGGAGCATGCTTCGGGTTCGTCTTGATGACCGAATCGAGCAAACTGCGCGCTTTTTTGATATCGCCAATCTCCACGCTCGATTTGACTGACAAACCTGACAGCTCCGTAAGATACCCTGTTGGATCAATGGTAGAAGACGTGCCAGAGGCAGCGATCTGACTTTGTGTTGAGGCCTGGTCCAGTTGATGTGAAAATACTTTATTACGCGCTTCACCAATGTCTGTCAAGGAGCTGACCGTACCGTCTACATCGGCTGACGTATTTTGTACTTGATTACGATCTCGCGCAGATATAAGCACGCTGTCAGGTACGGCAGTTGTCCGATTGTCACGGCTCTCGCGCAGCGATGCCGCCTTGCGTCGCTTACCGGTCAAGTTACCAGGTTCAGGCAGATTGGCCCACTCTGCCTCGGTCACGCTGGCTAAATTCCGCTTCAGGTCCGAAAACTGCGCCTGAATTTTCGGCTGCGATTGCCGCAGTTCTTCGCGCTCCGCTGCCTCTTGCGACAAGCGCTGTTTGCGCCGCCGCTCATCCATGTGTCTGTCGACACTTTCCCAAATTCGATCAGCTTCTTCGTCATCTTTTTCATATACAGCGGTGGCGAAGAGACCTCCCTCCTCTTCTGGATCCTGGAATCGCTCGTCATCATCGTCCTCCTCCTCTTCACCCCGCCGCGCACGTGCAGCGGCCACAGTCTCAGCGGATGGACCTTCACGCGCAGGTCCGATATCGGAACGCGTCGTAAATCCAGTCGCACCACGTCCCAAACCCGCCACATAGCCAGCTGGGGCCTGCATCGACAGGAAGGCCAGCTTGTCAGGCCTATTCATTGCCATGAGCGATGGGTGTGCTCCAGGCAAGAAACGCCGTGATGGAGGACAAAAAGTGCCCTGCACGTGATGGGTTCGTGCGAGCGAAAGGACGCGTCTTGGCATCTGGGGCGGACATCGACGTTACCACCATTAGCGACAAGCTAAAGAGTCAAGTCCAAGAACCCAATCCCTCCAAATGGCCTTTAGAGCTATCGAATTTATTTTATACTTTCAAGGCACTCTGCACCGTCTACACCTTCTTGTCGATTCACAAGCATACAGCCCCTTTGATCCATACACTGCAGGCTAGCGTGAGCTCGATGACAAAGCGGCCTCTCGAGATGTCTGACTTGGCCAAGATTAAGGCCTTGTGCCCCCAATTAGTTCACTTTGGCTACGTGCAAAGCTTAAGGTTGCAAGAGGCGCAATCTTCTAAACGACGTCGGCGCGAAGATGCATACCAGCCGCAGCGTCCTATGGATGACTACATCCTCACATTCGAATTTCTTGATCGTGATAATTCTTCTGATAAAGCGACATCAAAGCGCTATGTGGCATCATCAAAGCCTCGACAGGAAGCTGCCCAGGAACTTATTTCACGACGCACGAACACCTTTGCTAGAGCCATGCAGGGTTGGGTAGATCAACACTGTCAAAACGACCCTGTGGAATGTTTGCACAGTAAGAGCCAATCTTTTATGCCTACACCCCCCAAAAAGAACATACCAGCTACTTGCACGCCATCTAGCATAAAAAGCATTCTTGAAACAATATCACACGTCCCCTGGTGGCGGGATCAAATTGTTCCTGGTGGCAGGAGAACATTCCCTGCCAAGTTAGCCCAGTTTGCACAAACAGAACCACCCCTTGATCAAGAAATGATGGATGCTCTCCAAGATACTCATGGGATCCAGCAGCTATATTTGCACCAGGCATCTGCACTGACGCATATCCAGCGTGGTAAGCATGTTGTCGTAAGTACAAGCACATCATCGGGCAAATCACTCGTGTATCAAGTGCCCATTGCCCATGCGCTAGCTCAAGATCCAAATGCTACAGCGCTCTGCATTTTTCCCACGAAGGCACTCACGCAGGACCAGCTGAGCTCCCTCTGCCGTCTCTTGCGCCAACATAATGGCATTAAGGATGCAGAAGCGTATACATATGATGGAGATACTCCGGCTGATGAGCGCGGCAGAATTCGAGATCGTGCGCGTGTCTTGTTTACGAATCCAGACATGTTACATCAAGCCATTTTACCCCATGAAGAAAAATGGCGTCGATTCTTGAAAGGATTGCGTGTAGTGGTGTTAGATGAGCTGCATGTGTACACGGGCATTTTTGGAACACACACATCGCTTATATTGCGCCGTCTACGTCGTTTGTGTGCAGCATTGGGGAATGAATTATTACAATTTGTTAGTTGCAGCGCCACCATCTCTGAGCCCAAAGAACATCTGAAACAGCTTTTAGGCATGGATGTGGGTGAGATCGAAGAAGTTGGAAACGACGGCGCCCCATGTGGACCAAAAGAATGGGTTTTGTGGAATCCGCCCCTCATTGATCCGCACGATCCAAGTCATGGTCGCATGTCTGCATACAACGAAGTATCACAGCTATTCCGGCATCTCCTATCGAATGGAGTGCGCACTATCGTTTTCGCCAAAGTCCGTCGTACTTGCGAAATTATTACTCGGAAAGTGCGTGACGATTTCTTGCATGACGGTCGCCCCGACTTGGCGCATCGTGTCCATGCATATCGCTCGGGGTATGCACCATCGGACCGGCGCCAGCTGGAATACGATATGGCACATGGTCATGTCATGGGTTTAATTGCCACTAGCGCCTTGGAGCTCGGCGTAGATATCGGTGTTCTTGATGCTGTTATTTTATTCGGTGTGCCCTATTCATCGGCAAGTATGCGGCAACAAGCAGGACGAGCAGGACGTCGGCAAAAAGAGTCACTCGTTATTTTGTTGGGAGAACCATTTCCTGTGGATCAATACTACATGCGGAATCCTGAGCTGGTGTTTCAACCTCCCATGACAAAGCTCTGGATCGAACCCAGTAACGAATTGATTTTGGAAGCGCATATACGATGTGCTGCCTTCGAAATGCCTTTCTCTCCTTCTGATTCTCGCTTCTTTGGTGACGCTGGCTGGACTATTGCACAACGAGTGTGTTTTAGTGATAAAGCCGGATATTATCAAGTCGAGGATACCGAATCGCCTGCCTTGAGCATACCTATTCGAGGAGCTCGCCAAGACACGTACCAATACATTGATGTCATGATCGGACAACTTTTGGAAGAAGTTGAGATTGAACGTGTATACTTTGAAGCTTACGAAGGAGCTGTGTTCATACATCAAGGCGTCACTTACATATGTCAGAGCGTTCATCATGACATGCGTGTTGTGTATCTCGCACGTACCCAGGTGCAATACCATACTCGTCCACGCGATCTCACAGATATCGATCCATGCGAAGTATGGCGTATGCGCACATTGAAGCATAATGACATGTACGCATATTATGGTCGTGTGGACGTGATATTTCGTGTGTGGGGCTACTTCAAAGTCGACTGGCGAGCGAATATTTTAGATACTGTCGATATTGACGCAGAGCCATTTGTACGTCCGACACATGGCGTATGGATCGATATACCCTGGTATATTGTTGAAAAGCTCACAGAACATGATATTCTCGCGCCCGCTGCGATACATGCAGCAGAGCACGCGATACTGAACTTGACCTCGCTTTTTGTGGCAAGTTCCGCTGACGACGTTCGAACCGAGTGTAAGCTATCCCTTCGAGAATTAAGCGGACGCAAAACGCAACGTCTTCGCCCTTCTCGGCTAATTTTTTATGATAAGCCTGGTCAAAATGCCGGAGTTTGTGCACAGGTCTTCGAACATCTATCTTCTTTACTGCAAATGGCTTTACATGAAATGGAATCGTGTGAATGTACAGATGGATGTCCTGAATGCATCGAGGCGCCCACTTGCCGATATGGAAATTTGGTATCTTCGAAACGAGGGGCGTTGGCCGTCTTGCGCAGTTTGTTGCACCGACCTCTATTCGACAACGAAGACACTTTACCAACCCGGCAGAGTGATCTAGAGGTCCTGTCACATACGCTGTGCGAACCAGAACCTGTCCCACAGCGTAAAGGAACTCAAATCGAACATATCATTGAAGAGCCTTGCGGTGAGCATGATAAAAGGCCAAACTGCATGGATCATGTTAAAAGCTCGTTGTTTTTTGAGGATGTATAGTTATATCCATGTTTGTTCCCGAAGATCATCTAGAAGTCGCTTCACATCGTCCCACGCATCCCAAGATGATGTGTACAGCCATTGAATGCACGTCTGTTGTGATATAGCATGTTTTTTGAAGGCTCTTTGCAGATCTGCGAGCATGATAGGAGAGCTTGACACCTTAGCCGATGCGCATGGGATCACGACTATAACCATCTTGTCCACGACTTGTGCTAGCTGGTTAAGTCTTGCAAGATACGCGGTCATGTCGTCATTCACATCCCAGGCCACTTTCTCGTGTTTGTCAGTGAATACACATTCGACGTGGCACTGAGGCAACAATGCACGGGCTAGCATGGCCCGACCTTGGGCTTTAGAATAGAGAAGAATTCGCTCAGAATTTAGAGGTGGCGAAACGCCATCAGGTGCATGTACAATGACATACACGTTAAACTTGCTTTCAAGAGAACACAGCAAGTTATCGATTATTTCCGGTGCATGCTTCAACTGTTCGGACCATGCATCATCGAATGCAAAAGATATACAGAGTACTGGCTTCGCAGCACGTCGGGTGCGTGAGGCAGAGTCTTCTTTCGAGTTTGATTTCGAAGCCCACGACCATGCAAGCGCGCCCAGGGCTATGACGCTACCGGTCGCTAGAGCGGGTGCAGCCCAACGATGTCGCCGCAGAGTGGTTGACATGCTCTGTGGAAAGCAACACATTATTGCATGGCATGTCCAGACCTAAATAAAATTTCAGTACTACGTAATCAGAAAGGGTGGCGGAAACACAGAATGCAAGATAATTAGTGAGAATAGTCAGGGAGCCACATGCGGGCAGCAATCCATTTGTAGAGTTCGTCATCATTCATAGAAGCAGTCAGGCCATTATCGCGGCACAGTCCATCGCGAATTAGGATCTTG
>ERZ501047.384-NODE-384-length-15240-cov-4.550741_pt1 | contig 15240 bp, 9 predicted proteins | sample MGYA00510868_ERZ501047 | MGnify/ENA primary metagenome ERZ501047 (study PRJEB25958, sample SAMN03398593) | human skin metagenome | study: EMG produced TPA metagenomics assembly of the Human Skin Microbiome Metagenome (human skin metagenome) data set. | reverse complement strand
GAGCACCCGGGTCCCGTCATAGAGCACCACGGATTGCCCGGGGGCGACGCCGCGCACGCGCCGCGCCAGCCGCACCCGCAGGCCGCCATCGCCAGTGGGCTCGGCTTTCGCCGGGATCTCCTCGCCGTGCGCACGCACCTGCGCTCCGACCTGCAACGGGCCGGTGGGCGCCGGCCCGCACCAGCGCGCGTCCATGCCCTCGATCAGGTCCACCCCGAGCAGGTCGGCGGTGCCGATGGTGACGGTATTGGCGCGGCGGTCGATGTCCACGACATACCGGGCCTGGCCGTCCATGGCGCTGCGGTCGAGGCCGAGACCCCTGCGCTGACCGATGGTGAATCCATATGCGCCGGAATGGGTTCCCACCACGGTGCCATCCGGATCAAGGATCTCCCCCGGCGCCTCACCGAGCCGGCGGGTCAGCCAGCCGCGGGTGTCCCCGTCGGGGATGAAGCAGATGTCGAAGGAGTCCGGTTTCTTGGCCACCGAGAAGCCCCGGGCCGCGGCCTCGGCGCGCACCTGCGGCTTCGTGGAGTCACCGAGCGGGAAGAACGCACGCTCGAGTTGCGCGGCGGTGAGCACCCCGAGGACGTATGACTGGTCCTTGTCCGGATCGACCGCGCGGTGCAATTCCCGCCCCGCCGGCCCCTCGACGATCTGAGCGTAATGCCCGGTGGCCACCGCGTCGAAACCGAGCGCGAGCGCCTTGTCCAGCAGGGCGGCGAACTTGATCCGCTCATTGCAGCGCAGGCAGGGGTTCGGGGTGCGCCCGGCGTCATATTCCGCGACAAAATCCTCGACCACATCGGCCGCAAAGCGGTCGGCCAGATCCCAGACATAGAACGGGATCTCCAACCGGTCGGCGACCCGGCGCGCGTCCCCGGCATCCTCGATGGTGCAGCAGCCGCGCGCGGATTCGCGCAGCGTGGCGGCGCTGCGGGACAGGGCGAGGTGGACGCCGACCACCTCGTGCCCGAGGTCGCGCATCCGGGCTGCGGCCACGGCCGAGTCCACGCCACCGCTCATCGCGCAGACGACGCGCATCAGCTCGCCCCCTTGGCCCGGCGGGCCCGCTCGATCGCGGTCGGGAGGGCGGCCAAGGCCGCGTCCACGTCCGCCTCCGTGGAGGTATGACCGAGGGTCAGCCGCAACGACCCGTGCGCGTCCGCTTCCGGTATGCCGAGTGCCAGCACCACATGGCTGGGGCGCGGCACACCCGCCGAGCAAGCGGACCCGGTCGCGCAGGCGATTTCCGCCTCATCCAGGAGGAAGAGCAGCGAGTCGCCATCGGCGCCGGGCACGCGCAGGTGCACATTGCCGGGCAGCCGGTCGGCGGCGCTGCCGGGCGTCCAGTGCCCGGTCACCCGCACGTCGAGGTCCAGCGCCAGCGCGCCGTGAATCAGCCTGTCCCGCAGGGTAATCAGGCGGACGCTCTCGGCCGTCAGGTTGGCAACCGATTCCTCGACCGCGCTCGCCAAAGCCCATACGGCGGGCGCGTCGACGGTCCCGGAACGAACCCCGCGCTCCTGGCCCCCGCCGTGCAGGAGCGGTTCCAGCGTCGCATCGCGGCGAGCAATCAGCGCCCCGGCCCCGATCGGCCCGCCAAGCTTGTGACCGGTCAGCGTCATCAGGTCCAGGCCGCTGGCGGCGAAGTCCACCGGGATATGTCCCACCGCCTGCACGGCGTCACTGTGCAGGGTGACCCCGCGCTCGCGGGCCACCGCGGCGAGTTCGACCATCGGGGAAATCGTGCCGATCTCGTTGTTGGCCCACACCAGGCTGGCCACCGCGACGTCCGCGCCATCCCCCAGCACGTGGGCCAGGGCGTCCGGGCAGATCGCGCCCCCGGCGTCGGGCTCCACGAAGTCCACCGTGGCATTCGCGGTGCGCGCGAGATGTTCCGCCCCGTCGAGCACCGCGTGGTGCTCTACCCCACTGACCACGACGCGGCGCCGGGTGGGGTCGGCGCCGACGCGGGCCGCATAGGCGCCCTTGACCGCCAGGTTGTCGGCCTCGGTGCCGCCGGAGGTGAAGATGACCTCGCTGCGGTGCGCGCCGATGGCGGCGGCGAGGCGTTCGCGGGCCTCCTCGACCACCCGGCGGGCTCGGCGGCCGGCGGCGTGGATCGAGGACGGGTTGCCCACCTGTTCGAGCTGCTCGAGCAAGGCCGCGCGGGCCGCGGGCAGCATCGGGGTGCTGGCCGCATGGTCGAGATAAACGCTCACGAGGGCAATTTTACGAGCCGCCGAGCGCGGCCCCGGACCGGCGAAGGGCCGGCCGGGGCGCGCCGAGCAGCACGTTCAGCGAGATGGGGGCGCTCAGCCCTTGCGCTGCTGGACCTGTTCAGAGGCCTGCGGCAGGACAGTGAAGAGGTCACCGACCACCCCGAAGTCGACCAGATCGAAGATCGGCGCCTCCGGGTCCTTGTTGACCGCGACGATGGTCTTGGAGGTCTGCATCCCGGCGCGGTGCTGAATAGCACCGGAGATCCCGCACGCGACATACAGCTGCGGGCTGACCTGCTTGCCGGTCTGACCGACCTGGGAGGTATGCGGATACCACCCCGCGTCGACGGCGGCGCGCGAGGCGCCGACCGCGGCGCCCAGGCTGTCGGCGAAGGCCTCGACCGGGGCGAAGTCGCCGGCGGTGCCACGCCCGCCGGAGACCACGATCGCGGCTTCGGTCAGTTCGGGACGCCCTGAGGCCTTCTTCTCGGTGGATTCGCTGATCTGGGCGGTCTTGGCCCCGTCGGTGATGGTCAGGTTGACCGGCACGACCTGAGCAGCGCAGGCATTCTCCTGCGGCGCAGCGGAATTGGGCTTGATGGTGATGATCGGGGTGCCCTTGGTGACCCGGGCCTGCACGGTGTAGCTACCGGCAAACACCGACTGGGTGGTCACCAGCGAGCCGTCCGCACCGGGCTGGACGTCGATGGCGTCGGTGATCAGACCGGAGTCGGTCTTGATCGCCAGGCGAGCGGCGACCTCCTTGCCGGCCGGGGTGGCCGGCAGTAGCACCGCGGCCGGCTTGATCTTGCGGACCAGGGCGGCGAGGAACTCGGCCTGGGGTGCCACCAGGTAGCCCGTGACATCGGCGGAGTCGATCGTGTAGACCCGGCCGGCGCCATACTTGGCGAGGGTCGGCTGCGCCTCCTGGGCGCCGGGGCCGATGAAGACGGCGGACGGCTGGCCAAAACGGGCGGCGATGGTGAGCATCTCGGCGGTGGTTTTGCGGACCTCACCGCCGGCGTGGTCGACGAGAACGAAGATCTCGGCCATAACTATCTCCTGTGCGATAACGGAATCGGGCGCGCGGGCGCTCAGACGAACTTGCGGGCGGCGAGGAATTCGGCGAGGCGGGTGCCGCCGTCGCCCTCGTCGGTGACGATCTCGCCCTGCTCGCGCGGCGGGCGCTGGGAGACCGAGACGACCTCGGTGTAGGCATTCGCCAGGCCGACCTGACCGGCATCCACGCCAAGGTCGGCCAGCGACCAGGTCTCCAGCGGCTTCTTCTTGGCGGCCATGATCCCCTTGAACGAGGGATAGCGCGGCTCGTTGATTTGGTCGGTCACCGACACCAGGGCCGGCAGGGCGCCGACGATGGTCTCGCTGGCGACATCGCCATCCCGGCGGGCGCTGACCTGGCCGTCGCTGACGGACAGCTCCGAGGCGAGGGTGATCTGCGGCAACGCGAGGCGCTCGGCGAGCATCGCCGGCAGCACACCCATGGTGCCGTCGGTGGACGCCATACCGGTGATGACCAGGTCGGGGGTGCCGATCTTCTTGATCGCCTCGGCGAGCACGAGCGAGGTGGTGATTGCGCACGACCCGGCGATCGCCTCGTCGGTGACCAGGACACCCTTGTGCGCGCCCATCTGCAGGGCCTTCTTCAGCGCATCGCCCGCCTGCTGCGGGCCGACGGTGAGCACGGTCACCTCACCCTCGCCGGCCTCGACGAGCTTGAGGGCCTCCTCGATGGCGTATTCGTCAAGCTCGCTGAGCAGACCGTCGACGTTGTCACGGTCGGTCGTATTGTCCGCGGCATCAAAGCCACGGTCGGACTGCGCATCGGGGACATGCTTGACGCAGACGACGATATTCATCAGGACTCGGTCCTCACTTCCGGCGTGCGGCGGCGCCGCACGCAGCGGCACCGGTGAACTTTTCCTAGTCTCGCAGCCGCAGCGGCGGGCGCCGACCGCAGCGCGCGTGATCCCGCTTACGCCCCGGTATGCCCGTTCAGCGCCCGGTGAAGGTCGCCTTGCCCGGCCCCTGCTCGACGAATGAGGTCATCCCGGCCTCGCGGTCGGCGGTGGCGAACAGGCTGGCGAAGAGGGTCCGCTCCAACTGGAGGCCCGCGTCCAGGTCAACCTCGAGGCCCCGGTCGATGGCCTCCTTGGCGGCGCGCAACGCCAGGGCGGGTCCCCCGACATAGCGCGCCATCCGCTCCCGGGCCGTGGCACAGACCTCGGCAGCGGGCACGAGTTCGTCGACCAGGCCGATGGCCAGCGCCTCCTGCGCGGAGACGAAACGGCCGGAAAAGATCAGATCCTTGGCGCGGGCCGGGCCGATCAGCCGGGCCAGGCGCTGGGTGCCGCCCGCGCCGGGGATGACCCCGAGCAGGATCTCGGGCTGCCCGAGCGTCGCGTCATCGGCGGCGATCCGAAAATCGCAGGCGAGCGCCACCTCGCAGCCCGCGCCGAGCGCATAGCCGGTGATCGCGGCGACGGTGGGCTTGGGGATCCCCGCCAGCGCCTTGGTGAAATCCTGGATCCCGGCGCTGGCGGCGACCATGTCGGCATACGTCATCGTGCGCATCTGCTTGACGTCGGCGCCGGCGGCAAAAACGCGTTCCCCGCCATAGACGACGACCGCGGCGACCTGCGGATCCGCGGTCGCGGCGGCCGCCGCCTCGGCGAGCTCGCTCTGCACCTGCAGGTTGAGCGGGTTCATCGGGGGCCGGTCGATCCGGATGGTCCCGATGCCGTCGGTCACCTCGAGCCGGACGAACTCCCCCACGACCTCAGACCCCCGGGGTGGTGGGGGTGGCGCCCGGGCCCTGAGCGCCCGGGTTCTGAGTGTCGGCGTCCGGAGTGCCCTGCTCCTGCTCCTGCGCCATCTGCGCCATGGCCTCTTCGCCGATGGCGCGCTGGTGCCACAGGCTCACCCCGTGCAGGACCAGCGGGATGGCGACCATGAGCAGGCTGCGCACATCGGCGCCGCGCGGGATCATGTGCTCGGTGGTCACCAGCAGCGTGTCCTCGGCGATCGCCGTCTTGATCATGTTGAACGCGATGTTCACGTCATTGCAGGCGGCCAGACGCTCGTTCTCGTCGTCCGGCACCGGCTCGGCGAGGCGCCACTGGCCGAAGATCCGCACCACCTGCGCCTCGTCGTCGGAGGCGCGAATGAACAGCTGCTGGTCCTGGAAGACGAAGGTTAGGTCGCCATCGGCATCGGTGGTCGGCGACAACTCGAGGTCGGTGAGCGCCTGCGTGAGCCGCTCGGTCAGCGGAGCCTCCGCGGGCGGTGCGCCATTGGCACCTTGGGGGGCGGCGGGGCCCCCGAAGCCGGGCAGGTTGGGCAGGGCGGTGGGATCGGTCATACCCCCAACGTACCGACTGCCTAGGCTGTGCGGCCATGATGTCCCTCGGCAGTGACCTGCCACCCCCGCCCGGATTGACCTGGACCCCCACCGGGGCTCGGTTCAGTGTGTTCGCCGGGCACGCGTATGCCGTGCACCTGCGCCTGGTCGACCCCGACGGGGCCGAGAGTCGGGTCGAGTTGGCCGGACCGCTGCACGGCTGGTGGTATGCCGATCTGCCCGGCCTGCGGGCCGGCACCCGGTATGTCCTGCACGCCAGCGGTCCCGACGACCCCACCGGCGGGCTGCGCTACGACGCCAGCCGGCCGCTGCTGGACCCCTACGCCAAGGCGGTGGATCACGAGGGCTGGGCGGTGGCGGTTCGGGCCGACTTTGACTGGGACGAGGACACCGCCCCGGGCCACAGCTGGTCGCGGACGGTCATCTATGAGGCACATGTGCGCGGCCTGACCCGGCTGCACCCGCACGTGCCGCAGGCGCTGCGCGGGACCTATGCCGGGCTGGCGCACCCGAGCGTGATCGACCATCTGCACCGGATCGGGGCCAGCGCGATTGAGCTGCTTCCCGTGCATGCCGCGATCACCGAGCCCTCGGTCGCGGCCCGCGGGCTGACCAACTACTGGGGCTACAACACCCTCGGCTTCTTCGCGCCCAACCCCCGGTATGCCGCCACCACCGACCCCGCACAGGTCGTGGCCGAGTTTGCCGGCATGGTCAAGGCGCTGCACGCCGCGGGCATCGAGGTCCTGCTCGATGTGGTCTACAACCACACCGCGGAGCAGGAGATGAGCCGGCCCGCACTGTCCTGGCGGGGCCTCGACAATCGCGCCTACTACCGCGTGGACAAGAACGGCCGCGAGATCGATGTCACCGGCTGCGGCAATAGCGTGGAACTCACCGACCCGATCGCCGCCCGGATGGTGCTGGACTCGCTGCGCTATTGGGTGCAGGAGATGCATGTCGATGGCTTCCGCTTCGACCTGGCGGTGGCCCTGGGCCGTACCCGGGACAACGTCTTCGATCCCGAGCATCCCTTCCTCACCGCGTTGCGCGCCGACCCGGTGCTCAACCGGGTCAAGCTCATCGCCGAGCCTTGGGATATCGGCCCGGATGGCTGGCGGACCGGGCAGTTCCCGCCGCCCTTCGCCGAATGGAATGACGCCTACCGCGACGATGTGCGCACCTTCTGGCTGGCCGATCTCGCCGCGCACCGGAACGGCCGGCCGGGTCACGATTTGCGCGCCGTGGCCACCCGCATGTGCGGCAGCGCCGATCTCTTCCAGGACGACGGGCGCACCCCGACCGCGTCGATCAACTATGTCGCCGCCCACGACGGTTTCACGACGGCGGACCTGACGGCATACGAGCACAAGCACAACGAGGCCAATGGGGAGGACAACCGGGACGGCAGCAGCCACAATTTGTCCTACAACCATGGCGTCGAAGGCCCCAGCGAGGACGCGACGATCCTTGCCGACCGGCGGCGCAGCATTCGTAACCTGCTCGGCACCCTGCTACTGAGCACCGGGGTGCCGATGCTCACCGCCGGCGACGAATTCGGGCGCACCCAGCGCGGCAACAACAATGCCTATTGCCAGGACAACGAGATCAGCTGGCTGGACTGGCAACTGGCGGACTGGCAGGAGGACCTGCTCGCCTGTGTCAGCGAACTCGCCGCGATCCGGCGGGCACACCCGGTGCTGCGCGGCACCCGGTTCTTCACCGGCCCCGCTGGTCCGGGGGGGCGCCCCGTGCTCGGCTGGTATGAGCCGTCCGGCCAGCCGCTGCCCCCACACGCTTGGTACGACCCGCAGGTACGGGCCACCGCCATGCTGCTAGCCGACCCGGGCCCGGACGCCGGCGAGGACGTGCTGATCCTGCTCAACGGCGGCGCTGACGAGGTGGCCTTCACCCTGCCGGACATGCAGCCGGACCGGGCCTATCAGCTGCTATGGGACTCCGCGCTCGAGCGACCCGCGGCGGACGGGCCGGTGCTCACCGCGGGCGCCCAGCAGTCCGTCAGCGCCCGCAGCCTGCAGGTATGGGGTGCCCAACCCTGACCGGGCCCGCGTCGACCGGGCGCCGGCCTGGCGCCGATCGCGCGCCGAGGCGCCCATGACGGCCCGGGCGCACGGCATACGGGATAGCGTGGCGCCCGTGACCAGCGACCCAGCCACGGACACCACCACACCCACCGACGACGCGATTGCCGACGACGTGACCACCGATGGCACGCCCGCCGACGACGCGACCACTGAGCTCGCGACGCCGACCGACGGCGCGATCACGGACTCCGCCACCACGGCCGGCAGCGTGGGCGACGCGGCACCGGATACCGCGGCCACGATATCCCTGGCCGCGGGAGGCCCGAAGAGCACCCCGCCCCGCTCGGACCCGCCGCAGGCGCCGATCGGACGCATCCCCGTGGTGGAGGTGGGCCCGGTCGTCGATGGCGGCGCGCGGCCCGCCAAGGCCGTCGTCGGGGAAACCTTCGAGGTCAGCGCCACCGTCTTCCGCGAGGGCCATGACGCCGTCAACGCCACCTTGGTGCTCACTTCGCCCGATGGCGCCCAAGAGCACGTGGCGATGACCTGCGTCAACCCCGGGCTCAACCGGTGGGTGGCCCCGGCTACCCCGGACGCCCTGGGCCGGTGGACCTACCGCGTCGAGGGCTGGTCGGACCCCTATGGCACCTGGGAGCACGACGCGGCGATCAAGGTCGGCGCCGGGGTGGACGTCGACCTGATGCTCACCGAGGGCGCGCTGCTACTGGAACGGGCGGCCGAGGTGAGCGGGCGCAGCGACGCCGGCCGACAGGTGCTCACCGACGCGGTTGCCCGCCTGCGCGACGACTCGCTGGACCCGGCCGAGCGTCTGGCCGCCGGACTGGACCCACAGGTGCAGGCCGAACTGCGCGCCACCCCACTGCGGATGCAGGTGAGCGCGAGCGCCGATCTGCCGCTGCTGGTGGAGCGCGAGCGGGCCCTCTATGGCGCCTGGTATGAGATCTTCCCGCGCTCCGAGGGGTGTTATTACGACACGGACACCGAGAAGTGGGTGTCCGGCACTTTCGCCACCGCCGCCAAGCGGCTGCCGGCCATCGCCGCGATGGGCTTCGACGTGGTCTATCTGACCCCGATCCACCCGATCGGCACCGCCGCGCGCAAGGGCCCGAACAACACCCTTAATGCCGGCCCGGACGATCCCGGCAGCCCCTATGCCATCGGCTCCCCCGACGGCGGGCATGACGCGATCCACCCCGACCTGGGCACCTTCGACGACTTCGACGATTTCGTTGCCAAGGCCCGGGAACTGGGGCTCGAGATCGCCATGGACCTGGCCCTACAGGCGAGCCCAGACCATCCATGGGTGCAATCCCATCCCGACTTCTTCACCACCCGCGCCGATGGCACCATCGCCTACGCCGAGAACCCGCCGAAGAAGTACCAGGACATCTACCCGCTGAACTTCGACAACGACCCGGCCGCCGCCTACGCCGAGGTGCGCCGCGTGGTCCAGGTGTGGATCGACCACGGCGTGTCGATCTTCCGGGTGGACAACCCGCATACCAAGCCGGTGGAGTTCTGGCAGTGGCTGATCGCCGATGTCGCCAAGGATCACCCCGAGGTGATCTGGCTGTCCGAGGCCTTCACCAAGCCGGCGATGATGCACACCCTGGCCAAGGTCGGTTTCCAGCAGAGCTACACCTATTACGCCTGGCGCAACACCGCCGCCGAACTGCGCGAGTATGTCGAGGAACTGGCCGGCGAGTCCGCGGCCTATATGCGGCCCTCGTTCTGGCCCACCACGCACGACATCCTCACGCCATATATGCAGTTCGGCGGGCTCGCGGCGTGGAAGGTGCGGGCCGCGCTGGCCGCGACGCTGGTGCCCACCTATGGCATCTACACCGGCTACGAGCTGATGGAGCATGTCGCTCGGCCGGGGGCCGAGGAGCAGATCGACAACGAGAAATATCAGTACAAGGACCGGCACTGGGCCGACTACGAGCCCGGTGGCAGCCGTGCGGGTCAGACGCTCGCGCCCTATCTCACCCGCCTCAACGAGATCCGACGCGCCCACCCCAGCCTGCACTGGTTGCGCAATATCACCTTCCACTCGGTGGCCGACGAAAATCTGTTGTGCTTCAGCAAGACTCGCGTGCTGCCGGACGGTGGGGTGGACACAATCCTGGTGGTCGCCAACCTCGACCCACACACCACCCGGGAGTCCGTCGTCCGTCTCGATATGCCCGCTCTGGGCCTGGACTGGCACGACCGTTTCGGCGTCCAGGACTTGATCACCGGCGCGGTATGGGAGTGGGGGGAGGCCAACTATGTGCGCCTGGGCCCCGACGGGGAGCCGGCGCACATCCTGCACTGCCGGAGGCCGTGACCGGTGGCGCTCATCTACACCAATGCCTCCATCACGCCGAACAAGATCGACCTGGTCAGCGGGTGGATCTCTCGCCAGCGTTGGTATGCCGGCAAGGGCGGCACGCCGGCGCTGCGGCGGCTGACCGCTTGGCGCTTGGACGACCCCGAGGGGGAGGTCGGCATCGAGACGCTGATTCTCGTCGACGAGGGTGGCCCGGTCCCGGTGGTCTACCAAGTGCCGCTCACCTATCGCGCGCAGCCGCTGCCCGGAGCGCAGGGGGCGCTGGTGGGCGTGGCTGAGCATTCCGAACTGGGCACCCGGTATGTCTACGACGCGCCGCACGACCCGGTGTATGCGCAGTGCCTGCTCGCCCTGGCCCAGGGCGCGATGGAACCGGCCGAACAGATCGCCGCCGATGGCACACCGCTGCCGACTGATCGGTCCGCGCGCGGACGGCCCGCCGACGCTTCGGGCGGCAGCGCTCCGATTCGCCGGGCCACCAGTTCGCGGGTGCTCTCGGGTGAGCAGTCCAACACCTCGATCATCGCGATGACCCACACCGAGGCCGGGGATTCCGGCCCGGTGATCACTAAGATCTTCCGCACCCTGGCCGCCGGGGACAACCCCGACGTAATCCTGCAGGGGGCGCTGGCCGCCGCCGGCAGCACCCGGGTGCCCGCCAGCATCGGCAGCGTCAGCGCGAGCTGGCCCGCCCCGGACGGTTCCGGTGACCTGCACGGCCATCTCGCCTTCGCGCAGGAGTTCCTCCCCGGCGCCCAGGACGCCTGGCGGGAGGCGCTGACCGCGGCCGGCACCGGTGTCGATTTCTCCGCGAAGGCCGAGGCACTGGGCCGGGCCACCGCCGAGGTCCACGCCCTGCTCGCCCGCGAACTGCCTACGGTCCCAGCGGATTCCGCCGCGATCGCCGAGGCCCTGGCCGGTATGCGAGCCCGCCTGCGCTCCGCGCTGTCCGCCGCCCCCGCGCTCGCCCAATATGCGGTGGCCATCGACGCGGTCTTCACCGCGGCTCAGGACGTCGACTGGCCGGACTTCCAGCGCATCCACGGCGATTACCACCTGGGCCAGGTGCTCGATGTGCCCGAGCGGGGCTGGGTACTGCTCGACTTCGAGGGCGAACCGCTGCGGCCGCTGGCCGAGCGCAGCCAACCCGACCAGCCATTGCGCGATGTCGCCGGGATGCTGCGGTCTTTTGACTATGCGGGTGGTTCGGTGGAGCAGCAGACCCGCGGCGTCAACGCGCGGGACTGGGTCGAGGCCGCGACCTCCGCTTTTCTCGACGGTTATGCCCAGGTGGCATCCGTCGACCCGCGCGCCGCGCGGACTCTGCTCGCGGCATACCTCGTGGACAAGGCGCTCTATGAGGTGAGCTATGAGGCCGGCAACCGACCCGCGTGGATCGGCATACCGCTGGCTGCTCTCGGCCGGCTAGTGGAGCCGGCACTTATCGGCAAGGAGGACCCCCCGTGAGCCAGACCCCGACGAATGCCCTGCCCGGGGCGCGCTGGTCGCTCGCCAATGGCCGCCACCAGCAGCCACACGACCTGCTGGGTCAGCATCTGGAGGAGGAGGGCCTGCGCGTGCGCGCCCTGCGTCCCTTGGCGCAGCGGGTGCGGGTGCGCTTTGCCGACGGCGAGATTCTTGATCTCCAGCATGAGTCCGATGGCGTATGGGGTGGCTTGCGCGCCGGCGCGACGCAGACCTCCGACTACCGGATCCTGACGACCTGGGCGGACGGGATCGAGCACGAGCAGGACGACCCGTATCGGTTCGCGCCGACGGTCGGCGAGATCGACCGCTTCCTCTTCAACGAGGGCCGACACGAGCAGCTCTGGCAGGTGCTCGGCTCCCATGTGCGCACCTATGACGGTCCGCTCGGCCGGGTGATCGGGACCTCGTTCGCGGTATGGGCGCCGCGCGCCAAATCGGTGGCCGTGCTCGGAGACTTCAACGGCTGGGACGGTCGCCAACACCCGATGCGCCTGCTGGGCACTTCCGGGGTATGGGAGGTCTTCATCCCCGGCGTGGGCCCGGGCACCACCTACAAATACCGGATCCGCGGCGCGGACGATGTGGAACGCGACAAGGCCGACCCGCTGGCCCGGCGCACCGAGGTCCCCCCGGCGAATGGCTCGATCGTCACCGACTCCGATTACACCTGGGGCGATGGGGACTGGGAGCAGCGCAAGCGGGCGAGCGACCCGCATACCGGCCCCATGAGCATCTATGAGGTGCATCTGGGCTCCTGGCGCGCGGGCTCCAGCTATCGCGATCTGGCCGAGCACCTGGTCAACTATGTCGCCGACCTGGGCTTCACCCATGTGGAGTTCCTGCCGGTGATGGAGCACCCCTATGGCCCCTCGTGGGGCTATCAGGTGACCGGCTATTACGCGCCGACCTCGCGCTTTGGCTCCCCCGACGACTTCCGCTATCTCGTCGACGCCCTGCACCAGGCCGGTATCGGGGTCATCCTCGACTGGGTGCCTGGGCACTTCCCCCGGGACGCCTGGGCGCTGGCGCGCTTCGACGGGCTGCCGCTCTATGAGCACCCCGACCCGCGCCGCGGCGACCAGCCGGATTGGGGCACGCATGTCTTCGACTTCGGACGCAAAGAGGTGCGCAACTTCCTGGTCGCCAATGCGCTCTATTGGATGCAGGAATTCCATGTCGACGGCATTCGAGTGGACGCGGTTGCCTCCATGCTCTATCTCGACTATTCGCGCAAGCCCGGTGAATGGCTGCCCAATGAGTATGGCGGCCGGGAGAACCTCGAGGCCATCGGCCTGCTGCAGGAGACCAATGCCACGGCATACAAGCTCAACCCGGGTATCGTCTCGGTCGCCGAGGAGTCGACCTCGTGGCCAGGGGTGACCAAGCCCACCTCGACCGGCGGTCTCGGGTTTGGGCTGAAGTGGAATATGGGATGGATGAACGACTCGCTGCGCTATTTGCAGCATGACCCGATCCACCGTCAGTATCACCACAATCTGCTGACCTTCTCGATCATGTATGCCTATAGCGAGAACTATGTGCTGCCGATCAGCCACGACGAGGTTGTGCACGGCAAGGGGTCGCTGCTGGGCAAGATCCCCGGGCACCGGTATGACCAGCTCGCCACCCTGCGTGCCTATCTCGCCTATATCTGGAGCCACCCGGGCAAGCAATTGCTTTTCATGGGCTGCGAATTCGCCCAGCCCACCGAATGGGCGGACGGCCGATCGCTGGATTGGTGGCTGATGGATCACCGCGGTCATTACCGCGTTCACAATTTGGTCAAGGATCTCAACCACATCTATCGCAGCCGCAAGGCGCTCTGGGGCCTGGATTCTTCGCCCGCGGGCTTCGAGTGGCTCAACCCGCACGACAAGGTCGGCAACACCTTCTCCTATGTCCGATTCGGGGAGCTGGATCGCGGCGACAATTGCGCCGTGGTTGCCCTGATCAATTTCGGCGGCGATGCGCGGACCAATCGCCGCGTCGGGTTGCCGTATGCCGGGGACTGGGAGGTCATCCTCGACACCTCCGGCTATGACGAATTCGGCTCGCCCTCGCAGGCCGGGATGAGGTTCACCGCGCAGGAAGAGCCCTGGGACAACCAGCCGTATTCGATCGTGCTGACCCTGCCCAAGCTCACCACCTTGTATCTCGCGCCGCTGGCCACGCCGCAGCAGCATCCGGTGCTGGACACCGAAGCCGGGGAACTGCCGCGTGAGCGCGGCACCTCGCAGAATGCCGCGGACGCGGCCGCCCAGGACGATCCACACGCCACCAAGCCGGTCGAGTCGCCGCTGGCGACGACCCAGTTGCCCGGTACCCCCACCCGAGCGACCGAACCCGCGACCCCGATCGAAGAAGGGAACCCGACATGAACTCGCCCCGCGCCGGCCAGTTCGCCTCGCCGGCGGATCTCGTCGACCTCCCCCACCTGGTGAGTGCGTACTACACCGGCAAACCCGATCCGGACAAAGTCGAGCAGCAGGTGGCCTTCGGCACCTCCGGGCACCGCGGCAGCTCGCTGAAGACCGCCTTCAACGAGGACCACATCCTGGCCACCACCCAGGCCATCGTGGACTACCGCCGCGAGCAGGGCTTCGACGGCCCGCTCTTCCTCGGCCGAGACACCCACGGCCTGTCCGAACCGGCCTGGGCATCGGCGATCGAGGTGCTCATCGCCAATGACGTAACCGTGCTCGTCGACGCCGCGGACCGCTACACCCCCACCCCGGCCGTCTCCCACGCGATCCTGCGAGCCAACCGCGGCAAGATCACCGGGGTTTCCGGTATGCCGGCCGGCGCCGGCCTGGCCGACGGCATCGTGGTCACCCCGTCGCACAATCCGCCCTCCGATGGCGGCTTCAAGTACAACCCGCCGCACGGCGGGCCCGCCGACACCGACGCGACCAAGGTCATCGCCGCGGCCGCCAATGCCTACATCCGGGCCGGTATGCAGGGGGTCAAGCGCATCCCCTTCGCCCGCGCGCGGGCGGCGTGCACGGCATACGACTTCCTCGGCACCTATGTCGACGACCTGCCGAATGTCGTGGACCTCACCGCGATCCGGGAAGCCGGGATCCGGATCGGCGCGGACCCGCTGGGCGGGGCCTCGGTGGACTATTGGGCGGCGATTGCCGAGCGCCATGGGCTGGACCTGACCGTGGTGAACCCGCTGGTGGATGCCACCTGGCGGTTCATGACGCTGGACTGGGACGGCAAGATCCGGATGGACTGCTCCTCCCCCAGCGCGATGGCCAGCCTGATCGACAAGCGCGGCGACTATCAGATCGCCACCGGCAATGATGCGGACTCCGATCGGCACGGGATCGTCACCCCCGACGGCGGGCTGCTGAACCCCAATCACTATCTCGCCGTAGCGATTCAGTACTTGTATGGCGGCGCGCGGCCGGGTTGGCGGGCGGACGGTTTCATCGGCAAGACCCTGGTGTCCTCCTCGATGATCGACCGGGTGGCGGCCGATCTCGGACGCCGGCTGGTGGAGGTGCCGGTCGGGTTCAAATGGTTCGTCCCGGGGCTGCTCGACGGCTCCGGGCCGTTCGGCGGCGAGGAGTCCGCGGGCGCGTCCTTCCTGCGGATGGATGGCACCGTGTGGACGACCGACAAGGACGGAATCATCCTGGCCCTCTTGGCCTCGGAGATCTTGGCGCGCACCGGGCAGACGCCCAGCGCGCTCTATGGCGAGCTGACCCAGAAGCATGGCAGCCCGGCATACGAGCGCATCGACGT
>ERZ501047.378-NODE-378-length-15372-cov-6.090553_pt1 | contig 15372 bp, 10 predicted proteins | sample MGYA00510868_ERZ501047 | MGnify/ENA primary metagenome ERZ501047 (study PRJEB25958, sample SAMN03398593) | human skin metagenome | study: EMG produced TPA metagenomics assembly of the Human Skin Microbiome Metagenome (human skin metagenome) data set. | reverse complement strand
AGCTGGCCTGGCCCTCGGTAGTCAGGCTTACCTGGGCGCGACGCCCGATCAGGGTCGTTTTGCCTCTCAGGTTCAGGGTGTAGGTGTCGGTGAGCGGCACCGCCACCACGTAGGGGTGAAAACCTCGTTTCTCAGCGCGGTTGTGCCCCAGTTTTTCCAGCGGCAACTGCTCGCCGTTCACGGTGAGGGCGTCCGTGCCCGCTGGGAGTTTCGCCACCAGGTACAGCGCCGCGAAATACACCACGTTTTCGTTCGGCCCCGGCGTGGGTTCGGGCAACGGGGCGAACGTCACGGTCACGGTGCCGCTCACGCCTGTGCGGTCGTCCCGCTCGTCGGGGATTTCCGCCGGGCTGTACGGCAGGCGTTTGGCAACTTTCGCCAGCACGTCCACGCCGCCACTGGTGGCTGTGAGGGGCGGCTCGACTGGGCCGTGCCCTTTCGCCAGCCGTTCGTCGTGCTCCACCTCCCCGGTCACGTCGGCCAGCGTCAACCCCAGCAGGCCACGCGGCGCGGCCTCGGGGAGGATGCGGGGCTTTTTCCCAGGCCGGGCTGTCCACGTCCAGTCGGGCGGACTGTCCTCGGGCGCTCCCTCTTTGTAGCTGTCCCGCCAGGGATCATGGGCGATCACGGCGCGGGTGTCGGTGGCGCAGAGAGTCCAGGCCCACTCCGGCGGCCACGAGTGCGAGAGACTGCCCACCGGGCTGAAACCCAGAAACGGCAGTTCGGCCTCGGGGTCGTCCGGCAGCGGCAGGCGCAGCACGTCGGTCACGAACTGCGCCGGGGTGCAGGTCTCGGTGCTGCCATCTGGCCGAATGGCCGTCACGACGGTGTCGTTGGCGTGCAGCACGATCAGCGGTGAGTAATCCCATTTTTTATTCTCCTCGTCCCAACGTGGCCGGTCACGCAGGGCCGCCCAACTCCCGGCGGCCAGAGGAGACTCCAGCGGCGAGCCGACCCGTACCGTGAACTCGTGCCCGAACGCCGTCAGGGTGTCGTCCACCACCTTGATTTTCCCACCCAACGCCCAGAAGCCCGGATCGGGCATCTCTGGGGCGTCAGCCCAGGGGGGGCGCAGGGTGTCACGCAGTTTCAGGCCGCTCACGGTCACGGTGCGGATCACGTAGCGGTACACCGTGCCGTCCGCGTACTCCGGCGTACCTGGGGGGCTGGCGGGGTTGGGTGGCGGGCCGGAGTCCCCCACTTCCGTGAGGTTCGCCAGCGTCCACCACACATCGGCCCGTGTACGCACCGCTGGCCCGGCGATCTCGCCGTTTTTATCGCGCGGGTACTCCTTTTCGAGAATGCGTGTGACTTCCTGAAAATGCTCACTAACCCGCTGGCCTTGCCCCACCTCCAGGTCACCTGTCAGCCGCAGGTTTGCCAGGTGCCCCTGAATTAGCGTTTCCTGGGTGCGGCTGCCGTTCACGCCCACCATGTCCACCACCTGCACCCGGTAGGCCACCCCGTCCTGCGTGGGGGTCGGGATCACGTCTCGGGCCACGTCCTGGTAGTCGCCCTTCGCGGGCGGCCAGGGCGCTTCGAGGTGAAACAGCCAATCGAAGTCGTAGGCGGTGCCGGGCTGCGTGAGGGTGGCAAAAACCTCGCTGCCCGTCACGCCGTCGAAGCGGGTGAACCGCCGCCAGTAGGTGCGGGTCTCAACACCCGCGTCCCGCTGAGTCACGTTCGTTTCCCCACCCGGCGCGTACCCCCAGCGGGTGTAGGACGTGCCGTCCGGCAGTCGCGGAGCCGGGTAACGCACAGCGCGGCGCTCAGCGGTGTACTCCAGTCGCACGGCGGGGGGGTCGAGGGGCGGGGCGGGCGTCAGTACCATTTCCGGCCCGAACACGCGGCGCTGGTCGTGATCGACGTGGCTCATGAAGGGGGTGAGCACGGCGGTGCCGTCGTCCAGCACCAGCAGGCTGCTCTGCTCGACAACGCCCTCCTCGCCTAGGAAGATGCCCTGGGCATCAGTGCGGGGCAGGTGGCCTTCTCCGTCCAGCCTCCACACGCCGGGCCGTTGCGGCGTGTCGAAGCTGGGGGGTGGGGGGACGAAAGGCGTATCGGCAGGCGGGGCGGCCCGTGAAACCTGCCTGGGCGTCTGCGCTGTCAACCCAGGGCGGCAGTCGATGATGACCCGCTGCCCTGGGCGCAACGCCGCGCCGCCGGGTCGTCGGAACACCCTTCCATCCGTGAGCACCACCCGCTCGGGTGTGACGCGCAGCACGGTGCCTTCCTGCGGCTCACAGTCGTCCCCCTTCCGGCACGGCTCACAGAGTTTCCCGCACAGGCAGCCGCTGCCACATCCGCCGCGTAAGAAGCGCATGACCGTACTCGCCGGGCCTGGAGAGGTCACCACGTCACCACCACCCAGCCCTGGCCGGTGTTCGCGAGCAGTACCGTGACGCCGGGGCGCGGCACGATGCCGTGCGCCCGCGCCGTGACCTGCTGCCCCTGCGCCTGCACCACCACGCGTTTATCGGGCAGCGACCGCAGCACGCGGCCCTGCATCTGGTTTGCCATAGGTCACCTCGTTTCGGTTACGACCGTCATCTCGAACTGCCCGGCACTGCCGCTGGCGCTCACGCTGACCGCCTGGTCAAGTCCGGGCGGGGTGGCGGGGAGAAGGTACGTCCGGGTAATGCGCAGCCTGGGGCCGCCGTTGGCCTGGGCCAGCATGGCCGCGTAACGCGCCAGGCCCGCCGCCGTGCGCACCCAGGGGATTTCGACCTGCACGACCGCGCCGTTCCCGCCGCTGCCAGTGCCGCCGCTGCCAGTGGCCCTTCCGGGCCGGGTCTTGATCTTCACCGGTTCCTTCTCTTTCGACTTCGGGGGTTCATCCGGCTCCGGCACGCCGGCCGGGTTGCCGCTGCCCTCGGGGGTAGGCTCCGGGTCGCTCGGCCCTTTAGGCATGGGCGGCGAGGCGGGCGCGTCCGGGTCGCCGTCGCCTCCGCCCTCCGGGCCAGTGTTCGGCCCACCCGTCACCGGGGCAGGGGTACTGAACCACGGCTCATCCAGCGGATACCCGCTGAGCGCCGGGCTGCTCGGGTTGGCAGGCAGCGCCGGGGGCGGCTCGCTGGCGGTTTTCTCGGGTTTCTTCTGGTCTGGAAGCGTGGCCTGAGGCGGGGCCTGGTCGGTCACGCTCGTCTCGCCCGGCAGTGGCTTCGTGGTGGTCTCCAGGTGCGTCCACTCGCCGGGCGTGGGCTGCCCGCCGTCGTCCAGCGGGCCAGGGATGTACGTGGGGGTCAGGGCGGTCACGGTGCCCTTGCGTTCGTACAACCACAGGCCGCCGCCTACCGGAAGCCAGGATTCCACGATGTACTCGCGCTGATTCCCGATTCTGCGGCTGACAATGTTCCCGTCCTCATCCTCCTGCCCGATCACCCAGGCGGCCTTCGAGCGTTCGGTGGTACGCCGGAACAGCCAGCCCTGGGGGTTCCATTCCTGATGAACGCGTTCCTGTTCGCGTCCAGCCTCCTGACCCGCGTTTTTCGGGCTGCGGTCGAACAGCACGGTTTCCGTGACCGTGGCGGTCATGGTCAGCGGCCAGCCCGGAATCTCGTAGTAATTGCGGGTGGTGCTGACGCTAAAGGGCAGCCACACGGTTTGCGGCGTGGCGTCAGCAGGGGCGTCGCGCTCGATCAGGGCCACTGCGCCGCTCTGCTTGCTTTCGATGGCTTCCACACGACCGTTCTTTTTCCAGACGGTCGTGGTTTCCGCGAGGCTGTCGGTGGTGCGGCTGGTGGTAATGTGCCCGCTCTGACCGGCCTCGAAGCTGGCGATCTCGGGACTGGGTTCCGGCTGTGGGGGCGCGTCCGGCGTGACCGCGTAGGCGACCGGCGACCAGGCGCCCGGCCCCAGTTCGTTCGCGGCCCGCACCCGCACGGCAAAGCGCGTGGCAAAGGCCAGATTGCCCATCTGGTGCGTGAGGGTGTTCGCCTGGTCGCCGTCCTGCGCCGTGGTGGGGGGCAGGACGGTCTGACTGTACGTCCACACCAGCTTGTCCTCTGGTACGCCCACTTCCGCCAGGGCGCGGTACAGCAGGTAGCTCTTGGCGCCGCTGGCGGCCTCCCAACTGGCGGTCAGGGTGCCGGATGGCGACGGGCTGGAGGGCGTCGCCGTGTCGTCTTTGGCCGCTTCCAGCTTCACCTCGCCCACGGGAGCAGGTGGAAGGTTGACCAACTGCACGTCCAGCAGGGCCGCCTCGCCAGCCTCGCTACCGGTGCGAGAGGCGACACTGACACGCAGGGCCGCGCCGACCGGCAGGCCGTCCAGATACGCCCAGGACTGGAAGGTCACCGTTTTCTTGAGCAGAATCCCGCCCGGCTGGCTGCGCACCTCGATGTCGTAGCGGTCGGCCGCCGGCTTGCGCGGGGGAGGCTGGTCGATAGGGTCGGCCTGTGGGGGCGTCCACTTGATACCGACGCTGGTTTCATCGCGGTAGTAGCCCTCCAGGTTCGTGACCGGGCCTGGGGCGCCCTCGGTATCGGCGGGCGGCGTGGTCACCTGCACGACCTCGCTGGGCTGCCAGATCACGTTCTGCGGCGTGCCCGCGTAGGCGGTGGCGTTCACGCGCAGGCGGTAACTGTAGGTGTGCATGGGCAGCACCGTGTCATCCGTCCATCGAGTCGCGGTGGTGATGGTCATCCGGCTCCACAGCGTCCACCCGTCCTGCACGCCCTCAATGCGTTCCACGACGTACTGACTGGCGGTGGGCACAGCCTCCCACTTGAGGGGCACGGCGATGGCCGCGACTTCCTCCACCTCCGGCGTGGGGCTGATGCCTTCAGCGAACCCACTGCTGCCGTTCCCGTCCTGTTCGTCTGGGTCTGGGCTGTTGTCCGGTGAATCCGGGTCGTCCAGATCCGGAATCCCGTCGCCATCCGAATCGCCGGGGATACGGGGGCCGCCCGTGTCGGGAATCCCGTCGCCATCGGTGTCTACCCCGTCCTCGCCGTCGGTGTCCGCCGGGACGCCGCCTTCCACCTCGATGTCGGGGGCGTCCAGGGTGATGCGCTCGATGCGCTCGGAGCCGATGGGGGCCGCCAGTTTCACGTCCCCGGTCGGCCCCGGTGGGCGGATGACCAGCACGCCGCCCTCCCAGCCGGATTGAATCCCAGCCTTGCCCCAGATGTCCTGCATGACCTCCTCGGCGGTCTTACCGAGGGTGCTGTAACTCGGCCCATCCCCGAATGCCCGGAAATCGTAGCCGGGGAAGGGCGGAGCGACCAAGAGGCGGTGCGGCACAGTGGCGAGGGCCATCGTGACCACCTCGTCCACGCCTATGCGCCGCCAGTCGGTGCGGGCCGAGGTGCGCTGCGCCACCGGAATCTTCGCCAGGCGTTCAGCCCGTTCCACGGCGGCTTTATGATCCTTGTCCTCCTGGCTCTCCCACGGCACCAGTTCGGGGAGCTTCGTGGTCGGGATCAGGCTACGGTCACTGGCGTGCAGGGTGGTGGTCTCACTGTCGCTAGCACGCTCGTACTCCCATTCCGGCAGGGTGCCGGGCGCGGCGAACGCCGCACCGTATCCCCCCGCGCTCACGCTCACGGGGGGCACCGTCCCGCCACGGGCGTCCCCGATGACGGTCACGTCCATACGGCTGCCCTGACCCCGCTCAGCCGACCAGTTGAACGACTCTACTGGCAGACCACCGGCGCTCATGGTGAGGGTCAGTACCGTGCTGCTGGTGTTCTGCACAACGCCGATCACCACGCCGGTCAGGTAGGTGTCCAGCACGAGTTCACGCAGCGGCACCCGCCCGGTCAGCATCTGGCTGAGTTCCAGAAACCCGCCCACGCGCCCGGTCAGGGCCGCCGTCATCTCGAATGCGGTCGGGGCGTCAGGCGTGGCGGCGGTCGAGTCGAACAGCAGAATGAGCGGCATGGGTCACCTCCCTCACGTCAGGGCGCGAATGAGAATGAAGGCGCTGAACGTACCAGGATTGGCGTCAGCAGGCACAGTGCGGGAATACTCGACGGTCAGCGTCTCGCCGGGGGCCAGCGCGGGGGAAGTGTGCGTGACGTTGTAAGTCAGGGAAACATCATTCACCTTCACGCTGATGCCCGGCAGGTCGGTTTGCAGCGTGAACTGCACGCCGCTCAGCGCCTGGTCGCCGGTGTTCTTCAGTTTGCGGGTTATCGTTTTGGTCTCGCCGGGTTTCACTTCGCCCAGATCGAGGCCGCTGCTGACGGTCACGCCATCCATCAGGTACCAGCCTGCTCTGTAAGTCACGTTAGCCCTCCTGCGGGACGTAAATCTCGAAGTCGTAATGCACGTAGTCGGGGTGGCGACTGGGCGGAAAACGGGGCGGTTCCTCGAACACACAGCCGCCGAACGTGCCGGACGGCTCGTACCCGGTGAGGGTCACCGTGAATACGCTGGCTGCCAGGGCGCGAATCGCCTCGGCGTCCGTGCGGCTGATGACGTGGTTCTCCGGGGCGGTCACGCGAATGCGGCGCGAGGCGGGGAGGGGGGCGCGGGTGGCCACGATTCGCCCCTCGATGGTGGTGCGCTCGGTGATGGGCCGCCCGCCACCGCTGCCCGTCACGCCGTCCACGGCGGGTAGGAACTGGAGTTCTACCCCACCGATATTCATGCTGTACATCAGGCGTTCCTCCTGCGGCACTCGGCCTCGGCTTCATTGGCCAGGGCTTTCAGCAGTTGCTTCATGGTCGGGCTGGCCGAGCCGGTCATGGTGTTGCCGTTGATGTTGATGGTCTGCACGATGGACTGCGTGACCGGGCGCGAGGACACCGTGGAGCCGGGCAGGGTCACGCCGGGGAACTTCACGCTCTTCAGTTGCTTTTGAAGCTGCTGCATGAACTGTTTCCCAGCGTCCTGGCCAGCTTTCCCAGCCAGGGCAGGCAAGCCAGCGAAGGCCCCGGTCAGGCTGGCCCGCATCTTCTTGGCGCTGTCCTGCACGTCTTTTTCTGATTTTTTGACCTGCTGGCCTAATTCGTCCACTCCTTTCTGGGCCTTGCCTGCGCCCTCCTGCACGCCCCTCAGCAACTCCTGAATCCCTTTGGTGCGGTCGGCGAGGGCCTTCTGGGCGTCCTGCCGGGCCTGCTCGGCCTTGCCTTCCAGGGCCGCCACCTGGCGCTCGGTACTGCTCACGATGGCGTCACGCTGGCGCTCCAGGCCGCTGGTGTCGAGACCGGCGTCCCTGGCCGCCTTGATCTGCGCGTCGATCAATTTGGCGCGTCGGTCGGCCTCATCCTTGATTCGCTTGGCTTCCTTCTCGAACTCTTTCGCACGGGCTTCCCCGAGGGCCGCCACGCTGTCCTTCAGACCGTTGTAGCTGGACTGGAGTTTGCCGGTGGCCTCGGCCAGCTGGGCGGCGTCGTACTGACCCCCTTTCAGCAGGGTGTCGAGCGCCGTCTTGGCCTGGTCGTAGGTGGCCTGGTTGAAACTGATGGCGTTATTCAGCAGTCCCTCGTCGCCGAACTCCTGCCCGAACCCCCTGAGAACGCCCTGAAGGCTGGACAGGGCGTCCCGCTGGCGGTCGTATTCGCCCCGCAGCGTTTCGAGCTTCTGCCGCTGGGCTTCCAGGGCGGTGATCAGCCCCCCCAGTGCGTCCTTCGCGCCGCTGAAGTCGTCGGGTTTGAGTGCGCCGGCCCGGAACTTCTCTAAGAAGGGCAGGGCGGTCGCGTAAGCGTCCCCGAGCTGCTTGGTCGCGTCCGCCATGTCCCGCTGGGCGGCGGCCACGCCCGTCTCGGTGCTGGTCAGGGCGTACAGTCTCCCGTACAGGTCAACGATCTCTTTGGCTTCCCCCTTGATTTGCCGCTGATAATCAAGCTGCGCCTTCTGGCTGGTCAGCACGCCCTGGTTGGCTTTCTCGATCAGGTCGGCGTACTTTTTGCGTTCGTCGTCAGTCAGGCGCAGTTCACCGGCGCGGCTGAGCAGCCCGGCGTAAATGCTGGCCTGCTGCTCTAGCTTGCCCTGCACCTGCGTTTCCAGCGCGAGTTTTTGAGCGGTGCTGTCAGTCAGGCCCTGGGCGAAGCGCAGGCGATCCAGGTCGCGGGCCACGTCCTCGGCGGGTTGTGCGGCCTGCTGAATGCGGGCCTGGCGGATTTTCTCGGCGGCAGCCACCTCGGCGGCTTCCCGATCCTGGATGCGCTTGAGGTTCCCGGCGTGGTACCGGCTTTCCAGCGCTTCCACGTCGCTGTTGTACTGGCGGATGATCTCGCGGCGCTCGCTGGCACTCAGGTTTTCAGCGCGGAGCTTCTCGTTCCTCGTGCGTTCCAGGCGTTGCAGGTCGGCGCGGTACTGGGCCTGGGCGCTCGCTTCGGCCAGCCGGTCGCGTTCCTGAATGGCCTGCGCCTCAATGCGGGCAGTTTCCAGAGCATTGCCCCTCACGGCCACCAGGCGGCGGGACAGGTCGAGTTCGTAGCGGGCAGCGTCGGCCTCGCGGCTGGCCTGCTCTGCGCTCACCTGGGCGTCCTGAGCATCCTGCCAGGCTTTCACGATGCGCAGGGTGCGCTCGCGGGCCTCGCGTTCGTCCTGGGTCGCCCACTGCGCCCGCAGCCCCTGGATCTGCTGGCGGCCCGCCTGCTCGATGCGGCGCTGCTCGGCGGGGTAGCCCTCCAGTTCCGCGACCTGTTTCTTGATGCTGTTCTGGAGATCGGTGAGCTGGGCCTGGCGCTCCTGGCGGCGGCGCTCGGTCTCATCGGCGATACCCGCGATCAGCGCGTCACGCCCGGATTTCTCGGCATCAGCCACTTTCTGGGCGTTCTCAGCGGCAGTTTTGATGTCCTCTGCGGCCCACGTTGCCCGGAGGGTCGCCTCGCGCTGGCGGCCCTGTTCCAGCACCTGGGCCTTGAGTTCCGGGTATTTCTTGTACTGGTCGACTTCCTCCTGGATGGCCTGCTGGAGTTCCTTCAGGTCGAGGTCGCGCTCAGCTTGCTTTTTGGCGCGGCCCTCGACCATCGCGGCGATCTCCTGCCGCTGCGTTTCCAGCGCGAAGGAACGGGCGGATTTCGCTGCCTCGGCAGCGTCCTTGGCACGGGCGTCGGCCTCTTCCTTGCGGAATCTGGCGCGAATCGCTTTTTCTTCGGCAAGCTGCTGGGTGGTGAGCTGGCGCATGGCCGTCTGGTACGCGGAATTGTTGGTGTTCCCGCCGAAGGGCTTGGCGAGTTCCTCTTTTAATTTCTTGAATTCATTGCGGACGCGGGCAATTTCTGCGTCCACGTCACTCATCCCCTCCAGTTTCAGATTGAAAGCGCGTTCCTCCAGGCTTTTTCGCAGTGAGGCGATGGCCTCTTCTCGCTTTTTCACCTGGTCGGGAGACAGGCCAGGCCCACCCACCTCGGTTTTCAACTGGCTGTGCCGTCCAGCCTCGGTGCGCAGCAGCACCATCTCACCCTTGAGCTGGTTCACGCGTTCCTGGGCGGCCTTGATCTTTTCCATGTCCTGCGTGCGGGTGATGTTGCCCCAGAAGTCCACGCCGGTCACGTCGCCTTCCTGCGCCTGCTGGAGCGCCTGCACGGCCAGCAGGTACTTCGCCTGCACGCGGCCCAGTTCCGTGCCGGAGTCGCGGAGTTCCTTGACTCGCCTCATGGTCGCGTCGAAGCTGGCCTGGTTGGACTTGTCGATGTCGTCGTAAATCCGGGCGGTGTCCTGCATGATCTTGTTCACGGTGGCCGCCAGGGCAGACACCGCCAGGGCCAGCGCCCCGAACGGGTTGCTGGCCACCCAGGCGTTCACGGTGGTGAAGAAGGTGCCGATGGCGGTGGTGATGGCCGTCCAGATGGCAGGGGCGGCCGCCGCGATAGCCGCGCCGCGCAGGGCCACGAACGCCCCCACGAGCGGCGCGATGTACGGCACCAGATTCTTCGTCCCGTTGGCAAAATCCTGGAGGGTATCCACCCCGCCCTTCAACCCGCGCACCAGGTCGGTCATGATCGGCAGGGCCTTCTCGCCTACCGTGACCCTGAAGGCTTCCCAAGAGGCGTTGAGCTGCTTCATGGCCCCCTGGAAGGTGTCCATGCGCTCCTTAGCGACGCGGGCGGCCTCACCCTGCTTGCCCATCGAATCGATGTTCTTCTGAATGGCGTCGCTGCTCGCCTCGTACAGGATGGTCGCGGCGCGGATGCCGTCAGTACCAAAAATGTCCTTCAGGGCCTGGTTACGCTGCTGCTCGGTGAGGCCCTTGAGCTTCTCGCGCAGATCGCCCAAGACATCCGCCATGGGGCGCATGTTCCCGGCGGCGTCGTACACATTCAGCTTCAGTTCCTCCAGGGCACCGGCGGCGGTTTCGCTGGGGGCCTGGAGCGAGAGCAGCATGGTTTTCAGCGATGTGCCCGCGTCGGACATGTTCTTGAAGCCGCCCTGTGCGAGGGTCGCCATGTAGCCCGAGAACTCATTGAGGCTCAGCCCGGCGGTTTTCGCCACGGGGCCGACCGCCGCGATGGCCTGGGACAGGTCTTCCGCGCCGAGGAACGTCTGGTTGGCGAAATTGGCGAAGGTGTCCGCGATGCCCGGCATGTCCTGCGCCACGAGGCCGAACGCGGTTTTGGCCGCCACCGCCAGCTTCCCGGCCTGATCGGCGGCGATGCCAGCAGCACCGGCGAGGTTCAGGGTCGCCTCGGCCCCACCGTTCAGCACATCCTCGGTGGACAGGCCCGCCTTGTTCAGTTCCAGCAGGCTGGCGGCCATGGCGCGAGGCCCGACGCCCAGGTCAGTACCGCCGAACATGGCGGCCTCGCGCAGGGCCACCAGGTCGTTCGCGGTCGGTTGCGTCAGGGCAGAGATGTCCTTCATGCCCTGCTGGAACTCAGCGGCGGTGCGGAAGCTGCTGGCGAAGGCGCTGCCCAGCAGGCCGATAGCCCCCACGGTCGCCATGATCGGGACGGGCAGGTTTCCGAAGATGGCCTGCGTCTGCCCGAGTACGGGGTTGAACTGCATCAGGTTGGTCAGGGCGTTTTTGACGTTCCCTGACAGGCCCGCGATATTCACGCCCCCGTTGATGCTGTTCGCCTCGCGGGCCGTCATCGCCAGCATCCGGTTCACGGCTCCGAGTTGCTCAGCGGTGAGCCGTCCACTCGTCGCCATGCCCCCGAGCGCCACGCGGATGCGGTTCAGATCACCCTCGTAAGCTGCAATGGCCGCCCGGCGCTGCGCGAGGTTGGTGGCAGCAGCGGCGGCAGCGTCGAACTGGGCGCGTGCGCCGGCAAGTTCAGTGCGGAGCTGCGTGATGCCCGCCGTCTGTACGTTCCGCAGGCCCTGCACGGTCTGGGTCACGGCCCGGTCGAGGGCCTTGAACTCAGCGGTGCCCTGCGTCGCCCCGGCGGCGGCCACCCGCAGCGCAGATTGCAGCCCGGCCAGGCGGGTCGCGTAAGTGTTCGCGTCGATGGCCCCCTGCTTGTAAGCATTGTTGGCGGCCTCCAGGCTGGCCACCAGCGCCTGGTTGCTCGCGCTCAGCGCGGAGGTGTTCCCGCCCCGGCTGCCACTACCGCCTGCTCCTGCGTTCCCCAGTGCCCGCAGTTGCGCGATCAACGCCGTCATCCTCTGAATCTGACCGTTGATCTGCACCTGAATCGCGTTCAGACTGCTGAGGTTGATCCCCACGACGGCACTCAAAGAGGTTTTCAGGCTGGCGACGGCGGTCTTCACGCTCGTCGCATCCAGGGTCATGTGAAAGGGCAGGTTCCGCCCACCCACAGCGGCATCCACCTGCTGCTTCATGGCGGCCAGGCTCGTGCCAGACAGCTTCGCCGTGAGAGTCAGGGTGCCGTTTTTCTTAGCGTAGTCGGCGATGTCCACCAGGGCGCGGTGGGCCTGCTGGGCAGCCCTGATGAGCGGTTGAACGTTCATTCCCGCCTCGACAGAGAAGGGCATCGTTGCTGGTGCGGTCATGTTGTGAGCCTCCTGTCAGGCGGGGCGGGTAAGGTTTGAGGTATGAAAAAAGTCGTCTTGATTTGTGGGGTGCTGGCCTGCCTGGGGTCGGCGCACGCGAGTAAACGGTGCGGAAACAGTTGGATCGCGGACAACAAAACATGCCGCATCGGTGTCGGCACGCCCTACACCCCGCCCGCGCCAGTGGTCGCTCCACCCGTGTCCACCCCTGCACCCGTTTCCGTGCTGACGAAGTACGGAAACTGCAAGGATGCCCGTGCGGCGGGCTGGGCTGACATCCGCGCAGGATCAGCGAATTACCGACCAGAGTTCGACCGGGATAGGGACGGCATCGCCTGCGAGTCCGGCGGCGACGACGACGGCCCGGTCGGTGGCGGCTCAGCCGTGACAACTGGCACGGCCAGCCAGTCGGCCACCACCACACGCCCGGCCACCCCCACGGTGTGCCCTGCCTTCAAGTCCTCTGTCGCCTGGGTGGCCGTCGATGGTCGAATGCGGTCTCAGCCCATGCCCGTTTACGACGTTCAGGGAGTCATGTACGTCTCGGTCGCCGATTTCGCGTGCGCCAACGGCCTGGGCTATCTGAACCAGGCCGGGTGGGTGACCGTGGCGGACCCGCAGCGCACCCTGCTGCTGATGGACGGCATGAAAGCCAGGCTGAACGGGCAGCCGCATGACCTGACCGCGAACATCCTCAGCATCCGCGAGCAGATCAGCGCCCCATTTGCCGACCTGCTGAACGCCTTCAACCTGACCGCCAAGGGTCTGGTGTTCAAGGCCGAGAGCGTGGTGCCGGATTACGGCGGGAAGCCGTTCTGAAGTTGTTACAGAGCTTCCCTCACTGCTTCCCCTAGCATCTCTCTGAGCTTCCGCGCCGCGAACACCTGGGCACTGGTCAGCACCGGCCCGGCAATCCACCACGCCTTCCCGCTGCGGCCCAGGGTCAGCGGGTCATTGACCGGCCCGGCGAGCGCGGCGGCTTGCAGCATGGCCTGACTGGTGTGATCGCGCCCGAATTCGATGGCGGCAGCGTACTCGCTGTCCGACCACACGCGCACGTTCACGGTAAAGCGCGTAGCCCTGGCGTCCGCGTGCAGGCTCCGGAGGTAGTCCCCCGTCCTGCGGTACGCGCCTTCAGCGGTATTGTAAATATTCGCCTGGGCCGCTGTTATTGCCATTCCCAGACTCTCCGCCTCGACCGTGTTGGCCATGGTGGGGAGTTTCTCCGGGACTTTCATCAGGCGCTCCAGGGCCTTCAAGGCGGCGTCATTCGTGATTCTGAATCCCATGCTTCACCCCTTTCCGAACATCTCGCGCATGCGTTTGTCCTGTTCGGCACTCAGGCGACGCATGGTCGCCAGGCGCTTCCGGGTAAGCGCCTCTGGCGTGTGGTTCCACGGTTCAGCCAGTTTCAGGACTTCCGTGATGTAGTCCTCCAGAAGCGTGTAGGACACGATCAGGCCCTTGCCCTTATCCTCGGGTTTCGCGTCGGGATCGATGATCTCCTGACCGCGTTTCAGGCCGCTGGCGAAGCTGGTGTCGTGCAGGTACAAGACGCGGCGGGCGGCGTCCTCCTGACCCTGGATTTCTGCCGCACGGATGATGAATTCCAGGGGTCGGCGCATCATGACCTCGTAGGCCGCCGCGCCGAACACGCGCATCACGAATTCGTCAATGGTGTCGTCGTCTGGCCCTGAGTCGGGCTGTTCAGGTTGACGGCCTCCATCACCAGGAGGGTCTCCTGCATTCCTGCGCTCAGGGCCAGCAGTTTTTTTCGAGCGTCACTCAGGTCGTTCAGGGTGCGGATGCTCTCCAGCAGGGTCAGGCGGTCACCGAAACTCATGTGCCGCGGTAGTTCGCTGCCTGGGGTCAGGGATGCCCGGATGAGCCGCCAGAAGGCGTCCCACACGGGTTTGTTCACGTCCGTTTTCTTGAAGTCCAGCCACCGGCCAGGCTGGGGAGTGCCGCTCCCGTCCACGTCGTCGTGATCCTCGTCGTAGAAGGCGAGCAGGACGGCCACGATGCGCAGGATGTCCATGAAATTCGCTTCCTGCGTGGTGGCGCTCCACATTTCCAGTGTGACGGTGCCCTGCGAGAGCGTCAGGGTTTGACGTAAGGGTCTCAAATTGACCTCCAGAGAAAAGGATTTCTGTTAATCAGGGCCTTTTGTGGCGGCCCTGATCTGCCGGAGCAGGGGTTAAACGGGGGTGGCGGTGGCGGTCAGGGTGGCGTCCGCGTAGGCGCTGGTGCCGATCACGTCGATGGTGTACGTGCCAGCGGCCAAGCTCTGCGCGTTGATGGTCTCGGCATTGTCTGCCGCATTGCCCTGCGCCACCACCGCGCCGGAGGCGTCCTTCACGCGGATGTCCAAGTTCCCGGTACCGCCGCTCGCGGTCACTGCCAGGTTGCTGGGCTGGCTGAAGCTGATGGTGTACGTGGTCACGCTGCCTGCCGCACCGTCCAGGTTCGCCACGGCCTGACCGCTGGTCAGCGGCTGAGCAGGGAGCGCCACTTTGTCCAGGGCAGTGGTCAGGGCATTCAATTCCTCGGGGGTGTCCCCCTCAAACTCCGCCCCGAACTCGTCGATGCTGGTCACCAGCTCCTCGAAGTCGGCGGGCGGCGTGAACGCATAGGAGCGCACGCTCCCGATGAATTTCAGGATTTCGTTGTTCGCGTCACCGCGCTCCTTGCCGTTGTTCGAGAGTTCGAAGCGTGGGTGGAAGATGAGCGTCCAGGAACCGTCAGCGCGTTTCTTGATGAAGATGAAGCGCGTGAGCACCACTGCGCCACGGTTGATCTTGAACGCGCGAATGCCCGCCAGGGTGCCCTGGGTAGCGGTAGCGGCAGGCGTTCCGCGCCAAACGGTGCGCGTGCGGTCATCAGCGGTCAGCAGGGGGATCTCGTACCCGATCTTGCTGCTGGTCACACGGTTAGCGATTTCGACGCTCGCACCGTCCTCGCGGCCGGCAGCCAGGAGGGCCGCTTTCTCGATTTCCACGTTGGGCAGGACGTAGGTGCCGTCGGGCAGCCAGCCCATGTCCAGCCACGCTCCGCCGGGCGTGAGGGATTGCAAGCCGCTGGGACTGATGACGCTGATCTTCAGAATCTGGCCTTCACCCAGGGCGTTGTCCGGGTTAAGGGCGGTGTCTTTGTTGACTTCGGTGAGCATATTGACTCCTTAAATGCGCCCGCCGATGACGGGTCGCGTGATGATGAGGCGAGCTTGCCAGTAACCGAGGGTGAGAAAGGCGGTCACTCCGGCTTGTTTCTCCGTGTAGTACCCGGGTTCCCGGCCCGGAATGCCGCACAGAATGAGGTGAACAGCGTCGTACAAAGCCTGGCAGTCATCGCTGCTGGCCGCGTTGGTGCTGATGGTCGCCCAGATGCGCTGCTGAATGCCGTCCATGCCACTTGGTAGAGGGGTGAGCGGTTCAATCTGCACGTACCCTGCGGGCGCTCGCTGCCGCAGGTACACGTGCAGGCCGCGCTCCCCGCCTGCCTTGATGTCCCCGTCCGGGG
>ERZ501047.377-NODE-377-length-15377-cov-16.726537_pt1 | contig 15377 bp, 15 predicted proteins | sample MGYA00510868_ERZ501047 | MGnify/ENA primary metagenome ERZ501047 (study PRJEB25958, sample SAMN03398593) | human skin metagenome | study: EMG produced TPA metagenomics assembly of the Human Skin Microbiome Metagenome (human skin metagenome) data set. | reverse complement strand
GCGGCACCGAGGCGGACCGCCGCACCGCCGACCTCGCCGCCGAGCTGCGGCGTCAGGCCGAGAGCCAGCAGGCAGGGGGCGACGTCGACGGGTCCGGCACCCCGGGCCGCGACCAGCGTGACGCCGGTGGACGCGACGACCAGCGGCCCCGCCGGGACCGTGACGGCCGGGACCGCGACAACGCCGGGCGCGACAACGTCGGGCGCGACAACGTCGGTGAGCAGCGTGACGCCAATCGCGACCGCGGAGGGCGGGACAACGGCGGGCGGGACCAGCGTGACGGCGGCCGCGACAGCAGCAACCGTGACCGCTCCGCCCGCGACAACGGCGGTCGGGACAACCGTGACGGCCGTGACGACAACCGGTTCGACGACGAGCAGGGCGGTCGGCGGCGTGGTCGCCAGCGCAACCGTGACCGCAAGCGGCGCGGACGCACGGACGACCTCCGCGTGGGTGAGGACGTGTCCTACAACGACGAGGACGTGCTGCTGCCCGTCGCCGGCGTGCTGGACGTGCTCGACAACTACGCCTTCCTGCGCACGAGCGGCTACCTGCCCGGCTCGGGCGACGTCTACGTCACGCTCGGGATGGTCAAGAAGTTCGGCCTGCGCAAGGGCGACGCCGTCCAGGGCGTCATCAAGGACCCGGGCGAGGACGGCACGGGTCAGCACCAGCACGGCAAGCAGGGCAAGTTCAGCGCGCTGGTGCGGGTGGACGCGATCAACGGCCAGACGCCTGACGAGGCCCGCAGCCGCGTGGACTTCGCCAAGCTCACGCCGCTCTACCCGCAGGAGCGTCTGCGTCTGGAGACCCAGCCCAACGTCCTCACGACGCGCATCATCGATCTGGTGTCGCCGATCGGCAAGGGTCAGCGCGGCCTGATCGTCGCTCCGGCCAAGGCCGGCAAGACGATGGTCATGCAGGCGCTGGCCAACGCGATCACGACCAACCACCCCGAGTGCCACCTGATGGTCGTCCTGGTCGACGAGCGTCCCGAGGAGGTCACCGACATGCAGCGCGCCGTGCGCGGCGAGGTCATCTCCTCGACCTTCGACCGGCCGGCGTCGGACCACACGACGGTCGCCGAGCTGGCCATCGAGCGGGCCAAGCGCCTCGTCGAGATGGGGCAGGACGTCGTCGTGCTCCTCGACTCGATCACCAAGCTCGGGCGCGCCTACAACCTGGCCGCCCCGGCGAGCGGGCGCATCCTGTCCGGTGGTGTGGACTCGGCCGCGCTGTACCCGCCCAAGCGCTTCTTCGGCGCGGCGCGCAACATCGAGCACGGCGGCTCGCTCACCATCCTCGCGACGGCTCTGGTCGAGACGGGCTCCAAGATGGACGAGGTGATCTTCGAGGAGTTCAAGGGCACCGGCAACATGGAGCTCAAGCTCGACCGGCAGCTCGCCAACCGCCGCATCTTCCCGGCGGTCGACATCAACGCCTCGAGCACGCGTCGCGAGGAGATCCTCCTGTCCAGCGAGGAGCTCAAGATCATGTGGAAGCTGCGCCGGGTGCTGGCCGCCCTCGACCAGCAGGCCGGTATCGAGCTCCTCCTCGACCGCCTCAAGAAGACCAAGAGCAACGTCGAGTTCCTGATGCAGGTGCAGTCCAACTCCCCCTTGAAGGGCGACGACGACTGAGCCGAGGACACGAGCGAGGGACGAGCGAGGCCCGCAGGCGAGGCAGAGTCGGCGCCGTCGAGCATGACGACGACTGAGCCGAGGACACGAGCGAGGGCCCGAGGTGACGCAGCACGCGTCCTCTCGGGCCCTCGATCGTGCCGGGACCCACGCCTGGTCGCGGCCAACCGCCAGATCGAGCAGCCGCTCCAGGCGCGGGTCACGGCGTCGGTCAGGCGCACCTCGTCGGGGTTGAGGACACCGGCATCGGCATACCCGAGGAGGACCTGCGCGACGTCGGGCGACGGTTCTTCCGCGCCAGCAACGTCACGGCGCAGACGACCCCCGGGACGGGGCTCGGGCTGTCGATCGTGCAGTCCATCGCGGCGGCCCACGGGGGGGCGGATGAGCCTGGACTCGGTCGCCGGGCAGGGCAGGACCGTCACCCTCCACCTCACCTCGGTGGCCGAGGGAGGGGCCCCCGAGGACGAGCACCACGGCGCCTCCTGACCCCGTCCGACCAGGAGCAGGAATGCCCTCGGCCGGGCCTGCGTTAGGTCAGGTGTGCCGCCGTCTGGCACAATGGAGAGGTTGCCGGTTCACGAGAACACGCTCGACCCGGCGCACGAGATCTCAGAGGGAGACCACCATGAAGAAGGACATCCACCCGGAGTACGTCGAGACGCTGGTCACCTGCACCTGCGGCTCGCAGTTCACCACCAGGAGCACGGCGACGTCCGGCAAGATCAGCGCCGACGTCTGCTCGCAGTGCCACCCGTTCTACACCGGCAAGCAGAAGATCCTCGACACCGGTGGTCGCGTCGCCCGCTTCGAGGCGCGCTACGGCAAGCGCCAGAAGTAAGCACCTCGCCTGGGCCGGTCCCATCCGACGTCACGTCGGGGGACCGGCCCTTGGCGTCCCACCCCGTCCTCGACAGGAGTCCTCATGCTGGAGTCCGCCCGCTCGATCGTCGACGAGCACGCCGACCTCGAGCGTCAGCTGGCCGACCCCGCGGTCCACGGTGACCAGGCCGCGTTGCGTCGCCTCAACAAGAGGTATGCCGCCCTGGCGCCCACCGTCGCGGCCTACCACGCCTGGCGCGCCGCGACCGAGGACGTGGGCGCCGCCGAGGAGCTGGCGGCGGACGACCCGAGCTTCGCGGAGGAGCTGCCCGCCCTGCGGGACGCCCGCGACCGGGCCGAGGACAGGTTGCGCCGCCTGCTGATCCCGCGCGACCCCGACGACGACCGGGACGTCATCCTCGAGGTCAAGGCGGGGGAGGGCGGGGAGGAGTCGGCGTTGTTCGCCGGCGACCTGCTGCGCATGTACCTCCGGTTCGCCGAGCGGCGCGGCTGGCGCACCGAGATCATCGACGCGACCGAGTCCGACCTCGGCGGCTACAAGGACGTGTCCGTGGCGGTCAAGGCCAAGGGCACGCTCGAGCCGGGCGACGCGCCCTGGGCTCTGCTCAAGTACGAGGGTGGGGTGCACCGCGTGCAGCGTGTCCCCGTCACCGAGTCGCAGGGCCGCATCCACACCTCCGCCGCGGGCGTGCTCGTCATGCCGGAGGTGGAGGACGTGGCCGAGGTGGAGATCCACGACAACGACCTCAAGATCGACGTCTACCGCTCGTCGGGGCCGGGCGGGCAGAGCGTCAACACGACCGACTCGGCCGTGCGGATCACCCACCTGCCGACCGGGACGGTGGTCTCCTGCCAGAACGAGAAGTCCCAGCTGCAGAACAAGGAGTCTGCGATGCGCGTGCTGCGCGCCCGGCTGCTGCAGGTGGCCCGGGACGAGGCGGCGGCCGCGGCGTCGGACGCGCGACGCTCCCAGGTCCGCACGGTGGACCGCTCGGAGCGGATCCGCACCTACAACTTCCCCGAGAACCGCATCGCCGACCATCGCACCGGCTACAAGGCCTACAACCTCGACCACGTCCTGGACGGCGACCTCGACCCGGTCGTGGCCTCCGCGGTCGAGCTGGACGAGGCCTCGCGGCTGGCCGCGGTGGCGGGGTCCGAGGCGTGACCGACCTGCGCGGCGTGGTCAGCGCGGCGACGGACCGCCTGGCGGTGGCCGGGGTGCCGTCACCGCAGGTCGACGCGGTGGCACTGGCGGCATACGTCCTCCGTTGCGACCCCGGCGAGGTGCACCGGGGCCTGGTCCTCGGGACCAGGCTGACCGAGGAGCAGAGCAGCCGGTATGCCGAGCTGCTCGACCACCGCGCCGCCCGTGTCCCCCTCCAGCACCTCACGGGCCGCGCGGGCTTCCGGCGGCTGGAGCTGTCCGTCGGGCCGGGGACCTTCGTGCCGCGCCCCGAGACTGAGCTCGCCGTCGAGCTGGTGCTGGCCGAGCTCGGGGCCACCGGGGCGACCGTCCACGGGAGAGCGCCTGTCGTCGTCGACCTGTGCACGGGCTCCGGGGCGATCGCGTTGGCGGTCAAGGACGAGCACCCGAGAGCGCAGGTCCATGCCGTAGAGGCCTCTGACCAGGCCTTTCGACGAGCCCGCCACAATGCAGGGAGGCTCGACCTCGACGTGACGGTGACCCTTGCGGACGCCACCGGGGACCCGCGCCACGCCGTGGACCTGGCGCCGCTGGAACCGCTCGTGGGGCACGTCGACGTGGTCGTGTCGAACCCGCCGTACGTCCCCGAGGACGCCGTGCCGCGCGAGCCCGAGGTCCGTGACCACGACCCCGCCATGGCGCTGTACGGCGGGCCGGGGGACGGGCTCGGCATACCGCTCCAGGTGGCGCGCACCGCGGCCGTCCTGCTGCGCCCCGGCGGCCTGCTCGTCATGGAGCACGCGGACACGCAGGGGGAGACCCTGCCCGCCGCCCTGCGTGCCACGCGGGAGTGGGTGGACGTGCGCGACCACCTCGACCTGGCCGGTCGGCCGCGCACCACCACCGCTCGTCGTGCCGGACGCCTCGACGAGGGGGAGACCTCGGGCCGATAGGCTCACCGGCATGAGCGACAGCCCTGCGCACTTCGACTGCACGACGCCCGAGGGGCGACAGGAGGGCGTGGCCGCGGCGGCCGACGCCGTGCGACGCGGTGAGGTCGTCGTGCTGCCGACGGACACCGTCTACGGCGTCGGGGCCGACGCCTTCAACCCGGACGCGGTCGCGGCGGTGCTGGCGGCCAAGGGGCGCGACCGGCACATGCCCCCGCCCGTCCTCGTGCCGCACGCGCGCACCGTCGACGGCCTCGCCATCGACGTCCCGTCCTACGCCCGTGACCTCATGGACCGGTTCTGGCCCGGCCCGCTCACCCTCGTGCTGCTGGCCCAGCCGTCCCTGATGTGGGACCTCGGCGAGACCAACGGCACCGTGGCCCTACGCATCCCGCGGGACGAGACCGCCATCGCCCTGCTGAGCGAGGTGGGTCCGATGGCCGTGACCAGCGCCAACCTCACCGGCGAGCCGGCCGCGATGACGGCCCGGGAGGCTGAGGCCATGCTCGGCGACGCGGTGGGGGTCTACCTCGACGGGGGCCCCTGCGAGGACGGCGAGGCCTCCACCATCCTCGACTGCACCCAGGAGCGGCCGCGCGTCCTGCGCGACGGGGCCGTCGACGAGGACGCCCTGCGCGAGGCGCTGGGCTCGGTGCGCCTCGAGGGCGACGACGCACCTGACGCGCCCGAGGGCCCCGGCACGCCGACCGAACGGCCCGGCGGCGCCACCCTCTAGGCTGAGGCCGAGGCACCGTCGCCCGTCACCGCCCACCCCTCGCACCCGGGAGCACACGCATGTCCGACACCCCGTTCTACGGCTCCGACTACGAGGCCCTCGAGGCTCTCGACCCCGAGATCGCCGGCGTCCTGCAGTCCGAGCTGACCCGCATCCGCAGCGGGCTGCAGCTGATCGCCAGCGAGAACCTCTCGAGCCCGGCCGTGCTCACCGCCCTGGGGTCCACCCTCTCCAACAAGTACGCCGAGGGCTACCCGGGTCGCCGCTACTACGGCGGCTGCTCCGAGGTCGACAAGGCCGAGCAGATCGCGATCGACCGGTGCAAGGAGCTGTTCGGCGCCGAGCACGCCAACGTCCAGCCGCACTCCGGCGCGAGCGCCAACCAGGCGGTCTACGGCGCGTTCTGCCAGCCCGGCGACAAGCTCCTCGGCATGTCGCTGCCGCACGGTGGCCACCTGACCCACGGCGCCAAGGTGTCCTTCTCCGGCAAGTGGTTCGACATCGCGCACTACGGGGTCGACAAGGACACCGAGGACATCGACTACGACCAGGTCCGTGACCTGGCGCGGCAGCACCGCCCCAAGGTGATCCTCGCGGGCGGCTCGGCGATCCCGCGCCTCATCGACTTCCAGGCCTTCCGCGACATCGCGGACGAGGTCGGCGCGATCTTCTGGGTCGACGCCGCGCACTTCATCGGTCTCGTGGCCGGCAAGGCGATCCCGTCGCCGGTGCCGTATGCCGACGTGGTCACCTTCACGACGCACAAGGTGCTGCGCGGCCCCCGCTCGGGCGCGCTGGTCTGCAAGGAGGAGCACGCCGCCAAGCTCGACAAGGCCGTGTTCCCGCTGATGCAGGGCGGTCCGCAGATGCACACCGTGGCGGCCAAGGCCGTCAACTTCAAGGAGTGCATGCAGGCCGACTACCAGCAGTACGCCAAGGACGTCATCGCCAACGCGCAGCGCCTCGCGGCCGGGCTGGCCGAGCGCGACATCCGCCCGACGACCGGTGGCACCGACACGCACCTGGCGCTGCTCGACCTGCAGAAGGTCGGGGTCACCGGGGCGGACGCCGAGGCCCGCTGCGACGCGGCCGGGATCGTCCTCAACAAGAACGCCATCCCCTTCGACCCGCAGAAGGCCAACGTGGCCTCCGGCGTCCGCGTCGGGACCCCCTCGGTGACGACGCAGGGCATGGGGCTGCCGGAGATGGACGTGATCGCCGACGTCATCCACCGGGCCGTCACCCAGACCGACGGCGACCCCGAGCACGCGGTGGCCAAGGAGATCCGGGCGACGGTCGAGGACCTCTGCACGCGCTTCCCGGCCTACCCGCGCTGACCCGGCCGTTGGCGAGCCGGCGTGCGTGAGTACCTCTTCGTCATGGTGGTCGCAGCGGCGATCACCTTCCTGACGACGCCTCTCGTGCGCTGGCTCGCCGTCCGCACCGGGGCCATGACCGCCGTCCGGGACCGGGACGTCCACGTCGTCCCGATCCCGCGGCTGGGGGGAGTGGCGATCCTGCTGGGCTTCCTCGGGGCGGTGCTGCTGGCCTGGCGCCTGCCCTTCCTCGGGGGGCACGTCCAGGGGCGCCCGGCGGCCGAGAGCGTCTTCAGCGACGGCCGTATGACGGGGGTGGTCGTCGGCGCCGTCCTCGTGTGCCTGGTCGGTGCCGTGGACGACGTGCGCGAGCTCGACTGGCTGACCAAGCTCGCCGGGCAGGTCCTCGCGGCCGGGATCATGGCCTACCAGGGCCTGCAGCTGCTCTCGGTCCCGGTCTTCGGGCAGACGGTCCTGCCGCTCGCGGTGATGATCGCCCTCACCATCCTGGTGGTGGTGGTGACGACCAACGCCGTCAACTTCGTGGACGGCCTCGACGGGCTGGCCGCGGGCATCGTGGGCATCGCCGCGCTCACCTTCTTCGTCTACAGCTATGTCGTGTCCATGTCCTACAACCCGCCCAACGTCTTCTCCTCGGCGACGCTCATCTCCGCGGCCCTGGTCGGCTGCTGCGCCGGCTTCCTGCCCCACAACTTCCACCCCGCGCGGCTGTTCATGGGCGACAGCGGGGCGCTGCTGCTCGGCCTGCTGCTCGCCGCCGCCACGATCTCCATGACCTCCCTGGACCCCACGCAGGTGGGCATGGCGGCGGGCCGCTCGACGGAGGTGCTGGCGTGGCTGCCGCTCGTGCTGCCCCTCGCTATCCTCTCGCTGCCGCTGCTCGACGTGGTGCTGGCGGTCGTGCGGCGCACCCGCGCCGGCATCCGGCCCTGGCACCCCGACGCCCACCACCTCCACCACCGGATGCTGCGCGCCGGGCACAGCCACCCCCACGCGGTGCTGCTGCTCTACCTCTGGGCCGCGATCGTGTCGGTCGGCGTGCTGGCGGTCGCGATGTTCGACGGCTGGGCCCCCGTCATCGCCGTCGCGGCGGCCGTTCTCGTCGCGAGCTTCCTCACGTTCAGCCATCGCAGCTCCCTGCGGCGACCGACCTTGTGATAGCGTTCACAAGCGCTCGACGGCGAGTGCGCGGAGGCTGATCACCCGCCCCGCCACCCCGTTGCTCGAGCCCCAACCGACCCGAGGACAGCCCCTTGCCCGCACGGCGCCCCCGCACCCCCAGCCCGGACGTCTCGTCCGCGATGCTGCGCACCGCGGTCCTCGGCTCTGTGGCGGCGCTGCCCCTCGTCGCCGGGGCCGGCGCGCTCTACCGCGGCTGGCGAGGCCTGGCCAGCGCCTCCCTCGGGGCCGCCACCACCACCGCCTTCTTCGCCGCCGGCGTCGTGGCCGTCTCGGCGCTCGTCAAGGGCCCTGCTGCAACGGTCCTGCCCGGCGCCTTCGTGGTCTACGCCACCCAGCTGGGCCTGCTGCTCCTCGTCCACGCGCTGCTGCGCGAGGCCGGGTTCATGGAGCCGATGGCCTTCGGCGGCGGGGCCGTCGCCGGCGTGCTGGTGTGGCAGGTGTGCCACACGGTCGCGTTCGCCCGGGGGCGTCACGAGATCTACCCTGGCCTGGGTGAGGGGGACCGCCGATGAGCGACCCCGACCAGCGCGAGCCGGCCGGCGAGCAGCACACCCCGCGCACCGCAGACGCCCTGGCGCACTCGACCGCCACCGACGTGACCTCCTACCTCATCTCGGGCCCCGTCGCCTTCGGTCTCATCGGCAAGGGCCTCGACGTCTGGTGGGGCACGGGATTCGCCCTGCCGGTGGGCATCGCCGTCGGGTTCACCCTTTCTCTGTATGTCATATGGGTCCGGTACGGTAGGGCCTGACTGTGATGACGAGTCCACGCCCCGCCGCCGTTCGCGTCCACATCGTCCTGTTCAGCATCAACGAGGAGACACAGTGATCGTCACCGCCAGGCCTGCCGTCGGTAGCCTCCCGGCGTCCAGCGGCGAGGGATTCACCCCGCCCTCTCCCGGCGACTTCTACGTCCCGCTGATCGGTGACTGGTTCACCCGACCGATGCTGCTGGCCCTGCTGTCGGTCGTCCTCCTGGTCGGGTGGCTCCTGTGGGCCTCCAAGCGCGTGGCCGTCGTCCCCACCAAGCGCCAGTGGTTCCTGGAGCAGGCCTACGACTTCGTCCGCAACGGCGTGGCCCGCGACATGATCGGCTCCCGCGACTTCAAGCGCTTCACCCCGCTGCTGTTCGCGCTGTTCCTGTTCATCATCGTCAACAACTGGTTCGGCTCCACCCCGTTCACCAACTTCCCGACGCTCAGCCGCATCGGCATGGTGATCCCGCTCGTCGCGATCGTCTACATCGGCTACCACTACGCCGGCATCAAGAAGCACGGCCTCGGCGGCTACTTCAAGATGCTCGTGCCGGCCGGCGTCCCGATCTTCCTCGCGCCGATCATCTTCATCCTCGAGTTCGCGAGCTTCTTCCTCATCCGGCCGCTCACGCTCACCCTTCGTCTGTTCGGCAACATGTTCGCCGGCCACATGCTGATGGGTGTGTTCATCCTCGGCGGTGCCTACCTCCTGCTGTCCGGCAACCCGGGCTTCATGGTCGCCGGCGTCGGCGCCTTCGTCATGGGCTTCCTCATGCAGCTCCTCGAGCTGCTGATCCAGGCCATCCAGGCCTACGTCTTCGTCATGCTGGCCGCCTCCTACTTCGGTGGCGCCGTGGCTGACGAGCACTGATCCACCGGCCCAGCGCCGTTCGACCACAACCAAATACACCCCACAGACTCCCGGGCGGGCAGCCTCCCGGGTCACCCACAGAGAGAGAAATCTAGAGATGCAGCACTTCCTGGAGATCAGCGGCTCGATGTCCCTCGTCGGCTACGGCATCGCGACGCTCGGCCCGGCCATCGCCATCGGTCTCATCTTCGCCGCCCTGATCAACGGCATTGCCCGCCAGCCCGAGGCCGCCGGTCTCCTGCGTCCGCAGGCCATCTTCGGCTTCGCCGTGGCCGAGGCCCTCGCGATCCTGGGCTTCGTCCTCTTCTTCATCAACAACTGACGACCTCGCGCGTCACCCGCTCGAAGCCCGTCGTCTAGGTAGGAGAAGAACGTGCAGCTAACTGCCACGTCGCTCGTCGCGGCCGTGCCTGCCGCCGAGGGCGGCAACGACATGCCGCTGATCCCGCACATCCCCGAGCTCATCTTCACCATCGTGGTGTTCGCGATCCTGTGGTTCGTCGTCGCCAAGAAGGTCGTGCCCAACCTCGAGCGTGCGTATGCCGAGCGCACCGCCGCGATCGAGGGCGGTATGGACAAGGCCGAGGCCGCGCAGCGCGAGGCCGAGGCCGCCCTGGCGGAGTACAAGTCGCAGCTCGCCGAGGCTCGTGACGAGGCCGCTCGCATCCGCGAGGAGGCCAAGGAGCAGGGCGCGGCGATCGTCGCGGAGATGCGTGGTCAGGCCCAGGCCGAGGCCAACCGGATCACCGAGTCGGCGCACAAGCAGATCGAGGCCGAGCGCCAGCAGGCGGTCGTCTCCCTGCGCTCCGAGGTTGGCCGCATCTCGACCGACCTGGCGAGCCGCATCGTCGGCGAGTCGCTGCACGACGAGACCCGCCAGAAGGGCATCGTCGACCGCTTCCTCGCCGAGCTCGAGTCCGGTGACATCCGTCCCCAGGCCGTCGGCAGCGGCGCCGCCACCGGCTCGTCCCGCGCCGGCGAGCAGACGGACGGGGCGTTCTGATGCAGGGCGCGTCGCGCGGAGGACTCCTCGAGAGCCGCAAGGCCCTGCAGGGCGTCCTGGAGTCGGGGGCCGACTGGTCCGCCGTGTCCGAGGACCTCTTCTCGGTCGCTGGGGTCATCGACGGGTCCGCCACCCTGCGCCGCGCGCTCGCCGATCCCTCGCGGGACGCGGAGAGCAAGCGGGGCCTGGCGCGCCGCCTGCTCGAGGGCAAGGTCCAGCCCGGCACGCTCGACGTGCTCGGTGCGGTCGCCTCCCAGCGCTGGACCAGCGAGCGGGACCTGTCCGACGCCGTGGAGCGGCTGGCCGTCGAGGCCCAGGTCGCCATGTCGGAGAGCGCGGGCCGTGCGGACGACGTCGAGGAGCAGCTGTTCCGCTTCGAGCGGGCGGTCGCCGGCTCGCCCGAGCTCCGCGAGGCGCTCGGCGACCCCCAGCTCCCGGCCGAGCGCAAGGGGCAGGTCGTCGACCAGCTCCTGGCGGGCAAGGCCCACCCCGAGACGCGCCGGCTGGTCCACCAGGCCGTCGTCGCGGGACGTGGGCGCAAGGTCTCCACGACGATCGAGGAGTACCTCGCCGTCGCCGCCACACGGCGGGAGCAGCTGAGCGCGGTCGTCACCGTCGCCAGCCCCCTCTCGCAGGAGCAGCACGACCGCCTGGCCGCGGCGCTGGGCAAGACCTACGGCCGCCCCGTCCTGCTCAAGGTCGTCCTCGACCCGCAGGTCGTCGGCGGCATCCGGGTGCAGGTCGGCGACGAGGTCGTCGACGGCACCATCGTCACCAAGCTCGACGCAGCGCGCCGCCACTTCGGCGCCTGAGTGCGGGTCCGACGCACCACCAGACACACCAACGTCGGTCCGCGCGACCGCTACGAGGAGAGAAGTTAGAGATGACGGAGCTTTCGATCCGTCCGGACGAGATCCGGGACGCCCTGGACAGCTTCGTGCAGTCGTACCAGCCTGGTGCGGCCTCGCGCGAAGAGGTCGGCCGTGTCGTCGACGCCGGTGACGGTATCGCCCACGTCGAGGGCCTGCCCTCGGCCATGACCAACGAGCTGCTCGAGTTCGAGGACGGCACGCTCGGCCTCGCGCTCAACCTCGACGTGCACGAGATCGGTGTCGTCATCCTGGGTGACTTCTCCGGGATCGAGGAGGGCCAGCCGGTCAAGCGCACCGGTGAGGTCCTGTCCGTGCCCGTGGGCGACGCCTTCCTGGGTCGCGTGGTCAACCCGCTGGGCCAGCCCATCGACGGGCTCGGCGAGATCCAGGCCGAGGCTCGCCGCGCGCTGGAGCTGCAGGCCCCCAACGTCGTGTCGCGCAAGTCGGTCCACGAGCCGATGCAGACCGGCATCAAGGCCATCGACTCGATGATCCCGATCGGTCGTGGCCAGCGTCAGCTGATCATCGGCGACCGCCAGACCGGCAAGACCACGGTCGCGGTGGACACGATCATCAACCAGCGCGCCAACTGGGAGTCCGGCGACCCCGACAAGCAGGTGCGCTGCATCTACGTCGCCATCGGCCAGAAGGGCTCCACGATCGCCTCCGTGCGCGGGACCCTCGAGGAGGCCGGCGCGATGGAGTACACCACGATCGTCGCGGCCCCCGCGTCCGACGCCGCGGGCTTCAAGTACCTCGCGCCCTACACCGGTTCGGCCATCGGCCAGCACTGGATGTATGACGGCAAGCACGTCCTCATCGTCTTCGACGACCTGTCCAAGCAGGCCGAGGCCTACCGCGCCGTGTCGCTGCTGCTGCGCCGCCCGCCGGGCCGCGAGGCCTACCCCGGCGACGTCTTCTACCTGCACAGCCGCCTGCTGGAGCGTTGCGCCAAGCTGTCCGACGACCTCGGCCACGGCTCGATGACGGGTCTGCCGATCATCGAGACCAAGGCCGGTGACGTGTCGGCCTACATCCCGACCAACGTCATCTCCATCACCGACGGGCAGATCTACCTGCAGGGCGATCTGTTCAACGCCAACGTCCGCCCGGCCGTGGACGTGGGCATCTCGGTGTCCCGCGTCGGTGGCTCCGCGCAGATCAAGGCGATGAAGGAGGTCTCTGGCCGCCTCAAGGTCGACCTGGCGCAGTTCCGCGCCATGGAGGCCTTCGCGATGTTCGCCTCGGACCTCGACCCCGCCTCGCGCCAGCAGCTGGCCCGCGGCGCCCGTCTGGTCGAGCTGCTCAAGCAGCCGCAGGCGTCGCCGATGGCCGTCGAGGACCAGGTCCTGGTCGTGTGGGCCGGCACCTCCGGCAAGCTCGACGACGTCGAGGTCGACGACGTCCGCCGCTTCGAGGCGGAGTTCGTCGACTACGTCAAGCGCGAGCGCGGTGGCATCCTCGACGCGATCCGCGAGACCAAGAAGCTCGACGACGACACCAAGTCGGCGATGGACGACGCCATGACGGCCTTCAAGCAGCAGTTCCGTCCGGGCACCGAGCACGCGGGCATCCACCCCGGCCACGAGGAGTTCGACTCCATCGAGGACGACGAGATGGACCGCGCGCAGATCGAGCGCCACTGACCTGACGCGCGCGTCGGTGCCGGGGGACACCCCGGCACCGGCCACCGTCACCAGCGGCACCCCGGACACCAGACACTCCAGGCAAGAACCCCAGGAAGGCGGCAACTACATGGGTGGGCAGATGCGGGTCTACCGCCAGCGCATCCGGTCCGTCAGCGCGACCAAGAAGATCACCAAGGCGATGGAGCTCATCGCCGCCTCCCGCGTGGTCAAGGCCCGCGAGGCCGTCATGAGCGCAGCCCCCTACACCCACGCGCTGACGCGCGCGGTGTCGGCGGCGGCGTCATACGCAGGCGAGGATCACCCGCTGACCACACGCACGAGCGAGGGCCGACGGGCCGGCGTCCTCATCATCACCAGCGACCGCGGCTTGGCCGGGGCCTACTCGGCGTCTGCGCTCAAGACTGCCAACGAGCTCATGGAGCGCCTGCGCTCCGAGGGCAAGGAGGTCGTCCCCTACCTCGTCGGTCGCAAGGCCGTGGCGTGGTTCAAGTTCCGCGACCGCCAGTACGCCGAGGCGTGGGAGGGCTTCACCGACGCGCCGAAGTTCGAGCACGCCCGGGAGATCGGCGAGCGGGTCATGCGGGACTTCCTGCGGGACAGCGAGGACGGGGAGGGCGTCGACGAGATCCACGTCGTCTACACCCGCTTCCGCACGATGGTGACGCAGCAGCCTCGCGCGCTGCGGCTCCTGCCCCTGGAGGTCGTCGAGAAGGGCCAGCGTGTCGAGGTCGACGAGGGCTTCATGGAGGAGCCCGACGACGAGGGCCTGCAGCCGCAGTTCAGCTTCGAGCCGGACGCCGAGACGGTGCTGGACGCCCTGCTGCCCAGGTACGTCACGTCGCGCATCTACACCTGCCTGCTGGGTGCGGCCGCCTCCGAGCTCGCGTCGCGCCAGCGCGCGATGAAGTCGGCGACGGACAACGCCGAGGAGCTCATCAAGACCTACACCCGCCTGGCCAACCAGGCGCGTCAGGCCGAGATCACCCAAGAGATCAGCGAAATCGTGGGCGGCGCGAACGCCCTCGCGGACGCCAAGTAAGCCGCCCAAGACAAGAAGGTAGAGACAGCCATGACTGCCACCATGAACGAGGCCCAGCAGGGCGCCCCCGCCGAGGGCGGCGTCGGCCGGGTCTCCCGCTCCATCGGCCCCGTCGTCGACGTGGAGTTCCCCGTCGACGCCATGCCCGACATGTACAACCTGCTCAAGGTCGACGTCGAGCTCGGCGGCGAGACCAAGACGCTGAACCTCGAGGTCGCCCAGCACATCGGTGACAACCTCGTGCGCGCCGTGTCCCTGCAGCCGACCGACGGCCTCGTCCGCGGCGCGACGGTGCGCGACACCGGCGGCCCGATCACCGTCCCCGTCGGCGACGTGACGCTCGGCAAGGTCTTCAACACCACCGGCGAGGTGCTCAACCTCGCCGAGGGCGAGCGCTTCGAGGTCAACGAGCGCTGGGGCATCCACCGCCAGGCGCCGGCCTTCGACCAGCTCGAGTCCAAGACGCAGATGTTCCAGACCGGCATCAAGGTCATCGACCTGCTGACGCCGTACGTGCAGGGCGGCAAGATCGGCCTGTTCGGCGGCGCCGGCGTGGGCAAGACGGTCCTCATCCAGGAGATGATCGCCCGCGTCGCCCGCGACCACGGTGGCGTGTCGGTGTTCGCCGGGGTCGGCGAGCGCACCCGCGAGGGCAACGACCTCATGGTCGAGATGGAGGAGGCCGGCGTCCTCGGGCAGACCGCCCTCGTCTTCGGCCAGATGGACGAGCCGCCGGGTACCCGCCTGCGGGTCGCCCTGTCCGCGCTGACGATGGCGGAGTACTTCCGCGACGTCCAGAAGCAGGACGTGCTGCTCTTCATCGACAACATCTTCCGCTTCACGCAGGCCGGCTCGGAGGTCTCCACCCTCCTCGGCCGTATGCCGTCCGCCGTGGGCTACCAGCCCACGCTGGCCGACGAGATGGGTGTGCTCCAGGAGCGCATCACCTCGACGCGCGGCCACTCGATCACCTCGATGCAGGCGATCTACGTGCCCGCCGACGACTACACCGACCCGGCCCCGGCCACGACCTTCGCCCACCTGGACGCGACCACCGAGCTCTCTCGCGACATCGCCTCCATGGGCATCTACCCGGCCGTGGACCCGCTGACGTCGACGTCCCGCATCCTCGACCCCCGCTACATCTCCCAGGACCACTACAGCACCGCGGTCCGCGTCAAGGGGATCCTGCAGCGCAACAAGGAGCTGCAGGACATCATCGCGATCCTCGGCATGGACGAGCTCTCCGAGGAGGACAAGATCCTCGTCAACCGGGCTCGCCGCATCCAGCGCTTCCTCTCGCAGAACACCTACGTCGCCAAGCAGTTCACCGGCATCGAGGGTTCGACGGTCC
>ERZ501047.376-NODE-376-length-15418-cov-7.327410_pt1 | contig 15418 bp, 15 predicted proteins | sample MGYA00510868_ERZ501047 | MGnify/ENA primary metagenome ERZ501047 (study PRJEB25958, sample SAMN03398593) | human skin metagenome | study: EMG produced TPA metagenomics assembly of the Human Skin Microbiome Metagenome (human skin metagenome) data set. | reverse complement strand
CGCTAACGACCCGAACGCCCCCCTCCCAGACCCCCGCGCCGCCCGCCCGCCGCGGTAATCCGTCCTCGTGCCCCTGCGCAGGGGCACGCGTGACTGAGGGCGACTTGGTTCATCAGGCGGTGAGGATGCGCCCGCCTCCCCTAACGCGTCAGGAACACCACGTAACCGCGAAAGCGTGGATTGATGCGCAGTCCGGGCGGCTCACGCCACTCGCCGCCCTCGACCAGCCCGACGCGAAACGGGATCGGCACGCGCGATAGGCCCGGTCCGTAGCGGTCCGCATTCGCCACCGTGGAGCGCCCCTGGTACGTCTGCACCACCAGCTCCTCGACATGCGCACCGATCGCGCGCAGCGCCGCCGGGTCGCCCTGCGACGCCCAGTCGTAGAGCCCGGTGACCGACAGCTCGACCCCCGGCCCCAGCGCGCGGTCGAGCTCCGCCAGAAACGACGCGTAGCGATCGAGCCCGCGGGTGCCGCTGTCGAAGTCGATCTGGATGCCCGCGACATGGTCGGACGCGCCCCGCCAGCGGGCCAGCTCCGCCCGCATCTGCGGCACCACCGCAGGCTCGATGTCCAGCGTCTCCAACCGGTAGGTGAGGTAGAGCTGCGCCTTTACCCCGCGCGGTGGCGCGACCCGGCGCGAGGCGATGCGGTCGGGCGACGCCGCCAGCACCTCCCCCGCGAGTGCGTAAATGCGCGCTGCGCGTGATGCAGTGGCGGGATCGGGACTGATCCCCGCCCACAGCCAGAAGGCGTTGTGATCCGCGCGAGAGACGCGCTCAGCCGGCGCGCTGCGCTCGCACCCCGCCAGCCCAAGCATCAGCGCCAGCGCGACGCACCGCAGCCTCACCAGTAGACGGTCGCGGCGCGCGCCCAGCGGGTCTGCGGATAGCGGCGCTTGAGCTCGTTGAACCACGCCCGACGCTGGCTCACCGGGTCCTGGCTACCATCGCAGCTGTTGTTCCCCGACGGCGCATAGCAATGATAGGCGCGGTAGAGCGCATAGGCGCGCGCGTCGGAGGGGCTCGCCGGGTTGGCGATGATCTGTCGATAGGCGCGCAGGCGGCTGAACCAGGTCGGTGCGGTCGGCCGCTGCCAACCATCGCCCGCGCCGCCCAGCTCGTCGGGTTCGGGCCGGTCGGTGATCAGCCCGCGCGGACCCCACAGCGAATCGCCTTCGGTGAGGCGCAGGAATTCACCCAGGCACAGCAGAGCGCCCGCGTTCTGCGGGCTCTGCGCCAGCGTCCGGGTCACCGCGCCGAGCGAAGGACAGTCGATACCGCTCGCCCCCGCACGGGAGCCGCTCCATGCGAAATTGCCCGGCTCGATCGGCAACGGCGCCGCGCTCGCGCCCTCGATCCGCGGAGCGGCAACAGCATAGCGGTCGATCTTGCCCGCAAGCTCGGCATAGCGCCCCGCGAACAGCGATTTGTAGAGCCACACACCCCGCGCCAGCGCGCGCTCCTCTGCGGTCCCGTTGCCGCCAGCCACTTGTTCGAGCAGCGCCGGGCCAGCGCTGAAGCTGATCAGCTGCGCCCGGATGCCCGGATCGCGTACCTTGGAGCCCGACGCGAACACCCGGCCCAGCTCGCCGCGCCGCTCTTCGAACATGGCGAGGCCGAGTTCGGCGCTGCCGCGCTGCAGAGGCGTGTCGGCGGCGTCGATCAGCGCCGACCATTGTTCGCGCGACGTGGCTCCACGCAGCATGTCGGCCGCCAGCGTGCGCAGCAGCCGCCTCGAATAAGCGACCGCGCCGCGACCGTCGCCCGACGCCGGGATCAAGGCCGCCACGCGGCCCGGCGCACCCTCGACGTAGAGCGCGTGCGCCGCCTTCACATAGCCATAGAGCGCTTCGGCACCGGCAAAGCGTGCCGCCTGGCCTTCGATCTCCGCTCGCGTGATGGTCGTGGCTGGGGCACCGTCGCTCCGCTCCGACGGCGCACGCATTGCGCGCAGGTCGGCGACCGCCAGCAGCATGGCGTCGGGCGCGCTCGCCGGAGTGAGCGCGGCGTCGGCCTTGATATCGAACTCCTGCACCAACTGCGCGAGGCTTCCGCCCGCGGGGTCGCGCCCTTGCGCGAACGCATCGGCATAGCGGCGCAGCAACGCGCCCTTGCGCCCGGACAGCCAGTCCGCGCGCCGCGCCAGCCCCTTGGCCGAGCCGCTGTAGCGTCCGTTCGGCCAGGCCCGCAGATACTCGGCGAGCGCGCGGTCCATCGCCGCCACGTGCGCAGGTTTTGCCAGTGCCGGGTCGACGTTGCCCCACTCGTCCACCGAACCTTCGAGCGCGACGTTGATCGCCACGCGCATCGCCATGTAGCTCGCCGCCTCGTTGAGCCAGGAACTGCTCGTCGCTCCGATCGCACCGAAGGCACGCGCGGCCGCCGCCCAGTCGCCGCGATAAAAGGCGCGTGCCCCGTCGAGGTAGCTCGCGAACGCGCTCGCATCGCCGGCGGCGACGTCGGGGCGCGCGACCGGTGCCGCGCTGCCGTCGTCGACGCATTTGGGGTCGAGCGCCCGCCGCGCCGCCGCGAGCGTGCTGCGGTCGGCATCGCTCATCCGCGCCCCGCGCAGCGCGGCGATAAAGGCTTCGCGGCCGCTGACGTTGCTGTGGCAGCGGGTCGCGCTCAGATCCTCTGCAGCGGCGGCTTCGTCATAGGGCGGCTCGGGCGGAATGGTGGCGACCGTGGCGAGGTAGGTCGCCCAGTCGAAGCCGGTCGCATTGGACCGCCGCTCGCCTTCGAAGAAGGTCGGGCGAATCGCCATCCCCAGCGCGCCGTGCCGGTCGTGCAGCAGCATGGCGAGGTTGACGCGCGTGTCGTTCGCCGGGCTCAAGAAGGCGCGGCTGCTGCAGGGATCGAAGCTGCGCTGCGCCAGTGTCCAGTTCGGCTCGCAGCCGGTATCCGCACTCGCGTGCGCGGCGCTCGGAAAGGCTGCGGCGCCGCCCGCCAACAGCGCCAGGACACACCAATTCCAACCCCGCATCGCACCGCCCCTGCCTGATGAGGGCGTCAGTCTGCGCCGCCCCCGCTCGCTGTTCAAGCACTGTTACCCGGACGTCACACCCCCCATATGCGGGAGGCGTCAGAGCAAAATTTTTTGTTAGCCCAATGTTCACCTTGCCAGCGCGGCAAAGCCTGCTTGGTCCACGCGTCGCTGCGCCGCAAAGCTGACCGGGTGAGACTCGGTGGAGCCGACGACCGCATCAAGGGGCTTGATCCCGCGAGGCGCTTTCCACAATCTGTAGCGGTTGTTCGCGAAGACGAACGCTATAGCTTGTGGTTTAGGCGGATTTACTTGATTTTCCGCCACTCCTGACCGCTCGCGAACGAACATAGAACAAAAGGGCTGGCGACTCATCGGTTCGCCTGCCACAGGTGGGGGTGAGACGATGGACTTTCGGGACACGGCCGCGACGCGCGGCGAAGGCGCCGATGGCGCGCCCGGCACGATGGAGGGATACGCAATGGCAACCCGGCTCGACGAGCGCCCGGCAACCGCTGACGGCGGAGGCACCGACGCGGACGCGGCGCTGGCGGCGATGAACGCATCGCTGGTCGCCACCGCAACCGCCGCCAAGGCGGAGCCGCTCTCATCCAGCAGCATCGCCGCGCGCCGCTTCGACGTGGTGACCGACGCCAGCCGCGATGCGTTGCTGACCGACTTCGGCAAGGACACGCTCGAGGACCGCTACCTGCTGCCGGGCGAATCCTATCAGGATTTGTTCGCTCGCGTCGCCGCAGCTTACGCCGACGATCAGGGCCATGCGCAGCGCGTCTATGACTATATCAGCCGGTTGTGGTTCATGCCCGCGACGCCGGTACTGTCGAACGGCGGCACGGGGCGCGGCCTCCCCATCAGCTGCTACCTCAATTCGGTGAGCGACAGCCTCGAAGGGATCGTCAACACCTGGAACGAGAATGTCTGGCTCGCCTCGCGCGGGGGCGGGATCGGCACCTATTGGGGCCACGTCCGCGGCATTGGCGAGCCAGTCGGTTTGAACGGCAAGACCAGCGGCATCATTCCCTTCGTGCGCGTGATGGACAGCCTGACGCTCGCCATCAGCCAGGGTTCGCTGCGACGCGGCTCGGCGGCCTGCTACCTCGACATCAGCCACCCGGAGATCGAGGAGTTCCTCGAAATCCGCAAGCCGTCGGGCGACTTCAATAGGAAGGCGCTGAATCTCCACCACGGCGTCCTCATCACCGACGCCTTCATGGAGGCGGTGCGCGACGGCACCGACTTTGCGCTCACCTCCCCCCGCGACGGGTCGGAGCGCGGCCGCGTCGATGCGCGCTCGCTGTTCCAGAAGCTCGTCGAAACCCGCCTCGCGACGGGTGAGCCGTACATCATCTTCATCGACCAGGTGAACCGGACGATGCCCAAGCATCACCGCGACCTGGGGTTGAAGGTCACCACCTCCAACCTGTGCAGCGAAATCACGCTGCCGACCGGGGTCGACCATCTCGGGCAGGATCGCACCGCGGTGTGCTGCCTCTCCTCGCTCAACCTCGAGACCTGGGACGACTGGTCGCAGGACAAGCAGTTCATCGAGGACGTCATGCGCTTCCTCGACAATGTGCTGCAGGATTACATCGACCGCGCGCCCCCGGAGATGGCGCGGGCGAAGTACAGCGCCTCGCGCGAACGTTCGGTCGGCCTCGGCGTAATGGGCTTCCATAGCTTCCTCCAGGCGCGCGGGCTGCCGTTCGAGGGCGCGATGGCCAAGAGCTGGAACCTGCGCATTTTCCGCCACGTGCGGGCGCAGGTGGACGAAGCCTCGATGCTGCTCGCCAACGAACGCGGCCCGTGCCCCGATGCCGCCGACCAGGGGGTGATGGAGCGTTTCAGCTGCAAGATGGCGATCGCGCCGACCGCGTCGATTTCGATCATCGCCGGCGGCACCTCTGCCTGCATCGAGCCCATTCCGGCCAATATCTACACCCACAAGACGCTGTCGGGCAGCTTCGCCATCCGCAATCCGCACCTTGAGAAGTTGCTGATCGCCAAGGCCAAGAACAGCGACGCGGTGTGGAACTCGATCCTCGAAAAGGGCGGCAGCGTCGCGCACCTCGACTTCCTCGAGCCCGAGGAAAAGGACGTGTTCAAGACGAGCTTCGAGATCGACCAGCGCTGGCTCCTCGAACTCGCCGCCGACCGCACGCCCTACATCGACCAGGCGCAGTCGCTGAACCTGTTCATCCCCGCCGACGTCGAGAAATGGGACCTGATGATGCTCCACTTCCGCGCGTGGGAGCTGGGGATCAAGTCGCTCTATTACCTGCGCTCGAAGTCGGTGCAGCGCGCCGGTTTCGCCGGCGGCGTGGAGGCGGACAACACCGCGGAGGCCCCGGTGATCCAGGTTGAGGTCACCAACTACGACGAATGCCTGGCGTGTCAGTGATGGGGGCGATGCCCTCACCCTCCCACGCTCCGCGCGGGCCCCTCCCTCTCCCACCGGGAGAGGGAGGGAGGCGCGCAGCGCCGGGAGGGTGAGGGCCATGCGCGCCTACGCCAACCAACCCCCCGGCACCGTCACTCGCGCCCGCACCCTCCGCCGCGACGCCACCGACGCCGAGCGTGCGCTGTGGGCAATGCTGCGCGAAAGCTTTCCCGACCGCCGCTTCCGCCGGCAGGTGCCGATCGGCCCGTATTTCGCCGACTTCCTCAGCCACCGCGCCAGGTTGGTGATCGAAGTCGACGGCGGCCAGCACGCCGAAGCTCAGGCGTACGACGCGCGCCGCACCGCGTTCATCGAGCGCGAAGGCTACCGCGTGCTGCGGCTGTGGAACAACGATGTGCTCGCCAACCCGGAGGGCGCTCATGCGGCGATCGCGAACGCACTCGGGCCCTCACCCTCCCACGCTGCGCGTGGGCCCCTCCCTCTCCCGATGGGAGAGGGCGAACATCCCTCTCCCACCGGGAGAGGGAAGGAGGCGCGCAGCGCCGGGAGGGTGAGGGTCATCGCGCCCCACGGTCAACGCGAAGCGACGATGGAGCCCCACCCATGATCATCCTCCTCCTCATCATCGCCGCGCTGGCGGTGTGGCAGCTCCTTGCCGGCCTCGCCAAGCTGCGTGCGGCGGGTGCTGCGGGCCCGGATGACCCGCGTGGCGCCGCGCTGCGCAACGTCGGGCGGATCCAGGTCGGCGTCAGCATCGCGATGCTGGTGCTCAACATCGCCCTCAACTGGCCGCTCATCGCGTCCTATATCTGACCCCAAGCGACTCACCCGAACCGAAGGCCCAAGCCCATGTCCCTCCTCGAAGCCCGCAAGACCTACAAGCCGTTCGAATATCCGTGGGCGTACGACTTCTGGAAGCGCCAGCAGCAGATCCACTGGATGCCCGAAGAGGTACCGCTGGGGGAGGATTGCCGCGACTGGGCGCAGAAGATCAGCGAACATGAGCGCAACCTCCTGACGCAGATCTTTCGCTTCTTCACCCAAGCCGACGTCGAGGTGCAGGACTGCTACCACGAAAAATATGGCCGCGTGTTCAAGCCGACCGAGATCAAGATGATGCTGACCGCCTTCTCCAACATGGAGACGGTGCACATCGCGGCCTATTCGCACCTGCTCGACACCATCGGCATGCCCGAAAGCGAATATGGCGCCTTCCTCGAATATGCCGAGATGAAGGACAAGCACGATTATCTGCAGAACTTCGGCGTCGACACCGACGAGGACATTGCGAAGACGCTGGCGATGTTCGGCGGCTTCACCGAAGGGCTGCAGCTATTCGCGTCGTTCGCGATGCTGATGAACTTCCCGCGCTTCAACAAGATGAAGGGCATGGGGCAGATCGTCAGCTGGTCGGTGCGCGACGAGAGCCTCCACTGCGAAGGCATCATCAAGCTGTTCCACGCATTCTGCGCCGAGCGGCAGTGCATGACCAAATCGGTCCGCGACGACATCATGGACATGTGCCAGACGACGGTGCGGCTGGAGGACGCGTTCATCGACCTCGCCTTTGAGATGGGCCCGGTCCCCGGCATGACGCCCAAGGAGATCAAGAAGTATATCCGCTACATCGCCGACTGGCGGCTGAGCCAGCTCGGCCTGCCGGCGATCTACATGGTCGACGAACACCCGCTGCCGTGGCTGACGCCGCTGCTGAACGGGGTGGAGCACGCCAACTTCTTCGAAACCCGCGCCACCGAATACAGCAAGGCCGCCACCCGCGGCGACTGGAACCAGGTCTGGTCGAGCTTCGACTCGCGTTTGAAGGCGCGGGGGAGTGAGAGCGCGAACGACGCCGGCGAGGGTGAGGGCGAGCCGGATATGTTCGCGGGCGTCGCGGCGGAGTGAGTCGAAGGCTAGTGCTGCCCACTTATAGACAATATCGAAATTGGACTCTTCCTAGTAAGTACTCATTCGTTGGGCTCGTGCTAGGCATTCTTTCTTTATTCCTGTCCGTTGTTTCGTTTTGGCCGTCGGAGAAAACGGATGAACAGCTAAGGCAGGATGCTGAAAAAGAATTAAGACGAAACTTTTTGTGTCTGGAACGGGCTGCGACAGGCAGGCTTAATGAGCCATGTTCCTACGAGCTCAGCTCGACTAATGCGTACATTGCACGCTCTGGAGCTTGGGAAGTTGAGCGGCATATTTGGATGGCCGAAGGCCTATTTGGAGACTCTATTTCCGACCTCGAGAAATGTGTTGGAGAACACTTCAGGGTACGAGCTTTCACTGATGCCCAGAGGTGTGAAAGGCTTTCGACCTTCGATGTTTATTACCTGACGCGTTTCGCGCATTGGCTGTTGATACCGTCGACGTATGAGCGCGCGGAAACTGACAGGCTAATCAACGAAATGGAGATTGATGCACTTTTCGGTAATATCATACCCGAAAAGTATCTGGCATCGCAGATATCGCTGATTGAAAGTGGTGGGGCGATCGCGTTTGGAGAGTATTTGGGGCGCAACGATTAATCTCTACGATCTGATCTCCAACACATCCACCACGCTCTCGAACGCCGGCCTCGGCTGCACCACGCGCCAGCGGCCTTCGCCGATGCGTTCGACCCAGCCGGCGATGTCGCGGGTGGGGTCTCGGCCGTAGGGGAGGTGGGTGGTTTCATCGCCCAGCGCGAGCGTGCCGAGGAAGCGGGCGCGGGTGCCTTCTGGCGGGGCGATCTCGCCCGCGAGGCGCTGTGAGCCGGTCAGCTTGACGAGGCGGGTGACGCCCCCCTCGACGCTCACCCGGCAACGAAACCAGGGATAGGCGATGTAGGGGAGCAGCCCCGGCTGCTTCGCGCCCAGCTTGATCGTGCGGCAGCGATAGTCGCCCGGCGGCGGCACCGGGCGCGTCTGCGCGGCGAGCGGCTGGAGCAGCGCGCCCTCGGCCTCGATCGCCGCGCCATACCCCGCGGCGCGAGCTGCGCGCAGCGCCTCTTCCCAAGCGCCGTACCAGTCGCGCAGCCGCCCCCGATCCGCCTCGGTCGGAGAAAGCGTGGTGCGCGCCGTCTCGGGCCCTGCGGGCGCAGCGGCGCGGTTGCCTGCAACGCGCGCCGGGGTGCAGCCTGCCAACACCAGCGCCGCGGCGGCTGCGGTCAGGGCGATGATCGGGCGGCGGGGTCGAGTGCGGTCGCTGGTCATGCCACGCAGCGTGGCGCGGGTTCGCTCCGCGTGCAACTGCGGGGGGGGGGGTTGCTTCGCTTCGCTCGGGACGACGGGGTCGGTGGGTGTTGATCGGATTGTGGGTTGGGGCTGGCTGCCCTCACCCCCGGCCCCTCTCCCGGGGGGAGAGGGGGGTGGGTGAAATGGCTCGGTTGCGCGGTTTTTGGTGTGAACTTTGCCTGAACTTTCGCGGCGGTCGCGACCGGTTGATCGTCGCCCCGGACTTGATCCGGGGCTGGGCTTTCGCTCTTTGAGGCGAAGGACGTTCGCCCTGCCCTGGATCAGGTCCGGGACGACGTGGTGGCGGGTGAGCGGTTGGGCCGTCATGGGAGTAAATCCCATGACGTCGGACGGGCTGGCCTGCGGCCACCCGCCGGCCGGCCTGCGGCGTCGCCGCGGCGCGGCGACCGCGCGGGCGTGGCCGCGCTCGCCTTGGCCTACGCCGCCGTCCAGCCTCCATCCATGCTGAGGTTGGCGCCGGTGATCGACGCGGCGCCTTCGCTGCATAGGTAGAGCGCCAAGGACGCGACCTCCTCCACACTCACGAACCGCTTGGTCGGCTGCGCGGCGAGGAGGACGTCGTTCATCACCGCCTCACGGCTGAGCCCGCGTGCGGCCATCGTGTCGGGGATCTGCGCCTCCACCAGCGGCGTCCAGACATAGCCGGGGCTGATGGTGTTGACCGTGACCCCGCTCTGCGCCGCCTCCAGCGCGACGGTCTTGGTGAGGCCGGCGATGCCGTGCTTGGCGGCAACGTAGGCGCTTTTATTGGGGCTCGCGACCAGACTGTGTGCGCTGCCAGTGTTGACGATCCGACCCCACCCGCGCGCCTTCATCCCCGGCAGCGCCGCGCGGATGGTGTGGAACGCGGCGGTCAGGTTGAGCGCGATGATGCGGTCCCACTGCTCGACGGGAAAGCTCTCCACCGGCGAGACATGCTGCATCCCCGCATTGTTGACGAGGATGTCGATCGGCCCGGCGCGCTCCATCATCGCCGCGATCTGGGTCGCGTCGGTGAGGTCGCTGGCGTCGTGGCGCGCGCCCTCCCCCAGATCGCCGAGCAGCGCCTCGATCGCCGCCGCCTCGCCAAAGCCGTTGACGATCACCTCCGCGCCCGCCCCTGCCAGAGCCCGCGCGATGCCCGCGCCGATGCCGCTGGTGCCGCCCGTAACGAGCGCGCGGCGCCCGGCGAGAGCGCAAATGGGGATAGCGGTCACGGGCGTTTCCTTTTGAGCGTTAGCGGCGGGATAGAAAGCTTCCGTCGCGGGTTCAATCGGCTATGCTCGGCACCGAGCAAAGTTGAGAAGGGGGAGTGGCCGCATGCGGCTCGACGAGTTTGATCCGAGTGCCAATACCCGCGACCTCGGCAGCGGCAGCGGTGGCATGGGCTTCGGGGGCGGCGGGGGCGGCGGCGCCGGACTGTTCGGTCTGCTGTTTAACTTCCTCCCTTTGCTGCTGGGGCGGCGGCTCGGCTGCGGCGCGATGCTGCTAATCGGGATCGTCGGCTTCTTCCTGATGAATAGCGGGCTGTTCTCCGGCGGCATGACCTCCAGCGCGCCGACGACGCAGGTGGGCGGACGGAGCGGCGGCGCGGTCGTCGGCGACACGCCCGAGGAGCTGTTCGGCAGCCGCGTGCTCGCCTCGACCGAACAGGTGTGGACGCAGATCTTCCAGCAGCAGGGCGCGCGGTATCAGCCGACGACGCTCAACTTCTACAGCCGCAACGCTCAGTCGGGCTGCGGCGCGGCGCAGTCGGCGATGGGGCCGTTCTATTGCCCGAGCGACAATGGCGTGTACCTCGACACCGCCTTCTTCCAGGAGCTGTCGCAGCGCTTTGGCGCAGCGGGTGACGCGGCGCAGGCCTACGTCATCGCGCATGAGGTCGGGCACCATATCCAGACAATCACCGGCGTGTCCGATCAGGTCCGTCGCGCGCAGGCTCGTGCGAGCCAGGCCGACGGCAACCGGGTGCAGGTGATGATGGAGCTTCAGGCGGACTGTTACGCCGGCGTCTGGGCCAGCCGCGCCCGCACGCCGCGCACCAATCAGCCGGTGATGGAGATGGGCGATCTCGAAGAAGCGATGCGCGCCGCTCAGGCGATCGGCGACGATACGCTGATGCAGCAGGCTGGACGCCGCGTGTCGCCGGAGAGCTTCACCCACGGCACCAGCGCACAGCGGATGCGCTGGCTGCAGCGCGGCTACCAGACCGGCGACCCGCGCCAGTGCGATACGTTCCAGGCGGCAAGCCTTTGATCGAACTCACCAAGAGAGGAGAGACAAGATGGGTGGAATGACCGGTGGCGGCGCGGAAGGCGCCAACCTGAAGCCGCAGGGCGATCAGGGCGGCAAGCCCGGCGCCGAAGCTCAGGGCAGCAGCGCGGAAAAGGACGCGGTGCGCGCGAAGGAGCAGGCACATGACGACGCGGTAAAGGCGAAGCTCGCCGCCGCGGGAATCCAGAAGCCCGAATAAGCGTCCGTGGTGTGCGGTGGCGGCGTTTGAGGCGGCGCCACCGCTCCCCGGCTTATGGAGCCGGACTCTGGCGACCATCCGAGCCCCCGCTTCACGGCGGGGCTTTTCATTTCGGCCTCCAGCTGTCGGAGAAGGGCAACCCAGCCTCCCCTCGCCCGTTGATCTCCCGAACGGTCACCAACTCAGACCGCACGGAGAGACGCGATGCAGAACCCCGAACCCAACACCGCCAATACCCCGCAGGGCCCCGCGAGCGCGATGCCTGCCGACGCGACGATCCCCCAGGGCCACAACGACCGCGGGGCGAGCCAGGCGCATGACGCCACCTCCGCGCAGCAAGCCCAGCCTGCGATGCCCGGCAGCGGTGGCCAGACGGGCGTTCGTCCCGAAGCGGGTGGCACTCCTCCGCAGGGCAGCGCCGGGCAGAGCAATCCCGACGATGCCATGCCCTCCGATAGCCCCCCGGTCGGCCCCGACGGGAGCGCGGGCGTGAGCCTCACCGGCAATGACGCCAGCGCGACGGGCTCGCGCGAGCAGCAGGCCAACCCGGACGCGGCGATCGCCAGCCAGCAGAGCGGAGGCGCACAGTCGCAGCAAGCCCCGCTCGGCGAGCGGAACCCCGACAATTGGGAAGCTCAGCACGGCGCCGACCACACGCGAACCGGCAGTCAGCCCTGACGCAAAGCTCGCTCAAATGTAGAAAGGCCCGGTTTTACCCGGGCCTTTTTTCATTTGCACCTCGTCGGAAGAATGCCGAATCGTCGTTCTGGACAGTCACCGCCGTTCTCCTATCGTTAGGCAATGCTGCGCACCGTCCTTCTCATCGCACCGCTCCTGACCGCCACGCCATCTCTGTCGGCAGCGCCCGCTCCGGGCCCGCCGTTTCGCGAGCTAGCCGCGGTTGGGCCGTGGGCCGTGGACCATGGCGAAACTCAGTGTGCTCTGACGCGCACTTTCGGCACGGGCGAGCAGGCAGTCGTGCTACGCGCAGCCAAGAGCGTCGCGCTGGGCACGATCGACATGGTCATCGCCGGACCGGGCCTGGCGCAAGGCAGTGATGCGCAGACGGAATTGACGATGCGCCCCTCCCCCGGACGCGAAGTCGTGGCGCGGGGCTATCGCATGGCGCTGAACGGCCAGCTTGAACGGTTCGTCCGCTGGTACGTTGCCGACGATGCGCTAGCCAACCTGCCGGCCTCCGCAACCAGTCTGGAGATCGAGGATCGCCGCAATCGGCTGCGGCTCGGCGCCGCCAACCTCAGTCGCGCGCTCACCGAGCTCAATCACTGTCAGGAAGACCTTCGCCGCCACTGGAACGTGCGAACCACCTACGATGTCAGCACGGACGGGAGCCCGGTCCCATTCAAGCCGACACCCCTACGGGGGCAAGAGGCATGGGTGGTGAGCGAAGACATGTCCGAGGACGAACGACCGGGGGAGATGGTGGTCAATATCCTGGTCGCCGTAGATGGGCGCGTTGTAGACTGCGCGGTCGAAACCGCCGCGCCCGACGCATCGCTCACTGCGCGAACATGCGGCGTCATACGCCAGCGCGCGCGGTTCGAAGCGGCACGTGACGCCGCCGGTCAGCCGACACGCGGCGTATTCAGGCGACGGATCATTTTCACTCTATAGCTCAGCGGCAAGTCACGGAGGGGCGCCGCCGCCCCCCTGCGACCTACAGCTTCGCCGTCAGCTCGGGCACGATCGTGAACAGGTCACCGACGAGTCCGACATCGGCGATCTGGAAGATCGGGGCGTCGGCGTCCTTGTTGATGGCGATGATCGTCTTGGAGTCCTTCATCCCCGCGAGGTGTTGGATCGCGCCCGAAATGCCGATGGCGATGTAGACCTCCGGCGCGACGATCTTGCCCGTCTGCCCCACCTGGTAATCGTTGGGGACATAGCCTGCGTCGACCGCAGCGCGGCTCGCGCCGACGCCGGCGCGCAGCTTGTCGGCGAGCGGCACGATCAGTTCCATGAACTTGTCGCCCGAAGTGAGCGCGCGCCCGCCCGAAACGATCACTCGCGCGCTGGTCAGTTCGGGCCGCTCGGACTTGGCGAGCTCCTCGCCGTCGAAGCGCGACAGGCCGGTGTCGCCCGCGCCGCTGATCGCCTCCACCGTGCCGTTGCCGCCCTCACGCGCCGCCTTGTCGAAGCCGGTGGTGCGCACGGTCAGCACGAGTTTGGGATCGTTCGCCTGCACGGTCGCGATTGCGTTCCCGGCGTAGATCGGCCGCTTGAAGGTGCGCTCACCCTCGACCGAGATGATGTCAGAGACCTGCATCACATCGAGCAGCGCCGCGACGCGCGGGGCGATGTTCTTGCCCGTGGTCGTCGCCGCAGCAACGAAGGCATCGTGGTGGCTCATCTGCTCCGCGATCAGCGGCGCGACATTCTCGGGAAGCGCGTGGGCGTAGGCCGCCGCGTCCGCGACATGGACCTTGCCCACGCCAGCGATCTTGGTCGCCGCGTCCGCCACCGCGCCGACGCCTTCGCCCGCGACGATCAGGTGGACCTCACCCAGCTGCGAGGCCGCGGTCACCGCCGACAGCGTCGCGTCCTTGATCGCGCCGCCTTCATGCTCGACCCAAACGAGAGTTTTCATCTGTGAAATTCCTGTCCGAAAGGGATTGGCGCGGCGTCAGGCGACACCCAGCGACTTCAGCTTGGCAACCAGCTCGTCGACCGAGCCGACCTTACCGCCGCCCTGGCGCACGGGGGGTTCGTCGACCCGCAGCGTGGTGAGGCGCGGGCTGATGTCGACGCCATAATCCGCGGCGGTCTTAGCCTCGAGCGGCTTCGACTTTGCCTTCATGATGTTGGGCAGCGAAGGGTAACGCGGTTCATTAAGCCGCAGGTCGGTGGTGACCACCGCGGGCATCTGCAGCGTGACCGTCTGGAGCCCGCCGTCGATTTCCCGCTTCACCGTCACCTCGTTACCGGCGACGCTGATCTCGTTGGCGAACGTGCCCTGCGGCCGCCCGAGCAGCGCCGCGAGCATCTGCCCGACCTGGTTCGAATCATCGTCGATCGCCTGCTTGCCGAGGATGATAAGGCCCGGCTGTTCGGCGTCGGCGATGCCCTTGAGGATCTTGGCCACCGCCAGCGGTTCGACCTCGTCGTCGCACTGCACATGCACGGCGCGGTCGGCGCCCATGGCGAGCGCGGTGCGCAGCGTTTCCGCCGACTTCGCAGGGCCGATCGACACCACCACGACTTCGCTCGCGACGCCCTTTTCCTTGAGCCGCACCGCCTCTTCGACGGCGATTTCGTCGAACGGGTTCATGCTCATCTTGACGTTGGCGAGGTCGACGCCGGTGCCGTCGGACTTCACCTTGGGTTTCACGTTGTAATCGAGCACGCGCTTGACGGCGACGAGGGTCTTCATGAAGCACTCCGAGGTGGTTCGGGGGCGGATGGGATGGGGAACGCTCTGCCGCCAAAAACGGTGCCGCGAAAGCCCCTTCGCCAAAGATTACGCCCAGTTAGTTGACGTTCACGTCAACGTCAACGGGTTGCTGTGGTTAGAGGTTAGAGCTGTTGAGCGCAGGAACGGGTGACCATCTCAATCTGCGCCGGAGAGGGCGATGTCGACCGGCTCCCCGCCCCGGCGAAGTTCCACCGTGACGCGCGGGTCGGCGGGAGCGGCGCGGCCGATGGGCTGGCCTTGGGCGAGCTCGTCACCCACCTCCACGTCGATCCCGAGCAGCCCGGTGAGGAGGCTCGACCAGCCGCCGCCATGGTCGAGAATGACAATGCGTCCGTAGCTGCGGAACGGTCCGGCGAAGGCGACGCGACCGTCAGCGGGCGCCACGACCAGCGCGCCCGGCGCCACGGCGAGGGTGATACCCCGCGCCTTGCGCGCACCCTCCCCCGCACCAAAGCCGCGCACCACCCGGCCAATCACGGGCACGCGGTAGGTAAAGGGGAGTGGAGGCTGCGCTTGGGCGGCCTCCGCCAGGTTCGATGTCGGCGCCGCAGCGAAGTCTACCGGGCGCGGCTGCGGCGGCGGCAACGCCGCCAGGTCGTCACGCACCGCGCCCGCCGCCTCGAGCGTCGTCACCAGCGCGTCGAGGCTGGCGGAGCCTTCCGAAATCGCCGCCGCACGATCCGCCTCGAGACCAGCCTGCGCGCGCAGCGAACGCGCCCGCGCCCGCGCCGCCGCCTGCGCCGCCGGCACGGTCCCGCCGATGCCGGTCACGATCATCAGGTGGCCGGAGCGGCGATGGCCGAAGAGCTGCCCCGCCGCGTCCCGCCTGGCATCCACCAGGTGGTGGTTCGCCTCCTCCGCCGTGCCCCAGGGCGGGGTGCCGAAGAAGACT
>ERZ501047.373-NODE-373-length-15468-cov-18.770713_pt1 | contig 15468 bp, 28 predicted proteins | sample MGYA00510868_ERZ501047 | MGnify/ENA primary metagenome ERZ501047 (study PRJEB25958, sample SAMN03398593) | human skin metagenome | study: EMG produced TPA metagenomics assembly of the Human Skin Microbiome Metagenome (human skin metagenome) data set. | reverse complement strand
CGGAACCCGACCACCCGCACCCTGGAGGAGAGTCCATGGACCTCGGCACCTTCGACACCCTGCTGGTCGAGCAGGCAGGCGACGCTCTCGTCGTCACCGTCAACCGCCCCTCGGCCATGAACGCCCTGGCTGGGCAGGTGATCGCCGACCTCGAAGCCTTGACGGTCGCGGTGGAGACCCAGGTCGGCTCTGACGGGCGGTGGCCGGTGAAGGGCATCGTCGTCACCGGGGCGGGGGAGAAGGCATTCGTCGCGGGAGCCGACATCGTCGAGATGCAGACCATGAGCCCGCACCAGGGCGAGGCGTACTCCCGCCGGATGCAGGGGGTCACGCGGCGGCTCGAGGCGCTGCCCGTGCCCGTCATCGCTGCGGTCAACGGGTTCGCGCTCGGAGGCGGGTGCGAGCTGGCCATGGCCTGCGACTGGATCTACGCCTCGCGCAACGCACGCTTCGGCCAGCCCGAGGTCAACCTCGGCCTCGTGCCGGGCTTCGGCGGGTCGGTGCGCCTCGCGCAGCGGGTCGGGATCGCCCTGGCGCGCGAGCTCATCCTCACCGGTCGCATGATCGACGCCGACGAGGCGCTGCGGGTCGGCCTGGTCAACCGGGTTTTCGACGACCCGGTGGCGCTCCTGCAGGGGGCACTGGACACGGTCGCCGAGCTCGCCACCAAGAGCCCCGTCGCGGTCGCCTCCTGCAAGGCGCTCATGGGAGAGGTCCTGCCCCTGCCGGTCGTCGAGGGGCTGGACCGCGAGGCGCAGGCCTTCCGGCGCGCGTTCGAGACCGAGGACAAGGTCGAGGGAGTGCGGGCCTTCGTGGCCAAGGAGAAGCCGACCTTCCCCGGGAGGTGACCCACCGTCGACGACCCGGACTGAGCTTCCAGCTCACAACCCGCCGTACCACGCCCGCACGACCGGGGAGTGCCCCTCACCCTCTGGGCGGGCCGTGGCCTCATCGGCCGTCGGGATCGACCACGTCGCCCGGGTTGCAGCCCGCCGCCACGGTCGCCGGGTAGCCCACGTCCGGGCGTCCGGGCTCCAGGTTCCAGCGCTCCTTGCTCGACGCGAACGCGACGTGGCACCGCAGCTGGTCCACCATTCCCGGAAGGGTGACCTCCGGGATGCTCGTCCGCACCTCGGCGACCACCGCCTCCGTGGCGCCGGGCCAGGTGCGTGCCAGCCACGAGGGTGTGATCTGGAGGGACCGGGCCGGCCCGCGACCCGCCCACCGGGCCTGGGTCACGAGGGAGGTCGTCATGCGCACCACGCGGGTGTCGGCGCGGTCGGAGCAGACGCGCCCCTTCCATACCGACAGCCGAGCCTGTTCCGGGGCGATCCGCCATCCCGCGACCCTGGACGTGCCGGGCGGGCTGGCCCCGCTGGACGTGACGACCCAGGTGCCGTGGGTGCCCTCGCCGAGCGTCTGGCCGGGCTCGACACGGGGGGCCGACTCGACCAGATGGGAGCAGCCGCTCCGAGCCGGGGTGCCGGCGGGGAAGGTCGCGGGCGTCGCGGTGCCAGGCGCGGGCGGGGCGCCGGTGGGTACGTCGGAGGCCGAGGCGGGGGCGGGCGCGGACGCCGGGCCGCCGTGGCATCCGGTGAGGCCCGCCGTGATCACCAGGGCCGCCAGGCCGGCTGCCCTGCCATGGCCTAGGCGTCGGTCCACGACCGGCGCCAGGAGTGCGCGTGGGTCAGGCAGGCCAGGGGCACGACGTCGAAGGAGCGGGTGTGCGTGTCCGGTGCCCGCAGGAGCTGCACGAGGTGTTTGCCACCGCCCTCGCGCTCCTTGCGCCGCAGGGCGGCGCCCCACGGCGTGGGGGAGAGCGCGGCCAAGACGGTCTCGGACATGGGACCATGCTCCCAGACGCACGTTGTCCTCGGTCGACGGCGTGTCGGCTGGCGCGCGCGCATGGCCCGGTTCCCCTGGCCGTCCCAGGATTTGGATCCTGCTGCGCGATCTGTCAGACTGGACAGGTTGCTTGACGCGTGGTCGATGCCTGTTCCCTGGGGAATCGGAGAGGCCACCGTCCCTCGTGAGAGGTTACTAGCACCACCGGACGGTCCTCGGACTGGCTGATGGACTGTGACTTCCCTGCGGGGGGAGTGCAAGCCCCGGCCCAGACGGACCGGCCCCACAACGGGTTAGCCCGCAGATCCTGCGTGCACCCGTGACGCGAAGCGGGTGCGACACGCCCGACCGCGGGGGTCGGAGGGCGACTGGATCGGCCACAGACCAGCAGGACAGACGAGAGAGAGTCAACGAAGCGATGGCGGGACAGAAGATCCGCATCCGGCTTAAGTCGTACGACCACGAGGTCATCGACAGCTCGGCGCGCAAGATCGTGGACACCGTGACCCGTGCGGGCGCGACGGTGGTGGGCCCCGTGCCCCTCCCGACGGAGAAGAACGTGTTCTGCGTCATCCGTTCGCCCCACAAGTACAAGGACAGCCGCGAGCACTTCGAGATGCGGACGCACAAGCGCCTCATCGACATCATCGACCCGACGCCGAAGGCCGTCGACTCGCTGATGCGTCTCGACCTGCCGGCGGACGTCAACATCGAGATCAAGCTCTGAGGAACCCGACATGACCAACGCTGCTATCGAGCGCAACGTCAAGGGCGTCCTTGGCGAGAAGCTCGGCATGACCCAGGTCTGGGACGCGGACAACCGCCTCATCCCCGTCACGGTCATCAAGGCGGGCCCCTGCGTCGTCACGCAGGTCCGCGACGCCGAGAAGGACGGCTACCAGGCCGTCCAGATCGCCTTCGGCGCGATCGACCCGCGCAAGGTCAACAAGCCGCTGACCGGGCACTTCGACAAGGCCGGTGTGTCGCCGCGCCGCCACCTGGTCGAGCTCCGCACCGCCGACTCCGCCGACTACTCCGTGGGCCAGGAGATCACCGCCGAGGCCTTCGAGGCCGGGACGGACGTCGACGTCACGGGGACCACCAAGGGCAAGGGATTCGCGGGCGTCATGAAGCGCCACGGGTTCAAGGGCGTCTCTTCCTCCCACGGTGCGCACCGCAACCACCGCAAGCCGGGATCGATCGGCGGCTGCTCCACCCCCGGTCGCGTCTTCAAGGGCATGCGCATGGCCGGCCGCATGGGCGGCGTGCGCCAGACCACCCAGAACCTCACGATCCACGCCGTGGACGCCGACAAGGGCCTGCTGATCATCAAGGGTGCCGTCCCCGGCCCCCGCGGTGGCGTGGTCCTCGTGCGCACGGCCGCCAAGGGGGCCTGATCGACATGACGACCATCGACATCCTGGACGCCAAGGGCGCCAAGGCCGGCACCGTCGAGCTGCCCGCCGAGGTCTTCGACGTCCAGACCAACATCCCGCTGATCCACCAGGTCGTGGTGGCGCAGCTCGCGGCCGCCCGTCAGGGCACCCACAAGGCCAAGACGCGCGCCGAGGTGCGTGGCGGTGGCGCCAAGCCTTACCGCCAGAAGGGCACCGGCCGGGCTCGCCAGGGCTCGACGCGTGCGCCGCAGTTCGCCGGCGGTGGCGTCGTCCACGGACCCGTGCCGCGCGACTACTCGCAGCGCACCCCCAAGAAGATGAAGGCCGCCGCCCTGCGCGGGGCCCTCTCGGACCGCGCCCGTCACGGCCGCGTCCACGTCTTGTCCTCCCTCGTCGAGGGTGACGCGCCGTCCACCAAGGTGGCCGCGAACGTCCTGGGCGGCATCAGCGAGCGCAAGAACCTGCTCGTCGTCATCGAGCGCGAGGACACGCTGGGCATGGCGTCGGTGCGCAACATCGCCAACGTGCACATCCTGGTCGCCGACCAGCTCAACACGTACGACGTGCTCTGCGCGGACGACGTGGTCTTCACCCAGGGCGCTCTCGAGGCCTTCCTGGCCAAGGGCACCCCGGCGGCCGCCAAGGCTGAGGAGGACACCAAGTGAGCACCATCAAGGACCCCCGCGACATCCTGCTCGCGCCGGTCGTCTCCGAGAAGTCGTACGGGCTGATGGACCAGGGCAAGTACACCTTCGTGGTGGACCCCCGGGCCAACAAGACCGAGATCAAGATCGCCATCGAGCAGATCTTCAAGGTCAAGGTGGACTCCGTGCACACGCTCAACCGCCCGGGCAAGACCCGCCGCACGCGGTTCGGCCTCGGCAAGCGCAAGGACACGAAGCGCGCGATCGTCACCCTCAAGGAAGGGTCGATCGACATCTTCGGAGGCGCTGGCGTCTGACGCCGGCGACCGAGGATCGACTAGGACACTGAGGGATCAGACATGGCTATCCGTAAGTACAAGCCCACGACGCCGGGTCGTCGTGGCTCGAGCGTCGCGGACTTCGTAGAGGTCACGCGCAGCACGCCCGAGAAGTCGCTGGTGCGCCCGCTGCCCAAGAGCGGTGGACGCAACTCGAGCGGCCGCATCACCACCCGCCACATCGGCGGTGGCCACAAGCGCGCCTACCGCGTGATCGACTTCCGTCGTCACGACAAGGACGGCGTGCCCGCCAAGGTCGCTCACATCGAGTACGACCCCAACCGCACGGCCCGCATCGCGCTGCTGCACTACGCGGACGGCGAGAAGCGCTACATCCTCGCGCCCAACCGCCTCTCGCAGGGTGACGTGGTGGAGAACGGCCCCGGCGCCGACATCAAGCCGGGCAACGCACTGCCGCTCAAGAACATCCCCGTGGGTACCGTCATCCACGCGATCGAGCTGAAGCCCGGTGGCGGCGCCAAGATCGCCCGCTCGGCGGGTGCTCGCGTGCAGCTCGTCGCCAAGGATGGCCCCTACGCCCAGCTGCGTATGCCGTCCGGCGAGATCCGCAACGTCGACCTGCGCTGCCGCGCCACGGTCGGCGAGGTGGGCAATGCCGAGCAGAGCAACATCAACTGGGGCAAGGCCGGCCGTATGCGGTGGAAGGGCAAGCGCCCCACCGTCCGTGGTGTGGCCATGAACCCGATCGACCACCCCCACGGTGGTGGTGAGGGCAAGACGTCCGGTGGTCGCCACCCGGTCAGCCCCTGGGGCCAGCCCGAGGGCCGCACCCGCAAGCCGGGCAAGCCGAGCGACAAGCTCATCGTCCGTCGTCGTCGTACTGGCAAGAAGCGCTGATAGGAGCCTTTGGACATGCCTCGTAGCCTGAAGAAGGGCCCCTTCATCGACGACCACCTCCAGAAGAAGGTGGACGCCCAGAACGAAGCCGGCACCAAGAACGTCATCAAGACCTGGTCGCGCCGTTCGGTGATCTCGCCGGACATGCTCGGCCACACCCTCGCCGTCCACGACGGTCGCAAGCACGTCCCGGTGTTCGTCACCGAGTCGATGGTCGGCCACAAGCTCGGCGAGTTCGCCCCCACCCGTACCTTCAAGGGACACGAGAAGGACGACAAGAAGGGGCGTCGTCGCTGATGGCCAACAACGACAAGGAATTCCAGATGGAAGCCAAGGCCGTTGCGCGCCACGTGCGCGTCACGCCCATGAAGGCTCGCCGCGTCGTCGACCTGATCCGTGGCAAGCAGGCCGGCGAGGCGATCGCCACGCTGCAGTTCGCCCCTCAGTCGGCGAGCGACCCGGTGCTCAAGGTTCTCCAGAGCGCCATCGCCAACGCCCGCGTCAAGGCCGACCAGGCCTCTCAGGCCTTCGACGAGCGCAACCTCGTCATCACCAAGGCGTACGTGGACGAGGGCCAGACCATGAAGCGGTTCCAGCCGCGTGCCCAGGGTCGCGCCTTCCGCATCCGCAAGCGCACGAGCCACATCACCGTCTTCGTGGCCCAGCCGGAGGCCGCTAGCAAGGGAGGCACCCGCTAATGGGTCAGAAGGTCAACCCGCACGGTTTCCGCCTCGGTATCACCACCGACCACCGCAGCCGGTGGTTCGCCGACAGCACCAAGGTCGGTCAGCGGTACCGCGACTACGTGAAGGAAGACGTCGCGATCCGACGTCTCCTGTCCAACGGCATGGAGCGCGCCGGCATCTCCCGCGTGGAGATCGAGCGCACCCGTGACCGCGTCCGCGTGGACATCCACACGGCGCGCCCCGGCATCGTCATCGGTCGCCGAGGCGCCGAGGCCGACCGCATCCGCGGCGAGCTCGAGAAGCTCACGGGCAAGCAGGTCCAGCTCAACATCCTCGAGGTCAAGAACCCCGAGGTCGACGCCCAGCTGGTCGCCCAGGGCATCGCCGAGCAGCTCTCCGCCCGTGTCTCCTTCCGCCGTGCCATGCGCAAGGGCATGCAGTCCGCCCAGCGCGCTGGCGCCCAGGGCATCCGGGTCATGTGCGCCGGCCGTCTCGGCGGCGCCGAGATGTCCCGCTCGGAGTTCTACCGCGAGGGTCGCGTCCCGCTGCACACGCTGCGCGCCAACATCGACTACGGCTTCTACGAGGCTCGTACGACCTTCGGCCGCATCGGCGTCAAGGTGTGGATCTACAAGGGCGACGTGACCGCCAAGGAGCTGGCTGCCCAGCAGGCCGCCGCCCCGCGTCCGTCCCGCGGCCCGCGCCGTGACGGTGCCGACCGTCCCGGCCGTGGTGGCCGTGGCCCCCGTCGTGACAGCAACCGCGACGTCGCCCCGGCCGAGGCCGGCGCCGCGTCCGACACCGCGCAGGCCCAGCCTGCGGAGCAGGGAGCTGAGTCCTGATGCTGATTCCCCGTCGTGTGAAGCACCGCAAGCAGCACCACCCCGGTCGCAGCGGCGCTGCCAAGGGCGGCACCACGGTCGCGTTCGGTGACTACGGGATCCAGGCGCTCGAGCCGGCCTACGTCACCAACCGGCAGATCGAGTCCGCTCGTATCGCCATGACGCGGTACATCAAGCGTGGTGGAAAGGTCTGGATCAACATCTACCCGGACCGCCCGCTGACCAAGAAGCCCGCCGAGACCCGCATGGGTTCCGGAAAGGGCTCGCCCGAGTGGTGGGTCGCCAACGTCAAGCCCGGCCGCGTCATGTTCGAGCTGGCCGGCGTCCCGGAGCCCGTTGCCCGCGAGGCCATGCGTCTGGCGATGCACAAGCTCCCGATGAAGTGCCGTTTCGTGGCGCGTGAAGGTGGTGACATCTGATGGCAGTCGGATCCAAGGACCTGACCTCCGAGCAGCTGCGTGGCCTCGGCGACGACCGTCTGGTCGACGAGCTCAAGAAGGCCAAGGAGGAGCTGTTCAACCTCCGGTTCCAGTCCGCCACGGGCCAGCTGGAGAACCACGGCCGTCTGCGCGCTGTCCGCAAGGACATCGCTCGCATCTACACCGAGATGCGCGAGCGCGAGCTCGGCATCGGTGCCGCCCCGTCGAAGGGTGGCCAGGCATGAGCGACAACCAGAAGGAAGCTGCCAACACCGTGAGCGAGACGACTCTCGAGCGCAACGACCGCAAGACCCGCCAGGGCTATGTGGTGAGCGACAAGATGGACAAGACCGTCGTGGTCGAGGTCGAGGACCGCGTCAAGCACGCGCTCTACGGCAAGGTCCTGCGGCGCAGCAGCAAGGTCAAGGCGCACGACGAGGAGAACTCGGCGGGCATCGGTGACCGCGTCCTGATCATGGAGACCCGCCCGCTGTCCGCCTCCAAGCGGTGGCGCGTGGTGGAGATCCTCGAGCGCGCGAAGTAGTTCTGCCGCTCACCCGCACGCATCGGTCTCAGGAGCACCTGGGACCAGCCCGACCAACAGTTCGGCCAGGCTCAACCGGAGGGATCCGGTGAGAACCAGCTCGACGACAGGAGTTCGACAGTGATCCAGCAGGAGTCGCGACTGCGCGTCGCCGACAACACCGGTGCCAAGGAGATCCTTTGCATCCGTGTGCTCGGCGGTTCGGGTCGTCGGTATGCCGGCATCGGCGACGTCATCGTCGCCACCGTCAAGGACGCGATCCCCGGTGGCAACGTGAAGAAGGGCGACGTCGTCAAGGCCGTCATCGTCCGCACGACCAAGGAGCGTCGTCGTACCGACGGTTCCTACATCAAGTTCGACGAGAACGCGGCCGTCATCCTCAAGAACGACGGTGACCCGCGTGGCACGCGCATCTTCGGCCCGGTGGGCCGCGAGCTGCGTGAGAAGAAGTTCATGAAGATCATCTCCCTGGCGCCGGAGGTGCTGTAACCCATGGCGAAGATGAAGATCAAGAAGGGTGACCTGGTCCAGGTCATCACCGGCCCTGACAAGGGCCAGACGGGCAAGGTCATCTCGGTGGACACCGAGGCCGGGCGCGTCCTGGTCGAGGGCATCAACCGCGTGACCAAGCACACCAAGGCCGGCCAGGGTGCGGGCCGCACCGGCGGCATCGTCCACACCGAGGCCCCGATCCACGTCTCCAACGTGCAGGTCGTGGACCCGGAGAGCAAGAAGCCGACCCGTATCAAGACGCGCGTCGAGACCGTCGAGCGTGACGGTCGGTCCAAGACCGTCCGCACGCGCGTGTCCGTCCGCTCGGGCAAGGACCTGTGATCATGACTGCCACCACCACTGAGAAGACGCAGCCCCGCCTCAAGGCGCGCTACGGCGCGGAGATCAAGCCTGCGCTGCAGGACCAGTTCTCCTACCCCAACGTCATGCAGGTCCCCGGTGTCGTCAAGGTCATCGTCAACATGGGTGTCGGTGAGGCGGCTCGCGACTCGAAGCTGATCGAGGGCGCGGTGCGTGACCTGACCGCCATCACGGGCCAGAAGCCCATCGTGACCAAGGCTCGCAAGTCCATCGCGCAGTTCAAGCTGCGCGAGGGGATGCCCATCGGCGCGCACGTCACCCTCCGCGGTGACCGCATGTGGGAGTTCCTCGACCGTCTGCTGTCGGTCGCCCTCCCGCGTATCCGCGACTTCCGGGGTCTGTCCGGCAAGCAGTTCGACGGTCGCGGCAACTACACCTTCGGTCTCAACGAGCAGTCGATGTTCCACGAGATCGACCAGGACAAGATCGACCGGGTTCGCGGCATGGACATCACGATCGTCACCACCGCCACGAACGACGACGAGGGTCGCGCCCTGCTCAAGCAGCTCGGCTTCCCGTTCAAGGAGAACTGACCGTGGCCAAGACCGCTCTGATCAACAAGGCGAACGCCAAGCCGAAGTTCAAGGTGCGCGCGTACACGCGCTGCCAGCGCTGCGGCCGTCCGCACTCGGTGTACCGCAAGTTCGGCCTGTGCCGGATCTGCCTGCGCGAGATGGCGCACGGGGGAGAGCTCCCCGGCGTCACCAAGAGCAGCTGGTAACCCCAACCCTCGAATTTCCACTCCGCTCTACATCGCAGGTCGGGACGACGGCGGCGCCCCCGGGACACCCGGGGAGCCGGCCCGAGACTGAAACCGCGGTGAGGAAGGGCAAGCAGCCCAATGACCATGACTGACCCGATTGCGGACATGCTGACCCGCGTCCGGAACGCCAACTCGGCGCACCACGACGTCGTCTCCATGCCGTTCTCGAAGCTGAAGAAGAACATCGCGGACATCCTCGAGGCCGAGGGCTACATCGCCGGCTCGAAGATCGAGGAGGCCGAGGTGGGTCAGACCCTGACCATCAACCTCAAGTACGGCCCCAACCGCGAGCGGTCGATCGCGGGCGTGCGTCGGGTGTCCAAGCCCGGTCTGCGCGTGTACGCGAAGTCCACCAACCTGCCCAAGGTCCTCGGCGGCCTCGGCGTGGCGATCATCTCCACGTCGACCGGTCTGCTGACCGACAAGCAGGCTGCCCAGAAGGGCGTGGGTGGGGAAGTCCTCGCCTACGTCTGGTAACCCACGGCGCGAAAGGAGCATCTCATGTCCCGAATCGGACGACTCCCTGTCTCCGTGCCCATGGGTGTGGAGGTCAACATCGACGGTCAGACCGTCACCGTCAAGAAGAACAACGCCGAGCTGAGCCACGTCGTGGCCGAGCCGATCACGGTCGAGAAGGCCGAGGACGGCACGATCGAGGTCAAGCGTCCCAACGACGAGCGTCAGTCCCGCGCCCTGCACGGCCTGACCCGTTCCCTCATCGCCAACATGGTCGAGGGCGTCACCAACGGCTACGAGAAGAAGCTCGAGATCTTCGGCACCGGTTACCGCGTGATGGCCCGGGGCAGCAACCTCGAGTTCGCTCTCGGCTACTCGCACCCGATCGTCGTCGAGCCGCCGGAGGGCATCACCTTCCAGGTCGAGGCCCCGACGAGGTTCTCGGTCAAGGGCATCGACAAGCAGCTCGTCGGCGAGGTCGCTGCCAACATCCGCAAGCTCCGCAAGCCCGACCCCTACAAGGGCAAGGGTGTCCGCTACGCGGGCGAGCAGATCCGCCGCAAGGTCGGAAAGGCTGGTAAGTAAGCCATGGCACGACTCATCGTCAAGCGCGGCAAGGGCAAGAGCGCCGCGCGCGGCCGCCGTCACCTGCGTCTGCGCAAGCGCATCGCCGGCACCACGACGCGGCCTCGCCTCGTGGTCAACCGGTCCGCGCGTCACATGTTCGTCCAGGTGGTCGACGACACCGTCGGCAAGACGCTGGCGAGCGCCTCCACCATGGAGGCCGACCTGCGCTCCTTTGAGGGCGACAAGACGGCCAAGGCCAAGCGGGTCGGTGAGCTCGTCGCCGAGCGCGCCAAGGCCGCCGGGGTGTCCGCGGTCGTGTTCGACCGTGGCGGCAACCAGTACCACGGCCGCATCGCCGCGATCGCCGACGGCGCCCGCGAGGGTGGTCTGGACCTGTGACCGCTCACCAGACGTACGTTTCAGGAAAGAGGAAAATCTGATGCCAGGACCTCAGCGCCGCGGAACCGGCGCCGGCACCGGCCAGAACGGCGGCGAGCGCACCAACGACCGCCGTGACCGCCGCGAGCGGGGCGACCGTCGCGACTCCGCCGAGAAGAGCCAGTACATCGAGCGCGTGGTGACGATCAACCGCGTCGCCAAGGTCGTCAAGGGTGGCCGCCGCTTCAGCTTCACCGCGCTCGTCGTGGTGGGCGACGGTGACGGCACTGTGGGCGTGGGCTACGGCAAGGCCAAGGAGGTGCCCGCCGCGATCGCGAAGGGCGTCGAGGAGGCCAAGAAGGCGTTCTTCCGCGTCCCCCGCATCCAGGGCACCATCCCGCACCCCGTCCAGGGTGAGAAGGCCGCGGGCGTCGTGCTCCTTCGTCCCGCCGCCCCCGGTACCGGTGTCATCGCCGGAGGCCCGGTGCGCGCCGTACTCGAGTGCGCCGGCATCCACGACGTGCTGTCCAAGTCGCTCGGCTCGGACAACTCGATCAACATCGTCCACGCGACGGTCGAGGCCCTCAAGGGTCTCGAGCGCCCCGAGGCTGTCGCGGCGCGCCGCGGCAAGTCCCTCGAGGACGTCGCGCCCGCCGCTCTGCTGCGCGCCCGTGCCGCTGGGGCTGGTGCCTGATGTCTCGACTCAAGGTGACCCAGACCCGTGGCCACGTCGGCTGCAAGCAGAACCAGCGAGAGACCCTGCGCACGCTCGGTCTCAAGCGCATCGGTGACGTCGTCGTCAAGGAGGACCGCCCCGAGATCCGGGGGATGGTCCGCACCGTGGCGCACCTCGTGACCGTCGAGGAGGTTGACTGATGGCTATCGCCAAGAAGTCCGGCGAGCAGGAGCTCCCTGCCGACGGCACCACGCACGCCCTGAAGGTGCACCACCTTCGCCCCGCCCCCGGCGCCAAGACCCCCAAGACCCGCGTGGGGCGCGGTGAGGGCTCCAAGGGCAAGACCGCCGGTCGCGGCACCAAGGGCACGAAGGCCCGCTACCAGGTGCCCGCGGGCTTCGAGGGCGGTCAGACGCCGCTGCACATGCGTCTGCCCAAGATGCGCGGCTTCAAGAACCCGTTCAAGACCGAGTACCAGGTCGTGAACCTCGACAAGATCTCCGCGCTCTACCCCGAGGGTGGCGAGGTCACCGTCGAGGGTCTCGTGGAGAAGGGCGCGGTCCGCAAGGGCTCGCTCGTCAAGGTCCTCGGCCAGGGCGAGATCACCGTCAAGGTCAACGTGACGGCGGACAAGTTCTCGGGATCCGCCAAGGACAAGATCGAGGCCGCGGGCGGTTCGACCACCCAGGCCTGATCGTCGGCAGGAGCCGGAGCGCCGGCGCTGCACGACCACGACCCCGGAAGCGTCGCTTCCGGGGTCGTGGTCGTGCAGGGCACCAGGGGCGCGGATGCTACCCTGCGTAAGTCGTCATGGTCGCCGAGGAGGACCTGTGCTGTCGGCCTTTACCCGTGCGTTCAAGACGCCGGACCTTCGCAAGAAGATCTTGTTCACCCTGTTCGTGATGGCGCTCTTCCGCGTCGGGTCGATCGTGCCCACGCCCGGCGTCAGCTACACGGACGTCCAGGCCTGCCTGCAGGGCGCCGAGACCAATACCGGTGCCCTCGGCATCCTCAACCTGTTCAGCGGCGGCGCGCTGCTGCAGCTGTCGATCTTCGCGCTGGGCATCATGCCCTACATCACGGCCAGCATCATCGTGCAGCTGCTGACCGTCGTCATCCCAAGGTTCGAGGCACTCAAGCAGGAGGGCCAGTCCGGGCAGACCAAGCTGACGCAGTACACCCGCTACCTCACGATCGGGCTGGCGATCCTGCAGTCGGCCACGTACGTCACGTACGCGCGCAACCCTGACCAGCTGTTCGGTGGCCAGTGCACGTCGATCATGCCGGACGAGTCCCTGCCGGCACTCCTCATCATGGTGGTCACCATGACCGCCGGCACCGGCCTGGTCATGTGGATGGGTGAGCTCATCACGGACCGGGGCGTCGGCAACGGGATGTCGCTGCTGATCTTCACCTCGATCGTCTCCAGCTTCCCCGGCACGCTCTGGGGCTCGGTCGCCGCCAACGGTCGCCAGCTCGGCCGCTTCATCCTCGTGATGCTCGTGGGTCTTCTCATCGTGGCCATCGTCGTCTTCGTCGAGCAGTGCCAGCGGCGGGTTCCGGTGCAGTACGCCAAGCGCATGGTCGGCCGTCAGGTCTACGGCGGCACCAGCACCTACATCCCGATGAAGATCAACATGGCCAACGTCATCCCGATCATCTTCGCGTCCTCGCTGCTGCAGCTGCCCACGATGGTGGCGACGTTCCAGCGCAACAACGCCAACCCGCCCGCCTGGGCCGAGTGGATCCAGACGCACCTGGGCATGGGCAGCGGGCCGTGGTACTCGCTGATCTTCTTCACCCTGATCGTGTTCTTCACGTTCTTCTACGTGTCGATCACCTTCAACCCGGAGGAGGTCGCCGACAACATGAAGAAGTACGGCGGCTTCATCCCCGGCATCCGCGCAGGGCGCCCCACGGCCCAGTACCTCGACTACATCCTCACCCGGCTCACCTCGGTGGGTGCGCTCTACCTCGGGTTGCTGTCCCTGATCCCCGTGATCGCGTTCACCACGATGAACGTGCAGCGCGACTTCCCGTTCGGCGGCGCCTCCCTGCTGATCATGGTGGGCGTCGGCCTGGAGACGGTGAAGCAGATCGAGTCCCAGCTCCAGCAACGAAACTACGAAGGGTTCTTGCGCTAATGCAACTGATCATCATGGGTCCGCCCGGCGCCGGCAAGGGGACGCAGGCCGCACGGCTCGTCGAGGGTCTGGGGATCCCCGCCATCTCGACCGGCGACATCTTCCGCGCCAACATCAAGGCCGAGACCGAGCTCGGTCTCAAGGTCAAGGAGATCATCGCCGGCGGGGGCTACGTCCCGGACGAGATCACCGACGCGATCGTCGCCGACCGCCTGTCCCAGCCCGACTGCCAGCCCGGCTTCCTGCTGGACGGCTACCCGCGCACCGTGGGCCAGGTCGAGGCCCTGGACGGGATGCTTCAGCGCATGGGTCGCCCCCTGGACGCCGTCCTCGTCCTGACCGTCGACACGGACGCCGTCGTGCAGCGCCTGCTCAAGCGGGCCGAGGTGGAGGGTCGGGTCGACGACACGGAGGAGGTCATCCGGGAGCGGATGGCCATCTACGCCCGCGAGACGCAACCCCTCATCGACCTCTACCGCGAGCGGGGCCTGATCCATGAGGTGGACGGCATGGGCGAGGTCGACGACGTGACCGAGCGACTCCTCCAGACGGTCCGGGGCTGAGCCAACCACGTGTTCGGGCGTTCCAGGATCCAGACCAAGACCGACGACCAGATCCGCGCCATGCGACGTGCGGGGCTGGTCGTCGGCCGCACCCTGCAGATGCTGTCCGAGGAGCTGCGGGCCGGTATGACCACCGGGGAGCTCGACGCGCTGGCCGAGAGCTTCATCCGTGACCACGGCATGGTGCCGAACTTCGCCGAGGTGCCGGGCTACCACCACACCCTGTGCGTCTCCGTCGGCGAGCAGATCGTGCATGGCATCCCGGGGGACCGGATGCTGCTGGAGGGCGACCTGGTGTCCGTCGACTGCGGCTGCTACGTCCTCGAGGACGGCACGCAGTGGCATGGCGACGCTGCCCGCACCTTCGTCGTCGGGGGGCGGGAGGCGGCCAGGCCGGCCGAGCTCGCGCTGTCCGACGCCACCGAGTCATCCCTGTGGGCGGGCATCGCCGCCCTGCGCGTCGGGGGCCGCCTGCACGAGGTGGGGGCCGCGGTCGAGGACTCGATCGAGGCCTCCGGGCGGCGGGACGGGGTCGACTACGGCATCGTGGAGGACTACGTCGGCCACGGCATCGGGACGTCCATGCACATGGACCCCCAGGTCTACAACTATCGCGTCCGCGACCGGGGGCCGACCGTCCGCAGCGGCGTGACCCTGGCGATCGAGCCGATGATCACCCTGGGCTCGGCCGACAACCACGTGCTCGACGACGAGTGGACGGTCGTCACCGACGACGGCTCCGCGGCGAGCCACTGGGAGAACACCGTGGCCGTCACGGACGCGGGTCTGTGGGTCCTCACTGAGGTCGACGGGGGAGCGGAGCGGCTGCGGGCGGCGGGCGCGGCACACGGCCCGCTCGACCAGGCCTGACGTCCCCCCAGCGCGCCTGCGCCGATTTCCCTGCGTGCGGGGGTATGGCGTAGGCTGGTGCGTCGGCTCACGAGCGTTCAGACCCACCTGTCCCGGCGGCTGGTCATGGCAGGTCAAGGTCTCGTCACAACGTGTGCCGGAAGTACCCGATCAGACAGTGCCACGGCGGTTGTCGTCCTGCTCGCAGGACGCGGTCCGCCTCGACGGAATGTGGAGGACATGGCCAAGAAGGACGGTGTCATCGAGATCGAGGGCACGATCGTGGAGGCTCTCCCGAACGCGATGTTCCGGGTGGAGCTCACCAACGGTCACAAGGTGCTCGCTCACATCTCCGGCAAGATGCGTCAGCACTACATCCGCATCCTCCCCGAGGACCGGGTCGTCGTTGAGCTCAGCCCGTATGACCTGACCCGAGGGCGCATCGTCTTCCGCTACCGCTGACCGGCTCGTCCGGTCCGGTGGTCGGCAGGCACCACCCGATCCACCCGCCTGGAGCACGTCCGTGCCCCGGGCCCGATCTGAAGACAGTAGGCAGATGAAGGTTCAGCCGAGCGTCAAGAAGATCTGCGACAAGTGCAAGGTGATCCGCCGCAACGGCCGGGTCA
>ERZ501047.368-NODE-368-length-15527-cov-4.321678_pt1 | contig 15527 bp, 15 predicted proteins | sample MGYA00510868_ERZ501047 | MGnify/ENA primary metagenome ERZ501047 (study PRJEB25958, sample SAMN03398593) | human skin metagenome | study: EMG produced TPA metagenomics assembly of the Human Skin Microbiome Metagenome (human skin metagenome) data set. | reverse complement strand
TTCGTATGGCAGGAAGATCTTCTCCTGCGAAGCGACGGAAATCCCCTCGCCGAAATCACGCACCAGCACGCGCGGGTGCCCGGCGTGCATGTCCAGCGTGACTTCCACCGGGCCGTAGGTGTACTTCAGGGCGTTCTCGACCAGGTTCTCCAGCATCTGCCGCACCCGGTCGACATCGAACGTCCAGGTGAGGGGCGCGTCCGGCAGGGACAGCCTGACCCTGGTGTGCGGGGCCACGCTACTGCGCACCACGGGCCGCAGGTCACGCCGCGAGAGTTTCAGGGTCACGTCCAGGTAAAGGTCGTTCAGGCGGCTCAGGTCGGCGCGGCTGGCGATCTGCGCGGCGCTCTCCTCGATCTGCGTCAGGAGTCGCTGGCGTTCCTCCTGGCCCTCCACCTGGCGCAGCAGGTCACTGACCAGCAATAACTGCTGCAAGGGGCGGCGCAACTCGTGACTGGCCAGGCTGAGGGCCTCGCGTTGCCGGGCGTCACGTCTCTGCTGGCGTTCGCGTTCCAGCCGCCAGAACCACAGCGCACGGGCGATCAGGGCCGCGCTGAGCAGCCCGGTCAGGATGGCGGTGGTCATGAGGGCCAGGCGCATGACTTTCAGGGCTTCCACGTTGCGGGCAATGACGGAATTCACGTAGTTGCTGGTCTGTGCGTTCAGTTGCACCGCCTCGTGTGCCGCCGCCTCGATGCTTTTCGCGGTGTTCTCGGTCACCAACTGGTCGATGTGCTTCAGGGAGGCGTCGCCGAAGGATTCCACCTTGCTCAGCGCGGTGAACTGACCGGGGGTGCGGGTGCTGGACAGCACGCGGTGGTGCGCCTCCATGATCTGCTCGGGGGTGGCGTGGTGATCGAGCATGGTGATGCGGTACGTCTGCACGTCCTGCACCAGCGCCTGGTAAACGTAGAACCCGGACGTGACCTGAATGGCCCGGAAGGCCGGCAGGGCGCTGAAGGTCAGCAGCGTGAAACTGAGCAGCAGCGGCAGGGCCGCCAGTCCGATCTCGCGCAGCAGCACCGGGGAGCGGATGAACCCATACACCTCGCTATGGACCGGCCCGACCGAGGGCGACGGGCCCAAGCAGGTGCACATCATCCTGCTGGACAACGGGCGTACCTCGGTGCTGGCTGATCCCGTCGGCCGAGAGGCGCTGCGCTGCATTCGGTGCTCGGCGTGCATGAACATCTGCCCGGTGTATGAGCGGGTCGGCGGCCACGCCTATGGCTCGGTCTATCCGGGGCCGATCGGCGCGATCCTCACCCCGCAGCTGCGCGGCCTGGCCTCCGAGGTCGACAAATCGTTGCCCTATGCCTCCACCCTGTGCGGCGCCTGCTTCGACGTCTGCCCGGTGAGAATCGATATCCCGTCGCTGCTGGTGCACATGCGTCACGAGGTCGTGCAGTCCAAGAAGCATTCGGGCATCCACCTGCCCAGCGCCGAGGCAGCCTCGATGAAGGCCGCGTCCTGGGTCTTCGGTGACCACCGGCGCTGGTCGGCCGCTCTCAAGGCCGTCAACACCGGTGGTGGCCTGCTCGGCCGGCGCAAGGACCAGCTCGGTCCGCTGCCCGGTCCGGCGGCCCGCTGGACCGGCGCCCGGGATGTCCCCGTGCCCCCCAAGCAGTCCTTCCGCGACTGGTGGGCCGAGCGGCCCGCACCGGATCAGCGAGCAACCGAGGTCGAGGTCCGGGACGCCGCTGCGACCACCGAGGGCCTGCAGTGAACGCGCGCGAGGAGATCCTCGGCCGGATTCGGCAGTCCCTGCGTGATCTGCCCGAGGGCCAGGGCCCCCAGGACACCCCGATTGACTGGACCTATGGCCAGCCCACCCCGATGCCGGATGTGCTGGAGCGCTTCGCCGAAGCCGTGCGGGACTACCGGGCGACGGTGGTCGTCACCCCGGCCACCGAGGTGCCGCAGCGCATCGTCGAGGCGCTGCGCGAACTGGGCGCCGAGTCCGTGGTGGTGCCCAGCGGTGCGCACGAGTCCTGGGCGCATGCCGTGCACGAGGCGGGCATCACCATCCTGCGCGATGACCCGGCCCTCAGCCACGACCAGCTCGACGCCGCCGGCGCGGTGGTCACCGCGGCTGCGGTAGGCATCGCGGAGACGGGCACGATCGTGCTGGATCACGGCCCCGATCAGGGCCGCCGCGCGCTCTCCCTGGTGCCCGATATCCATATTTGCGTGGTGCTCACACCGCAGGTCGTTTCCGATGTCCCGGAGGCGGTCGCTCGCTTGCGCGCAGCCGTCGTGGAGCACGGGCAACCGTTGACCTGGATCAGCGGACCCAGCGCCACCAGCGACATCGAGCTCGACCGGGTGGAGGGCGTGCACGGCCCCCGCACCCTGCACGTCATTCTCGCCGGCTGAGGGGCGACCGGCACCGACGCCGGTAATGGATTCGACGTCACGGCATACGGCGGCGGACAATGGGTCATCGTGCCCCGTTTCCTGTCGCCCTACCGTGTCCTTTTCCGTATGCCGGGTGCCGCCCAGTTCTTCGTGTCCGGGCTGCTCGCCCGCCTCGGCGGGGCGATGGTGGGCGTCAGCGTCATCGTGATGATCTCGGGGCGCCGGGACTCCTATGGCGTCGCGGGCATCGTCTCCTTTGCCGGGGTGCTGTCGATGGCGATCGGCGGGCCGCTGGTGGCCCGGCTGGTGGACCGCTACGGCCAGCGGCGGATCGTGCTGCCCACCGGGCTCTTCGCCATGGCCTGCCTGGGCGGGCTCGCCCTGCTCACCTATCTGGGCGCCCCGCTGTGGGCGCTCTTGCTGATCAACCTGGGCCAGCTCGCCGCCCCCGCGATCAGCACCTATCTGCGCTCGCGCTGGGTCTACGTCCTGGGTGAGGACCGGGCGGCGCTGCATACCGCGACCTCGTTCGAGAGCGCGGCCGAGGAAGGCTGTTTCATGGTCGGCCCGGTGCTGGCCGCCTTGCTGGCCACCGTCTTCCCCGAGCTCGGGCTGTTGGTGGCCGCCGCGCTGGGGACGCTCGGCACCATCGGGCTGATGACCCACCGGCGCAGCGAACCCCCCGTGCAGCCGGCCAGCGAGCGGCACAGTGGCCTGGCGGTGCGGGCGCCCGGGCTGGCCGGCCTCGCGGTGACCGTGGCGCTGACCGGCACCATCTTCGGCTCGCTGGATGTCGTGGTGCTGGCCTTTGCAGAAGCCGAGGGTGCGCAGCGCTGGGGTGGCGTGGTGCTCGGGATCTTCGCCGCCGGATCGCTGATCGGCGGCCTGCTCTACGGACTGTTGCCGAGTACCGGACCGCTCGCCGGGCGGGTGCGGATCGCCACCTTCCTGATGTTCCTGATGCTCAGCCCGACCTTGCTGGCACCGGACCTGTCGGTGCTCGCCGTGATCGCCGTGGTCGCCGGTCTGGCCATCTCGCCGCTGATGATCACCTCGATGTTGCTCGCGCAGCGACTCGTGCCGCCCTCGCAGATGAATGAGGGGATGACGGTCGTGGTCACCGGCATCCTGGTCGGCGTCGGCGTCGGCTCGGGGCTGGCCGGGAATGTCGTGGAGGGCCACGGCGCCGACCGCGGCTTCATCGTCCCGGTCGCCGCCGCGGGGCTGGCTTTCCTCCTGGCGCTGGTATGGCGGGCCTCCCTCTCCCGTGCCGAACTCGCCGGCAGCGAGCGCTGGACGATCGAGCCCGAGCGCCAGGCGGACGCCACCGAAGCGGCGGAGCCGGTCGTGGCCGCGGTGGCCGCCGGTGCGTCGGGGCTGGCCGAGAGCCCGTCCGGGTCCCTCGCCGCGCCCGACGTGCGCTAGGCGGATAAATCCGTTGCGGAGGCACCCGGCATTCGGACACACTGACGCAGCCGGGCCGCACGCCGCCCGGTGAGCCAAACACCGAAGGAGGGGACCTGAGATGACCGTTCTGGGCCCGATGCCCCGCACCCCGCACCTTCGTTCTTCGGAGTTCTCGTATGACCGACGAGCCCACGCTCGCCTTCGATTCCACCCCTGACGCCCCGCCCGAGGGGGAACGCTGGTCCACCTGGGACGGCGCCACCCACGGACCCCACCCACGGCCCGACTGGGTCATCACCGAGCTCGGCGCCGTCGAGGCCGACCTCGGCGTCCTGAAGACCGGCAAGGAAGCCGACGTCCATCTCATCTCGCGCTGGGTGCCCGATGGCACCGATCGGCCCGCGCGCGAATCGGTGCTGGCCGCCAAGCGCTACCGGCCCGCCGAGCGCCGCCTCTTTCACCGCGACGCCGGCTACCTCGAAGGTCGGCGCGTGCGCCGCAGCCGGGAGATGCGCGCGATGGCGCGGCGAACCGAGTTCGGCCGCGAGGTCATCGCCGGGCAGTGGGCCGGTGCCGAGTTCCATGCCCTATGCCAGCTCTGGCAGCTCGGCCTGCCGGTCCCCTATCCGGTGCAGTTCAGCGGCACCGAAATGCTGATGGAGTTCATCGGCGACGACGGGGTCGCCGCCCCGCGGCTGGCGGCGGCGCGGCCGGGGCGGCATACCCTGCCCGGGTTGTTCGACCAGCTGCGCGACGCCCTGGTTGTCCTCGCCGGTCACGGCTGGGCGCACGGGGACCTGTCGCCCTACAACGTGCTGCTGCACGGCGACCGTCTGGTCCTCATCGACTGGCCGCAGATCGTCGACATCATCGGCAACCCGCAGGGGTTCGACTTCCTGCACCGCGATGTGACCACGATGGCCGCGTGGTTCACCGCGCGGGGGTATGCCGTCGATGGCGAGTTGCTGTTCGCCGATCTCGTCGCGGAAGCCGGGGCGCGGCGATGAGAGCTGAGCACCGATGAGATCTGAGCGCCGATAAGACCTGGGCGCCGATGAGGCGGGGGCGCGCCGGTGACTCCGGCGCGCCACCTCCACTCACCAGGCGATGATGCCCTCGCTGCCGGCCGGCCCGGGCAGCGCATCGGAGTCCATCCGGGTCAGGGTGCCGGTCGCCGACACGCGGTAGGTCTCGATCCGGTTGGTCGCGCCGTTCTCGACGAAGAAGTACTTCCCGTATCGGCTGAAGGTGGCATCCACCGGGGCCATCCCCGTCGTCGTCATCCCGATCCGCATCGGGCCGTTCATCGTGGAGCGGAACCGGGTGAGGGTGTTGCTGCCGGTGTTGGAGCTGATCACCAGGTCGTCGAATGCCGCGATCCAGCACGACGCCATCCCTCGGGTGGCTGCGCTGCCCAACTGGCGCAGCCGCCCGTCGGCAGCCACGTCATAGGTATTGACCGTATTGGTGCCGGCGTTGACTACCGACATCCGCCCCATCCGGTCGAAGGCCACAGCAAAAGGCACCGCTGCGGGCACTGCGTGCGTCCGGGCCGAGGGGGACAACTTGTGGTTCATCACCGACCAGACGAGCAGGCTGTTCGTCGAGGCCTTGGTGGTCACCACCACATGCTTACCGTCCGGGGTGAAGGCCACCTGCCCGGGGCTGTGCGTGGCCTCGTCGTTGGTGCCCTCCATGGTCGGCAGGTGGAGCATCCGTCGGCCATCGCGGTCGGCGACGAGCCGGCCATCGGCCATCCGGAAACTCTGGATCGAGCCGCCGTTGCGGGCGTTGAGGACGACAACCTGCATCCCGTCCGGCGAAACCGCGACGCTGACCGGGAAGTCACCGCGGGTGCCGATCACCTGGGCGCGGCGCAGCCATCCGGGGGCGGTGCTGAAAACGGTGAGGGTGTCGCTGCCGGGGTTGACCGCATACAGGCGTGAGTGCGACCGGTCCGCGGCCAGCGCGCCGGCCGACGCCGTCCGGTCCACGACGGCACCCATCAGGGTGTCGCCCCGTCCGCCGGTGGCGTAGCTGCGCTGCTGGTGGAGCATGCCGCCGGAGGTACGGCTGTAGGCGACGACCGCATTGCCCGCCGGATCATTGGTCAGCGCGAAAACCATCCCCAGGTCGGCCCGCGCGGTGGTGGACGACGCGGTGGACGGTGCGGTGGGGGTGGCTGCGGTGGCGGTCGCGGTCGCTACCCACATACCGGCCGCGAGGGCGAGCGCACCGGTGGTGATTCGACGAAGGCGGGACATCTGAACTCCTTGGACTGGTGGCGAATCGGTGCTGCCAGCCAAGCCGTCGGCGGGCGGGGGAACCAGAGCGCAGATCTGTCGGAAGTCTTACGGACTGGCGACGTCATACAGGTCCGGGCTGTGGCAGGGCTACCGTTGCGGCCATGTCCACTGTGCTCGTCGTCGACGACGACGAGACCCTGCGCGGGGTGCTGCGCGACTATTTGTCCGACGCGGGTATGGCGGTGCTCGAGGCCGCCGACGGACCCGACGGGTTGGCCCAGGCGACCTGCGGCATGGTCGATGTGGTCGTCCTGGACTGGATGCTGCCCAGCCTCGACGGCTTGGAGGTGCTGCGCCGACTTCGCCTCGCGGGGGTCGGCGTCCCGGTGCTATTGCTCACCGCCCGTGGCGCGCCCGACGATCGGATCCTCGGGCTCGAGGTCGGCGCCGACGATTATGTGGCCAAGCCGTTCAGCCCGCGAGAACTGCTGTTGCGCGTGCGTTCCTTGCTGCGCCGGGCCGGTGCGGACCCGGCCCCGGCGCCAATCCCGGGGCGCAAACTGCTGGAGGACGGGGATGTCCGGCTCGATCTGTTGTCGCACAAGGCAAGTCGCGGCGGTGAACCGCTGCGGTTGACGACCCGCGAGTTCGACCTGCTGGCTCATCTGATCGGTCATCCCGAGCAGGTGTGGTCCCGCGAGGAGCTCATGCAGCAGGTCTGGGGCTGGGAGTTCGGTGATCCGTCGACGGTGACCGTCCACGTGCGCCGGCTGCGCGGGAAGGTCGAGGTCGACCCCGCTCACCCGGAGCGCTTGATCACCGTATGGGGTCGCGGCTATCGCTGGGATCCGACGCCCGCGGTGGCGTCGTGATCGCCGAGTTGCTGCCCACCCTCGTTGCCGCGGGCGCGGTGGCCGGCATGGGCGGGCTGCTCACCCTGACCGCCACCCGCCGGTCGATCACCATGGCGACCCTGCTCGCCCCGATCGTGGTGGTGGCGGCCTTCGCCGCCGGTTCGTGGATCGGGTTGCGCACCATGGCAATCAAGGCCGACCCGATGGTGCCCACCATGATCCTCGGGATCAGCGCGGTGGTCGCGGTCGCGGTCGGCGGGCTGTTGGCGGTGCAGGTGCAACGGGCCGGAGACAAGGCGGCCGAGTTGTTGGTGGCCGAGCGCCGCCAGCGCGATGTCGAGCAGGGCCGTTTGGAGCTGATCACCTGGATGTCGCACGATCTGCGCACCCCGCTCGCGGGCATCCGGGCCATGGGCGAGGCGATCGAGGACGGTGTCGCTGCGGACCCGCGGCGCTATGCCCGGCGCATCGTCGCCGAGAGTGTCCGCACGGCGCGCATGGTCGACGATCTGCTCGACCTGGCCGGGCTGCATACCGCCGGGCTGCGAGGCGGCACCGAACGCGTGGTCGTCGGCGACCTGGTATCCGACCTGGTCCCGGGGCTGCAGGCGCTGGCCGACGAGCGCCGGCTCACCCTCGCCGCGACCGCGGACCCCGGAGCCGAGGTGGTCGGCGACGCGCGATTGCTCTCGCGGGTGGTGCAGAACCTCGTCGGCAACGCGCTGGACTACAGCCGGCCCGGCGGGACGGTTGCGCTGGGGGTCCAGGCGGCATCCGGGATCGTGCGCCTCAGCGTGGCGGACGCCTGCGCCGGCATCCCGGACGCGGACTTGGCGCGGGTCTTCGACCCCGGTTGGCGGGCCGACCCGGCTCGGACCCGCTCGTGTCGGGAGGGGTCCACGGGTGCCGGCATCGGGCTGACCATCGTCAAGGCCGTGACCGAGGCCCATGGTGGGCAGGTCTCCTTGACCAATACCCCGACCGGCTGCCTAGCCATCGTGGAACTGCCGGCCGCTGCCTGACCCGAGGCCGTATGCCGGGTGGCCACCGCTGCCAGGTCGACGTCCGGCCCGCCCGCAGCGTGCGTAGGGGTCGCCTAGCCTGCGGCCGTATGGGGAGCGACTCCCGCACGTCTGACGTGGGCCCACTTGGCGCAGTGGGCCGAACTGGCGCCGTGAGTCGACCTGGCGCAGTGGATCGACCTGGCGCCGCGCGCCCGCACCGCCGCACGGTGCTCGGGCTGGGTGCCGGCGCGCTGGCCGCCGTGCTCACCGGTTGCCGGACAGCAGCCCCAGGCGGTGCCTGGTCACAAACCCCCGGGCAATCCGCCGCACAGGTGACGTCCGCCGGGCGGCCCCGCACCGGCACACCGGCTGGTCGCAGCACGGCCGGTTCGCTCACCTCCCGGCACTGACCCGCTCACCCCGTCGACTACCGGCTGGTGTTGCCTGCGGTCCCGGCGCGGGGGTTGGTGATCGCGCTGCACGGCTTCGGCTTGACCGGCCCGAAGATGGTCGACCTGCTGGGGATGGGCGAACACGTCACCCGCACCGGTCTGGCAATCATCGCGCCGAGCGGCGGCAACCATTACTGGCACCGTCGTCGCGCGGGGATGGACCCCGGGGCGGTTGTCCTGGATGACATTCGACCGTTGGGCTTGCGGGAGGCGGGTCTGGCGGCGGATGCGCGGGTGGCCTTCCTCGGGTTGTCCATGGGCGGCTATGGCGCGCTATTGCTGGCCAGCGAACTCGGCCGTGCCGGCACCTTCGGGGTGGTCGCGGAGAGTGCCGCCTTATGGACCGAGGCCGGCCTCAGCGACGAGGGGGCCTTTGACGACCGCGGGGACTTCTTGGCGCATGACATGTTCGCGCGATCAAAGGCATTGTCCGACATACCGATTCGCCTGGACTGCGGCACCGATGACCCCTTCATCGCCGCGAACCGCGCCTTCGCCGAGCGGGTGCCGCACGCCGAGGCGGCCTTCGATGCGGGCGGGCATACGCGCGATTACTGGCGTGCGCACTGCGGTGCGCAACTGGATTGGCTCGCCGCGCTGTTGTGAGGGGTCGAACCTGTGCGCCGCATTGGGCCAACCGAATCGGCCAGGTGTGTTAGGCAGTCAGGCGAGCCGGTAGTCGCCGGCCTCGGAGAGTGCCGCCTGCACGGTCTCCGTGTCCAGCACGCGATCGGCGCCGACATGCACTCGCGAGGTGCCCCCGGCGCTCAGGTCCACCCGGACGTCTCCCACGCCCGGCACGGCCATCAGTTCCTCGGTCACCGCGGCCGCGCAATGCCCGCAGGTCATCCCGGTTACGTCATAGCTGGTGATCTGGCCCCCAGCGCCGCTGCCGGCAGTCGGGTTCGGGGCGCTCGTGGGTTCACTCATCTAGCCAATGTATGCCGCCCCGACTTCCCAAGCCACCGTGGACGCCGACCGTCGCCCGCAAGCCGTAAACCGGTTCGCACGCCTGGTGGCGCCGGGGCGCGACGGGCCATGAACGCGGGGTGGGCACACCGCATACCGGGATCGGGTGTGCCACAGTGACCGGGTGAGCGAGCCCGTCCCCGACGCCCCGGCGCCCGTCCCGGCGACGCCCCCGGTCAACGTGAGCGCGCTGCTCGCCGAGGCCCTCACCAAGAGCGATATCTGCTGGCTGCGCACCCCCACCGGCTCCCAACTCGTGTGGCATGCCTACGACCGGGAGGCGGTGCTCGTGGTCACCGGGCCCGGCGAACAGACCATCCCGGAGCTGCCCGAGGAGGTCGAGATCGTCTTGCGCAGCAAGGACTCCGGGGGCCGGTTGCTGGTCTCCCCCGCAAAGGTCGTGGTCCTACCGCCGGACAATCCGATGTGGCCGGCCGCCGCGCAAGCCCTGGCCGCCGAACGCCTCAATGCCACCGACGACCAGATCGCCCGCTGGCGGGAGAGCGCCACGATCTATGTCCTGCACCCCTTCGGTATGCCGCTCGAGCGCCCCGGCGAGCAGGACGCTGCCTCGGGCGCCGAGTCCTTCGAGCCGGCCCGGGGCACCACGGGCGGCTGGCGGCCGGCCCATCTGTGGGGTCGGGGCCGCAAAGGGCGCTGACCCAGGGTTACGCAGGCGGCATCCGAAACGAACGCGGCCCGCGCCCCGATTTGCTCCGCTGACTAGCCTTGGGGATCGTGAGTGCCCCCACCCGTATCTTCGTCGCCCGACTGGCCGGGCTTGAGGCATTCGACCCGCTTGGCGACCGGGTGGGGCGCGTGCGCGATGTCGTCATCACCTTCGCCACCGGCCGGCGCCCCCGGGTGATCGGCCTGGTGGTCGAGGTCGCGGGGAAGCGAAGGGTGTTCGTCCCGATGACCCGGGTGACCTCGGTCGATGGGGGCCAGGTGATCACCACCGGGCTGGTGAACATGCGGCGGTTCGAGCAGCGGCACAACGAAACCCTGGTGCTCGCCGAGCTCGTCGAGCGTCCCATCGTCGCGCGCACCGACAAGGGCCGGATCGAGGGCTACGTCGAGGACATCGGCATCGAGCAGGACCGCACCCGGGACTGGAGTGTCACGAAGGTCTTTTGCCGGGAGGGGCGACCGCAAGCCGGTCTGGCCCGGCTCAGTCGCCGGCGGCAGGCCACCTTCGTCGTCCCCATCGAGGACGTCAGTGGCCTGCATATTTCCACCGAGCAACAGTCCGCCGCCCGGCTGCTGGAGACCTATGAGGACTTCAAGCCCGCCGACCTGGCCGAGGCGATCACCGAGCTGGCTCCCAAGCGCCGGCTCGAGGTCGCTGCGGCGCTGGACGACGAGCGCCTCGCCGACGTCATCGAGGAACTGCCCGAGGACACCCAGGTGGAGATCCTCGCCTCGCTGAAGACCGAGCGCGCCGCCGACGTGCTGGAGGCCATGCAGCCCGACGACGCCGCCGACCTGCTGTCCGAGCTGCCCGAGGAGCAGCAGGAACAGCTGCTCATGCTCATGGAGCCGGACGAGGCGGCCGACCTGCGCCGCCTGCTGGCGTATGACGAAAATACCGCCGGTGGTCTGATGACCACCGAACCGGTCATCCTCGGCCCCGAATCGTCGATCGCCGAAGCGCTGGCCGTGGTGCGCCGCGAGGAACTCAATACCGCCCTGGCGACAACGGTTTTTGTCACCCGCGGGCCGCACGAGACCCCGACCGGGCGCTACCTCGGGCTGGTGCACATCCAGCGATTGCTGCGCGAACCGCCGCATGCCCCGATCGGCGGGATCCTGGACAAGGACATCGATGCCTTTGAGCCGGACACCCCCCTCGGGGAGGTCGCGCGGCGACTGGCGACATACAACATGGTGGCCCTGCCGGTGGTGGACGAGGCGGGGCATCTGCTCGGCGCGGTGACCGTCGACGACGTCTTGGACCACATCCTGCCCGACCACTGGCGCGAGGAGCGGCACGAGATTCTCCCCACCGGTGCCCAGCATGGCTGAGCGCCGGCCCCGGCTGGACCAGCCACGCGAGCAGCAGGGTTCCTTCCTGCGTCTGCCCCGCGCCTTCGACGGGGAAGCCTTCGGTCAACTCTCCGAGGCCTTCGCCCGATTCATGGGCACGGCCGGCTTCCTCATCGGGATGTCGGTCTTCGTGCTCGCCTGGGTGGGGTGGAACATCTTCGCCCCCGCCGGTATGCGGTTCGACGAGTACCCCTTCATCTTCCTCACCCTGATGCTGAGCCTGCAGGCCTCGTATGCCGCTCCCCTGATCCTGCTCGCCCAGAACCGCCAGGCCGACCGGGACCGCGTCGGTTTAGAGCAGGACCGCAGCCGCGACGAGCGCAATCTCGCCGACACCGAGTTCCTCACCCGAGAGGTCGCCTCGCTACGAATCGCCATGCGCGACACCGCAACTCGAGACTTCATCCGTGGCGAGCTGCGGGACGTCCTGGAGGAACTCGCCGAGCGGGATGAAGCGATCCGCGCCGAGGCTCGACGCAAGGCCAAGGCGAAAGCGAAGCGCAAGGCTCGGGCCCGGGCCCGGGCCATCGCGGAGCGCGAGCAGGCGGCCGCAGAGCAGGCGGGCGCAGAGCATGCGGCCCGGGAGCGGGCGGCCGGAGAGCAACCGGCTGGGGAGCATGTGACCGGGATGACTCGAGCACCGGACGCTCCTACCGGCGGGAGCGGATCGAGCGCCGTCGAACCCGACATACGATGAACGGGTGCCCCAAAGCCCCACGCTCGAAGCCCTGACCGCTGCCCTGGCGCAGGTCGAGGATCCCGAGATCCGCAAGCCCATCACCGACCTCGGCATGGTGGGGGATCTACAGGTCGACCCCGCCGGCGCGGTCTCGGTGACTATCCTGCTCACCGTCGCGGCCTGCCCGCTCAAGGACACCCTGACCCGCAATGTCACCGCGGCGCTGGAGTCGGTGCCCGGTGTCACCGGTATCCGGGTGGACCTTGGGGTGATGAGCGATGAGCAGCGCGCCGAGCTGCGCCGCAACCTGCGCGGCGGCGCCCCGGAGAAGGAAGTGCCCTTCGCCCAGCCCGGCAGCCTCACCCGGGTGTATGCCGTCGCCTCCGGCAAGGGCGGCGTCGGCAAGTCCTCGGTCACCGCCAATCTCGCTGCGGCACTTGCCGAATCGGGACTCAAGGTCGGCGTCGTCGATGCCGATATCTATGGCTTCTCGATCCCTCGAATGCTCGGGGTCAGCGGCCGTCCCACCCAGGTCGACGACATGATCCTGCCGCCGATCGCGCACGAGGTAAAGGTCATCTCGATCGGGATGTTCGTCCCGGGCAATGCCCCGGTCGTCTGGCGCGGACCGATGCTGCACCGGGCCCTGACGCAATTCCTCGCGGACGTCTTCTGGGGCGATCTCGACGTCCTGCTGCTCGACCTGCCCCCGGGCACCGGTGACATCGCCATCTCCACCGCGCAACTTGTCCCCAACGCCGAGATCCTGGTGATCACCACCCCGCAGACCGCGGCCGCCGAGGTGGCCGAGCGTGCGGGTTCGATTGCGGCACAGACGAATCAGCGCATCGTCGGCGTCGTCGAGAATATGTCCTGGCTGGAACTGCCGGACGGCTCGCGCCAGGAGATCTTCGGCTCCGGCGGCGGTCAGCAGGTCGCGGACTCGCTCACCCGCCTGGTCGGGGCGCAGGTCCCGCTGCTGGGTCAGATCCCGCTGGATACCGCCCTGCGCGCCGGCTCCGATGTCGGTATGCCGGTCGTCCTCGCCGACCCGCCCTCCCCGGCCGCCACCGCCCTGCGCGGGATCGCCCGGGGCCTGGCCACCCGCAGCCGCGGTCTGGCCGGGCGTTCGCTGGGGCTCTCCCCCGTCGGTCGCTGACCGCGGGCCGACCTCCCTCGGCCGTTATTGATGAGTAATACCGTTGTCCTGGCGACGGTATTACTCATCAATCGCAGCGCTCATGACGACGATGCTCATCAATAGCGCGGGACTGCGCTGAGGCGAAACCGCGGCGGACGGCTCAGGTGGCGTCCACGTCATACGGGGTCGGGCGCGGTGTCGGCGCGGCAGCGACCTGCTCGCCGGCCAGATCCGCGGCGCTCATCGCGGTGGCGCCGGTACTTGTGCGCTCGGTGGGATTGCGCAGCTCAGCCGCGGAATGCCGGACCGAGTCGATCTCGCCGGCGACCGGGTTCCACGCGGCCTCCAACGGCTCGCGCAGGGCGTCGCGTACGATCTTGCGGGGGTCGTACTGACGCGGGTCGTACTGGCGCCAGTTGATGTCCTCGAACTCCGGACCCATCTGATCACGCAGCTGCGAGCGCGCACCATCGGCCATGACCCGCATCTGGCGGATGCCGCGGGCGAGCTTGGCCGCATACTCGGGCATCCGCTGCGGACCGATGATGATGATGGCCAGCACGATGATGATCGCGAGTTCATCCCAACCCATGGGCATGGTGTCGATCGTCCTTCGGTCCGGGCCGCTATTTGGCCGCTTGCAGGGTCATTCTCACATCGATGCGCCGGCCGTTTCGCTCCAGTGTCACCGGCACTGAATCACCGACGTTCTTGGCCCGAATCGCGACGATGAGATCGTCGTTGTCGGTGACCGTATGCCCGTCGAAGCCGACGATCACATCGCCCGGTTTGACACCCGCCTTGTCCGCGGGACCGCCATCGGTCACCGGGTCGCTATCGCTGGACGACGTCCGCACCCGGGCGCCCGGGCCGGTGAATTCCTCGTCCAGGAGCACCCCGATGACGGGATGTTGGGAGGTCCCGGTGGCGATGAGTTGATCGGCGGTCTTGCGCACCTGGGCGCTGGGGATGGCGAAGCCCAGGCCGATGCTGCCGGCCGCCCCCTGTCCACCGCCGGCCGCGGTGGCGATGGCGGAGTTGACCCCGACCACCCGGCCGGCCATATCGAGCAGCGGGCCACCGCTATTGCCGGGGTTGATCGCGGCATCGGTCTGGATCGCGTTGATATAGGACCGGGAGGTGGTGTCGCCGGCGACGACCGGCCGGTTCACCGCCGAGACGATGCCGGAGGTCACCGTGTTCTGCAGGCCCAGCGGCGCGCCCAGGGCGATTACCCCATCCCCCACCACCACGCCGGTGGAGTCGCCGATCGGCAACGGCTTGAGACCGGCGGCGTCCACTTCGAGCACGGCGATGTCGTAGTCCGGGTCGGTCCCCACGATTTTCGCCTCGCGGCGCTTGCCGTCGTCGAGGACCACGGTGATCCGCTCGCCCACGCCTTCGACGACGTGGTTGTTGGTGATCACATGGCCTTTGGTGTCGTAAATGAACCCGCTCCCGGTCGCCCCGCTGGTGCCATTCGTCGCCCGGATCGTCACCACGCTGGGAATGGCGCCAGCGGCGAGCTTGGCAATGCTGCCGGCGGGTCGGTTCACCGATGCCGTCGAGGCGCCCGGCAGTAGATCGCTCCCGGCCAAGCTCGCGCCCAGGCCCGCACCGGCGAGCGCCGCGATCAGGCCGGTGGCCGCGCTGACCCCGATGACCGCCGGCCAGCCGGGTCCCGAACCGCGACCGGGCGCGGCGATGGGGCCGGTATGGGCAGTGGCCCCGCTCGTCGGCCAGGGTGGCGAGGCGGCCCAATGGCCCAGGGGCTGGGTCGCCTCGGTGGGGACCTGACCGCCGATATCCGTGCTGGCGGCGGCTGTGGTGGCTGCCGCGGCCGAGGACTCTCCGGCGGCCGATCCGTCGACGGCCGCGGTCGAACCGCCCAGCCACCTGATCCCCGGCCGTGGCGCGATCTCCGGGGCCGCAGGCGCAGTAGGCAGGATCGCGGTATCGGTCGTCGCCGAGTCATCGCCCCGCGCGGCATCCGGCGTCGGCGTGGCCGCGGCGGCCGGGGTGGCATGCGTCTGCGGCGCGCTCGGGGGCTGCCAGTTCCAGCTATCCCAGGACTGCTGGGGGGTCGATTGAGGGGACGAACCGTCACCGGTGGCGGGCGGTTCGGAAAGACTCATGGTGTCGATTGTGCCTGGCGTGGTGCCGGGGTGGAACTCGTGTGGACGACGAGGGTGGTGATCGCGGGTCGTTGCGCGGGACTGGCGTTCGCCGGGACCGGTGCCGGGCGGTTACCGGCCGGCACCGCGCTGGCCGGGCGGGCCGCCGGGGCGAGCGAAAAACTCCATACCGCGGCCATGGACGCACCTGCCGCCGCGGTCGCCAGCATCGCCGCCCGCAGCGCCGACCGGTGCTG
>ERZ501047.365-NODE-365-length-15554-cov-4.670301_pt1 | contig 15554 bp, 13 predicted proteins | sample MGYA00510868_ERZ501047 | MGnify/ENA primary metagenome ERZ501047 (study PRJEB25958, sample SAMN03398593) | human skin metagenome | study: EMG produced TPA metagenomics assembly of the Human Skin Microbiome Metagenome (human skin metagenome) data set. | reverse complement strand
GGACGCTGGTCGACGTGCAGACGCAGGGCGGGGAGCGGCTGGCGGGACGGTCCGCAGAATGGCCAGGGGCCCCGCCCGGGGAGGGGGCAGCCAAGCGAGCGGGCGCCGACATCGCGCCGAACGCGTGGCCGGTGGGCGGCGTCCCCGCGGTGGTTCGAGGACGCTCGCGCAGCGGGCGGCCGACGGCTGGGGATGGCTCTCGGCCCGCCCGGTGCGCTATGTGCCGGTGCTGCTGCTGGCCGCGCTGTTCGGATTCGTCATCGTGGCTCCGCTCCTGCGTTCGGCGGATCCGGCAACCGCCGGGCCGGTGGCGCCGGCGGCCGCTCCCGCGGCGAATTCTGCCCCCGCGTCGCGGGCCCCCGGTTCGCAGCCGGAGCCCGAGCCAATGCCCGCTGACCCAGCGCGTCGGCGGACCCCAGCGCGCCAACCGACCCGAGCGCACCCGCACCCGAGGCGAGCTCGGCCGCCCCGGCGATCCCCGGCCACCGGCCGATCGCCGATCCCACGGGCCCACTTACCGACCCCCGCGCGGTGGCCAGCGAGCTGTCTCGACTACGAACCCGGGCGTGGCTCGACCTGGATACCGAGGTGCTGACGGTGCTGGACGCTCCGCGATCGGCCGCGCTCCGGGCGGATTCGGCCGCGCTCGCCCGCGCCCGCGCGGACCGGGTGCGCTATGTGGGCCTGGAGTTCACCGTGCGCAGCGCCCGGGGCCGGGCCGCCGGAGCAAGCGCCGACCGGGTGGTCCTCGACGCCGTGGTCGACACCTCCGCCTTTACGGTGACCGGACCCGACGGCCATACCACCCGAGTGCCGGCGCAACGAGGGAGTGCATTGCGGCTGCACCTGGCGTGGTCCGGCAGCAGGTGGCAGGTCCGTGACGTCGGCTGAGCCAGCCGCTGCTGAGTTGGACGACCTGAAGACAGCCAGTCGCGAGTCAGCTCGTCCAGGGCAGCCGGCCCCAGGTCAGCGCCACGGTCGCCGGGTCGACGGCGGTCGCGCTCTTGTTGCGCAGGTCGAGAGCTTCGGTGAAGCTATTGCGGCAGTAGAGCTCCGGCTGCGAGGTCCAGCGGTCCCGCCAGTCGGCCGAGGAACAGTCCCAGGCCAGCGGCTGGCCTTGCTGCCCCCAGGTGCCGTCCACGATCCGATAGAACTGCACCACGCCCCACTTGCCCGGCCCCGGCTTGAGCATCCGGCCGATGGCCGAGGGGGAGGTGGTCCGGCGGTCGTTGGCCACCGGCATCGTGTAGCAGGACAGCGCGGAGTTGTTGCATCGCCCACCGTTCACCGACATGGTCACCATCGGGTACGGGTATGTGGTTGTGCTGGCCCGGGTGTTGAGGTTGTCGCCATAGATGCGTCCAAAACCGAAGTAGCGCATGACGATCGCCTGCACGGTCGGATTCTGCTTGTTGTTGGGGTAGGCGAAATTGCCCCACGCCCGGTCGAAGCCGTGCGCCTTGAAGATCGGCAGGCTGCCGGCGCTTTCGGCGACGACCGCGGCCTCACTCAGAGTGGTCAGGTTCGGGTAGGTGCGGGACTGGGAGGTCGCGGTCCACCCGTAGATCATCCGCAGCCGGGCCAGATCGGACCAGCTGGTCTCCAGCGCATAGTTCTCCACGCAGGCGCGCTCGCTCTCGCGCACCCGGTCGGTCACCACCTGGGCCACGGCAGGCAGACCCCGTAGGGACAGGTCGATGGCGTTCTGCTCCAGGGTCCGCGCGGTCGACGGACGGTTCAGGCAGCCCTCACCGCCGGTCGCCACCCAGTTGGCGCGACCGAAGAGCACGCTGATGTATGACGGGTCTGCCGGCGCCTGCACCGAGAAATCGACCAGGCTGGGGGTGCCCACCGGGGACTTGGTGGTGCTGGCGAAGGCGGCCAGACGCAGGTGGGTGGTCGGCAGCCCGCTCAGAACCAGGGAGAAGGTCCCGGTGCGGCCATCTGCGGACGAGGGCTTGATCCGAGCGAGCGACCCGCGCCAGGGCTCGGCGAACGCGCCATTCGTGGGGCCGACGAGGTAGAGCCCGCATCGGGTCTCCGAGACCGGACGACAGGCCACCAGGGTGACGGCGTTGACCCGTTCGTCCGCGGCATACGTGCCGGTGACCGTGACCCGGCCATCCGCGGCGGTGGTCTCGCTCACCGGCGAGGTGATCTGCACGCTCCCGCCGGCGGCGTCATACGCGGGCCCCTCCCAGACGGGAGCGGTGGGCTCGCCAGCCGCGCTGGCGCTGCCGGCGCCGAGGATTCCGGCAAGCGCAGCCACGCCTGCCGCAAGCGTTCCGAGCCGTCGTTTGGATGAGCACACGCTGGTCACTGATTTGCCTCCGAGGCAGATGAGGGAATGACCGGACGTAATAGGAGAGTAGTACCCGAGGCCTCGTGCCGCAGACCGAGCCTGATCAGCCACGACCCAGCGCGGCGGCCACGACTGCGGCCACGTCCGGGTCCTGGTGGGTGAATCCGGTGGCCAGCAAGCGCTCGGGCAGCACCCGTTGGCTGGCCAAAATCTCGCCCGAGAATTCCCCCACCACCAAGCCCAGCGCAGGCGCCGGCGCGGGCACGAGCGCCGGGCGGTGCAGCGCCGCCCCCAAGGCCGCGGCGAACTCGTGCTGGGGCACCGGCTCGGCGCCGACCAAGTTGACCGGGCCGGTGATCTCCGGATGGTCGATTAGGTGCAGGTATGCCGCGATCTCGTCGCGCAGCGAGATGACGGGCCACCATTGACGCCCGGATCCCAGGGGCCCGAAGATGCCCAGCCGGCTCAGCCGAGCCAACTGCGGGAAGGCGCCGCCGGAGGAGCCCATCACCAGGCCGGTACGGGCCAGGCTCACGGGTATGCCGGCCTGAACCGCCGCTACCGTCGCCTCTTCCCAGGCCTGGACCACCTCGGGCAGGAAACCCGTGCCGGGCGCGCTGGCCTCCGTGAGCTGTTCCTCGCCCCGGTTGCCATAGAAGCCCACCGCGGAGGCATTGACCAGCCGGGCCGGGCGGTCCATGGCCAGGAGGGCGCCGACTACGGTATGCGTGGAGTCCACCCGGGACTGCAGGATCGCCGCCTTGTGCTCCGGGCCCCAACGCCGGTCACCGACCCCGGCGCCGGCCAGGTTGACCACGACATCCACGCCAGCGAGCCGCGCCGGATCCAATCGTCCGGAATTCGGCAGCCAAGTGATCTCCGCCGGATCGCGCGGTGGGCGCCGGACCAGGGTGCGGACCCGATCTCCCCGACTCCGCAGCGCCGCCGCGAGGGCAGAGCCGAGAAACCCGCTCCCGCCGCCAATGGCGACGGTGAGCGGGTTTCTCATTGCGGTGTCGGTCACAGGCCGAGCGAGGACTCGAACCCGCCCTCTTCCAGGCGCTCCTTGACCGTGGCCAGGAAGCGGGCCGCGTCCGCCCCGTCGACCACGCGGTGGTCGTAGGACAGGGCGAGGTACATCATCGAACGGATCGCGATGGTCTCCGCACCATCGGCCTCGATGACCACCGGCCGGCGCACGATGGCACCGGTCCCGAGCATCGCCACCTGCGGCTGGTTGAGGATCGGGGTGTCGAAGAGCGCTCCCCGGCTGCCGGTGTTGGTGATGGTGAAGGTGCCACCGGCCAGGTCGTCCGGGGTGATCTTGTTGTCGCGAGTGCGCGCGGCGACATCGGCGATGCCCCGAGCCAAACCGGCAATGTTGAGGTCACCGGCATTCTTGAGCACCGGAACGATGAGGCCCTTGGGCGTGTCGACCGCGATCGCCAGGTTCTCGGTGCCGTGGTAGACGATCTCCTCGCCCTCGACGCTGGCGTTGATGTTCGGGTGCGCCTTGAGGGCCTCGACGGTTGCCAGGGCGATGAAGGGCAGGTAGGACAGCTTGGTCCCCTCGCGCTTCTCGAACTCGGACTTGGCCTGGTCGCGGACCCGGGCCACCTTGGTCATGTCGACCTCGATGACCGTGGTCAGCTGGGCGGACACCTGCAGCGACTCGACCATCCGCTGCGCGATGATCTTGCGCAGTCGGGTCATCTTCTCCCGGGTGCCCCGCTTGCTCGGGCCGGCCGGCGCCGCCTGCGCGCTGGCACCAGAGGTCGCGCCCGCCGCGGCCTGGGTGGGCTCGCTCGCCTGCGGCTGGCTGGCCTGCGCGCTCTTCGCCTGCTTGGCGGCCTCAACCGCGTCGAGGACATCCTGCTTACGGATCCGGCCGCCGATACCGGTGCCCTGGACCGTAGACAGGTCGATGTCGTTCTCGGTCGCGAGCTTGCGCACCAGCGGGGTCACATAGGCCGACGCGTCGCCGGAGTCGCCCGCACCGGAAGCCTTCTCACCGGCCTCGCCGCCGGCGGACTGGGCGTCCGCGGAGTCGGTGCCCGGGGTAACCCGCTGGGTGGGGCCAGGCTGAGCGTCCGAGGACGCCTGTCCACCCGAAGAGGCCTGGCCGGACTCGCCACCGGAGGGCTCGAGCTGCTCCTCCGAGGGCCTCTGGCGGTCCATGCTGGTGCCCTCTTCGCCACCTTTGGGCTCCTCGGAGTCGGTGGAGGGCTTCGCCTCTTCCGCCGCTTCCTCGGTGGCGGCCTGCTCCTGGGGGGAGGCCTGGTCCGGGGTCGACTCCTGTCCGCCCTGCTGGCCACCGCCGGCCGAGCCGCCGATGATCGCGAGGTCGGCGCCCACGGCAACGGTCTCGTCCTCGCTGACCAGGATCTTGGTCAGCGGGCCGGCCGCCGGGGAGGGGATCTCGGTGTCGACCTTGTCGGTGGACACCTCGAGCAGCGGCTCGTCCAACTCGACCTGGTCACCCTCGGACTTCAGCCAACGAGTAACGGTGCCCTCGGTGACGGACTCGCCGAGCGCCGGCATGGTGACCGTGGTGCCGCCCTGGACGCTGTCACTGCCGGAGTCACCCTGGGCGGAAGCCTGCGAAGCCCCCTGCGCCTGCTGCCCAGAGTCCTGCTGAGCCAAGTCCTGCTGAGCCGAATCCTGAGATCCGGAGTCCTGGGCCACCTCGGGCCCAGCGTTGTCGGAGGTCTCGCCAGAAGGAGCGCCCGCGGCGGCGGCACCCGCGGCCGAGGAGTCGCCCTCGCCGGTGCTGCCCGAATCGTTGCTCTGCCCAGCGTTGCCTTCGTCCGCGGCCGGCTGAGCCGCGCCCGCACCGGAGTCGCCCGAGCCCTCGGACGCGTCCCCGATCACGGCGAGGTCGGAGCCCACCGGCACGGTGTCGTCCTCGTTCGCCAGGATCTCCAAGAGGGTGCCGGAGACGGGGGAGGGGATCTCGGTGTCCACCTTGTCCGTGGATACCTCCAGCAGTGGCTCGTCGACGGCCACCTCATCGCCGACCGATTTGAGCCATCGGGTCACCGTGCCCTCGGTGACGGACTCGCCCAACGCCGGCATGGTCACGCGTTCTGACATCTAGCTCGATCTCCTCAAAGGGTCGCTGCGGGTGGCCTTACGAGTGTGTGTGACCACACTCTCACGCTTACCCTGCCGAAGGTACTGATGGAACTTAACTGTGTGTGTGCAATGGCTTGCCGGCCAATGCGAGATGAGCCTCGCCGAGCGCTTCATTCTGCGTCGGGTGGGCATGCAGCAGCGGCGCGACATCCTCGGGATGCGCCTCCCAGCCCACGATCAACTGGGCCTCGCCGATGAGTTCACCCACCCGCGAACCGAGCATGTGCACGCCGACGACCGGGCCGTCGGTCACCCGCACCAGCTTCACGAAGCCGGAGGTCTGCAGAATCTGGCTCTTGCCATTGCCGGCGAGGTTGTATTCCACGTTCTGCACGTGATCGCCATACTGCTCGCGCGCGGCGGCCTCGGTCAGCCCGACCGAGGCGATCTCCGGCTCGCAATAGGTCACCCGCGGTATGCCGCTCTCCACGATCGGCGCCGGGTCCAAGCCCGCGATCACCTCGGCCACCAGAATCCCTTGGGCGAAGCCGCGGTGTGCCAACTGCAGGCCGGGGACGAGGTCGCCCACCGCATACACCCCCGGTATGGACGTGGCCCCGCGCTCGTCCACGAGCAGCTGACCGCGCTCGGTCGCCACCGGCAGATTTTCGATGCCGGGCACCGGCGCGGGCCCGCGGCCCACCGCGACGAGCACGAGGTCCGCGCTCAGCCGATCCCCGGAATCCAGGTCCAGAGTGACCTCGTCATCCGTCTCCGACACGGCGGTGACGGCCGTGCCGGTACGCGCGCTGATCCCGCGCTTGCGGAAGGCGCGCAGTAGTCCGGCCGAGACCGTCGGGTCCTCTCCGGGCACCAACCGGTCCAGGGCCTCCACCACGGTGACCTCCGCGCCATACGAGCGGAAGATCGACGCGAACTCGACCCCGATGACGCCGCCGCCGAGGACGGCGACCCGGCCCGGCACCTCGGTCAGGGCCAGGGCGCCGTCGCTGGTGACCACGCGGCCGGATAGCGGGATGCTGGGGATGGTCTTAGCCACCGAGCCGGTCGCCAACACCAAGGACGTGCCGGACAGGCGCCGCTCGCCGACCTGCACGGTATGGGCGTCCACCACCCGCCCTTCGCCCGCGACCAGTTCGATGCCGCGCCCGGAGACCAGCCCCTGCAGGCCGCTGAACAGGCGTCGCACGACCTTGTCGCGATAGGCACCGACCCGGGTCAGGTCCACCGTGGGCTCGCCGCCGACGTCGACCCCGAAGTCCGCGGCATGGCGGGCGGCGTCGGCGACCTCCGCCGCGTGCAGCATCGCCTTGGTCGGGATGCATCCGCGGTGCAGGCAGGTGCCGCCGAGCTTGTCCTTCTCCACCAGAGCAACGCGCAACCCCAACTCCGCGGCGCGCAACGCACAGGCATACCCGCCGCTGCCGCCACCGAGGATCAGCACATCGACGTGATCGCCCGGCTGGTCAACCGGCAAACGCGCGTTTTCACCACCCATGCCGCCGGCCTCGCTCACGCCGGCGACCAGGAACTGGCGAGTTCGATCAGGGTGGGCACGGCATACCCCGTGCCGCCCTTGAGCAGATGACCGGTGGGCGCATCGGTGAACGAGGGGCCGGCGATGTCCAGGTGGGCCCAGGGCAGCGGGTTGCCCTCGCCGTCGCGGGCGAACTCGCGCAGGAAGAGCCCGGCGGTGAGGGCGCCGCCATACTGATCGCCCTTGTGTTGCAGGTCGGCGACCGCGGAGTCGAGCTTGGCGCGCAGGTCCTCCGGCAGCGGCAGCGGCCAGAGCGCCTCGCCGGTGGTGCGGGCGGCGCCGATGATGCGCTCACGCAGGGCGTCGTCATTGCCCATCAGCCCGGCGACCCGGGTGCCCAGGGCGACCATGCACGCGCCGGTGAGGGTGGCGATGTCGACGATCGCGTCGGCGCCGGACTCGGCGGCCAACACCATACCGTCGGCCAGCACCATGCGGCCCTCGGCGTCGGTGTCGATGATCTCGACGGTGGTGCCATTGCGCATGGTGACGATGTCACCGGGGCGCTGGGCGTTGCCGCCGGGCATGTTCTCGGCCAGGCAGAGGTAGGCGCTGACCGCGGTCGGCAGTTCGAGCTCGGCGGCGGCGAGCACCGCGGCGGCCGCGGCCGCCGCACCCGCCATATCCGACTTCATGGTGAGCATGGAGGCGGCGGGCTTGATGCACACGCCGCCGGTGTCGAAGGTGATTCCCTTGCCCACGAAGGCAATCCGGCTCTTGGCGCGGCGCGGGCGATAGTGCAACTCCACGATGCGCGGCGGGCGCGACGAGCCCTGACCGACCCCGAGAATGCCGCCACAGCCGAGCTCGGCGAGCTTCGCCTCGTCGTGGACGACGACCTCGATGTCGCCTCGACCGGCGGCGACTCGCCCCTGCACCGATTCCACGAAGGACTGCGGGAAGAGCAGGTTCGGGGGAGTGTTCACCAGGTCCCGAGCGTATGCCGTTGCCCCCGCCACGACCTGCGCCCGCGTCAGCGTCGCCTTGGCGTCCTTGGCCTTGGCGCCGGGGACGACCATGGTGATCGACTCGGCATACGTCTGCGAGGTCTGGGCCAACGCGTTCTGGGCCGATGCGTTCTGGGTCAGCGGGCTCGAGGTGGTCGCGCGCTTGGCGCGACGGCCACTGGCGGGCTGTGCGCTCGCGTCCTCGGTTCCGGCGCCCTTGTGCACGGTGAACCGGTAGCTGCCCAACAATGCGCCCTGGGCGGCCGCGTCGAGGAACTCCGCCGGCATGGCGACCGCGACGCTCTCGGCCTTGCCCAGCGTGCGCAGGGCCGCGCCCACGCCCATCCGCACCGAATCGGCGGTGGGGCTCTGGTCCTTACCGGTCTTGGGGGCGATCCCGGCGAGCACCACCTTGGTCGCGGCCAGCCCGGGGACCATGGCCACTACGTGGACTTCGTCGGCCTTGCCGCTCGCCCCCAGCGCGGACAGCAGCCCGGCGAGGTGGGTGGCGGTTTCCCGGGGCAGGGTGAGTGCGGCGGAGAGCGTGGCTGCGGGGTCGCCGGGCACCACGGGCAGCACCAGGGCGTCGACCTTGTGGGTGGCGACGGGCTGGCTCGAAAGGGTCAGTTGGGTCACCCCGGCAATCTACTTCGGCTGCGCGGTAGCGTCTCGTCATGGACTCTGCTGACCTGCTGCGTTCCCCGCTGCACGAGCGTCACCTCGCCCTCGGCGCCAAGATGGCCGACTTCGGCGGCTGGACGATGCCGATCGAATATCCCGGCGGCGGCGTCATCGCCGAGCACACCGCGGTGCGGGAACGCGTCGGCATGTTCGACGTCTCCCACCTGGGCAAGGCGCGGGTCAGCGGCCCCGGTGCGGCCGACTATGTGAACTCCTGCCTGACCAATGACCTGGGCCGCATCGAGCCCGGCAAGGCGCAGTACACGCTGTGCTGCGACTCATCGGGTGGCGTGGTCGATGACCTGATCGCCTATCTGCGCAGCGACGAGGACGTCTTCCTCATCCCGAATGCCGCCAACACCGCCCGGGTGGTCGAACTGCTGGCGCAGTCCGCGCCCGAGGGCGTCCACGTGGAGAACCTGCACGAGCGGTATGGCGTGATCGCCGTCCAGGGCACCCGCAGCGACGAGGTGCTCGCCGCGCTGGACCTGCCCACCGGGCATGAGTACATGTCCTTCGTCGAGGCGACCTGGCAGGGCCGTCCGGTCATCGTCTGCCGCACCGGGTATACCGGCGAGCGCGGCTACGAATTGGTGCCCGAGTGGGACGATGCGCCGGCCCTCTGGGATGCCCTCGCCGCCGCCGTCGCCGACCAGGGCGGTATGCCGTGTGGCCTCGGCGCCCGCGACACCCTGCGCACCGAGATGGGCTATCCGCTGCACGGCTTCGAGTTGTCGGCGCAGATCACCCCGGTGATGGCCGGCGCGGCCTGGGCGGTGGGCTGGAACAAGCCGCAGTTCTGGGGGCGCGAGGCGCTGACCGAGCAGCGGGCCGCGAAGACCTCCCGGTTGCTGCGCGGACTGGAGGTGACCGGTCGCGGCATTCCGCGCTCGCACTGCGCCGTGCAGGACGCCGATGGCGCCGAGGTCGGGGAGGTCACCTCGGGCACCTTCTCGCCGACCCGCAAGCAGGGCATCGCCTTGGCGCTGCTGGAGCGCTCGGTCGAGGTGGGCTCAGAGGTCACCATCGACGTGCGCGGGCGAGCCGTTGCCGCGCGGGTCGTCAAGCCGCCCTTCGTCGAGGTTCAGGTCCGCGAGGGCTGAACGCCGGGCCGCGGCCGGGCGACTGTCCGCCCGGTCCCGGCCGGTGATAACTCAGGCGGGGGTGAGCTCAGGCGGGGTGCTCGCCGCGCGCGACCATGGGTCGCGGCATACGCAGGCGGCGCATCTGCATCATGCGCATCGCGGCATACCCGCCGAGGCCCCGGGTCGGGGCGTCGGGAAACTTCGCGCGCAGGCGCGACTTGATCCGCCGCCAGGCGAGGAAACCGTCGAGGATCGCGATCACGATCAGCGCATACACGAGCAGGAAGACCATGGTCGCCCACTCGGCGCGGATGAACTGCAGCGCCAGGGTGAGCACCATCAGCGGAAGCAGGAACTCCGCCAGATTCCACCGGGCGTCGACGCTGTCGCGGACAAACCGGCGCACCGGGCCCTTGTCGCGGTTGGGCAGGTAGCGGTCGTCCCCGGTGACCATCGCTTCGCGGGTCCTGGCCCCGCTCTCCATCCGCTTGGCGCGCTCGGCCAAGCGGGCCGCCTTGCGGTCGGTGACGATGAGCGGCTGCTTGCGCGCCGCCTCCTGCTCCCGACGCTTGGGAGTGGGTCGGTTCTTGGCACCCGGCCGGGGTGGCGGCTGGGTGGTCACCTGGGGGGCGGGGTCGTCGACGACCTTGTCCTTGCGTCCGAACACGGCGGCAACTGTAATCGCCGCCGCTGGTTAGAGTCGACGCGTGAGCCAGCCAGCGAACCTGCCCGACCTGCCCACTCTGCGCTCTCGCGTCCACGATCTGATGCCCGGCATCCGGGCCGATCTCGAGGCGCTGACCCGCATCCCGAGCGTGTCCTTGGATGCCTTCGACCAGGATGCGGTGGAGCGCAGCGCCGAGGCGACCCGGGCGCTACTGGAGGCCGAGGGCTGCACGGCGCACATCGTGCGCGAAGGGGGTTGCCCGGCGGTTATCGCTCGCAAGGAGGGCCCGGCGGGGGCGCCGACCGTGCTCCTCTATGCCCACCACGACGTGCAGCCGCCGGGACAGGAGAGCGACTGGGAGAGCGCGCCATTCGAGCCCACTGAGCGCGATGGCCGGCTCTATGGTCGCGGCGCGGCCGATGACAAGGCCGGGATCATGGCCCATGTGGCGGCCCTGCGCGCGCACGGCGACGACCTGCCGGTGACCGTTGTCCTCTTCGTCGAGGGCGAGGAGGAGATCGGCTCCGACTCGCTGCCGGCCACCCTGGCCGCCCACGGGGACAAGCTCGCCGCCGACGCCATCGTGCTCGCCGATTCGACGAACTGGGCCATCGGGGAGCCGGCACTGACCACCACCCTGCGCGGCCTGATCCGGGTCGTGGTCACCGTTCGCACGCTTTCGCATGGAATCCATTCGGGGATGTTCGGCGGCGCCGTGCCCGACGCCATCACCGCGCTGATCCGGCTGCTGGCCACGCTGCATACCGACTCGGGCGAGGTGGCCGTGACCGGCCTGGATTCCGCGCCCGCCGCCGCGCTGCCATATGACGAGGCGCGCCTGCGCGCCGAATCCGGCCTGCTCGAGGGCGTGCAGACCATCGGCTCCGGGCCGCTGCTGGAGCGGATCTGGACCCAGCCGTCGATCACCACGATCGGCGTCGACGCCCCCTCGGTGGCGACCGCGTCCAACACGCTGGTCCCCGTGGCCTCAGCCAAGGTGTCCATGCGGCTGGCGCCCACGCAAGACCCGATGGCGGCATACGAACTCCTGGCCGAGCATCTGCGCGAGCACGCCCCGTGGGGGGCGCAGGTCGAGGTGACCCTGGACGACCAGGGCGCCGGTTTCGCCGCGGACGCCACCGGGCCCATCTATGACGCGGCTCGCGCGGCCTTCGCCGACGCCTGGGGACGCGAGCCGGTGGATATCGGCGTGGGTGGGTCGATCCCGTTCGTCGCGGCCTTCGCCGAGCGCTTCCCCGACGCCGCGCTGCTGATCACCGGGGTGGAAGACCCCGACACCCGCGCCCACGGCGCCAATGAATCCCTGCACCTGGGCGAGTTCGAGAAGGTCTGCGTCGCCGAGGCCGCCCTGCTGGCCCGCATCGGCACCCTCGGCGCCTGATCAGGCTCGGCTGCAGCCCGCGAGGTCGCGGCGCCACCCACGAACTCACGCGTTATAGCGCGCGACTTCGTGGATAAAGCGTGAGTTCGTCGTCATCCCCAGCCGGGCGAGGCCGGTATGCCGGTATCCACACCCCGCGACCGCCGACCTTGTCATAGGCAAGCTCGCCGCCCAGGCTCGGGTGATGAGCACTCCTGGGACGAGCGGCATACCGGCTGTGGTGCTGACCCGGGAGGTGGGGTGGGCGGCTGCGCACAGTCGGCTCCGGTCGGGCGCTTGGACCGGGTACGCCGGGGCGCCTATGTCGCGCCGCTGCCGGCCGGGCCCGCCTGGGCGGCCCAAGCGCACGCCGAAATCGCCGCCGTGCGGGCCGTCGTCGCCGGACTCACGTCCCCGTATGTGGTCAGCCACCTCACCGCGGCGCGGCTGCATGGCTACGTTGTCGGCACCTGGGACGGCAACGTGCACCTGACCCGCCCAGCTCGGCACGCCCGCATGCGCGGCGTTCGTCAGCACATTGCCGCCGTGGCCGACAAGGAGATCGTCGAGGTCGCCGGCACGGCGGTGACCTCACCCGAGCGCACCATCCTCGACTGCCTGGCCTGGGCCCATCCGGCCACGGGTTGGCACTGGCCGACAGTGGACTGTGGGCGCTGGCGGAGGTTAGCCGCTTCGAACGGATGGAGTCCCAGCGGCGGCAGGACGACATACGGCGGCTGCTGACTGAGCGGCTGGCCCTGCGGAATGGGGCCCGCGGGGTGGCTCGGGCCCGCGCCGTACTCGCGGCGGCCGACGGGTTCGCGGAGTCCGCGGGGGAGTCCCGGGTGCGGTGGATCGCGCTTTCCCGTGGGTTGCCGCGCCCGATCCTGCAACTGGAGGTCGTGACGGACCTCGGCTGCTTCTATCCCGACATCGCCTGGCGGTTGGCGGACTTACGCGGCGACCCGCACGACCGGCGGGTCATTGCCGAGGAGTACGACGGGGTCGACAAGTACGGTTCGGGGGACTCGAGCGACCCGGCCGCGGTCCTCTACCGGGAAAGCCGTCGCGATCAGGCGCTGGCGGACCGGCAGGTGTGGGTGCGTCATCGGGGAAAGCGGGAGGTAGGGCAGCCCGCGGCGCTCTTCGCCGATCTGGTCCAACGATTCCCGCCCGGCGTCCTCCTGCGGCCCCTACGCCCGGTGCCGGGGCTCTACCTGCCCTGACGCGCCACCCACGAGGTCGCACGCTACCCACGAACTCGCGCGTTATCCACGAACTCACGCGGTATAGCGCGTGACTTTGTGGATAACGCATGAGTTCGGCGCGGGGGACAGGCGGGACTCGGGTGCGCGGACCCTCAGTCCTTGTGGGTCTCGCCGGGCAACTGCAGCATCTGGTCCAGCGCCGAACGGGCGTGCCGGGCAACGGTGGGATCAACCCGGATCGGATTGACCACCCGCCCGTCAACCAGGGATTCCAACGCCCAGACCAGGTGCGGCAGGTCGATCCGGTTCATCGTTGAGCAGTAGCAGACGTTCTTCTCCAAGAACGCAATCCGCTTGTCCGGGAACTGCTGCGCCAGGCGCCGCACCAGGTTGAGCTCCGTCCCCACGACCCACGCGCTGCCCGCCGGGGCGGCCGCGATGGTCTTGATGATCTTCTCCGTGGAGCCGACATAGTCCGCGAGTTCGACCACCTCATATCGGCATTCGGGGTGGACGATCACATTGACGTCCGGGATCTCTCGGCGCGCGGTCTCGACGGCCTCCACGCTGAACCGGCCGTGCACCGAGCAGTGCCCGCGCCACAGGATCATCCGCGCCTCGCGCAACTGCTGCGGACTCAGCCCGCCGCCCGGCTTGTGCGGGTCGAAGACCACGCATTCCTCCAGGCGGCCGCCGAGGTCACGGACATAGGTGTTGCGGCCCAGGTGCTGGTCGGGCAGGAAGAGCACCTTGCCCTCGCTGCCGCCACGCTGCGCGAACGCCCAGGTCAGCGCCGTCTTGGCGTTGGAGGAGGTGCAGATCGTCCCGCCGTGGCACCCGGTGAACCCCTTGATCGCGGCGGAGGAGTTCATATAGGTGACCGGCACGGTAGCATCGGCGACCCCCGCGGCCTGCAGGTCCGCCCAGGCGTCCTCGACCTGGCTGATCTGCGCCATATCGGCCATCGAACAACCCGCGGCCAGGTCGGGCAGGATCACGGTCTGCTCGTGGCTGGTGAGGATGTCGGCCGACTCGGCCATGAAGTGCACCCCGCAGAACACGATGTATGGCGCGTCCGGCCGCGCCGCCGCTTCCCGCGCCAACTTGAAGCTGTCCCCGGTGGTGTCCGCGAACTGGATGACCTCGTCGCGCTGGTAGTGGTGTCCTAGTACGAAGACCCGATCGCCGAGCGCCGCCTTGGCCGCCTGGGCCCGGGCCACCAGATCCGGGTCGGAAGCGGCCGGCAGCTCACCCGGGCACTCCACTCCGCGTTCGGTATGCAGTTCCCGGCCCTGACCGAGCACGAGTAGCGGCAACGGTGCGGTGGTCGTCATACCGGCGATGGTATGCCGCCCCACCCGCCGCGGGCGGCTCGCGATCCGCACCCGTATCGGCACTCACGACCCCGGCTCGGCGCGTGGCACGCGGCAGCCGCCCCCGCCAAGCGGCCGCTCGGCGTTAACCTGCCGCCGTGCACGTCGTCCTGGCTCCTGACTGCTTCACCGGCACCCTGACGGCCATTGCGGCCGCCGAGGCGATGGCCGCCGGTTGGGCGGATGCCGCGCCGCACGACCGCCTCACGCTGTTGCCGCTCTCCGATGGCGGGCCGGGGTTCCTCGATGTGCTCTCCTCGGCCCTGGACGGGCAGATGATCGCCACCACGGTGCGCGATCCGCTAGGCCGGGACGTCCCCGCCGGGGTGCTGCTCGTCCAACAGGCGGAGGAGGTCACCGCATACGTGGAATCGGCGCAGGCGGCCGGCCTGCACCTGCTCTCCGCGGACGAGCGCGACCCCGCCCGCACGAGTACCTATGGCGTCGGCCAACTGCTGCTGGCGGCCCGAGCGGCCGGGGCCACCCGCATCGTCGTCGGTCTGGGCGGCAGCGGCACCAATGACGGCGGAGCGGGGATGCTCGCGGCGCTCGGCGCGGGAAGCCCGGGCGACCTCGCCGCCGGCGGTATGGCGTTGCGCGCCCTCGACGCCGAGGCGCTCGCCGGCCTGGCCCAGGTGCGTCGCGACTGGCGGGACGTGGAGATCGTCGCCGCCACCGATGTCGACAATCCCCTGCTCGGATTGCAGGGCGCCAGCGCCGTCTTCGGACCGCAGAAGGGCGCCTCACCCCAGGTGGCACAGGCCCTGGAGGACGCCCTGGGTCATTACGCCGACCTGCTGTGGCGCCGCGTGCCACCGCCGGCCGATCTGCTCACCGGGGCACCGCGCCGGTTGGACAAGGAGCCGGGTGCGGGCGCCGCCGGGGGGCTGGGTTTCGGGCTCTTCCTGCTCGGCGGGCGCCGCCGCAGCGGGGTCGACCTGGTCCTCGAGGCGGTCGGTTTCGCCGACCTGGTCGCCGCCGCCGATCTGGTGGTCACCGGGGAGGGCAGTTTCGACTGGCAGAGCCTGCGCGGCAAGGTGGTTGCCGGGGTGGCCGCGGCGGCCCTGGCCACCGGCACGCCGGCCCTGGTTATCGCCGGGCAGGTCCTCATCGGCCGCCGTGAGGGGATGTCGGTCGGTCTGTCCGGGATGTATGCCGTGGCCAGCGACCCGGCGCAACAGCTGGCCGCGTTCGCCGACCCGGTCGGCACGCTGCGCGCTCGCGCCGCCCGAGTGGCCCGCACCTGGTCCCCGATGCGCTGACCTCGCAGGCCGCCA
>ERZ501047.359-NODE-359-length-15734-cov-5.002806_pt1 | contig 15734 bp, 13 predicted proteins | sample MGYA00510868_ERZ501047 | MGnify/ENA primary metagenome ERZ501047 (study PRJEB25958, sample SAMN03398593) | human skin metagenome | study: EMG produced TPA metagenomics assembly of the Human Skin Microbiome Metagenome (human skin metagenome) data set. | reverse complement strand
GTTCGTGGAAGCCATCGGCGCGCGGCGGTCCGACGCGCAGGCCGAGGTTGACCTTGGCCGGGACCCGGACGCGCACCTGACTGCCCGTGCGTGCCCCCGTCCTCATGAGCCCCACCCTATGCGCGCTCCGCCGCCGGTATGCCGTGTGCTCGCGCCCCCGTGATCGCCGCGAACTGCTCGATCCCGAGTTCTTCGCCGCGCGCGGTGGCCGGGACACCGGCCGCGGCCAGCACCTCCTGGGCGGCGGCGGGGGAACCGGCCCAGAAGGCCAGCGCGGAGCGCAGCATTTTGCGCCGCTGGGCGAAAGCCGCGTCGATGCAGGCGAATAGGTCGCCTTGGTCGACCGGCGCGGGGGGCTGCGCGTGGCGTTGCACGGCGACGAGCCCGGAATCCACATTGGGTACCGGCCAGAAGATGCTGCGCGGGACGGTGCCCGCCAGGCGCGCGCGGCCATACCAGGCGAGCTTGGCGCTCGGGGCGCCATAGGTGCGGGAGCCGGGGGCGGCCGCCAGGCGCTGGGCGACCTCCAATTGCACCATCACCAGGACGCTGCGCAGGCTTGGGAAGCGGGCCAGCAAGTGCAGCACGACCGGGACGGCGACGTTGTACGGGAGATTGGCGACCAAGGCGGTCGGGGGGTATGGCAGTTCGGTGATCCGCAGCGCATCCGCGTTGATCACCTGCAGCCGCTCGCACCGCTCGGGGATGGCCGCGGCCATGGTGTCCGGCAGCGCGGCGGCGAGGGTGGGGTCGATCTCGATCGCGAGGACGCGCTCGGCGACATCCAACAAGCCGACGGTCAGCGAACCCAGCCCGGGCCCGACCTCAAGCACGGTGTCCTGTGCCCCCACCTCGGCCAGGCGGACGATGCGGCGCACGGTGTTGGCGTCGACGACGAAGTTCTGGCCCCACTGTTTGGTGGGCCGGATCCCGAGTTCCGCGGCGAGCCGGCGGATATCCGCGGCTCCCAGATAGCTCGCTTCGGCATTCGGCACGCCGGTCAACCTACTGCCTGACCTCTTCCAGCCGGCCGTCGCACCCTGCATGCCGGTTTCTCTCCGGCTGCCGAAACCTTGCGCTTCCCCCGACTTCCTAACCGCTGCGAAGCACAACCTTCCGGCAGCCGGAGGGAAACCAGTGACTCGGCCCGCGAACGCCGACGCGCCCCGGGCAGGCCGGGGCGCGTCGGGAGATAGCTCGCAGGATCAGGCGGCGTGGGCGCAGGCCCACGGGCCGAGACCGGCGATCGCGTAGTAGCGGTTCGCCACGGTGATCTGCTGCTCGCGGCTGGCCAGGTCCGCGCGCGGGGCGAAGTCCGCACCGCCATTCGCCAGCCAGGACGGGATGTCGAACTGCAGGCCGCCGTAGTAGCCATTGCCGGTGTTGATGTGCCAGTTGCCACCGGACTCGCACATGGCGATCCGGTCCCACATCGCGGCATTGGCGAGGTTCAGGCCGCCGCCACCATCGGTGCTCGGGGGGTCCGGGGTGCTGGGAGTGCTCGGCGCCGGGGCGGGCTTGGGGGCCGGCTTCGGGGCGGGCCGTTCCTTGGTGCCCACGGCGATCACCTGGTTGCGGACCGAGGTGGTGATTGTGGAGGAGTCCTTGGTGCGCTTGTACTCCTTGCCGTCGTGGTAGACGACGGTGTACTTCGTGGTGCGCTCGCCCTGACGACCGGCGGTGACCACGTCGGAGGTCCCCTCATACATGCTGGCGTCGTTCTTGCGGACGGTGTCGAAGCCGATGACCGACGTCTTGGTGACGGACTTGGTGGTCACCCGGGTGACCTTCAGCTTCATCCCGTCGGTGAGCGCCGCGTCCAGACCGGGCTTGACGATGTCCTTGCTGCCGACCTTGACGTTGAGCAGCGCGAGCAGGGACTTCACATCGGCCTCGGTAGAGGTCTTGGTGCGGGTCTTGCCGTCCGCGGTGAGGGTCACCCGCTTTGGGGTGATCATCGACATCGCCAGGCCCTCGCGACCCAGGGCAGCGGAGCGGGAGGCGGACAGCTTCGCGTCGTCGGCGCGCAGGCCGAGCTCGGCGAGCGCCTGACCGACGGTGGTCGCGGTGGTCCAGTACTCCTTACGCTGGCCATCCACGGTCACGGTCAGCTTGCGCCCGTAGCGCACGACGATCTGCTGGCCGTCCTTCACCGTACTGGTGAGGCCGGGCACGACCAGGTCGTGCTCGCCAACCTTGACGCCTTCGTCCTTGAGCACATCGCCCACGGTGGCGGCGAAGGCGTGGACATTGCTGGACTTGCCGTCCACCGACAGCGCGACGGCCTTATCCCAGTGCGCGGCGCCCGCGGCGCCGGCGGCGAGCAGGCCCACGACACCGAACTGAGCGACGCGCCGGATCGAACGAGAATTCAAGAAAAGCTCCCAGGTTGAGGGTCCGCATCCGCGCAGGGATCGGGCGGCTCCGAGTCCCGGCCCCGGCCGTGGGCACCCGCGCTGGGGTGCCTGCCAGGAGCCGGTCGGAGGTCACTGAGGGGGTCGTCCCGGCGGGGGAAGCGGTGCCTCCGGACCGCGGTGGCGGATACGGCTGGCCCACTCACCATGCCCGCCGAAGACCGCGAAGGTCAAATTTTGATAACGGCTAGGGCGATTTTCCCGCCTCATTGGGCTCACTCGCCACAATGGTTCACCCGCGTCACGACCGGGGTGAACCGCCGGTTACGACCAGGAGCCGTAGATCGTTTCCGTGGTCGCATTGACCGCCTGGCACAGCTCCACCACGGACACCCCGAGCACCCCGGCGACGGTCCGCGCGGTGGCGGGCAGCAGATAGCTCGAGTTCACCGCACCCCGCCATGGATGCGGGGTCAGATAGGGGGCGTCGGTCTCCACCAACACCCGCTCCAGCGGGGTCACCGCGAGCGCGTCCCGCAGGGGGTGATTGTTCTTGAAGGTCACCGGGCCGGCGAAGGAGAGATAGAAGCCGCGCTCCACACATTCGCGGGCAAAAGCCACATCGCCACTGAAGCAGTGCAGCACGGTGCGCTCCGGCGCCCCGTGCGCATCCAGCACCGCCAGTACGTCCGTATGCGCGTCGCGATCGTGGATCTGCAGCGCCTTGCCGGTGCGCTTGGCCAGGGCGATATGCCAGGCAAAGGACTCGCGTTGCACCTCCTGCCCCTCGGGCCCGGTCCGGAAGTAGTCCAGCCCGGTTTCCCCGATCACCCGCACCCGCTCGTCGGTTGCCAGGTCGGCGATGAGCTCGTATGCCGCCGCCAACTCCCCCGCCGCGGCCAGCGCCGGAATCTCGTTGGGGTGCAAGGCAACTCCGGCGAGCACGCCGGGGTGGGCGTGCGCCATTCGGACACTCTCCGGGGCGCTGCGCACATCACAGCCGATCTGCACGACCCGCTCGACGCCGACCTCGGCAGCAGCCCGCAGGGCGTCGGCCGACGTCAGAGGCGGCCCGTCCTCGCGAATGATGTCCAGGTGGGTGTGGTTGTCCACCAAAGGCAGCGGCAGGGGCTCCGGGGCGGGCGGACGGTCAGCATGCGCCATCGCTCACCCCGCCATCCGGTCGAGCTCCTGCGCGATAACGCTGTCGTCGAGCTTGGTGAAGACCCCTGCTGGCTTATCGATCACCGTGCCGGCCACCACCGGCACCCGCCGCCACGGCGGGGTCGCGGAGTAGTCACCGGTGATGATCGGATAGCGGGCGTCCACGTCGAGATCGGCCACCTCCTCGACGCGCGGCATCGGCATGAACTGTTCCGTCGCGCCGAAGACCGCGGCCACAACATTCGCCGAGTGCGGCAACATCGGCGCTAGCAGCGTGTTGCAGTCGCTGACGCACTGGGCCAGCACATGCAGGATCGTGGCTAGCCGCTCGCGCTGGTCCTCACCCTTGAGCTTGAAGGGCTCGGTGCGGGAGATATAGGCGTTGACCTCGCCGACGACCCGCATCGCCTCGGCCGTGGCCTGCCGCAGCCGCTGCCGGCCGAGCAGCTCGCCGACCACCGCGAAGCCCCGCTCGACCAGGTCGAGGATGGCCTGGTCCTCGGAGGCGAGCGGACCGCATACCGGGATCTCACCGAAGTTCTTGTGGATCATCGTCGCGGTGCGCTGCACGAGATTGCCCCAGCCGGCGACGAGTTCGGAGTTGGTGCGTTGCACGAACTCGCGCCAGGTGAAGTCGGCGTCGGAGGTCTCCGGGCCGGCGGCGCAGATGAAATAGCGCAGCGCGTCCGGCTGATAGCGGGTGAGGAAGTCGCGGACCAGGATGGTATGGCCGCGGCTGGTGGAGAACTGCTGGCTCTCCATCGTCAGATATTCGGAACTGACCACCTCGGTGGGGAGGTTGAGCTCGCCATACGGGCCCGGCTGCCCGCCCCGCTCCCCCTTGCCCATGTAGCCGAGCAACTCCGCCGGCCAGATCTGGGCGTGGAAGGTGATGTTGTCCTTGCCCATGAAGTAGTAGGACAGCGCCCCCGGGTCGTTCCACCACTCGCGCCAGCGCTCCGGGTCACCGGTGCGTCGGGCCCATTCGATCGAGGCCGACAGATAGCCGACCACGGCGTCGAACCAGACATACAGCCGCTTGGTCGGCTGATCCTGCCAACCCTCCAGCGGCACCGGGATGCCCCAGTCGATGTCGCGGGTCATCGCGCGCGGCTTGATGTCCTCAAGGATGTTGAGGCTGAACTTGATGACATTGGGCCGCCAGGTGCCGCTGGCCTCCCGCTCCTTGAGATAGGTCCGCAGCGAGTCCGCGAGCGCCGGCAGGTCGAGGAAGAAGTGCCGGGTCTCGATGAAGTCCGGCCGCTCCCCGTTGATCTTGCTGCGCGGGTCGATCAAGTCCTCCGGCTCCAACTGGTTGCCGCAGTTGTCGCACTGATCGCCGCGGGCCTCGCCGTAGCCGCAGATCGGGCAGGTGCCCTCGATATAGCGGTCGGGCAGGGTCCGGCCAGTGGAGGGTGAGATCGCGCCCTGCTGGGTGCGCTCGATCATGTAGCCATTGGCCCAGACCTGCCGGAAGAGTTCCTGCGCCACCGCATAGTGATTGGCCGTGGTGGTGCGGGTGTACAGGTCGTATGAGCAGCCCAGGTCGGCCAGCTCGTGGGCGATGATCGCGTGATTGGTGTCCACGAACTCCCGCGGCGTGACGCCCTCACGGTCGGCGAGCACCAGGATCGGGGTGCCGTGCTCGTCCGAACCGCTGACCATGAGCACCTGGTGCCCCGCCATCCGCATATACCGCGCGAAAACATCCGAGGGCACGCCGAAACCGGCGACATGCCCGAGGTGACGAGGCCCATTGGCATAGGGCCACGCGACGGCGGCGAGGACGTGGGTCATGAGGAGCAAGTCTAGGGAGCCCGGCCGACACCCCCGCCCCGGTCTCGCCTTAGTTGATCACCGTCCAGATGAGAGTGGTCCGGGTGGCCTGGTGGATCTCGGGGTCGCGGATCGAGGCGGTCTTGTCGGTGATCGTCGCCGAGAGCTGGTGGCGGCCGGTGGCCGGGAGGACGCCGAGTTCCGAGGGCCGCACCGAGGTGCGGCCACGAGCGCGGACCACCTCGCGCCCATCGACTCGACCGGTCACCTTGCTTGGGTAGGCCAGCCCGGTCAGCTCGGCCACGTCCACGGTGAGCACCTGATTGCGGCGGATGACGCTGCCGCTGGGGGCCGTGCTGGTCAGCGCATCGCCGTAGTCGTAGAAACCCGCGATCATCGCCTCGCGGCTGGGGAGGTTGAAGTCCGTGGAGCCCAGGGACTTCATGATCGAGGTCTCCGTCGGGCCCCAGATGCTGCTGGCGAAGTAGCCGCCACCGTCATACATGCCCACGGTGCTCCCGGTCGGGTCGGGCTCACCGAGCCAGCGGAACCACTTGTACTTGTTGGCGCACAGGTAGGCCTCGCCATGGCCATTGCCCGGCCCGAATGTCGTGAGGTTGATCGCCTGAGGCTCGCCCCAGGCCTGGTAGTAGTGGCTGATCCCGGCTAAGTCGTAGTCCTCGGGCAGCTCGCCACCCTCGCCGCGGTAGTAGCCGGCCCCGCCATACCAGGTCGAGTTGGCGACGACCACGGCGATGTCAACCGCCGGCGCCTTCTGCGCGTAGCTCTTGACCGCATCGGGTCCACGCACAGCAAGCGCTCGGTCTGCGCGCACCAGAAGTAGCTGCCCAGCGCGGTGGCCTTGTCCTGCACCTGGCCCGGGTAGGTGTCGCTGTCCCGGGAGACCCCCGAATCCTGGGAAACGGCGTGCACCATCCAGACATTCATCATGCCCAGGTATGACCGGTAGGGCTCGACCTGGGAGAGCTGCGTCCAGCCCGCCCGGGCGTCCGCCTCGAAGTCCCCCTGCTCGTCGGCGGTATAGCCGTCACCGACAATCACCACGTCGAGGCGGGCATTGGTCGGACCGGTCTGGGACCGGGTGGCGACACTGCCATCGACGCCGGCGCGCGACGTCGGGCGAATGGCGCTGGGTGGTCGCCCGCAGCGGGACTAGCACGTGGCGCCCGGGCTCGGTCGTCGTCGGGGGGATCTCGACCCGGATGCGGTTGTCACCGGAAGCGCTGCTCGCGGCGGCTTCCGGGTTGGCCGCACGGTCGGTGACCATGGCCGTGGCCTGGCCGATGGCCGCAGTCGGGACGAGGACGGTTGCGGCGAGGGCGGCGGCGGGCGATTTTTCCCGCGATGACTCCGATGTCAGGGGATGAGCAGGGGGCCGGAAAAGGGCTAGGGCGAGGCCAGGATAGGGACGTTTGGCGCCTTGGTCCACCGCTGGCCAGGACGGCACATAGTTGAAGAATTCATCACCGGATCCCCCACAAATTCGCCAATCACATTCCGGTAACGTCCTCGTCGGTTGCCGCCGCTGGTCGGCGCAGCCTATGGCAACGGCCGGGACCCTCCCGGCTATCTCGACCAATAGGGGTTTTCTCGTGAAGCGTATTTCTGGCGTTCTGGCGGGCGCGGCTCTGGCCGGCAGCATGGGCATCGGCATGGCCACCTCGGCCCAGGCGAGCACCGCTGACAGCAGCAGCAGCGTCGTGGCCTCCTCCGAGACCGGCAGCAGCAGCGCGTACACCTGCCGCTACCGCCTCATCAACCGCGGCGTTCGGGTGTGGTGCGCCGCCTCCCTGCCGGGCAACGCCTTCCGCGCCGGCGTGAAGTGCAAGTCCGGTGGCCGCACCTTCTGGCGCTACGACGCCTGGCGCGTCCAGGGCACCGGCTACAGCCAGGCCGTCTGCCCCTCCGGCAGCACCCGCATCGCGATCCGCGCGCAGTACCGCTGATCCAGCGGTAGCACTCCGCGCTTAGTCCAGCGCACCGGTGAACGGCCGGAGCCCACCCGGGCTCCGGCCCTTCGTCTGTCTCCAATGGGGCTGATCGCGCGCCGGATCTCGCTCGTCCCGGCCGTCCCGGACCGACACCTTCTTGCCCCGTGGTCTTCCTCCGCAGTCCCGGTCCCGGCCACCCGACGCGCCCTACGGTCGACGTATGACCGCATTCCCCCGCCGCACTGCCCTGGCCGGTCTCTCCTCGCTCGCCGCCACCGCGGCGCTCGCCCGCACCCCCGCCGATGCCTTCGCGGCCTCTCCCCGTCCCAGCGGCGACCCCTTCACCCTGGGCATCGCCTCGGGTGACCCGACGCCGCATACCGTCGTGCTCTGGACGCGGCTGGCACCGGACCCGTTGGCCGCCAACGGCGGAATGCCGGACCGCCCGGTCGGCGTGGAATGGCAGCTCGCGCACGACGAGGGGTTCCGCCAGATCGCTCGCTCGGGCACCGCCTGGGCCGTCCCGCAGCTCGCGCACTCCGTGCACATCGACCCGCCGGACCTCGGCCCGGGCCGGGAGTTCTTCTACCGCTTCCGGTATGCCGGTCACATCTCCCCGGTCGGCCGCACCCGGACCCTGCCGGCGCGTGGGTGGAATATGTCCAAGCTGCGGCTGGCCTTCGCCTCGTGCCAGGCGTGGAGCGATGGCTACTACGCCGCGCTGCGCCACCTCGCGACCGAGGACGCGGATCTGACCGTGCACCTGGGTGACTATGTCTATGAGGGTGGGATACCTGGCGACGCCGGGCTGCGCGAGGCGCAGGTCCCCGAGGTGATGCAGCAGGCGCCCCAGGATCTGACGCGCTGGCGCCAGCAGTACGCCTGGTACAAGTCGGATCCCGATCTGCAGGCGGCCCACCGGGCCAACCCCTGGCTGGTCACCTGGGACGACCACGAGGTGGTCAACGACTACGCCAACACCCACAGCCAGTACCCGCCGTATGAGATCGCGCGGCTGCGCCGGGCGGCATACCAGGCCTGGTATGAACACCAGCCCGTGCGGCTGACCACGCGGCAGTTCGCCAGCCCCACCATCTACCGGCGCATCGAGTGGGGCCGGTTGGCGCAATTCGACCTCATCGACGGCCGTCAGTACCGCGACATCCCGCCGTGCGGCTGGGGCGAGGCGCAGGCGTGCGCGCAGGCCTATGACCCGGCGATCTCGATGCTCGGACGCACCCAGGAGGAGTGGCTCTATGCCGGCCTGCGCCGCTCCCGGGCCCGCTGGAATCTCTTGGGCTCCAACGTCATGTTGGCTCGGCTGGACCACGACGGCGCCAAGGGCGACCTGCTCTGGAATGACGCCTGGGATGGTTTCCCGGCGGCCCGCCTACGGCTGATCGACGCCTGGCGCCGCGCGCAGACCCGCAACCCCGTGGTCTTCACCGGCGACTGGCATTCGACCTTCGTCAACGACATCCACGCGAACTTCGACAAGCCGGGCACCCCGGTGGTGGCGACCGAGTTCGTCGGCACCTCGCTGACCACCAATGGCGACGGACAGGTCTATGGGCCCTATTACGGTCCGATGATCAAGTACAACCCGCACATCCAGTTCTTCGACGGGGACCGGCGCGGCTATCAGGTGGCCACGGTGACCGAGGACGAACTGCGGGTGGACCTGCGGATGGTGCGCACGGTCTCCACCCGGTTCGCGCGGAAGTACACGCTGGCGAGCTTCCGGGTGCGGGACGGCATACCGGGAGCCGAGCGAATCTGAGCCCCCCGCCGCTTTGGGAGGGAAACTGTCACTTCGCAAGGGAAATCTTCCCTCCCAAAGCGGCACTTTTCCGCCCTGGGCGGAAAAGTGAACATCCCTCAGGCGTAGGTGGGGCCGAGCCGGTCGCGACGGCCACGGCGCCAGCGGTGCACCCGGCGCCACAGCCAGAAGAGCATCCCGGCCAGCAGGAGCAGGGCCAGGATCATCAGCACCGGGATGAAGATCGCGATCAGCGACAGACCGAGGGAGGCCCCATCCTCCATGGTGGAGACCACGGGGGCGCCGGCGCCGAGGGTGCCGGCGTTGATAGCCGGGCGGGCGGCCATCTTGCCGCTGTGCACCAGCCCGGAGACGATGATGCCCAGGACGATGCCGACCCACTGATTGCGCTGCATCCAGGCGGAGTTGTCCAGCGACTGCGCGGCCGTGGTTGCCGCGAAGATCAGCCCGCCCATGCTCGGGCGGATGAAGGTCTGCACCGCGTCATTGATGGTGTCCACCGCGGGGATCTTGTCCAGGACCACCTCGGTGAGCAACAGAATCGCGCCGATGCCGATGGCCCACGGGCTCTCGATCCAGGCGAAGGTGCTGGGCAGGGTGATCACGTCGGTGAAGCGCGCGATCAGCGCGACGATCAAGAACGGGATGTAGGCATTGAGGCCGGCCGCGGCCGAGAGCCCCATACCGGTCAGGGCGGCGATCATGTGGCGAGCGTAGCTTTCTGACGAAGCACCAGGGCGTATGCCGCAACGCCGCCCCGGTCGGCGGCATTCCGCTGGCGACATCCGGCGGGCACCCGACCAGCCAGATGACCCCCACGGCAGCCGTCCACCGGCGGCGCGGGGCGTGCCTACCGGCGGGCTTGGATGAGGAGGCGCGTCGAATGCGCTACGAATGGTTCGCCGGCTCGCAGCTGGGCGTCCAAGGCCCGCAGCGCGGTCTCATAGCGGGTCACGGTGAAGCCCGGCACCCACCAGACGCATTTGCGCAGAATCCAGACCACGGCCCCGATGTCGAAGAACTCCATACGGCAGCGCGCGGTGCGCAGGTCCTCGACAGTGAGCCCGGCGGCGGTCGCCGCGGCGGCTTCCAGCTCGGGATCCCGGCCCCGGTAGTGCGCCTCCGAGAGCGGTCCGAGGAGGAATTCGATGAGCTCGAATGCGGACGCGGGACCGACGTGCTGGGCGAAGTAGTGGCCCCGGGCCGGAGCACGCGGTGGGTTTCCCCCCAGGCGGGATCCACCGGGTGCCGGGCGGTAACCAGCTCGAACGAGCGGTCGTCGAACGGCAAGGTCTGGTCGCCCTGGCGGGTCTGGACCACCCGCACCCCACGCGGACCGAGCGTGGCCGCGGCCCGCTGGGCATTCGGCGGCCACGACTCGGTGACGACCATCCCGGCCGGAAGCACCGGTGCCTCGGCGACAACCTCACCTCCGCCGGTGTCGATATCCAGCGCGCTCTCGACCGTGGCAAGCCGTTCGGCGAGCAGCCGGGCAAAGCCCCACGGCGGACGCTCCTCGGTGGCGCGGCCGCCAACCAGCCGAAAACCCCACCCGCTCACATCGGCCGACTCCGCCTCGGCGACCAACTCCTCGAAGCTGCGCTTGACCGACACCCTCCCTCGGCCGGTTCGCCCGTGCAACCGAGTTCCCGGCTGCCGTTCAGCCGCACCGGTCACACTGGCCCGTATGTCGTTGGACTCCGTGCTGCGTCCCGGACCGTTACCCAGGACTGGGCTGCCCCGGCGCACCCTGGTGACGGAGACCTGGCTGGTGCTTGGCGTATCGCTCGGCGCGTCGGCGCTGTGGTCGCTACTGAGGCTGGTGGACAAAGTGAGCCGCCAGGAGTCGCTGAGCGCTCAGACCACCGCGATGAACTCCTCGGTCACCCCCGACCGACCGTGGCTGGACCTGGCCTATCAACTGCTGCCGATCGCGCTTGGGGTGCTCCCGGCCCTGCTCGGGCTGCATCTCATGCGGCGCGACGATCCGGCCGCATCCGGCCTGCTCGGCCTCGATGCTCACCGCCCCGGCCGCGATCTGCTCGGCGGCGCCGCGCTGGCGGCGGTGATCGGCATACCCGGCCTCGGGCTGTATGCGGTGGCACGCGCCCTGGATCTCAACACCACGATCGCCGCGGCGAACCTGTCCGAGCACTGGTGGACCATCCCGGTGTTGGTGCTCGCCGCGGCCCAGAACGGCATCCTCGAAGAGGTCGTCATGGTCGGCTATCTGCAGACCCGGTGGCGGCAGGCCGGCTGGAGCGCCGCGGCGGCGATTACCGTTTCCGCGGTGGTGCGCGGCTCCTACCACCTCTATCAAGGGTTCGGTGGCTTCCTGGGCAACCTGGTCATGGGGCTGGTTTTCGGCGCCATCTATTGCCGCACCCGACGGCTGTGGCCGCTGGTGCTCGCGCATACCCTGCTCGACGTGGTCGCCTTCGTCGGCTACACGCTGCTCAAGGCGCACTGGTCCTGGCTCTAGCCCGGCCGGCCCCGGCGGTAAATGCCGGGCGGGCTGTCGGTGGGGGTTGACACAATCGTCGCCATGTTGTCGCGCCTCGGTCTGCCCGATATGTCCCGTCACAGAGCTCTGGTGACCGGGCTGGGCATCGACGCGCTGGGCAGCGGGGTCTTCATGCCGGTGTCGATCCTCTACTTCCTCACCACGACCGATGTCGGCAAGCGGGAGATCGGTCTGGCCCTGAGCATCTGCGGCATCCTCGCGGTGCCCTTCGTGTTGGCCGCCGGCTCCCTGGTCGACCGCTTCGGCGCCAAGCGCCTGCTGCTCGCGGCAAACATTCTCGAAGGGATCGGCTTCCTCAGCTACCCCTTTGTCGACGGCTTCGCGGGGATCGTGATCGCGGGCATGGTGACCAGCTTGGGCCAGTCGGCCTTTTGGGCCTCGTTCTCCCCCTTGGTCGCGGCGGCCACTCCGGAGGGTGAGCGGGAGATCTGGTTCGGCTTCCTCGGTGCCCTACGCAATGTCGGTTTCGCGGTGGGCGGCCTGGCGGCCGGGGTCGTGGTCAGCATCGGGACGGTGCGCGCTTTCGATGCCCTCGCCTGGGTGAATGCCGCCAGCTATGCCGCCGCCTTCCTCGCCCTGCGCCGAATCCCCGCCGGGGAAGCCGCACCCTCGGAGTCCGCGGCGGGCCCGGAGGTCCGGGGCTTCGCAGGCTGGGCCCGGGTGCTGCGTGATAGGCGCTATCTCGCCCTGGTCCTGGTCAGCGCCTGCTACGCCTTCGGCACGATGTCCTTGGTCATCGTCATGCCCGTCTACGCCATCGACGTGCTCGGCCTGCCCGGGTGGGTGAGCGGCGCCCTCTTCACTGTCAACACGGTGCTGGTCGGCTTCCTGCAGAGCCTGGTCGTGCGCCGGATGGACGGGCGCACCCGCCATCGCGTCATCACCGCCGGTTTGCTCATGTATGCCGCGGGCTTCACCCTGCTCGCCGGCTGTGGGCTGTTGCCCACGGCCCCGGCGGTCGTCGGGGTGCTCGGCGCCGTCGTGGTCTACAGCTTCGGGGAGATCCTCGCCGGGCCACCGCTGTCGGCGGCGGCCGTGGACGCGGCCCCGGCGCAGGTGCGGGGGCGCTATCTCGCGGCATACCAAATGTCGTGGACGATCTCGGGCATCCTCGCGCCCGCGCTCTTCCTGGGCCTGCTCGATCACGATCGCTATAGCGCCTGGGGGGTGCTGCTGCTCCTGGTGCTGTCCGGGGTCGCGCTGCTGGTGCCGGTGGCGCGGCGCGTCCCCGCCGTGCGCGCGGTGATCACCAGCGCGGAAACCACCAGTGCCGAAACCATTAACGCCGAGCCCGCGGTGGCGTGACCGGGCAATCCTGCGAGGCCAGCCCGGGGGGCATACGACATACGGCGCTGGCGAGCGCTCATGGTCCGTGGACCCGGTCAGCTCATCGCTTGGTGAACGCCCACGAGGTCACATTCAGGGTGTTCTCCAGGCCGGTGAAGCCCTCCGTCGGACGATAGGTGTCCGTGGTGAAATCGGTGTCGATGTCGTCCGCCGTGCCACCGACCCCGTCCGGGCCGACACCGAAGAGCTTCGCGAAGCCGGCGCCACCCGCATCCATCAGGTTGGCCACCTCGTTGGCGTTGTCGGTGTGGTAGTTGCCGATCAGGTGACCCATCTCGTGCGCGACCACATTGCCCACTGCCTGGGAGACGAAGGCGACCCGGTCGCTCTCCGGCTTCAGGTAGGTGTTCAGCGAGGACTCCGGACCGGCCGGTGCGGAGAGCACGTCGAGCAGGATGATCGCCTGGTCGGACATGTTGTAGTTGCCCGGGTCGATGTACTGCGCGATACCGATCGTGCTGATCCCGGACTCCTCGATCGAGCCACCGATGATCAACCGCGAGGTGCGCGGCTGGCCATAGATGTCGGGGCTATTGCTCGAGTTGACGATGTTGACCTGCACCTTGGGGTTGAGGCCCTTGTTGATCGCATCCCACTTGAGGTTCTCGTTGACCTCGGTGGTGATCTTGCGGATCAACTCCGCCTCCTGCGACTTCTTCAGGCCCCAGCGCGACAACCAGGCGTTGAAGGGCGAGATGTCCCGCACCCCGGGACCGCCCCAGACGCCGGTGTTGAATCGGCCGCCATCGAAGTCCAGGAAAATGCGCTGCACCGGACCGGTGGCCTGCTCGCCGCCGGGACGGTAAGCCTCGAGCTGGACCTCATAGGCACCCGCGTCGCCGTTGACCTCGACGCCATACCAGCCGGCCTGTTCGGCGACATAGGCGATCGTGGTGTTGCCGCCGCCGGGCAAGGGCGACTCCGGCGGATAGAGGGAGGAGGCGTCGGTGTACTGGCCGCCGACCATCTCGGTGCCGTCGGGACGGTAGACGGTCAGCTCGTTGGCCGTGCCCTTGCGGGCGACGCCGCCGAGGACGTCGCCCGGGCGCAGCCAGACCGCGTAGAAGTCCCGGTCAACCTTGGTGCGCGACAACGACAGACCGTAGTTGCCCTCCCGGCCGACCCCATTGCCGGAACCGGAGTCCATTGGGTCGTTGGGGAAGGGACCCCCGGCCTTGTATGTCGTGATGATCGCGTAGTAGGTGCCGGCGGCGCTCACGTCATAGGTCAGGTAGCTGGAGAGCCCCGGACCGCTGTCATCATCCACCGCGAGCAGGGTGCCGGCGGCGTCGTAGATGCCAACGACCGTATCCAGGGAGGTCGCCCCGGTGTCCACGGTCAGCCGCTCGCCGGCAGTGGCCTCGATCTTGTAGAAGTCGAAGTCGCCGGTGCCATCACCGGAGCTGCCATGCGGGCCATCGCCGATGACGCCAGTGGTGGTGACGGTTTCCTGCGGGTCGAGGGTCGAGTCCGCGGCCAGCGGGATCGATCCGTTGTCCTCGGGAGCCGGCGCCAGGGTGGAAGTGCGCTGGGTGAAGGCGTCCAGGTCGCCGAGGATGCGCACCGCATTCTTCTTGCCCTGGGCGGTGCCGAAGGCGGAGATGCGCTCGGCCTCGTCCTGGCTGTCGTTGCTGTTCGAGCGGACGATCTCTTGCTCGTCGTACACGAAGGGGGTCGGGATGACGCCGGCGGCCTTGCGCACCTGCGCCAGCCGGCTGCTGGCCGAACGTTCGGCCCCCGCCTTCTTCATCTGCTCCCGCCATGTGGCGAAGTCGATCGAGGACTCCTTCGGCGGCATACCGACATACGGATTGGCCGACCGGATGCTGCCCTTGAGGTCCGCGCTGCCCTTGGGCGCGGTCTGTATGCCGTGACGCAGTGCGAACCGCTCGGCCGCACTCGACCCGTCCTGGCTACCCGCGGGAGCAGCGCTGGCGCCGCCGGCGAGGGGCGCCATTGCCAGTGCGGCCGCTACGGCCACGGGCAAGGTGAATCGCTTGTTCACTTCGTTGTGCCTCCCTGACTTCAGGGGCCAATCTCCCGTCAACAACGGCTGCGGTGACGGCGCTGTCCCCTGCCCTTTCGACCCTAAGTGCCGCCGGGCACTTTGTCGCGCTGAACTGCAGTTATGCGGCAAATTCGCTGTGGCAGAAGGGTTTTGGTCAGGCGGTGAGCGGACGCGCGCAGGTCAGGCGTTGCGCGGCGTGGGATAGCGCACGCGGAAGCGTTCACAAACCACCGGCATCTGCGGGCTGAAGCCCTGGTCGTGCCCGGCAATCTCGGTGAAGAAGCGCTCGTGGATCCGACGCCAGGATTCCAGGCTCCGGTCGTCCTCGCCCTCCGCATACGCGTGAACGGCGCTCACCTGATCGAAGGGCAGCACGTCCACCGCGGTGATCTCGATCAAGGCCCGCGGGTGAGCGCCGCCGTCGAGCAGAATCGCCAGTTCTCCCGGGGTGGGCAGTTCCTCCCCCGCGGCCTGATAGTCCCAGAGCGCGCCGGCGGTGGCGGTCTTGGTGCCGGCCAGGACCAGCGCGAGCAGGTCGTCGGCCTGCCGCGGCGTGGCCCCGAAGGCCCAGGCAGGTGGGATCAGCGAACTGACCGGCGTCATACCGGTGTAGACCTCAAGCCGGTTGAGCTTGGCCTTGACCCGGGCGAGCTCCCAGAAACGCGCCAATTCCGCCGGGTCCGCGGCCGGGATTTCGGTGTCTGCCGGCTCAGCGGGTGGCGTGTCGCCGGGCACCCCGGAAGTCCTGGTTCAACTGGCTGATCACGTCCATCGGGATGCCCTTGGGGCAGGCGGCCGAGCATTCGCCGATGTTGGTGCAGCCGCCGAA